>Ga0172382_10001026_pt1 | contig 51532 bp, 51 predicted proteins | sample Leawel138RmetaG_FD_122245 | JGI IMG/M metagenome (GOLD analysis project Ga0172382, IMG submission 122245) | Leachate microbial communities from a municipal landfill in Southern Ontario, Canada - Leachate well 138R metaG | ecosystem: Engineered > Solid waste > Landfill > Unclassified | place... | reverse complement strand
GGGATCACCCTGCGCATGACGATCAAGGAGCCGGGCCCGGGCGGCATGCGCCTGATGGAAGTGCCGCTCGACATGACGTTCGCCGAGGCGCTCGATGGCAGGGGCCTGCAACTGCCGGATGCCTACGAGCGCCTGCTGATGGATGTCGTGCGCGGCGACCAGACGCTGTTCATGCGCGGCGACGAAGTCGAGGCCGCCTGGGCGTGGATCGACCCGATCGCCGCCGCCTGGGAAGCCGATCACCGGCTGCCCCAGCCCTATGACTCGGGTACTTCCGGACCCGACGATGCCCTGATGCTGATGCACCGCGACCACCGGCGCTGGCGCGGCATCGGCCAGTAGCGATGGCCGACCTGCGTTTCATCGAGCGCCCTGCGCCGGAACTCGCCGACCGGCTCGCCGATGATGTCGCGAGCTGGCTTGCCGATGCGATCGCAGCGCGTGGTGCCGCCAGCCTCGTCGTGCCCGGCGGCAGCACTCCCGGTCCGTTTCTCGAGGCGCTCGCCAGCCGCGGGATCGACTGGTCCAGGGTATCGATCGTTGCGAGCGACGAGCGCCGGGTGCCGCTGGACTCGCCACGCTCGAACGAGGCGATGATCCGCGCGCGACTGCTGCGTGGGCCGGCGGCGGCGGCGAAATTCGTCTCCCTGCTTCCCGGTGGCGAGGACGAGGCGGCGCTCGCCAGGGTTGCCGACCGGGTGCGCGGCTTGCTGCCCTTCGATGTGTGCGTGCTCGGCATGGGCGAGGATGGACACACCGCTTCGCTGTTTCCCGCGGCCGACCGTCTTGCCGAGGCGCTCGCCGACGATGCCCCGGCGGTCCTGGCGATCCGCGCGCCGGGCGCTCCCGAGGCCCGCCTGAGCCTTTCGGCATCGGTGCTGCGCGACGCGGGCCATGTCTGCCTGCTGCTGGCCGGCGCGGCCAAGCGCGGCGCCCTCGACAGCGCCTTGCGGCCCGGGCCGGTCGCGGAGATGCCGGTGCGCGCGATTCTCGCGAGATCCGGCCCGGTGTGTGTCTACTGGAGTCCCTGAAGGAGGTTTGCCATGAATGTCCATTCCCGCCTGGCGGGCGTGACCGAGCGCATCGTCGAGCGCAGCCGCGAGAGCCGCGGCGCCTACCTCGAGCGGATCGAGGGCGCGCGCGCCCAGGGACCGCGCCGCGGCGCCATGGGCTGCGGCAACCTCGCCCATGCGGCGGCGGGTTGCGCCGCCGCCGACAAGACCGACATGGCTGGCGATGCCCGCGCCAACCTGGGCATCGTCACCGCCTACAACGACATGCTCTCGGCCCACCGGCCCTACGAGGACTATCCCGCGCGAATCCGCGCCTTCGCCCGCGAGTTCGGCGGAACGGCGCAGGTCGCCGGCGGTGTGCCCGCGATGTGCGACGGGGTCACCCAGGGGCGGGCCGGCATGGAGCTGTCGCTGTTCTCGCGCGACGTGATCGCGCTGGCCACGGCGGTCGCGCTCTCGCACGATGCCTTCGATGCCGCGCTGTGCCTCGGGATCTGCGACAAGATCGTGCCCGGCCTGGTGATCGGCGCGGCCACCTTCGGGCATCTGCCCGTCGTGTTCATCCCGGGCGGGCCGATGCCCACGGGCATCTCCAACCCGGAGAAGAACCGGGTGCGCCAGGCGCATGCGGCCGGCAAGGCAAGCCGGGAGCAGCTCCTGGAGGCCGAGATGGCTTCCTACCATGCGCCGGGCACCTGCACCTTCTACGGCACGGCCAATACCAACCAGATGCTGATGGAGTGCATGGGCCTGCATGTCCCGGGCGCGAGCTTCGAGAATCCGGGCACGCCGCTGCGCGAGGCGCTGACCCGCGAAGGCGTGCGCCGGGCGCTCGCGATCACCGCCCTGGGCGACGAATACACGCCCATCGGGCATGTTCTCGACGAGAAGGCCTTCGTCAACGGCATGGTCGCCCTGCATGCAACCGGCGGCTCGACCAACCTGACCCTGCACCTGATCGCGATGGCGCGCGCCGCCGGCATCCTGCTCGACTGGGAGGATTTCTCGGACCTCTCCGACCTGACGCCGCTGCTGGCGCGGGTCTATCCGAACGGCACCGCGGATGTGAACGAGTTCCATGCCGCCGGCGGGATCGCCTTCGTGATCGGCGAGCTGCTCGACGCCGGGCTGTTGCATCCCGATACCACCACGATCAATGGCACCGGGCTCGAGGCCTACGCGCGGCCGCTCGCGCTCGACTCCCGGGGGCGGCTGCAGTGGTCGACCGCGGCCGCGCGCCGCAGCGGCGATGACGCGATACTGCGGCCGGCGGCCAATCCCTTCTCCGAGCATGGCGGCCTGCAGCGCCTGCACGGCAATCTGGGCACCGGCGTCATCAAGACCTCCGCGGTCAAGCCGGAGCTGCACCGCATCGAAGCGCCGGCCCGGGTGTTCGCCGACCAGAACGAGGTGATCACCGCGTTCATGGCGGGCGAGCTCGACCGCGACTGCATCTGCGTGGTCCGCTTCCAGGGACCCAAGGCCAACGGCATGCCCGAGCTGCACAGCCTGATGCCGAGCCTCGGCGTGCTCCTCGACCGCGGTTTTCGGGTCGCCCTGGTGACCGACGGTCGCATGTCCGGGGCTTCCGGGAAGGTTCCGTCGGCGATTCATCTCAGTCCCGAGGCGATCGACGGGGGCCCGATCGGGCGCCTGCGCGACGGCGACATGCTGCGGCTCGACGCCGCCGCCGGCACGCTCGACGTGCTGGTCGACGACGCCGAATGGTCCGCCCGCGAGCCGGCGTCGGCCGAGCTCGCCACCCATGGCTGCGGCCGCGAGCTCTTCGCCACCTTCCGCGAACGGGTCGGTACGGCCGAGACCGGCGCCTCGGTCCTTCTCTGAAGGGTTCGCGCCGGCGAGGCGGGAAGGCGGCTAGAACAGGTCGAGGTTCTCGCCGATCCGCGGCTGCTCGCCGGGGCTGGCGGCGCCGGCCGTTCCGGTCGCGCCGGCCCGGGCAAGCTTCGCCATGCGCACCCCGATGAGCCGGATGCGGCGTGTCTGCGGCGCCCGCCCGAGGCATTCGAAGGCGACGCGGCGGATCGTCGCGGCATCGGCGCAGGCGACCGCGCGGGTGGTCTCGCGCGTGATGTGGCGGAAGTCGTCGTAGCGCAGCTTGATGCCGATGGTGCGGCCGACGTAGCCGCGCTGCTCCAGATCCCGGGCGAGGCCCTCGCACAGGCGGGCGAGGATGGCGGCGACCGCCTGCCAGTCGCGGCGAAGATGCAGATCGGTCTCGAAGGTGGTCTCGCGGCTGAACGAGACCGGCTCGCTGTGGGTGACCACCGGCCGGTCGTCGCGTCCCCGGGCCGCATCATGCAGGAAGCCCGCGTAGCGGGCGCCGAAGTTCGCCTGCAGCAGCGCGGGGGTCGCGGCCGCAAGCTCGCCGATGGTGCCGATCCCGAGCTGCGCGAGCCGCGCCTCGGCCTTCGGCCCGATGCCGTTGACCCGCCGGGCGGGCAGGGGCCAGATGCGCGTCTCGAGGTCGGCATGCTCGATGATCGTCAGCCCGTCGGGCTTGTCCATGTCGGAGGCGAGCTTGGCGAGCAGCTTGTTGGGGGCGATGCCGATCGAGCAGGTGAGGCCGGTCGCTTCCCGGACCGCGGCCTTCAGGCGTCGTCCCAGCACCGCGCCGCGTTCGAGCCCGACATCGGCGACCGCGCCGAGATCGAGATAGATCTCGTCGATGCCGCGATCCTCCATCACCGGAGCGATCTCGAGGACGGCGGCCTTGAAGCGGCGCGACACCGCCCGGTAGCGATCGAAGTCGGCGGGCAGGAACACGCACTCCGGGCACAGCTCGCGCGCACGGCGCAGCGCCATGCCCGAGCGGATGCCGAACTGGCGCGCCGCATAGTTGGCGGTGGTGACCACGCCGCGCGCGGAAGGATCGCCGGCGCCGCCGATCGCCACCGGCCGCTCGGCGAGCTCGGGCCGCGACAGCAGCTCGACCGACGCATAGAAGGCGTCCATGTCGAGGTGGGCGATGCGGCGATCGACGTCGGTCAAGCGACTGGTCCGGAAGACGGGTTGGCGGGCGGCGCGGCTGCCCGGGCGCGGGGCGCTGCAGGTGGGCAGCAGGATGAAGGATAATCGTTGCGCCCTCCCGTCATTCGGGCCTGCTTCCTACATCACGGAATCGCACGATGGACCCGCAACTGCGCAAGGCCGCACTCGAATACCACGAGGCCCGGCAGCCCGGAAAGATCGAGGTGGTCGCCACCAAGGGACTCAGCAACCAGCGAGACCTCGCGCTGGCCTACTCGCCGGGGGTCGCCGCGGCCTGCGCCGAGATCGTCGCCGATCCGGCCAGCGCCAGCCGCTATACCGCCCGTGGCAATCTCGTCGCGGTCGTCACCAACGGCACCGCCGTCCTCGGCCTGGGCGATATCGGGCCGCTGGCCGCCAAGCCGGTGATGGAGGGCAAGGCGGTCCTGTTCAAGGAGTTCGCCGGCATCGATGTCTTCGACCTCGAGATCGCCGAACGCGACGTCGACCGGCTCGTCGATGTGATCGCCGCGCTGGAGCCCACCTTCGGCGCGATCAACCTCGAGGACATCAAGGCCCCCGACTGCTTCTATGTCGAACGCCAGTTGCGCGAGCGGCTCGGGATCCCCGTCTTCCACGACGACCAGCACGGCACCGCGATCGTGGTGGCGGCCGCGCTGCTCAATGGCCTGCGCGTGGTCGACAAGCGGATCGAGGACATCCGTCTGGTCTGCAGCGGCGCGGGCGCGGCGGCGCTCGCCTGCCTCGACCTGCTGCTCGATCTCGGGCTGCCGCTGGACAATGTCTGGGTCGCCGACATCGCCGGGGTGGTCTACGAGGGTCGCACCGAGCTGATGGACCCCGCCAAGGCGCGCTTCGCCCGGCCGACCGATGCGCGCACCCTCGATGACATCATCGGCGGCGCCGATGCCTTCCTCGGCCTGTCGGCCGGCCGTGTGCTCACGTCGGCCATGGTGGAGCGGATGGCGGAGCGCCCGATCATCTTCGCGCTGGCCAATCCGGAACCCGAGATCCTTCCCGAGGACGTCAAGTCGGTGCGCGACGATGCCGTGATCGCGACCGGGCGCAGCGACTATCCGAACCAGGTGAACAACGTCGTCTGCTTCCCGTTCATCTTCCGAGGGGCGCTCGATGTCGGTGCAACATCGATCAACCGGCAGATGGAGATCGCGGCGGTCCACGCGGTCGCCGACCTCGCGCGCTTCGAGCAGTCGGATATCGTTTCGGAAGCCTATGGCGTGGAGGGCACCGCCTTCGGCCCCGAGTACCTGATTCCGAAGCCCTTCGATCCGCGACTCATCGCGAAGATCGCGCCGGCGGTGGCGCGGGCGGCCATGGAGACCGGGGTGGCGAGCCGGCCGATCGCCGATTTCGATGCCTATCGCTCCCAGCTCGAGCGCTTCGTCTGGCATTCGGGCAACTTCATGAAGCCGATCTTCGACATGGCGCGAAGCCGGCCCAACCATCGCATCGCCTATGCCGAGGGCGAGGAGGAGCGGGTGCTGCGCGCCGCCCAGGTGGTGGTGGACGAACAGCTCGCCCGGCCGCTGCTGGTTGGTCGGCCCAGCGTCATCGAGCAGCGCATCGCGCGCTTCGGCCTGCGCATCCGCCCCGGGGTGGACTTCGAGATCATCAATCCCGAATGGGACGAGCGCTATCGGACCTACTGGCAGGCCTACCACGCGATCACCGAGCGCCAGGGCGTCACCGAAGCGATCGCCAAGATCGAGATGCGTCGCCGCCTGACCCTGATCGGCGCGATGATGATGCACCAGGGCGATGCCGATGGCCTGCTCTGCGGCACCTACGGCATGTACCACGCGCATCTCGCGTACGTCGACCGGGTCATCGGCAGGAAACCCGGTGCGCCGGTCTACGCGGCGATGAACACCCTGATGCTCAAGGGCCGGCAGGTGACCATCGTCGACACGCACGTCAATGCGCAGCCGAGCGCCGAGCAACTGGCCGACATCACCCTGATGGCCGCCGAGGAGCTGCGCCGTTTCGGCATCCTGCCCAAGGTCGCGTTGTTGTCGCACTCGAACTTCGGGACCTCGAACGCGCCCTCGGTGATCCGGATGCGCGATGCGCTCGCCCTGATCCGGGAGCGGGCGCCGGATCTCGAGATCGATGGCGAGATGCACGGCGACTGCGCGCTCGATCCGCGCCTGCGGGCCGCGATCATGCCGCGCTCGACGCTGGAAGGGGAGGCCAACCTGCTGGTGATGCCGGGGCTCGATGCCGCCAACATCGCCTACAACCTGCTCAAGACCGCGGCCGGCAACAATGTCGCGATCGGTCCGGTGCTGCTCGGCGCCGCCCGTCCGGTCCACATCCTGACCGCCTCCGCGACCGTGCGGCGCATCGTCAACATGACCGCCTGGACCGCCGTCGACATCGAGAATCAGCGCCGCTGAGGGCCGGCCGGGCCGTGCCGCCGGCGGTCCGCCGTCGACCGTCGACGGTTCCCGGGCTCCATTGGCGGGCTCGCGCCGGCCGTTCGTCGGACCGTCCGGGCGGCACGTCTGCCGGTTCCGTCCGATCGATTGACCCGCAAGGGCGGGCCTCCTACGCTTGGCTGCCAGTGGTCCCTCAAGCATGGTCTTGCGAGCGATGAACAGTCCCAGTTTTCCCGAGCAGAGATCCGACGCCGACGAGCAGCCTCCCGTCGATGCGCAGCGCCGTCGCCGCCTGCTGGCCGACTGCCGGCAATTGCTCGCCGACCGGATGGCCGTGGTGATCCACGAGGCCCTCGAGAAGATGAGCGCCGAGCTGACGGCGCTCGCATTCGAGAAGGTCAGGGCCGACGAGCAGCAGGCATTGCTCGAGGCGGTTTCGCTGGTGCGCACCAACCGGACGCAGATCGAATCACGTTTCCGCAGCGTGTTCCTGGACATCTTCGAGCGTCGGCTCTTCAGCCGGCAGGCCGCGGCGCCGGCCGCCGTGTCGACCGACGAGCTGAGCCTGGTCGCGGATTCGGTGGTCAACGGGCAGATGGAGCTCGACCGGCTCGTGCGCCGGGCGCGCAGCAAGCTCGATCCCGACGAGGTCCTGGGCATGCGGGCGCGGCTCGCCGAACTCGTCGAGCGCGACTGGTTCGAGGAGGCCCGCCATCCGGCTTCGCCGGAGGCGATCTTCGAGGCGCTGGTCGAGGTCCTCGACGAGCTTTCCCCCGAAGCCTCCGTCAGGAGCGCCCTGCTCGAAGCCTTCGAGCCCTATGTCTCGGCCAACCTGAACCTCGTCTACTCCAATGTCAACGAGCGGCTGAAATCCAATCGCATCCTGCCGCACATCCGGCCGCGGGTGCAGCGGATCGCGCCATCGAGCGCGCGCCCGGCGCCCGGCCCGACGCCCGGCCAGGAGATCTTCGATCTTTCCGTGCCGCATGCCGATGGCGGGCATGGCGGGCATGGCGGCCATGGCGGCGGGCAGTTCGCCGGCTCGGCCGGCGGCTTCGCCGGCGCGATGACCGGCGCGGGCGGCGGTGGGTTTGGCGGATCTGGCGGGGTCCATCCCGCGGGCGTCGCCGGATTCGGCGGCGGTCCCGCTGGTGGATCCGGCGGCGGGTCGGCTGGCGGATTCGTCGGTGGTCCGGCGGCCGCTTCCGGCGGCGAGCATGCGGGGATGATGCCGGGCGGCTTCGCCGGCGGCCCGGGCGCCGTGGGCGGTGGGGGTGGTGGATACTTTGCAGGCCCCGACGGTGGAAACCCTGGCGGCGGTGGTGGACATCCCGGCGGCGCGGGTGGCGGATATCCCGGTGGTGGGGGCGGCGGATATGCCGCTGGCCCGCAGGGAGGCTATTCCGGCGGGAGCGTGGGTGGCCAAGGTGGCTCCGGGGCGGCGGGCCGCGGGGCGGCCGGCGGCCGCGGCCAGTGGGCCGCGGGGGCGGGCGAACTGGCGCTGGCCAGCGTCGCCGACGAGACCTTCGAGCGGCTCGCCCGGCAGATCGCCGCCGGCGATGCGGGGGCACGGGGTTCGGCTGCGCGGCTGCTCTCCGATCCCGAGCAGTTCGGTGTCGCCGACCTGCCGATCCCCTCGGTCGAGCCGCCGCTGCTCGACGCGCTTCATGCGATCCAGGTCGATTCCGGCGGCGAGATCCGCATGCCCGGCCAGGTCTTCGCCGAACTCGGCCAGCAGGCCCGCGCCAAGGGCTCGCCGCTCGACCAGCTGACCGTCGAGATCGTCTCGCTGGTCTTCGACTACATCTACAGCGACCGGCGCCTGGACGACGCGGTCAAGCAGCAGCTGCTGCGCCTGCAGGTGGTCGCGGTCAAGGCGGCGCTGCTCGATCGCAGCTTCTTCGCGCGACGCCAGCATCCGATGCGGCGACTCATCGACGCGATCACCGATCTTGCGACCGATCCCGATTCCGAGGTGGCGGCGGGATCCCCGCTCGTCGAGGGCATGACCGAACTCGTCGACTGGGTGCTCGAGAAGTTCGAAACCGATCTCGGGGTCTTCGAGGAGGCATTGCGCCGGCTCGACGTGATCGCGATCTCGGAGTCCGAGCGTCGCGTCGCCCGCCTCCAGGAGATCACGCGCCAGGCCGAGTACGAGGAATCGCTCGCCCGCGCCCAGGATGAATCGCGCGAGGCGATCGCGAGCCGTCTCGACGACTCGACGCCGGAGTTCGTGCGCGAGTTCCTCTATCGCTGGTGGGCCGATGTGCTCGCCTTTGCCCGGGTCGACGGCAATGATCCGCAGGTCGAGTTCCAGCGTGTCCTGCGCCTGGCCGAGCACCTGCTCTGGAGCGTCGCTCCCAAGGGGCCCGAGGAGATCGCGCGGCTCGCCTCGATGCTTCCCCACCTCATCAACGGCCTGCTCAAGGGCCTGCAGGTGGTCAGCCCGCCCGACGAGGAGCGCGAGCTGTTCTTCAACGAGCTGCTCGCCTGGCATACGCAGGCGATTGCCGACGCCAAGAAGGCGGGCGAGGCGGGGCGCAGCCGGGCGCGTGCCCCGATGCGCCTGCGCGAGGACGGCAGCGTCGAATTCCGGCGTCCGGACAATGTCGTGCTGCCGGCGGCCGAGACCGTCGTGGTGGAGCGCTCGGTGGTCGACGAACTGGAGCGGGGCTGCCTGCTCGATTTCGACGATGGCGGCCAGACGCTGCGCGTCAAGCTCGCCTGGATCAGCCCTTCGCGCAAGCTCTTCGCCTTGTCGCGGTATCCGGATTTCGCCCGTTCGCTGTCGCGCGCCGAATTCGCCGCGCTGTTCGACGAGCGTCGGGTGCGGGTCGCCACCGAGCATTCGCCGCTCGACCGGGCGATCGAATCGGTGGTCGAGGAACCCGGCGAGCCGGCCGACGCGGTCGCGTAGGCCGGCCCGTTCCACCCGCTGCGGCGGGTTCCGGGGCCCCCGTCCGCGGGGGATGACCGCAGCGCCGACGGGGCCGATTCCCGCGCCTGTCCAAGTGCACTAGTATTGGCCGCATGACGGGCCGAAAGTCCATTGCGCTGCTGGTCGTGGCGATCGTGCTGGCGCTGGGTGGCCTCGGCAGGGATCTGTTCGCCCCGCACGAACCGACCCCCGGGGCGCTCGCTCCGGGCATCGGCGAGATCGACGCCGCGAGACTTCCGCCCGAAGCGCGCGAGGTTCTCGGCCTGATCCGCCAGGATGGCCCCTTTCCGTATTCGAAGGATGGTTCCGTGTTCCGGAACCGGGAGGGCCTGTTGCCGCAGCAGCCGCGCGGCTACTATGCCGAGTACACGGTGCCCACTCCCGGCGCGAGAGACCGCGGCGCACGACGCATCGTCGCCGGTGGGCGGCCGCGCGGCATGGGCGACAACTACTACACCGACGATCACTATCGATCGTTTCGCCGGATCCGGGAGTGACGATGAGTTCGCTCACCAGCATGCCTGCCCATGTCGTGCTCCCGCTCGCGGCCTACGATCTCGAAGGCCTGCGCAAGGCCGCCGAGCGGGCCGACCAGCGCTGGATCCATGCGGATTGCTCGCGGGCGACCGATCGCCGGGCAGTGCTCCAGGCGATCGCCGACGCCGCGGACTTTCCCGACTGGTTCGGCCTCAACCTGGATGCGCTTTTCGACTGCGTCACGGATCTCGTGCCCGATGCGTCGGCTTCCCGTCCGGGCGTCGTCTTCGTGCTCCAGAACCTGCCCGAATCCGCCGGCTTCGATCGCGAGGCGCGTCATGCCCTGATCGATGTCTTTCGCGATGCCGCCGACGAGTTCTACGATCGCGGCATCGCCTTCCGGGTCTTCTATTCGGTCGCGGCGCCGCCAGCCTGAACACGCCCGCGGCCGGCGGTGCCCGGGACGAGCGAATCCTAGAAATCGCCGGCGATCGCCTGCAGCGCGGCGATCGCCGCCAGCCCCGCGGTCTCGGTGCGCAGGATGCGCGCCCCCAGCCGGATCGGCTCGAAGCCGGCCGCTATCGCCCGGGCCTCCTCGGCGTCCGACAGGCCGGATTCCGGTCCCACCAGGATCTCCACCGGCCGGCTCGCATCGACGCCGGCCTCGGTCAGCGATGTGGTCGCGCCCGGCGAGAGCAGCAGGAGCCTGGCATCGGCGACCCGCCCGCCGGCCTCGCCCGACTTCGCCAGCCAGGCGGCGAGACTGGCCGGAGCGTCGACCACGGGCAGGTCGTCGCGCTGGCACTGCATGCAGGCGGCCTCGGCGATGCGCTGCCAGTGGGCATGCCGGCGGGCGGCGCGCGCCGGGTCGAGGCGCACGAGACTACGTTCGGTGAAGACCGGCACGATCCGCAGCACGCCGAGCTCGCAGGCCTTCTCGATGACGAGGTCCATCCGGTCGCCCTGGGCAAGGCCCTGTACCAGGGTCAGGCGCAGCGGGCTGGGCGGCGGGCTCGGCAGGGACTCCTCGATGGCGAGCCGGGCGCCACGGCGATCGGCGGCCACGATGCGCGCCCGCAGGCGCCCGCCGCGACCATCGAACACTTCGACCGCGTCACCGGAGCGCAGCCGCAGGACATCGAGCAGGTAGTGGGCGCGATCGGCCGCCACCGTGACTTCGACGCCCGCGCGGGCGTCGGCGACCAGCAGGCGGGGCGTCATCGCGTCGCGGCCATCCGATCGGTGCGATGCCGTTTCAGGCGATCACGCGCCGAAAATAGTTCGGCAGCGCGAACAGCGCCCGATGGGTGTCGCCGTTGTAGTACGACAGCGACTGCAGCCCGTTGGCCTCGATCCGGCGCTCGACCTCGGCGGGCTCGATCTCGAGCGGATCGAGCGCGTCGGAGGCCATCGCGAATCCCCAGTAGCTGCCGTAGAGCGGAACGTAATTGCCCATCGGGTGGACATGCCGGAAATGCTCGCGCAGCAGCCCGACCAGGCGCGCCACCACGTCGGGGCGGAAGATCGGCGAGCCGATGTGCAGGCTGATGGCGCCGCCCGGAGCCAGGACGCGCTTGAGTCCGGCGAAGAACTCGCCGGTATAGAGCCGCTCGGCCGGCGTATCGGGATCGGTGAGATCGAGCACGATCAGGTCGAAGGTCTCGTCGATGCTGGCAACGAGATCCCAGGCGTCGCCGATGCGCACCTCGAGGCGAGGATCGTCGAACACGCCGTGGTGCACTTCCGAAAGATGCCGGCGCGCGATCTCGATGACCACCGCGTCGAGCTCGGCCATCACGACCCGGCGCATCGACGGGTATTTCAGGAGCTCCTCGCTGGAACCCCCGTCGCCGCCGCCGATCACCAGCGCGGAGGCCGGCGCGCCATGGGTGATCGCCGCCGGATGGACCATCGGCTCGTGGTAGAAGAACTCGTCGCCCTCGGAGGTCATGTAGCAGCCGTCGAGCCGGAAGAGGCGGCCGAACTGGCCGGTCTCGAAGACCTCGACCAGCTGGTAGGGGCTGCGGATCGTTTCGAGGCGCCGGTTCACGCGCAGTCCGTAGGCGGCGTGCGGACCGAGGGATTCGAGCAGGAGCTCGCCGTCGCGGACGTCGGACGAAGGGTCATCGCCGCCACGCAGGATGCGATTGGTCTGCTGTGCGCGCGGGGCGAACGCGACGATCAGGGCGTCGAGCAGGCCCTCGGCCTTGTCCGAATTGTCGGTCGAGAAGTTGCAGACATAGACATCGAGGGTGACGCCGTCGCGCTCGGGCCAGGTATGCAGCGCCAGATGCGATTCGGCCAGCAGCACCGCGCCGGTGACGCCGCCCGGTTCGCCCTCGTGGTCAGGAAAGGTGAAGAACCTTTCGTCGACGATCGTCAGGCCCGCGCCCTCGACGGCGTGCCGGCACAGGGCGGCGAGTCGGTCCGCGTCGATCAGAAGGCCCGGATCACAGCCGCATCCATGCAAGTCAGCGGTGAGATGTAGTCCTTGCATTTCTTGCCTCGGAAACCTCCGGCCCGCACTGCAGGCGCCCGGCGGCACGCGGAATCGCGATCTGCCGCGGGTGGAACGCGGACCGACGGGAATGCCGATCGCTTCGCTCGGGCGCAGAAAGGCCGGGAAGGGTATCACAAGGCCTTGCGAACCGAGCGGCGGGCATCGGAAACCCGCTGAATTTGCTACACTTTCCTGCTTTCGCTGGTGCCATTGAGATGACCGCAAACTCCGCCTCGGCCGCACTCGACCCCGCGCTCGCGCCGCAGATGGCCGCGGCGATCCGGGCCCTCTCGATGGATGCGGTGCAGCGCGCGAAATCCGGCCATCCCGGCATGCCCATGGGCATGGCCGAGATCGCCGTCGCGCTGTGGGGCGCCCACCTGCAGCACAACCCGGCGGATCCGCGCTGGCCCGACCGCGACCGCTTCGTGCTCTCGAACGGCCATGGGTCCATGCTGCTGTATTCGCTGCTGCACCTCACCGGCTACGATCTCGGCACCGGGGACCTCGAGGCGTTTCGCCAGCTGCATTCGCGCACGCCGGGCCATCCCGAGTTCGGCATCACGCCCGGTGTCGAGACCACCACCGGGCCGCTGGGGCAGGGCCTGGCCAACGCGGTGGGCATGGCACTGGCCGAGCGCCGGCTGGCGGGCGAGTTCAATCGCGACGGCCTGCCCATCGTCGACCATCTCACCTATGCCTTCGTCGGCGACGGCTGCCTGATGGAAGGCATCTCCCACGAGGTCTGCTCGCTTGCCGGCACCCTGCGCCTGTCGCGCCTGGTCGTGCTCTACGACGACAACGGCATCTCGATCGACGGCGAGGTCGAGCACTGGTTCCGCGACGACTCCGTCGGCCGCTTCCGGGCCTATGGCTGGCATGTCATCGCCGATATCGACGGCCATGACGTGCAGGCGGTCGACCGGGCCATCGCGACCGCCGCCCGTTGGGCGCGCGAGGGCCGCGACGGCGTCTTCGCGCCCACGCTGATCCAGTGCCGCACCATCATCGGCAAGGGCGCCCCGACGCGGGCCGGCACCGCCAAGGCGCATGGCGAACCGCTCGGCGAGGAACTCATCGCCCAGGCCCGCGAGGGCATGGACTGGCCGCACGAGCCCTTCGCGGTGCCGGCGCCGGTGCGCGCCGCCTGGGACGCCCGCGAACGCGGCGCGCGGGTCCAGCAGGACTGGCAGGCCCGGTTCGATGCCTACCGCCAGGCGCATCCCGATGCGGCCGCCGAGTTCGAGCGACGCATGGCCGGCCGGCTCACCGGCGAACTCGACGATGCGCTCGATCGCGCCGTCGGCCAGGCCGAGGAATCCGGCGCGGCGATCGCCACCCGCAAGGCCTCGCAGCTCGCGCTCGACCAGATCGGGCCGGTTCTGCCCGAGCTGATCGGCGGCTCGGCCGACCTCACCGGCTCGAACCTCACCGAGTTCAAGGGCGCCGGCGCGCTGCGCACCGGCGATGCGGGGCCGGTGGGCGGTCGCCACATCAACTACGGTGTGCGCGAGTTCGGCATGGCCGCGATCATGAACGGGCTCGCGCTGCACGGCGGCTTCGTGCCCTATGGCGGCACCTTCCTCACCTTCTCCGACTACTCGCGCAACGCGATCCGCATGGCGGCGCTGATGAAGCAGCGGGTGGTGCATGTCTTCACCCACGACTCCATCGGCCTGGGCGAGGACGGCCCGACCCACCAGCCGGTCGAGCATGCGGCCAGCCTGCGCCTGATCCCGGGGCTCGATGTCTGGCGGCCCGCCGACGCGGTCGAGACCGCGCTCGCCTGGGGCTGCGCGATCGAGCGGGCCGACGGGCCGAGCGCGCTGCTGCTCAGCCGCCAGGCCGTGCCCCATGTCAGTCGCTCGGAAGCGCAGGTGGCCGGCATCCGGCGCGGTGGCTACGTCCTGCGCGAGGCCGGCGCGGCGCAGGCGGTCCTGATCGCCACCGGCTCCGAACTCGCGCTGGCGCTGGGCGCCCGCGACCAGCTCGCCGAGCGCGGGGTCGAGGTCCGCGTGGTGTCCATGCCCTCGACCAGCGTCTTCGATCGGCAGGATGTCACATACAGGTCTTACGTGTTATCCGAGAATCTGCCTCGGATCGCGGTCGAGGCGGGCGTCACCGACGGTTGGTGGAAATATGGCTGCGCGGCCGTCATCGGCATCGACAGCTTCGGCGAATCGGCACCGGCGGCGGCGCTGTTCGAGCATTTCGGTCTGACGGTCGGGCGCGTCGTCGACACGGTGCTCGCGGCGATCGCGCGACCCGGCCAGTAGAGTTTCAATCCTCACAGGGGACCATCAGCATGACTATTCGTGTCGCGATCAACGGTTACGGGCGCATCGGCCGCAACATCCTTCGAGCCCTCTACGAGTCCGGCAAGACGCATCCGATCGAGATCGTCGCGATCAACGACCTGGGCAATGCCGGCACCAATGCCCACCTGACCCAGTACGACACCGCCCATGGCCGCTTCCCCGGTACCGTCACGGTCGAGGGCGAGCACATGATCGTCAACGGCGACAGGATCCGTGTCCTCGCGATGCGCAATCCCGCCGAACTGCCCTGGGGAGAGCTCGGCGTCGATGTCGTCCTCGAATGCACGGGCCTGTTCGCCAGCAAGGAGAAGGCCTCGGCGCACCTGAAGGGCGGCGCGAAGAAGGTCATCATCTCGGCGCCCGGCGGCAAGGACGTCGACGCGACCATCGTCTATGGCGTCAACCACCAGGTGCTCAAGGCGAGCGACACGGTCATCTCCAACGCTTCGTGCACCACCAACTGCCTCGCGCCGCTGGTCAAGCCGCTGCATGATGCGCTCGGCGTCGAGACCGGCCTCATGACGACCATCCATGCCTACACCAACGACCAGGTGCTCACCGACGTCTACCACGAGGACCTGCGGCGCGCCCGCTCGGCGACCCAGTCGATGATCCCCACCAAGACCGGCGCCGCCGCCGCTGTCGGCCTCGTGCTGCCGGAGCTCAACGGGCGCCTCGACGGCTACGCGATGCGGGTGCCGACGATCAACGTCTCGATCGTCGACCTCTCCTTCATCGCCTCGCGCGAGACCAGCGTGGAAGAGGTCAACAAGATCATGAAGGACGCCTCCGAAGGCTCGCTCAAGGGCATCCTCGCCTACAACACCGCGCCGCTGGTGTCGATCGACTTCAACCACAACCCGGCTTCGAGCACCTACGACGAAACCCTCACGAAGGTCAGTGGGCGCCTCGTCAAGGTCAACAGCTGGTACGACAACGAGTGGGGCTTCTCCAACCGGATGCTCGACACCACCGTCGCGCTGATGAACGCGAAGTAGATCGTCCGAGCCGACCGCCAAGTCATGCGATTCAAGCGACTCACCGAGCTCGAGCTCGGCGGCCAGCGGGTCTTCATCCGCGCCGATCTCAACGTCCCCCAGGATGACGACGGCCGGATCACCGATGACACCCGGATCCGGGCCTCGGTCCCGGCGATTCGGCACTGCCTCGACGCCGGCGCCGCCGTCATGGTCACCTCCCATCTCGGCCGGCCGAAGGAGGGTGCCCTGGCGCCGGCCGAGTCGCTCGCGCCCGTCGGCGAGCGGCTCGCGGAGTTGCTCGGGGTACCGGTCCGGCTGGTCTCCGACTGGGTCGACGGCGGTTTCGACGTCGCCCCGGGCTCGGTGGTGCTGCTCGAGAACTGCCGCGGCAACGTCGGCGAGAAGAAGGACGACGAGGGCCTGGCGCGTCGCATGGCGGCCCTGTGCGACATCTATGCCAACGACGCGTTCGGTACCGCGCACCGCGCCGAGGCGAGCACCCACGGGATCGCCCGTTTCGCGCCGATCGCCTGTGCCGGGCCGCTGCTCGCCGGTGAACTCGATGCGCTGGGGCGGGCGCTCGATGCGCCGCGCCGGCCGCTGGTGGCGATCGTCGCCGGCTCGAAGGTCTCGACCAAGCTCACCATCCTGCGTTCGCTCGCCGACCGCGTCGACCGGCTGATCGTCGGCGGCGGCATCGCCAATACCTTCATGCTCGCGGCCGGCCTGCCGATCGGCAAGTCGTTGGCCGAGCGCGACCTGGTGAACGAGGCGCGCGCGATCATCGAGCTGATGGCCGGGCGTGGCGCCGAAGTGCCGATCCCGGTGGACGTGGTCTGCGCGACCGAGTTCGCCGTCGATGCGAAAGGGACCGTCAAGGCGGTGGCCGACGTCGCCGACGATGACCTCATTCTCGACATCGGACCGCGCAGCGCGGGGATACTCGCCGACGGCCTGCGCGAGGCCGGCACCATCGTCTGGAACGGACCGGTCGGGGTGTTCGAGTTCCCGGCGTTCGCCGGTGGCACCGAGGCGATCGCGAAGGCCGTGGCCGCATCGCCGGGTTTCTCCATCGCCGGCGGCGGCGACACCCTGGCGGCGATCGCGAAGTTCGGCGTCACCGAGGGCATCGACTACATTTCCACCGGCGGCGGCGCCTTCCTCGAGTTTCTCGAGGGCAAGACCCTGCCGGCGGTCGCCGCGCTGGCCGCCCGCGCCTGAGGCCCCCATGACGCTCCGGGTCGCGGCTGTCATCGCCGCGAACCCCGGCTGCGGCACAATAGGCCCACCACCGGCCGCGAGGCGATTCCCATGCACGACCCGATCCGGCGCGCCACCAAGATCGTCGCGACCCTGGGCCCGGCTTCCACCGGACCCGAAACCCTCGAGCGCCTGATCCTCGCCGGCGTCAATGTCGTGCGAGTCAACTTCTCCCACGGGGAGGCCGCCGAACATGTCCTCGCGGTCGAGCGTGTGCGCGAGATCGCGGCGCGGGTCGGCCGCGACATCGGCGTGCTCGCCGACCTGCAGGGCCCGAAGATCCGGATCGGGCGCTTCGAGACCGGCCGCATCCATCTCGAGGTCGGCGACCCCTTCGTGTTCGACCTCGACTGCGAACTCGGCGACACCGGGCGAGTGGGGCTCGACTATCCCGACCTCATCAACGATGTCGCGGCCGGCGATACCCTGATGCTCAACGACGGCCGTCTCACGATGCGGGTCGACCGGGTCACCGAGCGCACCATCGAGTGCACCGTGACCCGACGCGGCGACCTGTCCGATCGCAAGGGCATCAATCGGCTCGGCGGCGGATTGTCGGCGCCCGCCCTGACTTCCAAGGACATGGCCGACATCGCCACCGCGGTCGACTTCGAGGCCGATTTCATCGCGGTGTCGTTCCCGAAGAACTCGGCGGACATGTACATGGCGCGCGAGCTTGCCCGGGCGCGGGGCGGCAAGGCCCGCATGATCGCCAAGATCGAGCGCTTCGAGGCGATCGGCGCGCTGGAGGCGATCCTCGACGCCTCCGACGGCATCATGGTGGCGCGCGGCGACCTCGCGGTGGAGGTCGGCGACGCCGCCGTGCCGGCCCTGCAGAAACGCATGATCCGGATGGCGCGCGAGCGCAACAAGCTCACGATCACGGCGACCCAGATGATGGAGTCGATGATCTCCGAGCCGGTGCCGACCCGGGCCGAGGTTTCGGATGTCGCCAATGCCGTGCTCGACGGCACCGATGCGGTGATGCTTTCGGCCGAGACGGCGGCGGGCCGCTATCCGGTCGAGACCGTCGAGGCGATGGCGCGGATCTGCCTCGAGGCCGACCAGTCGCAGCGGATGCCGCTCGATGCCGAATTCCTGAATCGCAAGTTCACCCGCATCGACCAGTCGATCGCGATGAGCGCCCTGTTCATCGCCCACCATCTCGGTGTCAAGGCGATCGTCGCGCTGACGCAGTCGGGCGCCACGGCGCTGTGGATGTCCCGGCTCGATTCCGACGTGCCCATCTTCGCGCTCACGCCCGAGCTTTCGAGCCTGCATCGCATGACGCTCTACCGGGGTGTCCATCCCTACCTGATGGCGCGCCAGGCCGGCGAGCGCCAGGCGCTGCTGCGGGAAGCCGAACAGCGCCTGCTCGAGGCCGGGCTCGTCGCGCGGGACGACCTGGTCGTCATCACCGTCGGTGATCCGATCGGCAAGGCGGGCGGCACGAATTCCCTGACCATCGTGCGCATCGGCGAGCACAACGACGGCGACTGATGCATCGCCGCCCCCGGTGACCCGCCCGTCGTCAGGGGCGAACCGGAAGTTGCGGATAATACGCAGTTCGTCCGGCGCGGCCGGCAGGTGAATCCCAGTCCAGAGGAGAGAGCATGAATCGAACGCAAGCCCGCGTTCTGTTGGCGGCCGCGTTGTCCGGCGGCGTAGTCGCATCGGGCCCCGCCCACGCGCAGGCGACCCTCAAGCCGGATGGCCAGTGGCGTCATGCGATCGGGCTCGGCCTGTCGTACGCGAGCGGCAACTCGGAGTCGTCCACCCTGACCTTGAATGCCGACGGCGTGCGCCAGACCGGCCATGACAAGTGGTCGTACTACGGCAAGGCCTTGCGGGCCGAGAGCGACGACGAGGTCACCGGTGACCAGATCGGCCTGGGCACCCGCTACGAGCGCGATCTCAATGCCCGCGTCTTCGGCTTCGGGCAGGGCGACTACCTGCGCGACCGGCCCGCCAACCTGTCGCGGCGCACCTCGGTCGGCATGGGCCTGGGCTACCATGTGTTCAAGTCCGACACGCTCAACTGGGACGTGTTCTCGGGCCTGGGCTATACCCACGACCGCTATGTCGAGCCCACCGATATCGCCGGTACGAACCGCAGTACCTGGGGCTATGCCGAACTGCTCATCGGGCAGGAATCCAACCACCAGATCAGCGACACCTCGACCTTCCGCCAACGTCTCGTGATCTATCCCAACCTGAGCGAATCGGGCGAGTACCGGGCCCAGTTCGACGCCGGCCTGGCGGTCGCGATCAACGACCGGATGAGCCTGACCGCGACGCTCACCTATCGCTACAACTCGGATCCCGGTGTCGACCTCGAGAAGGGCGACCTCCTGTTCGTCACCGGTATTTCCGCCAAGATCGAGTAGTCGTGCAGGGCCGAGCGCAAGCTTTCCGGCGCAGCCCTCGTCGCTTGCCGCGCCGGCCGGCCGCGCGCCTCGCGGTCCTGCTTGCGCTGGCCGGCACGGCCCTGCCCGCGCAGGCCGAGGAATACTACTTCCAGCCCTACTGGAACGAGCCCGAGGAAAGCGTCGACTGGCGGGGCTCGGTCAGCGTGGGGGCGACCTATGCGCAGTCGCAGTCCGCCTCCTACCACCTGTCCCTGCAGGGAAATCTCGAGCGGGTCACCGGCAGCGATCGCTGGAACAGCCATCTGTGGGTGATCTCGGGACGCTCCGATGGCGAGGAAACCGCGGCGCTCTTCGAACTGCACAGCCGCTACAGCCGCGACATCCGCAAGCGCTGGTTCAGCTTCGTGCAGGGGGATTTCCGGCGTGATCGCCCGGGCAACCTCGAACGGCGCGTCTCGCTGGGCGCCGGCATCGGCTACCGGATCGCCGAGCGGCGCCATATCGCCTGGTCGGTCATTGGCGGCGTGGGCTACACCGCCGAGAGATTCGTCACGCCCCTGGACATCATCGACGGGCCGCGCGGCCGCTACGATCGCGGCGAGGCCCTGCTGGGAACCGAGGCGGAGTTCGAACTGACCCGCAACCTGACACTCAAGCAGCGCTTGACCTGGTTTCCGAACCTCAGCTACCGGTCCGCGCATCGCCTCGCCTACGATGCCACCGCGCGCGCGGCGATCACCTCGCGGCTGAGCATGGACGTCACGGTGAGCTGGCGCCAGAGCACCGAGCCCGGGGCGGACAAGCGGCCCGACGAACTGCTGGTCGTGACCGCCCTGAACCTGCGGCTCGACTGAAGCGAAATGCCCCCGCGCCGGCGGGCAGGCCGGGTCCTTGCTGGTACTGCGGCGCATGCTGATTCGGAAAGCGACTTAATTCGCCGGCCCGCCCGGCCGGGTGGGCGATAATCCGGTATCGAGCCGCATGCCGCGAGGCCCGGGCCTGCGAGAGTCCCGCAGCGGCCGCGGTTTCCCCTACTTGGACGACAGGAGTCGAAATGCCAATTGTGTCGATGCGTCAGCTGCTGGATCACGCGGCCGAGAACGGCTACGGGATTCCCGCCTTCAACGTGAACAACCTGGAGCAGGTGCAGGCCATCATGGCGGCGGCCAGCGAGATCGATGCGCCGGTCATCATGCAGGCCTCGGCCGGCGCCCGCAAATATGCCGGCGAGCCCTTCCTGCGGAACCTCATCGCTGCCGCCGTCGAGTCCTATCCGGATATCCCGGTCGTCATGCACCAGGACCACGGGCAGTCCCCCGAGGTATGCCGCGGCGCGATCGACCTCGGCTTCAGCTCGGTCATGATGGACGGTTCGCTCGAAGCGGACGGCAAGACCATCTCGAGCTACGAGTACAACGTCGACGTCACCCGCAAGGTCGTCGAGATGGCGCATGCCGTCGGGGTCACCGTCGAGGGCGAGCTCGGTTGCCTCGGCTCGCTCGAGACCATGCGTGGCGACAAGGAGGACGGCCACGGCACCGACGCCACCATGACCCGCGAGCAGCTCCTGACCGACCCCGAGCAGGCGGCCGACTTCGTCAGGCAGACCCAGGTCGATGCGCTCGCCATCGCGATCGGCACCAGCCACGGCGCCTACAAGTTCACCCGCAAGCCCACCGGCGACATTCTCGCGATCTCGCGTATCAAGGAGATCCACGCCCGTATCCCGAACACGCACCTGGTCATGCACGGTTCGTCGAGCGTGCCCCAGGAACTGCTTGCCGAGATCCGCGAGTTCGGGGGCGACATGAAGGAAACCTACGGCGTGCCGGTCGAGGAAATCCAGGAAGCCATCAAGTACGGCGTGCGCAAGATCAACATCGACACCGACATCCGGCTGGCGATGACCGGCGCGATCCGTCGCTTCTTCGCCGAGCATCCGGACAAGTTCGATCCGCGCGAATACCTCAAGCCGGCGCGCGAGGCGGCCCGCAAGATCTGCCTCGCCCGCTACGAGCAGTTCGGTTGCGCCGGCCAGGGCAGCAAGATCCGGTCGGTGCCGCTGTCGACCATGATCGATCGCTACCGCAAGGGCGAGCTCGCCCAGGTCATCAACTGAGGTTTCCACACCGGCGCTTTCCATGACCCCACCGGACAGGGGGCGATGAGGGACGCGCATGCCGGCGAGGCGAGAAAGGTCGCCCTCGCCGGCATGCTGCTGATGATCGTCGCCATGGGCATCGGGCGCTTCGCCTACACGCCGCTGCTGCCCGGGCTGCGCGAGGCGCTGGGCTGGTCGCTCGCGCAGGCGGGCGACGTGGCCAGCGCCAACTACTTCGGCTATGTCGTGGGCGCGCTGGTAGCCGCGACGATCGCCGCCGCGGCGCCGCAGCGCCGCTGGCTGGTGCTTGGCGCGATCGCGAGCGCCCTGACCACCGGCGCCGGCGTGGCGGTGGTCAGTGGCTACGGCTGGCTGCTCCTGCGGGCCGGCTCCGGCGTGGCCAGCGCGTTCGTGCTGGTGTTGGGCACCGCCATCGTGACCCGGCGCCTCCTGTCCCTGGGCCGGCCGGGCCTGATCGCCCTGCATTTCGCCGGCGTCGGCATCGGCATCCTGTTCACGGTGCTGCTCGTCGAGCTGGCGCGCATCGGCGGGCTGTCGGTGTTCGGCCAGTGGGCGATGCTCGGCATCGCCTGCGCCGCCTGCACGATTCCGGCGCTGGTCCTGCTTCTGGGGGATGCGGGCGCGGCGGCCGACACCGGCATGGCGCCCGTCGGCGCGAAGCCGGGCGGCGCCACCGCGGCCACGAGCACCGACGCCGCGGCGGTGGCCACCGGGTCCGCCGTGGCCAGCGCCGCCAGCGTCGCCGAGACGCGTGCCGCAGTGCCGGTGGCAATCGCGCCCCGGTGGCTGCTGGGGCGGTTGATCACCGCCTACGGCCTGTTCGGCTTCGGCTATGTGGTGACCGCGACATTCATCGTCGAGATGGCCCGTGGCCTGCCCGACGCCCGCCTCGCCGAACCGCTCGCCTGGCTGGCGGTCGGCCTGTGCGCGATTCCTTCGACGGCGTTCTGGCAATGGGTCGCGGCACGCCTGGGCACCTGGCGGGCCTTGCGCATCGCCTTCGCCACCGAGGCCGTCGGCGTCCTGCTGGCCGGCTATGGCACCGGCGCGCTCGCGCTCGCGGTGGGCGGCGGCCTGCTCGGCGGTACCTTCGTCGGCATCACCGCGATCGGCCTGGCGGCGGGCAGGCGCATCGCACCGGCGCGTGTCGATCGCGTGATCGGCTGGATGACGGCCGCCTTCGGCCTGGGCCAGTGGATCGGCCCGGCGGTGGCGGGCCGCCTGGCCGAGGCGAGCGGTGGTTTCGGACTGCCTTCACTCGTCGCGGCGGGCCTGCTCGCCATCGGCGTCGCCCTGCTGCGCGCACCCGAGCCGGCTGCATAAACGGGTTCGCATAAGGTCAGCTCGCTTCGATCGAGATAACCCGCTGATCCTCGGCGACGGTGTCGCCGACGATGACATGGACGGCGGCGACGACACCGCTGACCGGCGCCTCGATGGGAATCTCCATCTTCATGCTCTCGACGAGCAGCAGGGTATCGCCCTGGGCGACCGTGTCGCCGGGGGCGACGAGGAGTTCGAAGACGCTGCCGGCGACTTCGGAGTGGACATCGCGACTCATGGGTGGCTCCGTGGGAAGGGTGAATCCGGGTGTGGGGCGCGCGGCGGTGCGCGATCGGGTCCGCGCGGGATCGATCGCGCCCGCCCCGGGCTCAGGGACGATAGCCGAAGCCGCGGGCGCCGGCGCGCAGCGGCGCGGCGAGCGTGGCGAAGCGGCAGAGATGGCGGCGGGTATCGCGCGGATCGATGATCTCCTCGATGCCGAAGGCCTCCGCGGTGCGCAAGGGCGACTGGACCGCCTCCAGGCGCGCTTCGATCTCGGCCTGGCGGGCGGCCGGATCCGGGGCCGCATCGATCTCGGCGCGGTAGGCGGCGTAGACGCCGCCGGCGATCGGCAGGGAACCCCATTGCGCCGAGGGCCAGGCCATGCGCTGGAAGGCGCGGGTACCGCCGCGCTGTGACAGCGCCGCCATGCCGAAGGCCTTGCGCACCATCACGCCGCACCAGGGCACAGTGCTCGAGCGGATCGCGGCGAGCGCCTGGGTGCCGTAGCGCATGATGCCGTCGCGCTCGGCGGCGGTGCCGATCAGGAAGCCGGGAATGTCGACCAGGTGCACCACCGGCAGGCGGAAGTTCTCGGCGAGGTCGACCAGGCGGATCGCCTTGCGGCTGGAGTCGACCGTCCAGGCGCCACCGTAGTGGTAGGGGTCGCTGGCGAGCACCGCGACCGGCCAGCCGTCGAGGCGGGCGAGCGCGGTGATCACCGAGCGGCCCCAGGCGCGGCCGATCTCGAACACCGAGCCGGCATCGAACACCGCCTCGAGGATCGGGCGCATCTTGTAGACGCGGCGGGCATCGCGCGGGATGACCCCGATGAGCGACTCCTCGCGACGGTCGACGGGATCGTCGCAGGCGGTGCGCGCCGGCAGTTCGCGAATCGACGAAGGCAGGTAGGACAGGAAGCGGCGCGTGCGTTCGAATGCCTCGGCCTCGCTGTCGACCGCATCGTCGATGGTGCCGTTCTTCGCATGGATGGCCGCGCCGCCGAGGGTCTCCTTGTCGACTTCCTCGCCGGCGCGGGCGACCACCGGCGGACCGGCGGCGAAGAGCTGCGAGGTGCCGTTGACCATCACCGAATAGTGGCTGGCGCAGACCCGGGCGGCGCCCAGTCCGGCGACCGAGCCCAGGCCGAGGGCCACCACCGGCACCTGGGTGAGCGTTTCCACGACCTCGGCGAAGATGGGCACCTCGGGCACGTAGGTGCGACCCAGGGTCTCGAGATGCCGGACCGAACCGCCGCCGCCGGTGCCGTCGACCAGGCGCACCAGGGGCAGGCCCCAGCGCACCGCCTGGGTCTCGGCATAGGCGAGCTTCTCGCGCAGGCCGCCGTCGTTGGCGCCGCCGCGCACGGTGAAGTCGTCGCCGGTGACGAAGACCTCGCGCCCATCCAGGCGGGCGCGGCCGCAGACCACGTTGGCCGGGGTCAGCCCGACCAGCCGGCCTTCGGCGTCGTAGTCGGGAAAGCCGGCGGCCGAGCCGACCTCGTCGAAGCTGCCGGCGTCGACCAGGGCGTCGACGCGCTCGCGCACGGTCAGCTTGCCGTTGGCGTGGTGCCGGGCGACCTTCTCGGCGCCGCCCATCTGTCGGGCGAGTTCCTGCCGACGGGCGTACTCGTCGATCTCGGGCTGCCAGGTCATGCTGTCTCCGTCATCGTGGCTCGTGGCGCGCCTATGATACGTCCTTGCCCGGTTCCTGCCCGGAGGCGAGGATGCCCCGCTTTGCCGCGAACATCTCGACGATGTACACCGACCGTCCCTTCCTCGATCGTATCGCCGCGGCGCGGCGCGACGGCTTCGCGGCGGTCGAATGCCAGTTCCCCTACGAGGTGCCGGCCGATGCGATTCGCTCGGCCCTCGAGTCGACCGGTCTTTCGATGGTCCTGATCAACACCCCCGCGGGCGACACGGCCGCGGGCGAGCGCGGCCTTGCCGCGATCCCCGGGCGCGAGGCGGATTTCCGCGCGGCGCTCGAACAGGCGATCGACTACGCGCGGGTGATCGGCTGCGCCCGCATCCACCTGATGGCCGGCGTGCCGCCGCCCGGCGCCGAGCGGGCGGAATGCGAAGCGGTGTTCGTCGCCAACCTGCGCCATGCCGCGAGCCGGCTCGAACCGCTGGCCATCACCGGCCTGGTCGAGCCGATCAATCCGCGCGACATGCCGGGCTACTTCCTGTGGACGCAGGACCAGGCGCATGCGCTGCTGGCCGGCATCGGCGAGCGTTCGCTGGCGGTGCAGATGGATCTCTACCACTGCCAGGTCGTCGAGGGCGATGTCGCCACGCGCATCAGGCGGCATATCGCGGGCGTCGGCCATGTGCAGATCGCCGGTGTGCCCGGGCGCGACGAACCCGACCGGGGCGAACTCCACTATCCCTACCTGTTCGCGCTGCTCGATGCGCTCGGCTACGACGGCTGGGTCGGCTGCGAATACCGCCCTCGCGGCGACACCAGCGCCGGACTGGACTGGCTGCACCGCTGGCGCGAGGCCGGTACCCGGACATACCCTTGATGCACAATACGGGTTTTGGGAGTCCTTTCCCGATGCCGGCGCCGGTCGTCCACCAGTCCAGCCTACATAGCCTGCCGCTGGTTTCACGCGGCAAGGTTCGCGACAACTACGCGGTTGGCGACGACCGCCTGCTGATCGTCACCACCGATCGCCTGTCGGCCTTCGACGTGGTGCTCGACCAGCCGATTCCGGACAAGGGGCGGGTGCTCAACCAGATGGCGCTGTTCTGGTTCGATCGCCTCGCCGCGATCGTGCCCAACCATCTCACCGGGCAGGCCCCGGAGTCGGTCGTGGCCGCCGACGAGATCGACCAGGTGCGGGGCCGCTCGATGCTGGTGCGCCGCCTCGAGCCGGTGCTCGTCGAGGCCGTGGTGCGCGGCTACCTGATCGGCTCGGGCTGGAAGGACTACCAGGAAACCGGCGCGGTCTGCGGAATCCGCCTGCCCGCCGGGCTGCGCATGGCCGAGAAGCTGCCCGAGCCGATCTTCACCCCGGCCGCCAAGGCGGCCGCGGGCGAGCACGACGAGAACATCGACTTCGACGACATGGCGCGTCGCATCGGCCGTGAACTCGCCGAACGCATCCGCGACATCAGCCTGCGGCTCTACCGCGAGGCGGCCGATTACGCCGCCAGCCGCGGCATCCTGATCGCCGACACCAAGTTCGAGTTCGGCCTCGATGCCGATGGCGAGCCGGTGCTGATGGACGAAGTCCTCACGGCCGATTCCTCGCGCTTCTGGCCGGCCGACGAATACCGGGTCGGCATCTCGCCACCGTCCTTCGACAAGCAGTTCGTGCGCGACTGGCTCGAGGCGGTGCCGGGCTGGGACAAGCGCGCGCCCGCCCCGGCGCTGCCCCCCGAAGTCGTCGCGCGAACCGCGGCAAAGTATCGCGAAGCCTTGCGTCGCCTGACCGGGCGCGAGCTGGAGGAGCAGGAATCGTGAACGAAGCAGCCAGGCCCGCGGCGGGCGGCGTTGCGGCGGCGACGGACGCCCCGATCGTCGGCGTCGTGATGGGAAGTTCGAGCGACTGGGAGGTCATGCAGCATGCGGTGGCGGTGCTGCGCGATTTCGGGCTGGCCCACGAGGCCCGGGTGGTCTCCGCGCACCGGATGCCCGAGGACATGTTCGCCTATGCCGCCGATGCGCGCTCGCGCGGCCTGCGGGCGATCATCGCGGGCGCCGGGGGCGCCGCCCACCTGCCGGGCATGATCGCCGCCCGGACCAGCCTGCCGGTGTTCGGCGTGCCGGTGCCTTCGCGCTACCTGCGCGGCGAGGATTCGCTGCTCTCGATCGTGCAGATGCCCCGCGGAATCCCGGTGGCGACCTTCGCGATCGGCGAGGCCGGCGCCGCCAACGCGGCCCTGCATGTCGTGGCGATGCTCGCCGCCTTCGATCCGGCGCTCGCCGAGCGGCTCGACGACTTTCGCGCGCGCCAGACCGAATCCGCCCGCTCGATGGTCGTGCCACCCGCCTGATGCGCCGGCCGGCAGGCGGGCGCTTTCCATTCCGTCCGGAGATGTCTGCATGAAGAACTCGCATGATCCACTGCCCCCCGGCGCCTGGCTCGGCCTGCTGGGCGGCGGCCAGCTGGGACGGATGTTCTGCATGGCGGCGCAGAGCCTCGGCTTCCGGGTCTGCGTCCTCGATCCCGGCGAGGATGGCCCGGCGGCGTCGCTGGCCGATCGCCATATCCGCACCGACTACCTGAATGCCGGCGGCCTGGCCGAACTGGCTTCCTTGTGCGTGGCGGCGACCACCGAGTTCGAGAACGTACCCGCCGAAGCGCTCGAGTATCTCTCCGAGCACTGCATCGTCTGTCCGAGCGCGACCGCGGTCGCCATCGCCCAGGACCGCAATGCGGAGAAGGCCTTCATCGAAGGCTGTGGAATCGAGGTCGCCCCGCATGCCGCCGTGCGCAGCCTGGCCGACATCGAGGCCCTGTCCGACGAACTGCTGCCGGGCATCCTGAAGGTTGCGCGCCTGGGCTACGACGGCAAGGGCCAGGAGCGCGTCGCCGATCGGGATGCGGTTCGCGAGGCTTTCGAACGCTTCGGCGCGGTCGAATGCGTGCTCGAGCGCGCGCTCGAGCTGCAGGCCGAGATTTCCGTGGTGGTCGCCCGCGGCGCCGACGGCGAGACCGCCGTGTACCCCGTCGCCGAGAACATCCATCGCAACGGAATCCTCGCCATCTCCAGCGTGCCCGCCCGCATCGAGCCGCAGGTCGCGCTGCGCGCCACCGAGGCGGCGGTACGCATCGCGCATTCGCTCGACTACGTCGGCGTGCTTTGCGTCGAGTTCTTCCTGCTCGCCGACGGCAGCATGCTGGTCAACGAGATCGCGCCGCGACCGCACAACTCGGGCCACTACACGATCGACGCCTGCGTCAGCAGCCAGTTCGAGCAGCAGGCGAGGGTGCTCGCGGGCTGGCCGCTTGCCGGCACCCAGCAGCACGAACCGGCGGTGATGCTCAACATCCTCGGCGACGCCTGGTTCATCGGCGGCAACACGGGCTCGCCGGTCGAACCCGACTGGCTGAAGGTGGTGCGCCATCCGCGCGCCAAGCTCCACCTGTACGGCAAGCGGGAACCGCGGCCCGGGCGCAAGATGGGGCACGTCACCGTGCTCGGCGATTCCCTCGAGATGGCGCTCGGCCTGGTGCAGAGGATCGAGGCCGATCTCGGCATCGGTGAGCCTTGAGCAGGGGCGATCGAGCGCAGGGGCTCATCCTCGCCGCCGACGACGACGGCATCGCGCGGGCGATCGAGGTATTGCGCGCCGGCCAGGCGGTGGCCTTCCCGACCGAGACCGTCTACGGCCTGGGGGCCGATGCGGCGAGCGCCGCCGGCGTGGCGGAGATCTATCGCATCAAGCGCCGGCCGCGCGACCATCCGCTCATCGTGCACATCGCCGATGCCGATGCGCTCGGCTTCTGGGCGCAGTTCGACGAACGGGCGCGCCTTCTCGTGGCGGCGTTCTGGCCCGGGCCGCTGACCCTGGTCATGCGGCGTCGCGCGGATGCGCCGGCGCATGCCTGTGCCGGCCATCCCACGATCGGGCTGCGCTGCCCCTCGCATCCGGTGGCGCGGCGCCTGCTGGCCGCTTTCGCCGGCATGGGCGGGCAGGGCATCGCAGCGCCCTCGGCGAATCGCTTCGGCATGGTGAGCCCGACCCGGGCCGAACACGTCCTGGCCGACCTCGACGGCGATGTTCCGCTGATCCTCGATGGCGGAGACGCCGAGATCGGTCTCGAATCGACGATCGTCGACTTGAGCGGCGAGCGGGCGCGGCTGTTGCGCCCGGGCGCCATTGCCGGCAGCGCGCTCGCCGAAGTGCTGGGCGAGCCCATCGGTGGCGCCGGGTCGACGGCGCCCCGGGTGCCGGGCTCGCTGGCGGCGCACTATGCGCCGGGAACCCCGATCGAACTGGTCGATGCGCAGGAACTCGCGGGCCGGGTCGCGAGCCTGCGCGAACAGGGCATGCGGCTGGCCGTCTGGTCGCGCGAACCCTGTCTCGCGAACGCGGTCGAATGGCTCGCCGCGCCGAGCGATCCGCAGGCCTATGGCCGGATGCTCTACGACGGGCTGCGCCGGCTCGACCGGCTCGGCGTCGACCGGCTGCTCATCGAGGCCGTGCCGGCCGGAGAAGCCTGGGATGCGGTGCGCGACCGGCTCGGGCGGGCGGCGACAGGTGCGGGGATGCGGTCGGACTGACGGCGCAAGGCAACTAAGTGGCGTGCCACTGTGTGGCGAAGCCCGACCTTGCTTGCAAACTCGCGAGTGCAATAGCCCGCGGGTCCAAAGAAGCCGCCGCGGCCAGTAACCATGACCTGTTCTGCGACGGAGATTGGACGACATTCGTTTCGACACCATTGTCAGCGGGTCTACTCGGCGCGGCGCTGCTGTTGTTGATCGTCGTTAGCGCACCTGCGTTTTCTGGCCGTCGAGAGTTGGCCTTCAAGGAGTAGCGTTCTGATCACGCCGTTTCGGGCCGGTAGCTTCCAAGGATGTGCAAGATGCGGCGTGACCGGTTTCTTGCCCGGACCAAGGTGCGGAGATGGCCCAACATGTACCGCTGAAGAGCGAAACGGGACTGGCCATCTACTTCTGCGATCCGCGAAGTCCTTGGCAGCGCGGCAGCAACGAGAACACGAACGGACTGCTGCGCCAGCACTTTCGGGCGGGCGGCGACGGGAGCGGGGAACAGGTGTCGGATGAAGGCGGATGGTCCGCCAGGACGGAATCGTATATTCTTACCAAAATCATATCGATTCCATGAAGGTACGACAATGACGGCTACCGCCACTCTATCCAGCAAGTTCCAGATTTCCATTCCCAAGGCCGTGCGCGAGAAACAGCGCTGGGAGGCCGGACAGGAATTCGTGTTCATTCCCAAGGGCAAGGGCGTATTGGTGATGCCAGTGCCTGAACTGGACCAGTTGGCCGGTATCGCCAAGGGTGCTTGCACCGGCGGCTACCGCGACCGCAAGGACCGTTACTGATGGCGGTACCACTGCGCGTGGTCGATACCTCGGCGTGGATCGAATGGCTCACCGGCAGCGCGCTGGGCAAGAAGCTGGGCAAGCAGTTTCCGGACAAACCGGATTGCATCGTGCCGACCATCGTGCAGCTCGAACTGTCGAAGTGGCTGGTTCGCGAACTCGGCGAGGAACAAGCCGACCAGGTGATCGCGTACACGCAGAAGTGCGTCGTCGTACCCCTGGATACGGCCATTGCCCTGCTGGCGGCAGACCTTCATCGCGAACACAAGTTGGCCACCGCCGATGCCATCGTTTATGCGACGGCGCGGCATCAAGGCGCTGAACTGCTCACCTGCGATGCCCATTTCGAGGGCTTGCCTGACGTGGCGCTGTTCACCAGGATTGCCTGAAAACGTTGAGGAAACAAGCACCTGCACGGCCTTCATGATGGTTGCCGTCACGGCCGACGTGTTACCTTGCCGGTTGCTCGTGCCATTGGTCCCATCGTGACCGGAGACGCCACATCATGTCGCATTACCCGATCCGCCTGACCCTCGCCGCCCTGGCCCTCGGTGTTTCGGGCGCCGTCTTCGCGCAGGCGCGGGCGGTGCTGCCGGGGCTTTGGGAGATGCAGGTCCACAACCCGGAGCTCGATGCGGCGCGCGCCCAGATGCAGAAGCAACTCGCCGACATGCCGCCGGCGATGCGCAAGCAGATGGAGCAGATGATGGCGGGCCAGGGAATCGCGCTGGCCGGCAAGGGGGTGCGCGCCTGCATCACCCCCGAGCAGGCCAGCCGCGGCCCGGATGTCGGCATGGCCGAGGAGGGCTGCACCCAGGATCTCCAGTGGGACGGCAACGTCGGGCGCTACCAGATGAAGTGCCAGGACGGCCGCAGCGGTCGCGGTGAGGTCACCTACCTGAGCGACAAGGCCTGGACGGGCTGGGGCGAGTTCACCGACCCGTCCATGGGCAACAAGCCGATGAAGTTCGACTACAGCGGCGAGTGGCTCGGCAAGGACTGCGGAAGCGTCAAGCCGGCCGGGCAGCGCTGATCGACCCGCCGCCGGTCTCGAGGCGGTGTAGCTCGAGCTTGCGCTCGATGCCGCCGGCGTACCCGGTGGGTGAACCGTCCGCCCCGAAGACGCGGTGGCAGGGCACGATGATTCCGATCGGGTTGCGACCGACCGCGGCCCCGACGGCCCGCGCCGCCGTCGGCTTGCCCAGATTCGCGGCGATCCCGGCGTAGCTCGAGCTCCAGCCGTACGGGATCGCGAGCAGGGCGCGCCAGACCGCCTGCTGGAACGGCGTGCCACGCGAGAGGTCAAGTGGCAGGCCGAATGCCCGGCGTTGGCCCAGGAAGTACTCGTCGAGTTCGGTGGCGACCGCGTCGAACAGCGGATCGGCTCGGTCCGTCGGCCAGCCTGTCGTTTCCGGGAAGTGGCGCTGGTCGATGAACCAGAGGCCGGCCAGGCCATCGACGCCGAGCGCGACGAGCATCGGGCCGAGCGCGGTGTCGATGCGCCGGCTGGCTTGCGCCTGCCAGGTTCGGCTCATCGCGAGGCCACCTCCCGCGGGTTCATGGCCTGCGTCGTCGTTCCTTTCGGCGCATGCCAGGCGCGCAGCACCGCATAGCTGCGCCAGGGCCGCCAGGCTCGCGAGGCCTGCTCGGCGGCGACGCTCGCATGGCGCGACTTCGGCAGCCCGAGGGCGCGCTGCAGGGCGATGTCGCCGGCCGGGAAGGCATCCGGCCAGTGCAGTGCCCGCATGGCGATGTACTGCGCCGTCCAGTCGCCGATGCCGGGCAGGGCGCGCAGTCGGGCCATGGTGGTCGTGGGATCCTCCGCCGGTGAAAGCGGCAGCTCGCCGGCCTCGACCGCCCGGGCCAGTGCGATGATCGCCGCCTGCCGCTGGCGCACGATGCCGATTCCGCCGAGCGTGTCGGGCTCCGCCCGGGCCAGCCGCGCCGGCGTCGGGAACAGCCGGTCGAGGCCGGGATGTGGCGTGGCGACCGGATCGCCGAAGCGCTCGACGAGCCGTCCGGCGATCGTGCGCGCGGCGGCGACCGTGACCTGCTGGCCGAGGATCGCGCGCACCGCGAGCTCGAAGCCGTCGACGGTGCCCGGTACGCGCAGCCCGGCGCTGTCGGGGAAGTCGGCCGCGAGGACGGCATCGATCGCACCCGGGTCCGCATCGAGGTCGAAGGCCGCGCGCAGCCGGCGGATCACCGCCGGCAGGACATCGCGCAGGCCGTCGTCGATGCGCAGCGCGAGCCGGTTGCGCTCGTGCTCGAAGGAAACCTCGATCCAGCCCTGGCGGCGACGAATTCCCGATTCGATGCGCAGGGTGCGCAGGTAGCGTCGGGTGGCGCCCTGGCCGGTGATCGTCTCGACCCCGGCGACGCAGCGCCGTTCGAGAAAGCCGAGCATGGCGTCGATGTCGTAGGGCGGGCGATAGCCCAGGCGCACGACGCTGCTCCGGCCGTCGCCGGCGCGCTCCTGGCGCAGCCGGGTCGGCGTCATCCGGTAGTGCGCCACGAAGGCGGCGTTGAGGCGGCGCGGGCTGCCGAAGCCGCTCGTGGCGGCGACCTCGCCGGCGGCCAGGCGGGTATCGGTGAGCAGCAGCATGGCGTCGTGCAGCCGGCGCGTTCGCATGTACTGCTGCGGCGAGACGCCGTAGCGATCCTCGAAGAGCCGCCCCAGTTCGCGTTCGCCCACACCGAGGGTTTCGGCCAGTCCGGTCCACCACGGGGCATCGGCCCGATCGTCGATCCCATCGATCCCATCGATCTCATCGAGCCCCCGCGCCGCGCTCGATGCGAGCACTGCCCCGGCATCCTGGATCGACCAGCGCTCGGCCCGCGGGGCGAGTTCGGGCCGGCAGCGCAGGCAGGGTCGGTAGCCGGCCTGTTCGCATTGCGCCGCATGCCGGAAGAAGCGGCAGTTGGCCGCCTTCGGAACCCGTACCCGGCAGACCGGCCGGCAGTAGATGCGCGTGGACGTCACCGCGATGAAGAAGCGCCCGTCGAAACGTGCATCGCGGGCCTGCAGCGCTCGGTAGCACTGGACGGGATCGAGCTCGCCGCTTGCGGTCGCGATCGTGGGCATGTCGGTGAGGCTGTCGGTAGGCATCGTCCGATGCTATTCCTGCTGGCGTGTCCGGTTCGCGATTTCCGGAATTGCCGCGATTTTCACCACTACAGGGTGTAAGGCTCGCGTATCCCCGGATCGTCGGGCGGGAAGTCCCTGGTGTTGCGGGTCACGAGCAAGCGTCCGGTGGTCTGGGCGGTCGCCCAGATCACCGCGTCGGGCAGTTTGATGCGATACGCGCGTCGCAGCGCTACGGCACGGTTGGCTATCTCGTCGTCCAGGGCGATGACTTCAAAGCCTTCGAGAAAAAGCCGGGTCGGCTCGACCAGATCGGCGCTCGCTCCGACCATCACCTCCATCCAGGTGATGATGCTGACGGCCCTGTTCTCGAAGCGCCCGATTTCGTTTCGGGCCTCGGGGATGGCGTTCAGATGGTCGATGAGGATGTTGGTGTCGAAAAGTGCGCCTACCATTCGCTGCGCGCCTTCTCCTGATAGGCTAGACCATCGATCTTGCGCTCACCCCACAAGCCGAAGCCGTCCTCCACCTGTTCGCGGTGATGGCGATGGAGATAGTCGTCTATCGCCGCCCGGATGAGGGCTGCGCGGGACTGGCGCATCCGCTTGGCAAGGGTATCCAGAGCTTCGACCTGCGCATCGTTCATGTCGACCAAGGCTCGCATGACAGGCTCCATTGATATGCGATATGTATATCATGTGGCGCTGCCCAATGGCAAGCATGACGACGATCAGGCTGGACGGCGCCCGAGTCCCGCGGTCAGCCGATGTCGGTCCTGGTGAAAACCTGTCCCTGGCCTGCGGGCTCGCTCCCGAGCCGGGTCCGCAGGAAGCCGATGATCGCGGCGGCGGTGGCGTCGGGTGCGTCCAGGTGCGGACTGTGTCCGCTGCCCGGAAGCTCGACGACCTTGCCGTCGGTCACGCCGCGGCCGATCCGGTGTACCTGCTCGAGGCTGCCGTACTGGTCGGCATCGCCCTGGATGGCGAGCACCGGGCATTCGATGGCGGGCAGGCAGGACTCGATGTTCCAGTCGGCGAATTCCTCCGACAGCCACACGCCGGTCCAGCCGTCGAAGGTGGCGGCCGGGTCGGCATGGTAGCGCCCGAGCCGGGCGGCGAGGCCTTCGGTGTGCCATGCCTTGCGGGTCTGGGCGATGGCTTCGATGGTGACGGCCTCGACGAAGACATGGGGGGCGATCGTCACGACCGCGCGCGCCGCCACCGTTTCGGCCGCGGCGATCAGGGCGATCGAGCCGCCGTCGCTGTGGCCGATGAGCACCGGTCGTTCGATGTCGAGCGCAGCGAGAACGCGCGGCAGTTCCTCGCGCGCGGCCCGATGCATGAAGTCCGCCGACGGCGGGGCTGCCCATGGCGTGGACCGACCGTATCCAGCGCGCGAATGGACGATCGCCGGCCAGCCCAGGGCGGCGGCGACCCGATCCGGGAAGTCGCGCCACATGGCGACGCAGCCCAGGCCTTCGTGCAGGAATACCAGGGTGGGCGCTGCGTCGGCCGGCTCGCCATCGGAAGGCGAAGCGATACGACGCAGCTCGATGTCGAGCCCGCCTGCGATGCGGATGAAGTCGCTGCGGATGGAATGGCTCATGCCCGATTGTCACCAATATCGGCCGGCGGCGCGACTCCGTCGCCGGACGGCGCGAAGCCCTTCCGACGCGGGGCGCTACACTCGGGTCGAGGGGCCGATTTCGGCCGGATCCGTGGAGACGCTCATGAAGAAGTGCTGGCTTGAACTCGAAGACGACAATTCCCTGGACGACCTGCCCGCCGATGCAACGCCGGGCTTCGATGGCGACAGCGACGATGCGCGCAAGGCGACCGACGATCTGCGCGACGAGCTGATCTCCCTGCAGGACCGGCTGCATGCGCAGGGTCGCCATGCCCTGCTGATCGTGTTCCAGGCGATGGATACCGGCGGCAAGGACAGCACCATTCGCCGGGTGTTCTCCGGAGTGAACCCGGCGGGCATCCGGATGGCACGCTTTGCCAGTCCCAGCGACAACGAACTCGCCCACGACTATCTCTGGCGGGTCCATCCGCAGACGCCGGCGCGTGGCCAGATCGTGATCTTCAATCGCTCGCACTACGAGGATGTCCTCGTGGTGCGCACCAACAAGCTGTTTCCCGAGCCGGTCTGGCGGCGCCGCTACGAGCATATCCGCGGCTTCGAGCGCATGCTGTCCGACGAGGGCACCACGATCCTCAAGTTCTACCTCCACATCGATCGCGAGGAACAGCGCGAGCGCCTGCAGGACCGGCTCGACGAACCCGACAAGCACTGGAAGTTCCAGCCGCACGACATCGAGCAGCGCAAGCTCTGGAACGACTACATGGCCGCCTACGCCGATGCGATCCGCGAGACCAGCCGGCCCTTCGCGCCCTGGTACATCATTCCCGCCAATCGCAAGTGGTATCGCGACTACGCGGTGATGTCGATCATCGTGGACACGGTGCGCCGCCTCGATCCCCAGTATCCGGAGCCGGACTTCGATCCGAAGAAGATCAAGCTCGAGTAATCCGGACTGGAAAGGCAAGCGCATGGCGCCACGGGGCGCGGCGAAGCTTCGCGCAAGGGTGGTCCGGGTGAATCGGTCATAATGCCTGCGCCCGAAATCCACAAGGAGACAGTGAAATGCGCGAATTCCAGACCCTCGCCGAAATGAGCAATCATGTCGGCGAAGAACTCGGCACCAGTGAGTGGATGGTCGTCACCCAGTCGATGATCGACCTGTTCGCCGATGCCACCGGCGACCACCAGTGGATCCATGTCGATCCCGAACGTGCCGCCAAGGGCCCCTTTGGCGCGACCATCGCCCACGGTTTCCTGACCCTGTCGCTGCTGCCCAAGCTTGCCGGCGATGCGGTCAAGATCCATGACCAGAAGATGGGCGTCAACTACGGCCTCAACCGGGTGCGCTTCACCGCGCCGGTGCGCGCCGGCAGCCGGGTGCGGGCCCGCTCGACCCTGGCGGCCTTCGAGCCGCTGCCCAACAACGGCGCCCAGGTGACCACCAGCGTCGTGATCGAGCTCGAGGGCAGCGAGAAACCCGCCTGCGTCGCCGAAGCGATCAGCCGGCGCTACGCCTGAGGATCGGTCCGCCGGCGCGGGCCGGCGGACCGAATCGGCCGGATGGGATGCCGCCTCAGGATCGACGCGGGCGCCCGGCTTCGTTTATCCTGCAAGCACAGGATCCGGACGACGGGAACGGCGTGCTGCTGGCGGCCCCCGCTCGCCGCGGGTCCACGACAACCGAAAACTAGAGGGGTGGAGCATGAAGGGGATCCTTGCCGGCGCGTCAGCGCTGTTCGTCCTGTTCGCCCTGGCGGCGCCCGCGTCAGACGCGATGGCGACCGACAGACAGACCAAGGCGCGCAATCTCGCGGCTACCTGCGCCAACTGCCACGGTACCGACGGCCGCGCCGAGCGCGGTGCGCCGGCGCTCGCCGGTGTGCCCAGGGACGAGCTCATGGCCCAGATGCGACTGTTTCGCAACGATGGCAAGCCTTCGACGATCATGGGACAGATCGCCAAGGGCTACACCCCCGAGCAGGTCGAGCTGATCGCCGAACATTTCGCCGCGCAGAAGCGCTGAACCGGAGGACAAGGTCATGAACAACATTCGTCGAACGATCCTCCAGGGCGCGACCGCGGGCGTGGCACTCGGCGCGCTGGGCGCCTGCGCGACACCGGGCGGCGGCTCGCGCGCGCCCTCGAAGGCGCAGGTCGTCGTCATCGGTGGCGGCTATGGCGGTGCAACCGCCGCGAAGTACATCCGGATGTGGAGCGACTACAAGATCAGCGTCGTGCTCGTCGAGCCCAATGCGGATTTCGTCTCGTGCCCGATCTCCAACCTCGTGATCGGCGGAACCCGCGAGATCGCGGACATCACCACCTCCTACGATGCGCTCGAGAGGGCCCATGGGGTGCGGCGGGTGCGCGATACCGTCACGCGGCTCGATGCCGACGCGCGCAAGGTGACGCTGGCCGGCGGGGACACGATCACCTATGACAAGCTCGTCGTTTCGCCGGGCATCGACTTCATGTACGACAGCCTGCCGGGACTGCAGTCGGCCGCCGCGCGCGAAACCGTCCTGCATGCCTGGAAGGCCGGTCCGCAGACCGTCGCCCTGCGCCGCCAGCTCGAGGCGATGCCCGATGGCGGTGTCTACGCCATGGCGATACCGATGGCGCCGTATCGCTGCCCGCCCGGACCCTACGAGCGCGCCTGCATGGTGGCGGCCTACTTCAAGCGCGAGAAACCCCGCTCGAAGGTGCTGCTGCTCGATGCCAACGACGATGTCACATCGAAGGGCAAGCTGTTCAAGGCCGCCTGGGCGAAGTACTACCAGGGCATCATCGAGTACCGGCCGAAGCACACCCTGCTCGATGTCGACGTCGCCGGAAGCCGGCTGCTGTTCGAGTTCAACGACCCGATCAAGGCCTCGGTGCTCAACGTCGTCCCACCGCAGCGCGCCGGCTCGATCGCTGTCGAAAGCGGGCTGGCCACCGCCAACGGCCGCTGGTGCGAGGTCAATTTCATCGACTTCGAATCGAAGGTCGCGAAGGACGTCCACATCCTCGGCGATGCGATCCAGCCGGCGCCGACCATGCCCAAGTCGGGACACATGGCCAACCAGCAGGCGAAGGTCTGCGCCGCCGCGATCGTGGCGAAGCTCTCGGGCCGCCCGATCGACGATTCGCCCCTGACGATGAACACCTGCTACAGCTTCGTCAACGAGCGTGAAGTCGTCCACGTGGCCTCGGTGCATGCCTGGAACGCCGAACAGCAGACCTACCTGCCGGTCCAGGGTTCGGGTGGCCTGTCGGCGGCGCCTTCCGAGGCCGAAGGCCTGGCCGCCAACGCCTGGGCTCGCAACATCTGGGCGGACATGCTCGGCTGAGCGATCGAAATGTCGAAATGGGGTCAGACACCGTTTTCATGAAAACGGTGTCTGACCCCATTTCGCGTTTCAGGCGTTCGCCATCGGATTGGCGCGCGGCAGGCGCAGGGCTGTGAACAGCGAGAGCGCGCTGATCGCGGCGGTCAGCCCGTAGGTGACCCGGAAACCGGTCTCGAGGGTGTCGTACGGCACGGCGGCGAGATCGGTCATGGCGCCGCCACCGATACCCAGCACCGCGAACAGGACCGTCCCGAGCACGGCGACCCCGACCGCGCCGCCCAGCGTGCGGGTCAGGGCGGTGGTCGCGGTCGCGACGCCGATCAGGCCGGGGCCGACCGCCATCTGGGCGGCGGCGATGGTCGCCGGCATCGTCAGCCCGACGCCGAGACCGAGCACCACGAGCAGCAGCCCGAAGCCGATGCCGGGCGCCGGCATCAGGATCGCGAGCAGCAGCATCGCCAGCAGGCAGGTGGCCTGGCCGGCGGCGAGCAGGTAGCGAAAGCTCACCATCCGCGACATCAGCTTGCCGCACAGGATCGAACCGCAGGGCGCGGAGAACGACAGCGGCACCAGTGCGAGGGCGACCTGGTCGGCGCGCAGGCCGTGCATCGACTGCAGTGCCATCGGCACGAGCACCGAGGTTCCGATCATCACGAAGACGCCCAGGCCGCCGACGATGCAGCACAGGGTGATGACCCGATTGGCGAAGAGCGACGGCGGCAGGATCGGCTCGGGGGCGCGGCGCTCCCATGCGACCAGGCCGACGCCCGCCAGCACGCCGACGATGAAGAGCGGCAGGACCCGGGTGAGGAGGCCCTCGCGGCCGCCGCCCAGCGCGGTCAGCCCGATCAGCAGGCAGGAGATCGACACGCCGAGCAGCAGCGCGCCGGCATAGTCGATCGGCCGGCGCCGGACCTCGATCGGTTCCAGGGTGCGCAGGGCGCGTCGTGCCACGAGGAAGCCGGCGATGCCCAGCGGCAGGTAGGCCGCGAACACCGCCCGCCACGAGATGTACTCGGTGAGCAGGCCGCCGGCGATCGGGCCGAGCACGGCCGCCGCCGCGAAGACGCTTGCGAGCCAGCCCTGGTAGCGGCCGCGCAGGTGGCCCGGCGCGACATCGCCGACGACCGTCTGCGCCAGCGGGATCAGCCCACCCCCGCCCAGTCCCTGCAGGAGGCGGAACGCGAGCAGTTGCGGCATCGTCTGGGCGAGCGCCGCGAGGGTGGAGGCCACGACGAAGACGCAGATGGCGACCGCCAGCACCGGCCAGCGGCCGAACAGGTCGGAGAGCTTGCCATACACCGGTGTCGAGACGGTCGAGGCGATCAGGTAGCCGGTCGCGACCCAGGGAACCAGTTCGACCTGGCCGAGATCGCGCGAGATCGCGACCAGGGCGACCGATACGACCGTCTGGTCGACCGCCGCCATGAACAGCACCGGCATCATGCCGATGACGATCCGCAGGATCTCCTCGTGATCGTAGCGGCGCACCGGTGCGCGGCGCGCCGCCTTCGCGCGCGCGCCGCGGGGCCCGTCGGGGGCCGACGGACCCTCGGCTTTCGTCACCGACGAAGGATCAGCTGAATGCCGGGATGCCGGTCTGTGCGCGACCGAGGATCAGGGCGTGGACGTCGTGCGTGCCTTCGTAGGTGTTGACGACCTCGAGGTTGACCATGTGGCGGATCACGCCGAACTCGTCGCTGATGCCGTTGCCGCCGAGCATGTCGCGCGCGAGCCGGGCGATGTCGAGCGCCTTGCCGCAGGAGTTGCGCTTCATGATCGAGGTGATCTCGACGGCGGCGCTGCCGTCCTCCTTCATGCGGCCCAGGCGCAGGCAACCCTGCAGGCCGAGCGTGATCTCGGTCTGCATGTCGGCGAGCTTCTTCTGGACGAGCTGGTTGGCCGCCAGCGGCCGGCCGAACTGCTTGCGATCGAGCACATACTGGCGGGCGGTGTGCCAGCAGCTCTCGGCCGCGCCCAGGGCGCCCCAGGCGATGCCGAAGCGGGCGGAGTTGAGGCAGGTGAAGGGACCCTTGAGGCCTTCGACGCCGGGCAGCATCTGCGACTCCGGAATCTCGACTCCGTCCATGACGATCTCGCCGGTGATCGAGGCCCGCAGGCCGAACTTGCCGTGGATCGTCGGCGCCGACAGGCCGGCCATGCCTTTCTCGAGGATGAAGCCCTTGATGCGGCCGTCGTGGTCGCCGCCGTCGCATTTCGCCCAGACGACGAAGACATCGGCGATCGGCGAATTGGAGATCCACATCTTGTTGCCGGTGAGGCGGTAGCCGCCGGCGAATGCCTTGGCCCGGGTTTCCATGGAGCCCGGGTCGGAACCATGGTTGGGCTCGGTCAGGCCGAAGCAGCCGATCCATTCGCCGGAAGCGAGCTTGGGCAGGTACTTGCGCTTCTGCTCCTCGGTGCCGAACTCGAAGATCGGCACCATGACGAGCGAGCTCTGCACGCTCATCATGGAGCGGTAGCCGGAATCGACGCGCTCGACCTCGCGCGCGATCAGGCCGTAGGAGACGTAGTTCAGGCCCGGGCCGCCATAGGCTTCGGGGATGGTGGGGCCGAGCAGGCCGAGCGCGCCCATCTCCGGGAAGATCGCGGGATCGGTCTTCTCGTGACGGAAGGCCTCGAGCACGCGCGGCGCAAGCTTGTCCTGGCAGTATGCCTGTGCGGCATCGCGGACCATGCGTTCGTCCTCGGTCAGCTGCGAATCGAGCAGCAGGGGGTCTTCCCAGTGAAATGTCGCCCGGCTTTGGCTGGCCATCGGGGTCTCCAGTGATTGGTTCCTAACCATCCATTATACGGCGGGTCCATGGGCCGCCCCCGCTCGCGACGCAGTTGCCAGCAGCGCCCCGGACTGCGCAGAATCGCGGGGTCGGAAGGAGTCGCGCGCTGCCCGGCTTCGGCTACCGACGGCGGTGCTGCAGGAGGATGGCATGGACTCGCAGGTGGCGATTTTCGGTGGAGGCTGCTTCTGGTGCCTCGAGCCCTGTTTCCTGGAGCTCGAAGGCGTGATCGAGGTCGAATCCGGCTATTGCGGCGGGCATGTCGACAATCCCGGCTACGAGGAGGTCTGTACCGGCACCACCGGCCATGCCGAGGTGGTCCGGGTCTCCTTCGATCCCGCGCGCATCGGTTATCGGGACCTGCTCGAGGTCTTCTTCACGATCCACGACCCCACCACCGCGGATCGCCAGGGCAACGACGTCGGGCCCCAGTATCGTTCGGCGATCTTCCCGCAGGACGAGGAACAGGCCCGCATCGCGCGCGAGCTGATCGCATCGCTCGAAGCCGAGGATGCGTTCGGCGCGCCGATCGTCACCCGCATCGAAGGCGCCGGGCCCTACTATCCGGCCGAGGGCTACCACCAGCGCTACTACGAGAACAACCCGGCGCAGGGATACTGCCGCATGGTGGTCGCGCCCAAGCTCGCGAAGTTCCGCCGGCATTTCGCCGACCGGCGCCGTACATGAGCCCGAGCGCACGGCCGCCCGAGGTCGCTGCCCCGCCCTGTCGCCCACCGTGCTGCGGTAGACTCGCCTCGCGATTCGCGCATGGTGCGCGTTGAGCGGATGAAGGAATAGGGGAACTCGATGGCGACGCGAATCCTGCTCCGGCTGGCCGGCCTGGTCCTGGCATTGGGCATGCTCGGCGGCTGCGGCTACAACTCCATCCAGGCGACGGACGAGGCCACCAACTCGGCATGGTCGGAAGTGCTCAACCAGTACCAGCGCCGGGCCGACCTCATTCCGAACCTCGTCAACACCGTCAAGGGCTACGCCGACCAGGAGCGCGATATCCTGCTCGGGGTCACCGAGGCACGTTCCCGTGTCGGCCAGGTCCAGGTCGATCCGGGCGACCCGGCATCGCTGCAGCGCTTCGAGGATGCGCAGCGCGACGTCGGCAGTGCCCTGTCGCGGCTGATGGTGGTGGTCGAGAACTATCCGCAGCTGAAGTCCGATACCGTGTTCCGCGATCTCCAGGCGCAGCTCGAGGGCACCGAGAACCGGATTTCGGTAGCCCGCAAGCGCTACATCGATTCGGTCCAGGAATACAACGTGCTGGTGCGCCAGTTCCCGGTCAACCTCACCGCGATGGTGATGGGCTACGACGCCAAGCCACAGTTCTCGGTCGCCGACGAAGCCGCCATCTCCAGCCCGCCCGCGGTGGACTTCGGCGGGCGGGGCGGCTCGCAATAGGCGCGTCCATCCGCATGCAGGCCAGTCCGGCAGTCGGCGCATCTTCCGGTCTGGCCGCCGGCGCCGCCCGCTTCGGCTGCTTTGCCCGTTTCGGTCGCCTCGCCTGCGGGTGGGCGACGGCCCTGGTCCTGGCGCTGCTGCTCGCCTGCATCGGCTACGCCGGTCCGGCCGTGGCCCAGCAGGCGGTGCCCGAACCGAGCGCTCGGGTCGTCGACACGACCGGGACTCTCGATGCCGCCCAGCTGGCCGCCCTCGAGGCAAGGCTCGAGGCGATCGAGCAGCGCCATGGCAGCCAGGTGGGCGTGCTGCTCGTGCCGAGCACCGAGCCCGAGTCGATCGAAGCCTTCTCGATCCGGGTCGCCGAGCACTGGCGGCTCGGGCGGGCGGATGTGGACGATGGTGCCCTGCTCGTGGTGGCGATGCGCGAGCGGCGGATGCGTATCGAAGTCGGCTACGGCCTCGAGGGTGCGATTCCCGACGCCATCGCCAGGCGCATCATCGCCGAGCAGATGGCGCCGCGTTTCCAGGCCGGTGATTTCGCCGGCGGCCTGGCGGCGGCGGTCACGGCCATCGGCCAGGCGATAGCCGGCGAGGACCTGCCGGCGCCCGCCGCCGGCGCGGCATCCGACAGCGATGCCGGTACCGACTGGCTGTCCCTGCTGCTGTTCATCGCTTTCGCCGGGTTCATCCTGACACGCGTTTTCGGGGCGCTGCCCGGCGCGATCCTGGGCGGCGCGGGGGGCGGCTTCCTCGCCATCCAGGCGGGCGTGTCGCTGATCGTCGGCCTGGCCGCCGGGCTGGTGCTGTTCTTCCTGCTGCTGCTGTTCGGCGCGATCGGCGGCCTCGGACGGGTCGGGCAGCATACCTACCGATCGCCGCCGCCGGTGATCCTCCCCGGTGGCCGGGGCCGCGGCGGCTTCGGTGGCGGCGGTCCAGGTCGAGGCGGCTTCGGTCGCGGCGGTTTCGGCGGCGGTGGTGGCTTCGGTGGCGGCGGCGCCTCGGGAGGCTGGTGAGATGGAGCCGTCCGGTCGCTTCATGCGCCTGCTGCGCCATTGCCTGACCCCGGACGGCCTGGCCGCGCGCCGCTTTCCCGCCGGGACGATGGACCGGATCGAGGCGCGCGTGACGCTCGCCGAGCGCAGCCACGGCGCCGAGATCCGGATCGCGATCGAATCCGCCCTGTCGCCATCGGCGATCCTCGCGGGGCAATCCCCCCGGGAGCGGGCACTGGAGGTCTTCGGCGGCCTGCGGGTCTGGGATACCGAAGCCAACAACGGCGTGCTCGTCTACCTGCTGCTGGCCGACCACGCGGTCGAGATAATCGCCGACCGGGCCGCCTTCGGAAGGATCGATGCGCGAGTCTGGACCGATGCCTGCGCCGTGCTGGCCGAGGCCTGCCGCGAGCGGCGCGAGGAGGAGGGCGTTCTCGCCGCGATCGATCTTCTCGACGAGGCCCTGGTCGCCGCGTTTCCGCCGCGCCCCGGCGGCGTCGACGAGATTCCCAACCGACCGATCGTCGTCTGATCCGGCTTCCGGTCCGTTTTCCCGTCTTTCGTGCGACCACTCGTCATGTTCCCGGCTTCGGGGAACGACGGGCGTGCTAGCTTGCCTCGGCAAGGACGACGCGGGCTTCGATTGCCATCGCGCATCACGTCGCATGGACAGGATCTCCGATCACGCCGCATGGACAGCGAAGTCATTCTCGGTCGCCAGCCGATCGTCGACACCACCGGGTCGCTGGTTGCCTTCGAGCTTCTTTTCCGTTCGCATGCGCAAAGCGGCGAAGCCGGGCTGGCGCGCCCGGACGACCTGCATGCCTCGAGCCATGTGATCGCGCGTGTACTGGCCGACATCGGCGTCGTGGCCAGCCTCGGCAGCTTCACCGGATACGTGAACGTCGACCGGGCCCTGCTGATGAGCGAGATGGTCGAGCTCTTGCCGCCGGGGCGTTTCGTGCTGGAGATCCTCGAGACCACCGAAATCGACCCCGCGCTCGGCCAGCGGATCAGCGAGCTGCGCGCGCGAGGCTATCGCTTCGCGCTCGATGACGTGATCGCTGCGGCCGATGCGCGCCTGGACAGCCTGGCGCTGGTCGACGTCGTCAAGATCGACCTGGTGCAGCAGGAGGTCTCGCAGTGGCAAGCGCTCGCGAGGCAGCTCAAGCCCAGCGGCAAGACGCTGCTGGCCGAGAAGGTGGAGACACCCGAGCAGTTCCGGCTGGCGAAGGAAGCGGGCTTCGATCTCTTCCAGGGCTTCTTCTTCGCGAAGCCGCAGATCCTGCATTCGCGGCGGATTCCCTCGTCGGCGCACGAGGTGATCCGCCTGATCGCGATGCTCGAGACGGACCCGGATATCGACGCCGTTGCCCATGAGCTGGGCCGGCATCCGGCCTTGCTGAAGCCCATCCTGCGCCAGGTGAATTCCAGCGCGGCCGGGCTGCGGCAGCGGATCGACTCGATCGCGACCGCGATCGCCCTCGTGGGCCTGCGCCAGATCGCACGGCTGGCCCAGCTGATGCTGTACGCCGACGGGGACGGCCCGCCCGCGCGCAGCGATCCGCTGGTCCAGCAGGTCGGGCTGCGCGCCCGCATGATGGAGCTGCTGGCCGGGTGCTGGCGCCCGGACGAGGCGCGGCTGGGCGACAGGGCGTTCCTGACCGGGGTGTTGTCGCGGCTCGACGTGCTTTTCGACATGTCGCTCGAGCAGGCGGTGAGCGAACTGCCGCTGGCCGGGAACGTGCGCGATGCGCTGGTCGAACGCGCCGGACCGCTCGGCCGGCTCCTGTCGATCTGCGAGGCTCGCGAGCGCGCCGACCTGTCGGCACTCGAGGGCCTGTGCCGGGTGATGGGCGACATCGACATCGGCCAGACGGCCCGGGCGGAGATCGAGGCCGCCGCATGGATGATGGAGCAGACCGACCCCCCTGCCCGACGAGAGGGCCGGCGCGCGGTCGGCTGACACCGTCGTCACCGCAGCGTCGATCCCGGCGGGGCTGTGCTAAGCTGAAATCCCATCATTCGGGAAATGCCGGGCCATGGACAAAACCCTGCTCAAGGGGCTGGCGGTACTGGAAGCCCTTGCCGACATGCAGGGCGAAGCGCGCATCATCGACGATGTCGCGGCGCGCACCGGACTCACCCGAAGCAATGCCCATCGCACGCTGCAGACCCTGATCCACGCCGGCTACGTCGAGCGCGACCCGGTCGATGGCAGCTATCGCGGCACCATGAAGATGTTCGCGCTCGGCGTCAGGCAGCAGGGCAGCCGCGACGTCCGCCGGATCGCCCCGATGTACATGGCGATGCTGGCGAAGGAAACCGGGGAGACGATCCACCTGTCGATTCTCGACGGGCACGACGTGATCTACATCGACAAGATCGACAGCGTGCAGCCGATTCGCGCCTACTCGATGGTGGGCGGGCGGGCGCCCGCCCATGCGGTCGCCACCGGCAAGGCGCTGCTGGCCGCGCAACACGAGGGCGTCCTGGAGGCCTTGCCGGCCCGGCTCGAGCGCTTCACCCGGGCGACCATCGTCGACCGGGAATCGCTGAAGGCCGAGCTGGGGCGGGTCGCGCGGGCGGGTTATGCGATCAACCGGGGCGAATGGCGCGAAGGCGTCGGCGGCGTGGCGGCCCCGGTCTTCGACGGCTTCGAGCGTCCCATCGTCGCGCTGGGAATCTCCGGTCCCCTGGAGCGGCTCGGCATGGCCCGGATGAAGCAGTTCGCGCCGCGGGTCGTGGCGCTTGCCGCCGAGCTCTCGAAGGCCATGGGCTGCGTCAGAACCTAGCGGCGCCGTTTCCCTTCAGCCCAGCCAGGTCATGACCAGGCGGTTGATCGAGGCGCCACCGATGACGAGCCAGGCAAAGAGCACGAAGGCCAGCAGCAGGGGCTTGATACCCGCCTGGCGAAGCGCGCCGGCGCGAGTCGACACCCCGAGCGCCGCCATCGCCGCGGCGAGGATCACGGTGTCGATGAAGTCGATCGCTTCGGAGGCGGCCGGCGGCAGCAGCTGCAAGGAGTTGAAGAGGACGACGGCGATGAAGCCGAACGCGAACCATGGCGTCGCGGAGCCCGGGGAGCGATGTTCGCCGTCGATGCCGGCATCCGCGGGGCGGCGTGCGAGCCATGCCGCCAGGATGAGGAGGAACGGGGCCAGCATCATGACCCGGACCATCTTGGCGATGACGGCGGTGTCGGCGGCCTCCGGGCCTACGCTCCGGCCGGCGGCCACGACCTGGGCCACTTCATGGACCGTGGAGCCGGTGTAGACCCCGAAGCCATGCTGTCCGCCGAGGATGAAGCCCCAATGCCCGTTGAGGGTGTGCAGCATCGGATAGAGGAAGATCGCGACGGTGCCGAACACGACGACGGTCGCCACCGCCACGGCCACCTGTTCGGCACGCCCGTTCACGACCGGCTGCGCGGCGATCACGGCGGCGGCGCCACATATCGAGCTGCCGATACCGATCAGCATCGATGTCCGGCGATCCAGCCCGAACCAGAGCGAGCCCGCCAGGCAGGCGAGCGCGAAGGTCGAGCCGATGACCAGCGCGTCGATCAGGACGCCCGCCATGCCGACATGGGCGACATCCTGCAGCGTGAGGCGAAAGCCGTACAGGACGATGCCCAGCCGGAGCAGTCGCTGCTTCGAGAAGTCGATTCCCGGCGCCGTGACGGTTCGCCAGCTCGTGGGCATGGTGTTGCCGGCCAGCATGCCGAGCAGGATCGCCAGCGCCAGCGCGCTGAGGCCATGCTGCTGGAGCCCCGTCGATTCGCTCAGTACCATCGCCGCGATCGCGAGGAGCGCGGAAAGAAGCAGGCCCGGCAGCATCATCCGGGTTTCAGTTCATCGGCGTTCGCATAGCCGGACACGAAGGTCTTGCGCGGCTCTCCCGAGGCCGTGTAGACATGGCGGCGGATCGTGCCGATGTCGCCCCCGTAGGCGTGAATACTGATCGACACCCGGTCATCGAAGGCATTGCTCACGCGATGGATATCGCCGATGGTCGGGGAGACGAAACCGACGTCGCCCACGTTCATCCGGCTCGGTGCGCCGCGCGAGCGCACATGATGCACATCGTGCGTGTCGTGCGCGTCGAAGGCCTCGACGAGCTCGCTCCCCCGCAGGACGCCGATGACGCCCCAGACCAGGTGGTCATGGATGGGCGTCGCCTGGCCGGGCCCCCATACGAAGCTCACAACGCTGAACCGCTGGTCCCGGTCCACATGCAGAAGGTACTGCTGGTAGAACTCCGGATGCGGCCGGGCGTAGGCATCGGGCAGCCAGTCGTCATGGGAAACCAGGCGGCGCATGCTTTCGCCGATGGCGGACAGGCTCAGGTCCTGCGCGGAATCGCGGCCGTGCAGGGCCGCTTCGAGCTGGCCGATGAAGTCATGGAAACGGGATCCACAGATGCGGTTCATGGCTGCTTCCCCAGGTAGTGCCGCAGTCGGTCCTTCAGGCCCGGGCGTGCGGCGGAGCGGGTCAGTGTCGCGAGGTCCTCGTCGGCGTGCCCGGCGTTCGGATCCAGCACGCGATAGAGTTCTTTCCTGGTGTCGTCCGCGAGCATCCTGGCCACCGAGTCGAGCTCGCCGACGATCGCCGGCCACTCGTCGGGCGAAGCCAGTCGGGTGGCGAAGTTCATGGCCGCGGCCTCGGCGGCCGTGAAGGCGCCGACACGCTCCAGCACCCGCCGGGCGTGGTCGGCGCCGACGATCTCGCCGAAGCGTCGCGTTCCCAGCACCAGGCCGAACTTCAGGCCCGGCATGCGGAAGCTCGCGTCGGGCGCGGCCACGCGGTGGCGACATGCGGCGAACAGGTCCGCGCCGGCGCCGAAGATCCGCCCGTGCGCCAGGGCGAGGGTCTGGGCCGGGGATCGGGCGATGGCCTGCAGCAGCATCTCGATGCGCACGAAGCGCAGGACGAGGTCGCCCTCGCTCTGCTCCTCGAGGCGCGAGAGATCGAAGCCGGCGCTGAAGCTCCTGCCGGCGCCGCGGAACACCATCAGCCTCACGCGATCCGCATGGGCCTCGTGGACCGCTGCCGACAGGGCGTCGACCAGGTTGGCATCGAGCGCGTTGAGCTTGTCCGGGCGATTGAGGACGAAGGTCCGGACGCCATCCTCATGCCGAACCTCGAGCGGCGCAGCGGTGTCGGGCGAGGCGGGCATCGGGCTCATGCCGATGCGTCTCCGCGCAAGGGGCCGAGCACTTCGTCGTTGTGCTCGCCCAGGGCGGGCGGGGGCCGGCGAATCCCGAAGGTCTCCCCGCCGAACACCACCGGGGCTCCGAAGGTCCGGGTCGTGCTGCCGTTGGGCAGATCCAGCGCCTGCACCCATCCCATGTGCTCGACCTGCGGATCCTCGAGGACCCGGGAATAGGTGTTGATGGGCGCGCAGGGTACGCCGGCATCGCGAAAGCGCTGCAACCAGTCCTCCGTTCCGGCGTGCGCGAACTCCGCCTCCAGGATCCCGAGCAGCGCATCCTGGTGCGCGGCGCGGGTGGTCGGCGATGCGAAGCGCTCGTCCTGCAGCAGGTCTGGCCGCCGGACCACCTCGCATACCGAGCGCCACAGCGCATTGTTGCCCGCCGCCATGCCGAAGTAGCCATCGGCGCTGCGAAAGACCCGGTACGGCGCGTTGCGCGGATGGGCGGAGCCCAGTGGCCGGGGATCGCGGCCGCTGCCGAAGTATTCGGATGTCTGCAACGCGGCGATGCCCAGGGTCGCGCCCAGCATCGGGACGTCGAGATGCACCCCGCGCCCGGTCCGCTTCGTTTCATGCAATGCGGAGACGATCGAGAAGCCGGCATACAGGCCGGCGGCGAAGTCGGCCAGCGGCACGCCGCACTTCACGGGGGCGCCGCCGGGCTCGCCGGTGACGCTCATGATGCCGCTCATGGCCTGCACCGTGAGGTCGAACCCGCCCTCGCTCGCCCGGGGACCGGTCTGCCCGTAGGCGGATATCGAGCAGTACACGAGGCGCGGATTGATTGCGGACAAGGCCTCGTAGCCGATGCCGAGCCGGTCCATCACGCCGGGCCGATTGTTCTCGACCAGGACGTCGGCATCCCTGGCCAGGCTGCGCAGGAGATCGATGTCCGCGGGGTTCTTGAGATCCAGCGTGACCGATCTCTTGTTGCGATTGAGCGAGGCGAAGTTCTCGCTGTAGCCGTCGTTGATGGGCGGCCAGCTGCGCAGGGTGTCCCCGCCGTCCGGATTCTCGACCTTGATGACGTCGGCCCCCATGTCCGCCAGCAGCATGCCGCAGTACGGGCCGGCGGCGACGTTGCAGATCTCGATCACCTTGACGCCTGCGAGGGGGGACGGGGTCGGCATTCGGATCTTCCTTTCGGTCGAGGCTGGCGTGCTTCGGGTCGGCGCTGTCGGGCTTCGATGGCGGCATGGCGCGCCGTCGGAATCCGCAGGGTAGCAGCGGCTCGGCGCTTGTCAACGAAAACAGGATGATGATCCCAGAAAACGGGATATCGATGTCCGGGCCAGGCCGGGCAGGGGCCGGATCGGGAGCGAAACCAAAAAAAAGCCGCCCGAAGGCGGCGCAAGGACTGATGCTAGGAGTGATCCGTGCCAACCGGCGCGTAAGGCGTGCCTCCGGTTCGCAAAATCCGGGTTGCCGTTGATAATCGCGGGATGTCCGCATTCACCGGCGAATCACTACAAGCAATCCTCGTGCCATCGATCCTCCGTCTTCGCAAGATGTTGAAAACAAAGAACAAAATCCAAACCTCCGGAAGCAGGCAGGGCTCGTTGCCCGCGCGGTGTAAAGCGCCTCGACATTCCGGCCCGCGGAGGAAGGCACGATGAGCGCCCACCTCGGGCTCAATGTTCTCGGCGGTCCGCTGCTCGCCTGTTCCTTCGATCCGCTGACCGGATTCACCCGCAGCGGCTGTTGCGAAACCGGCCCCGAGGACATCGGCAACCACACCGTCTGCGCCCGGGTGACCCCCGAGTTCCTCGCGTTCTCGGCCGCCAAGGGCAATGACCTGGGCGCCGCCCAGCCCCGGCATCGGTTCCGCGGGCTGGTGCCGGGGGATCGCTGGTGCCTGTGCGCCGCGCGCTGGCTGCAGGCCTGTGACGCCGGCGTCGCGCCACCGGTGGTGCTCGAGGCGACGCACGAGCGGGCGCTCGACGTCATTCCGCTGGACCTGCTGCTGGCCCATGCGTATCGCGGCAGCGGCGGGGCCACCCCGGGTCGCCCGGGCTAGAATCCCGCTCGAGTCCGAACCCCAGGGTCCGCCATGAAGCTGATGATCGTCCCGGTAACCCCATATGCCCAGAACTGCTCGATCCTGTTCTGCGAGGCGAGCGGCCGGGCCGCGGTGGTCGACCCCGGCGGCGACCTCGAACGCATCGATGCCGGGCTCGAGCAGCTCGGCGCGCGCATCGAGAAGGTGTTCCTGACCCATGGCCATATCGATCATTGCGGCCAGGCGGCCGAGTTCGCACGGCGCCACGGCGTGCCGATCGAGGGGCCGCATCGCGACGATGCGTTCTGGATCGGGCAGTTGCCCGAGCAGGGCAAGCGTTTCGGCTTCGCCCGGCTGGAAGCCTTCGAGCCCGATCGCTGGCTCGAGGATGGCGATACGGTCGCCTTCGGCGAACAGACGCTCGATGTCCTGCATTGTCCCGGCCATACGCCCGGCCATGTCGTGTTCCACCATGCCGGCGCGCGACTCGCGATCGTGGGCGACGTGCTGTTCAATGGCTCGATCGGACGCACCGACTTTCCGCGCGGCAATCATGCGGACCTGATCGATTCGATCCGTGACAAGCTCTGGCCGCTGGGCGATGACAACGCCTTCGTGCCGGGCCATGGACCGATGTCGACCTTCGGCCAGGAGCGCGCCCACAATCCCTTCGTCGGGGACGACGCGCTGGCCTGAGCCGCTCCAGGGCCTCGCCCGCAGGACTCCCCGCGCGGAGCATGCGAGGCGATCATGGCCCGGCCGTGCCCGTGGCGAGTCCTGCGATCCGGCAGTAGCATGTGCGGGAGTCCACGCACCGAGCCATGCCACCATGACTGCCTTCACTTCAGGCTGGAATGCCGCCAGCGCGCAGGCGCAGCAGCGCCGCGCCGCGATGCTGGCGCGAATCGACACCCTGAACACGCTGCTGGAACGCGCCGCGCAGGCCTCGGCCCGCTCCGGGCCGCGCTTCGCCAAGCGGCACCAGTTGCTGCCTCGCGAGCGCGTGGCGCTGCTGCTGGACCGGGCCGCGCCATGGCTGCCGCTGGCGGGCCTTGCCGGCTACCTGCGCGATACGCCCGATCCGGAAAGATCCGTCCCCGGCGGCAGCATGGTCGCCGGCATCGGTTTCGTCAGTGGCGTTCGCTGCATGGTGGTGGC
>Ga0172382_10001025_pt1 | contig 51540 bp, 44 predicted proteins | sample Leawel138RmetaG_FD_122245 | JGI IMG/M metagenome (GOLD analysis project Ga0172382, IMG submission 122245) | Leachate microbial communities from a municipal landfill in Southern Ontario, Canada - Leachate well 138R metaG | ecosystem: Engineered > Solid waste > Landfill > Unclassified | place... | reverse complement strand
TCCATTAATATTGGCTTACTGGGTGGAATTTCACACTTCACTTTAGCTACCATTAGAAAAACCAGCCTTTCTCAAGGCTGGTCTGGTAGAAAATTCTTTTTTCGCCTCCTGGCTGCCTTACTCCCTCAATAGTTTCCAGACTGCGCAATTAGCTCGTTTGGATTATGATGGAGACGAAGAACCGGGAGGTGATCTGCCATGAGGCTGTTCGGCCGGTATTACCGCAGCATCTGGGTTGACGAACAGGATGCCGAAACCGTCTGCGTCATCGACCAGCGCCATTTGCCCTACCAGCTGGTCGTCGAGACGCTGCGTACGGCGCAGGATGCGGCTGCGGCGATCCGCGACATGCATGTGCGCGGCGCCGGCCTGATCGGCGCGACGGCCGCCTACGGCGTTTACCTGGCGGTCTGCCGGACCAGGACCGATCCGGGCGAGGCGGCCAACTCTGCCGGCCGTATGCTTGCGGCCACGCGCCCGACGGCGGTTAACCTGACCTGGGCGGCCGACCGGGTCTTGGCGGCGGTCCGGGCTGCCGGAAATCCGGCAGATGCCAGGCAAGCCGCTTTTTTGGAAGCCGGCCGGATCGCCGAGGAAGATGCGGCCAGCTGCCAGGCCATCGGCCGGTTCGGCGCCGACATCCTGGCCGGGATATCCCGTATGGCCGACCGGCCGATCAACATCCTGACCCACTGCAACGCGGGTTCGTTGGCCTTTGTCGATTACGGTACCGCGACCGCGCCGATCTACGAGGCGCACCGCCGGGGCATCCGCCTGCATGTCTATGTCGATGAAACGCGCCCGCTTAACCAGGGCTCGAAACTGACCGCTTTCGAACTCGGCCAGAACGGCGTCCCCCATACCATCGTCACCGACAACGCCGGCGGGCACCTGATGCAGCACGGCCTGGTCGACGCCGTATTGGTCGGCAGCGACCGGACGACGCGGACCGGTGATGTCGCCAACAAGATCGGTACGTACCTGAAGGCGCTGGCCGCCCATGCCCATCATGTCCCGTTCTATGTCGCGCTGCCGACATCCAGCATCGACTGGCAGCTGGCGGACGGTGTGCGCGAGATCCCGATCGAGACACGAAGCGAACACGAAGTCTTGTCGATCACCGGCCAAACCGCCGACGGCCGGTTGGAAACCGTCCGCCTGGCTCCGCAGGACAGCAAGGCGGCCAACTACGGCTTCGATGTGACACCAGCGCGTTTGGTGACGGCCCTGATTACGGAAAAAGGCGTTTGTGAAGCATCTGAAACCGGCCTGAGACCGTTCAGGCCGGACAGAGCAAGATGAGAAGGAGGAACTGATTATGCTGCCCGTGAACAGCCCGGCCCCGGATTTCATCCTGTCCGACGCCGACGGCAAGCCGGTCTCCCTGTCCGATTTTCGCGGCAGGAAAGTCGTCTTGTACTTTTACCCCAAGGACAACACTCCCGGCTGTACCAGCCAGGCCTGCGCCTTTGCCGAGCGCTATGACGTGTTCCAGGACAAGGGGGCCGTCGTTATCGGCATCAGCAAGGATTCGGTCGCGTCCCACCGCCAGTTTGCCGATCGCTACAGTTTGCCGTTCATCCTGCTCTCGGACCCGAATCGCGAGGTCATCGACCGCTATGGTGTCTGGCAGGAAAAAAAGATGTATGGGAAGCCGGTTATGGGTGTGGTGCGCACCACCTATGTCATTGACGAGCAGGGCCTGATCATCAGCGCCGAGGAAAAAGTTAAGGCGGCTGAGAACCCGGCGGATGTACTCCTGTTTCTCGACCTGCCCGGTTAAGGATCGAGTCCCAGGACAAAACCCTGACGTCGGACCGACTGCAGGATCTTGGCCCGTTTTTCCAGCGATTGCGTCAGCCGGGTGACGACTTGGCGGCTGAACGTGTCGCTGCGACGGCCGTTGTCGCGCAGGTCGTAGTAGGTTTGCATCTCCTGGTCATAGGCTTCAAGCAGGGACGGATCAAACGCATTATGATCGTAGCGATCGGAGAAGACTTTCATGCTGAGCGGCAGACGCGGCTTAAGCTGCGGTTCCTGGGCGGGATAGCCAAGACCGACGCCGACGACCGGGAATGTCAGTTCCGGCAGCTCGAGCAGCTCGATCACCTGGTCGGGGTCGTTCAGTAAGCTGCCGAAGAACAACGTGCCAAGACCGAGTGACTCGGCTGCGACCACCATGTTCTGGGCGGCCAGGGCGGCGTCTGTGAACCCCTGAAAAAAACGGTCCATGTCGCGCGCAGCCGTCAGGTGGCAGTCCTGGCTGGCGGCGATGCGGCTGTTGCGGTACACGTCGACCACAAAAACCATCAGCTGCGGGACCGCCGCGATGTACGCTTGGCGGCAGATCGCCGCAAGCGCCTGACGCTTGACCAGGCTCTGGATCCGGATCACGCTGTAAGACTGCATCCCGGTGCTGGTGGCGGTCCGGTTCATGACCGCGAATAACTCGGTCATGGTCTGGTCATTCACCGTCTGGTCCGAAAAGGCCCGGATGGTTCTGTGGGCTAGCTGCCTGGCGATGGTTTCGTTGCTCATGACCGTTTCCCCCGATCAAAGACAGGATTTACATCCATTGTAGCAAATATGCCGCGCCGTCATGCTAAAATGAGAAGAACCGATCACGATGGCGCGCCGCAACGGCAGAAAGGGACAGACAGATGCTTAGGGATGACCAGCAAAACCTGATGGACACCGTGGACACTTATCGGCAGCAGATTCTGGATGCCGAGCGATTTATCTGGCAGCACCCGGAAACCGGCTACCGGGAATGGCAGTCGTCGGCCTACATGGAAAAGGCCTTCGAGGCCCTGGGCTATTCCCTGGTCAAAGCCGGTGACATTCCTGGTTTTTACACCGACCTGGATACCGGCCGGCCAGGCCCGCGCCTGCTGATCCTGGCCGAACTGGATGCCCTGGCCTGCCCGACCCATCCTGAAGCGGTGGACGGCAAGGCGCATGCCTGCGGGCACCATGCCCAGTGTGCCGCCCTGCTCGGGGTCGCGGCCGCCTTGAGCCGGCCCGGTGCCCTCGACCGCCTGAGCGGTTCGATCCGCCTGATGGTTGTACCGGCCGAGGAACTGATCGAGATTGCCTGGCGCGAGTCGCTCCGCCAGCAGGGCACCATCCGCTATTACGGCGGCAAGGTCGAGTTCATGCGCCGCGGGTATCTCGATGGGGTCGACCTGGCCTTCATGTTCCATACCACCAGTGACAACAAAGCTGATTTTGGCTGCAACGCCGGCGGCAACGGCTGCCTGGCCAAGCGCGCGCTCTACCATGGCACGGCGGCGCACGCGGGAGGCTCCCCCCACGAAGGCGTCAACGCCCTGTATGCGGTTCAAACCGGCATGCAGGCGGTCAACGCCCTTCGGGAGACGTTTCGCGACGAAGACCACATCCGCGTGCACCCGATCATCACGGCCGGCGGCGCCTCGGTCAACATCATCCCGGCGGACGTGCGGTTGGAAAGCTATGTGCGCGGGGCCACCCTGGACTGCATCCGCGAAGCCAACGGGAAGGTCAGCCGCGCATTGGCCGCGGGGGCGGCAGCCCTGGGCGCCAAGGTTACCCTGATCGACCGGCCGGGTTATGCCCCGCTGAACAACGATCCGCGCCTGATGGAGGTCGCCAAGACCTGCCTGACGGAACTGGTTGGCCCGGAGCGGGTCAGTTTCACCGACCGCTGGAGCACGGGCAGCACGGACATGGGCGACCTGTCCTGTGTCATGCCAGTCATGCACGGTTACGCGGCAGGCGCCAGCGGGATGGGTCATGGCGACAATTACCGGATCAGCGACCCGGAAAAAGCCTGTGTCCAGTCGGCCAAGGGGCAGGTGCTGCTGGCCGTCGCCCTGCTGGAAGACGACGCGGCCCGAGCCAGGGCGGTGCTGGCTGAAGCCAAGCCGCTATATGCCGAACAGGCCGCCTATCTGGAGGCAATCGAGAAGCTTTCCTGCGACCTGGAAGCCGTGGTCTACGACGATGACGGGACGATCCGGATACAGACCGGCAAACGCTGACGCGGCGTACAGCGCGTTCTACGACCGGATTTACCGCCTGGTGGCCCTGGTGCCCGCCGGCAAGGTGGCGACCTACGGCCAGCTGGCCGCCCTGGCGGGCAACCCCAGGGCGGCACGGCAGGTCGCGAGGGCCCTTGGCCGGACCCCGGAATACCTGGACATCCCGACGCACCGGATCGTCAACCAGGCTGGCACGCTGGCCCCCGACCACGTGTTCGGCGGCCGTCAGCGGCAGCGCGAGCGCTTGCTCGCCGAGAAGGTCCCGTTCAAAGCGGACGGCCGCATCGATGTCGATGCCTGCCTGTGGCACCCTGGGCGGTTAACTTGATTCTGACCTGGGCATCGTTTATGATCAAACTGGGTGGTTCTGGACGGACCACAAGGTATCGGTCAAACAACGAATCTTGCAGAGGTGCACCATGGGCGGCGTATTCGGCGTTATTTCCAAATCGAACTGCGTGCTGGATGTCTTTTTCGGCACAGACTACCATTCTCATCTTGGAACCAGCCGCGGCGGCATGGTCATTTTGAACGACCAGGGCTACAGCCGGGCGATCCACAACATTGAAAATTCCCCTTTTCGGACAAAATTCGAGCACGAGATCAACCAGATGGAGGGCCGTTCGGGCATCGGCTGCATTTCCGACACCGAGCCCCAGCCGCTGCTCGTGCGTTCCCACCTGGGCAGCTACGCGCTGACGACGGTCGGCCGGATCAACAACAGCCGCGAACTGGTCAGCGAGACGCTGGCCCGTTCCAACACGCACTTTCTGGAGATGAGCAGCGGCGAGATCAATCCGACCGAGCTGGTTGCCGCCTTGATCAACCAGTGCGGCAGCATCCTGGAAGGCATCCATTTCGCCCAGGAGCGGATCCGCGGCTCGCTGACGTTGCTGCTGCTCAACCGGGAGGGGATCTATGCGGCGCGCGACAAGTGGGGCCGAACCCCGCTGTCGGTCGGCTGCCGCGAGGACGCTTGCTGCGTCTCGTTCGAGTCCTTTGCCTATAAGAACCTGGGTTACAGCACCGAGCATGAGCTGGGGCCGGGGGAGATTGTCCGCCTGACCGCGGACGGCTACGAGGTGCTGAGCGAACCGGTTCCGGGCAACATGAAGATCTGCGCCTTCCTCTGGATCTATTACGGCTACCCGACTTCGGACTACGAGGGGCAAAATGTCGAAGCCGTCCGCTACCGGTGCGGCGAACGCATGGCCGGACGCGACGCGACCGCTGTCGACATCGTCGCCGGGGTGCCCGATTCGGGCACGGCCCACGCGATCGGCTACGCCAACCGCTCGAAGATCCCGTTTGCCCGTCCCTTTATCAAGTACACGCCGACCTGGCCGCGGTCGTTCATGCCGCCGCAGCAGACCGTGCGCAACCTGATCGCCCGCATGAAGATCATCCCGGTCGATTCGCTGATCCGCGGCAAACGGCTGCTCCTGATCGACGATTCGATCGTGCGGGGCACCCAAATGCGGGAAACGACGGAGTTCTTGTACCAGTGCGGCGCCCGCGAGGTCCATATCCGGCCGGCCTGCCCGCCGCTTTTGTTCAGCTGCCCGTATCTCAATTTTTCCCGCGCCGGCAACCGGACCGAGCTGATCAGCCGCACGGTGATCCAGGAGATGGCTGGACCGGTCGACGAACAGCAGCTGGCCGCCTATGCCGATGCCAACCAGGCGCCTTACCAGGCGATGGTCGACGCGATCTGCGCCAAGCTGAATTTCACATCGCTGCGCTACAACCGCCTCGACGACATGGTCGAGGCAATCGGACTTCCGGCCGGACAGCTGTGCACCTATTGCTGGAACCGCCAGGGCTGAACCCGTGCGCGCCGTGAGACAGGCGCGTTAGAAAAGAGGTTGCTATGAACAGAGTCTTTAATTTTTCAGCAGGCCCCTCGATGCTGCCGCTGCCGGTGCTGCGCCGTGCTGCCGCCGAGATGGAAAACTATGCCGGCTGCGGCATGTCGGTTATGGAGATGAGCCACCGCTCGCCGGTTTTTGAAAAAATCATCGATCAGGCGCAGCAATTACTGCGCCAGGTGATGGCGATACCGGACAACTACAAGGTGCTGTTCCTGCAAGGCGGCGCCACGCAGCAGTTCGCGGCCGTGCCGCTGAACCTGATGACCCATAGCGGCAAGGCAGATTACGTGCTCAGCGGCCAGTTCTCCCTCAAGGCATACGAGGAAGCCTGCCGGTTCGGCGACGTGCGCGTCCTGGCCAGCAGCGAGAAGGACAATTTCAGCTTCGTTCCGCCCTTCGCCCCGAGGGATGTGCGCCCGGATGCCGACTATGTCCACATCTGCTTCAACAACACGATCTTCGGCAGCCGCTTCCCGGCGATCCCGGACACCGGGGACGTGACGCTGGTCGCCGACTTGTCGTCCTGCATCTTGTCCGAGCCGATCGATATCTCGCGTTTCGGCCTGGTATACGCCGGGGCGCAGAAAAATATGGCGCCGGCCGGCCTGACCGTCGTGATCGTGCGCGAGGACCTGCTCGGCCCCAGCCAGCCCCGGACGCCCCTGATGCTCGACTACCAGACGGCCGCCAAAAACGGCAGCATGTACAACACACCGCCCTGCTACCCGATCTATATCGCCATGCTCGTACTGGAGTGGCTGCGCGACGAGATCGGCGGGCTGGAACAGATGGCCGCGATCAACCGCCGCAAGGCGCAAAAGCTGTACGCAGCCCTCGACCAGTCGACCTTGTTCCGCCCGACTGTCCGCCCCGACAGCCGCTCGATCATGAACGTCACGTTTGTGACAGGCTCGAAAGAAACGGATGCGCGCTTTTGCCGCGAGGCCGAGGAAAACGGCCTGGTCAACCTGAAGGGCCACCGCGTCGTCGGCGGCATGCGGGCCTCGATCTACAACGCGATGCCGGAAGAGGGCGTCGACGCCCTGATCGGTTTCATGCGATCGTTCGAAGCACGGCAATCATTCTAGGAGGCAGGCACATGAAACTGAGCATGTGGTCAAGCTACTTTTATACATTATCGCCTGAGGACATGGTGTCGGCCCTGGCCGGACGCGGCTGGCGCTACGCAGAGCTATCCGATGAGCACGCCGAAGTGCTGCTCGGACGCGGGCCTGCCGAGCAGACGGGGCGGGCGTTCGCACGCCTGGCGGGTGAAGCCGGCCTGTCCTTTCTCCAGGGGCACCTCTGGCTGCGCTGCGACATCGCCGGTGCAAACCGGCAGGCGACGGTCGACCGGCTGAAGGCATGGCTGGACCTGTTCCTTGCCGTCGGCATCAAGGCCGCGGTGCTTCATCCGGCAGGGTATGCCCGCTACAAGAACGGCGACGATCCGATAGCGATCGCGGCCGACAGCGCCGCCTCCCTGGCCGAACTGTCCGGATATCTGCGTGGTACGGATCTGACGATCTGCCTGGAGAACCTGTTCACGCACAGCACGACCTGCGCGGATCTGATCAGCCTGATCGAGGCAGCCGGCGACCGGAACCTGGGCATCTGCCTTGACACCGGCCACCTCAACCTGGCTGGCCGCGACCAGGACGCCTTCATCCGGCAGGCGGGCAGCCGCCTCAAGGCGCTGCACATCACGGACAACCAGGAGACGAGCGACCAGCACCTGCTGCCTTTCGGGCCGGGCACCGTCGACTGGGTGGGCGTCGTGCGCAGCCTTGAGGCCATCGGTTACGACGGGCTGTTCAATTACGAGATCCCCGGCGAACGCCGCGCGCCGCTGCCCATCCTGCTGGCCAAGCTGGATTACATCCGAACCATGACCGAGCTGCTGTTCGCCGGGGCCGCCAACCCGTGAACATCGGTTACGCCTGCCTGGCGATCGGTGTTTCCGGGACCCGGCTGCGCAGCTGCCGCCAGGACAAGGCTACGCCGGCCAGACTCGATGAAATCACGGCGCACAACCTGCAGGTGCTGGAGAATCTGGTCGCATACAACGCCGGCCAGGGCATCCGGCTGTTTCGCATCAGCTCGGATATCATCCCGTTTGGCTCCAGCCCGGTCAACCGGCAGCCCTGGGACGAACAGCATGCCGGCCAGCTGGCCCGGATCGGCGCCCTGATCCGTTCCTCAGGCATGCGGGTCTCGATGCATCCCGGCCAGTATGCGGTGCTTAACAGCCCGGACCGGGACGTGGTCGCGCGGGCCGTGGCGGATCTGGTTTACCACGACCGCCTGCTTGAAGCGCTGGGCACCGGCCGCGAAAGCAAGATCATCCTGCATATCGGCGGCGCCTATGGCAGCAAGAGCGCCGCGCTCGAGCGTTTCGCCCGCCAGTACGAACGGCTGGGCGATTCGGTGCTGCAGCGCCTGGTCATCGAGAACGACGAGCGGATCTTCACCGTCGCGGACGCGCTCCAGGTTCATCGGCTGGTGCGGGTCCCGGTTGTGTTTGACAACCTGCATCACGCCCTGAACCGGCCTGATGGGGCGGGAGCGGACCCGGAGGACGACCGCTCCTGGGTCGCGGCCTGCCGCGATACCTGGCAGGCTGCTGATGGAAGGCAGAAAATCCACTATTCGCAGCAAGCCGCGGGCAAACGTCCGGGCGCCCATTCGGATACCATCGAGGCAGCACGCTTTCTCCGGGACATGGACGGCCTTCCCGATGACCTGGACGTCATGCTCGAGGTCAAGGACAAGAACCTGTCGGCCGTCAAGTGCATCCACTGCCTGCAGCCGGACGGGCCGATCACGCTGCTCGAGCAGGAATGGGCCCGTTACAAGTATGAAGTGCTCGAATACGCGCCGGATATTTACCTGGCCATCCGGCAGCTGCTCAAGGACAAGAAGGCCTGGCCGGCCCTGGATTTCTATACGCTGGTGGAAAAGGCCCAGGGCCGCACGGTTCTGCCCGGGCATGCCGTCAACGCGGCTCAGCACGTCTGGGGCTACTTGAGCGAACAAGCCGGCGAACAGGAGAAACGCCAGTTCGCCCGTCTCCTGGCGCGTTACCGGTCCGGGGAAAGCCCGATCGAACCGCTCAAACGTTTCCTCTTGAAGATCGCCCGCGCGCAGGGGCAGCCCTACCTGGAGCAAAGCCTGTACTTGACGCGTTTGCTCTAACGAAAAGCTTGATAAGAGGCGGTGCGGCGGGTTTGATTCTGCCTGGGTCTTGCGGTATGATTAGGCATGAAACACAACATCCGCGCAGCAAATCCGATGTGACGCACGATGGGGGAACCATGAAAAAGATATGTGAAGCTTTGTCCCAGACACCTTTGTTCAGCGGCCTGAACCACGACTTGTTTCACGATTACTGCGGTCAGACCAGTATCCGGATCGTCTGGAAAGGCGAGATCCTGGTCAACGAAGGCGACCCCTGCAACGGCATCGGCATCATCACCGAAGGTCAGCTGGCCTTGCAGAAATACACCAGTTCAGGCGACTTTGCCACGATCGAACTGCTGGGCGACGGGGACATCTTCGGCGAGTACCTGATCTTCGGAAGCAAGAAGAACTACCCGGTGACCATAGAGGCGGTCACCAACGCCAAGGTGATCTTCATCTCCAAGGATATCCTGATGACGCTGCTTTACCAGAGCCCTGAGATCATGCAAAGCTTCTTGACGATCTTGTCCGACCGTATCCAGGCCCAGAACCGGCGGATTTCTCTGCTTGCCCAGAAGAGCCTGCGCCAGAAGATCGCCAGCTATCTGATCGAACTGCTGCGCGACCAGTTGGAGAAGGAAGGGGAGACCCCCAAGAGCGTCCGCCGGACCGTTTCGACGCAGGCGGTCGAACTGCCGGTCTCCAAGGAAGTCGTTGCCCGCCTTCTGGCGATGCCCCGGCCGTCATTCTCCCGCGAGCTGATCAGCATGGAGCGGGACGGGCTGGTCAGGGTCAGCGGGCGCGTGATCTGGCTGCTGGATTTGGACCGGCTGGAACGCGGCATCATCGAAGGGTTCCAGGCTTGATCCAAGTTCCCGTTTGTCCTTGTTTCGACCCGCCGTTTCGCTTATGATAAAGGAGGGGACTATCAACAGGGCAAAAGGGGATCTGACGCCGTGCAACTGACGGGAAACAGCGATATTCTAACGGATCTTGGGCAATTTATCCGCAACCTGTTTCAGGATATGACCAGCGGGCTGCTGTTTTTCGGCGGTCCGCTTGATGTCGTTATTGCGGTCGGCGATATTCTGGCGACCTCCCTCGTGATCTATTACGTGCTTAAGCTGCTGCGCGACTCCCGCGCCTGGCAGCTGCTCAAGGGCTTGTTCCTGATCCTTGCATTTGCGCTTGTCTGCAGCCTGATCGGCCTGAACACGGTCGGGTTTTTACTCAACAACACCATCTCCGTCCTGGCCATCGCCTTCGTGGTCATCTTTCAGCCGGAGCTGCGCCGGGCCCTGGAGACGGTCGGCCGCAACAGCTTCAATGTCTTTACATCAGCAGTCGGGCAGGATGAGAAGGGAAAATCGGCCGGTTCGGTGCACAACCTGATCGAAGCGATCGTCCGGGCCTGCGAAAAAATGGCCGAGACGCGCACCGGTGCCCTGATCATCATCGAGCGCCAGACGCGGCTCGGCGAACTGGCGGTGCAGGAGAATGTCGTCAACCTCGACGCCGCGGTCTCGGCCACCGTGCTGCTCCAGATCTTCTATAAAGGGTCCCCGCTGCACGATGGGGCGGTCCTGATCCGCGAAGGCCGTCTGGCCGCCGCCAGGGTGCACGTGCCCTTATCCGACAACTACCACCTGCGCCGGGACTACGGGACGCGCCACCGCGCCGCGATCGGAGCCAGCGAAATGGGGGACACGATCGCTGTCGTCGTATCCGAGGAACGCGGCGTGATCAGCCTCGCCCTGGAAGGCCGGCTTTATTCACTGGATAACGGCGATGCCCTGCGTGCGCTGCTGCACAAGCTCCTGAGCGCGCCCAAGTCTCCGGTCAGTTTCGTGGGCAGCCTGCTGCGGGGGGTTCGCGGCAAGCGCCCAGCCGCGGAAACGGCAGAAGGCGAACAGAACCCGTCCGATGTCGACAGCATCGTCAACGATGTCCCCAAACAAGCTCCGGTCAAGCGGCCAAGCGCCGGACGGCGCCGGCTCCTGCTGGCCAGCGTGTCCCTGGTCATGGCTGTCGTGCTCTGGCTGTATGTCCAGGTGACGATCAACCCGATCGAGACCCGCTCCTTTACAGTGCCGCTGTCCTACGAGGGAATCCTCGAAGCTGAGAGCAAAGGGTTTGAACTCCAGTACCCCCTGCAAAACGTCCAGGTGACGTTGCTGGGGCGGCGCAAGGCGATCAGCAACCTGACAGACAGCGATGTCCGCGCCTACCTCGACTTTTCCCAGGTCGACTCTGTCGGCCTGATCCGTTTGGCGGTCCAGGTCGATACCGGCGGATTCCAGTACATCCGCACCGAGAATCGTTCGCCGGCAACCGTGACGGTCAGTGTTCGCGAGAAGGACGACCCTTAACGTAATGAGTTCGTAATATAAGAGAAATATTTTTGTCATAAAAGTAAGCTCAGAGTTGAAACATAGTAAGCTCATGCCGGATGCTATAATGGGTCCATCTTAATGAAGATGAGGAATATCCCATGACGCGATTATTCGGAACGGACGGTGTCCGCGGCATAGCCAACCAGGAATTGACACCAGATCTGGCTTTTCGGCTGGGCTGGGCGGGAGCCCGGGTTCTGGCAGGCGCGTGCCAGCATAAAGCGATGATCCTCGTTGGCCAGGACGCCCGTATTTCCTGCGACATGCTCGAATCCGCCCTGGTCGCCGGCATCTGTTCGGCGGGTGCCGACGCCCTGGTTGCCGGTGTTGTCCCGACGCCGGCTATCGCCTACCTGACGCGCAAATACCAATGCGACGCCGGTGTCATGATTTCGGCCTCGCACAACGCATACGAGTTTAACGGTATTAAATTTTTCAGTGAAAGCGGCTACAAGCTTCCTGACGAGACCGAGGATCGCATTGAGTCCTTGACCGCCAACTATCGAGAGGATGCATCCGAACGGCCGGTCGGCGATCGGGTTGGCCGCCGGCTCGAACGCAAGAGCGCTGCCCACGACTACGCCGAGCATCTCAAGCGGCGCATGGGGGTCGACTTAAGCGGCCTTCGGATCGCCATTGACTGCGCCAACGGGGCCTGCGCGGCGATCGCGCCCGGCCTGTTCGCCGATCTGGGCGCCGACGTTCATGCCATCGGAGTCGAACCGAACGGGATCAACATCAACGACGGCTGCGGATCGCTGCATCCGGAGAAATTGCGCGAACTGGTTCGCCGCGAAACATGCGATCTCGGGCTCGCCTTTGACGGCGACGCCGACCGGATGCTGGCACTTGACGAGCATGGCGAGGTCATCGACGGCGATGTCGCGATGGCCATCATCGCACGTGATATGAAGCTGAAAGGCACGCTGAAAGACGATACCCTCGTGGTTACGGTGATGAGCAACCTGGGGTTAGACCTGATGGCCCGCAGCAGCGGCATCCGGATGGTCAAAACCAAGGTCGGAGACCGCTATGTGCTGGAGGAAATGCTCCAGCACGGTTATACCATCGGGGGCGAGCAGTCCGGACACATCATCCTGCTGGAACACGCGACGACCGGCGATGGTCTGCTCAGCTCCCTGCGCCTTCTGCGCGCGATCTGCGACAGCGGCCAGAAACTGAGCGAAGCCCGGCGCGTGATGCGCGTCCTGCCCCAAGTCCAGCGCAGCGCCCGCATCCCCAACGGCAATAAGCAGGCCGCTCTCAAGGACGAGGCCATCTGCAGCCGCATCGGAGCCATCGAGCAGGAACTGGCCGGCCGCGGCCGGGTCCTTGTCCGTGCTTCGGGAACCGAGCCAATCATCCGGGTCATGCTGGAAGGCGAGGATCCCGAAAGGATCGGCCAGTTGGCCGATGAACTGACCTTGATGATCACGAGCCGCTTCGGCGCCTGAATCAGGAGGACAATACCATGTGTGGCATCGTCGGGTACATCGGCAGCCGGCCTGTTTTGCCTGTGCTGCTGGACGGCTTGTCGCGGCTCGAATACCGCGGATACGATTCAGCCGGCGTGGCTTTCATGCAGGGGGATCGGATCCGGATCTGCAAGAAGAAAGGCCGGCTGGCCCAGTTGGAACAGGCTCTTTCTGAAGCGGACCTGGGCGATATGCCGATTCGGGCAGGTATCGGGCACACCCGCTGGGCGACCCACGGCGCGCCCAGCGACGAAAACTCCCACCCGCATCTTTCGGCCAACGGACGCGTGGCGGTCGTGCACAACGGCATCATCGAGAACTACATCGAATTGAAACGCTACTTGTGTGCCCAGGGCTGTTGCTTCCATTCCGAAACGGACACCGAAGTGGTGGCGCACCTGGTCGATCTGCACTATGCACGCGACTGCGCGGGTGACCTGATGGCGGCCGTGCGCCAGACGCTGGCCGAACTGGAGGGCTCGTACGCGCTCGGTGTCTTGTGCGCCGACGATCCGGACCGGTTTATCGCGGCGCGCAAGGACAGCCCGCTGGTCATTGGACTGGGCGAGGACGGCCATTTTATCGCCTCAGACATTCCGGCGCTGCTGGGCCAGACGCGGCGCGTCCTGATCATGGAAGACCGCGAGATTGCCGTTATCGAGAAAAATCAGGTGCGGCTTTTCGACGCGCTGGGGCGTCCGGTCTGCCGTGAGCCGCTCGAGGTGCAATGGGACAGCGCCGCTGCCGAAAAGAATGGTTTTGAACATTTCATGATGAAGGAGATTTTCGAAGAGCCGCGCGCTGTTCGGGATACCCTGACCCGCCATATCCGCCGGGGAACGCTCGAGCTGCCCGCAATCGACTGGCCACGGGCGCTGCGCCAGGTCTGCATTGTCGCTTGCGGCACCGCCTATCACGCCGGAATGGTCGCGAAAACGGTCATCGAACAGCTTTGCCGTGTTCCGGTCGTGGTCGACATCGCCTCCGAGTTCCGCTACCACGACCCGATCCTGGTTGAAGAGACCATGGTGATCATCATCAGCCAGTCCGGAGAAACCCTCGACACGCTGGCGGCGAGGCGTGAAGCCAGGCGCCGCGGCGGCCACATCCTGGCCGTGGTCAACGTCGTCGGCAGCTCGATCGCCCGCGAGGCCGACACCGTGCTGTACACGGCGGCCGGCCCGGAGATCGCCGTCGCCTCAACCAAGGCTTACAGCACGCAGCTGGCGGCGATGTACCTGGTGGCGTTTGACCTGGCGCGCCGCCTCAACCGGATGTCGGACAATCAGGTGAGGGAGCAGATCGAGTCTCTTTTGGCTTTGCCGGCCATGCTCGACGCTGTCCTGGCCAGCCAGGACGAGATCCAGCGGTTCGCGGCATCCCACTTCAACGCCCACAGCATCTTCTTCATGGGCCGCGGGCTGGATTACGCCCTGGCCATGGAAGCGTCGTTGAAACTTAAGGAGATATCCTACATCCACTCGGAGGCCTATCCCGGCGGTGAGCTGAAGCACGGGACGATTGCCCTGATCGAACCGGGCACGCTGGTCGTCTGCCCGCTGACCCAACCGGCATTGGTCGACAAGATGATCAGCAACATCCGCGAAGTCAAGGCCCGCGGCGCCCTGATTCTGGGCATCCTAACACCGTCCTGCCAGCGGGCGGCGGACGTCTGCGACGCGGTGTTCATGCTGCCCGACGTGCCGGCGCTGCTCGCCCCGGTGGTCGCCGTCACGCCGACCCAACTGCTTGCTTATTACATGTCGCTCAACAAGGGCCTGGATGTCGACAAACCGCGTAACCTGGCCAAGAGCGTGACCGTGGAGTAGGCAGGGCTCAGAGCGTCATTTCGTGAATTTCAGATCGTGTCAGCCGGGCCAGCTCATCCAGCCGGCCGCGGTTCAGCTTGTTCGTGAAGGTGAAGGACACGCCGTCGCGCCGGGCGCGGCCGGTTCGGCCGATGCGGTGGATGTAATGCTCGTTCTCCTCCGGGATATCGTAGTTGAAGACGGCGTCGACCTCGTCGATGTCCAGTCCCCGGGAGGCGACATCCGTCGCGACCAGAACCGGCAGGCGGCCTTCTCGGAACTGGCCGATCACCTGCTCGCGCTGCGACTGGCGCAGATCGCCGTGCAGGCAGTCGGCCTTGCTGCCGAGTTTTTTCAGTAATTGCGTGACACTGCGCACGTTCTGCTTGGTGTTGCAGAAAACGAGCACCTTCTTGTAGGATTTCTTTTCCATCAGGTCCACGATCGCCTGCGCGCGCGCCTGGCCGCTGGCCTCGATCGCGTACTGCGTGATCGGCGGCTTGTCCTCAAGGCTGGATTCGACCATCAGCTCGACGACATCGCGCTGGTAAATCCAGGAGATGTCCATGACAGAGCGGGACAAGGTCGCTGAGAACATGGCGATCTGCCAGACTTTGGGCATCCGATCCAGGATCCGGCGCACATCGTGGATAAAGCCCATGTCCAGCATGCGGTCGGCTTCATCCAAAATGACGGTGTGAACGTCGCTGAGCGTCAGGTTGCGCCGCTGCAGATGATCGAGCAGACGCCCCGGCGTGGCGACCACGATCTGCGGTTTTTCGCGCAGCTGCGCGACCTGGCGGTTGAGCGGCTGGCCGCCGTAAAGCGTAACGACCTTGACCTCGGGCCGCGAGCTGGCCAATTGCTCGATGTCTTCGCTGATCTGGATGGCCAGCTCGCGCGTCGGGCTGAGGATGAGCGCCTGGATGCCGTGCCGGCCATCTTCCAGATGTTCGATGATCGGGATGCCGAAGGCGCAAGTCTTGCCTGTGCCGGTCGGCGCCTTGGCGATGACATCGCGCCAGGCCATCATCGGCGGGATGGTTTGCTCCTGGATCGACGTGGGCTCGGTAAAGCCCATATCTCGGACGGCCTGCAGGGTTTTCTCTGACAGCTGCAGGACGTCAAATGATTTGCTTTGCGTCATGAAGATCCTTTCTTATCAATCGGTTGTGTCAGGCTTTGGGTGAGGTGAAAATCGGCTGGCGATCCTCGTCCCAGGTCTCCAGGAGTTCGACCTCGTCCGGCGTGATCGGGCGGTAGGCGCCGATCAGCTGCATGGCCAGGCGGAACATGCGGATGTCACCCGGGGTCACCGCGGCGGTTACGGGCAGCGACAAGGTGAAACGCAGCGCCAGGTCGGCCCGGTCCGGATCATCGAGTGGCTGATACCAGGTTTTCGGATATGGACGGGCCTCGCGGGTCATGCCTTCAGGCCAGGCGCAGCGGGCCAGGGCTTTCAGGGCCAGGAGCGTCAGGCCGTCCTTTTGGGCCCGTTCAACCAAGGGTTTGCCGAAGCCTTCGCGCAGGTAAGTCATCCAGTTGAGCGGGAACAGGACCGATTCGAACGGGAAGCGGTCCAGGCATGCCTGGGCGGCATAATCCGAATGGGCAGAAAACCCGACGTGACGGATTTTGCCTTCCTGTTGGGCCTTGACAACCGTTTCCATGACGCCGTTCGGGCCGAACGCCTGGGCGACATCCGCTTCGGTTGTCATGCTATGCAGCTGGTAAAGGTCGAAATAGTCGGTTTGCAGTGTTTTCAGCGAATGGTTGAGCGCTTCCTCGGCTTCCTTGCGGGTGCGTTTTTCCGTTTTGCAGGCTAAAAAGACATCCTGGCGATGGCCGGCCAGAGCCGGTCCGAGCTTGTCCTGGGCATCGCCGTAGGACGGCGCGACATCGAAATAGTTGATGCCCTGGTCGAGGGCCTCGGCGACGAAACGGTTGGCGTCCGATTGGGTTTCGTTCATGACGATGATTCCGGCAAAGCCGATCACGGAGAGCATTTCTTTCGTTTTTCCATAAGGCCGTTGCAACATACAGGTATACCTCCCTAGCACAATATAAATATGCGAACCTTCTTCTTATATCATACGTCAAAAAGGCAGAATTGTCGTGTCGTTTTGTCACACAACGCGTCATGCGTCCGCGGACCGTCAGGTGGGTGAAAGAAATGATAAAGGGTAAATTACATAATGTTAGCAATAAAAGAATTATATTGAAGTTATAATAAATAATATTGAAATATATATTGACAATATTAAAAAATGGGTTTATACTGAAGCCAGCAAACAAAGGAGGTGCGAGCGATGGCCACTTATCAGAAAATGCCCAGCCGCTGCCCGGCGTGCGGGAATGCCCTGGTTGTCGAGTCGCTGCGATGCCCGGCTTGCCGGACCGCCGTCGAAGGGCAATATGCCCTGTCGCGCTTTATGCTGCTGACTGCTGAGCAACTGCAGTTCTGCGAGCTGTTTTTACGCAGCCGCGGCAGCCTCAAGGAACTGGGCAGTCAGCTTGGCATCTCGTATCCCACGGCGCGCAACCGTCTTGACGAGTTGCTGGCGGCCTTGGGCTATGAGAAGGAAAGCAGCCGCGACAAGCGGCTCGAGATCCTGGAGAAACTGACGCGGGGCGATTTGACACACGAGCAGGCCCTGCAAATGCTGAGGGAGGATGAAACCTGATGAAAGAGGAACTGCGCAAGATCCTGGACCTGATCGAACAGGATCGCATCACCGCCGCCCAGGCCGCGGAGCTGATTGAAGCGATGGGAATCGAATCCGAACAGCCGGAAAAGCCCCGGCAGCAGACCCGGCGCACGCTGCGCGTCCTACTGATGTCAGCCAGCGGGGAGAAGGTCAATGTCAAGCTTCCGGTCGGACTGCTAAGGTCAGGCCTGGATATCGGCAAGCATTTCGCCAGTGCCTCGGGGAAAAACAAGGAGACCTTGAGCAATCTGGACTGGGACCAGCTCACGACGACGGTCGACCAGATGCTCGAGGACGGCACAACGGGCGAAATTGTCAACATAGCTAAACCCAGCGGCGAGAGGCTTCTCATCTTGCTGGAGTGAGCCCCTGAGGGGGCGACGATTTTAGGAGGCTCTTTATGTCACAGGCAATCCTGTTGCACCAGACACAGGTCAAACAGCAGTCGCCGCTGCCCTGCATCGCCGGCAACGCACGGTCACCGTTCGGTTGTCTGGCCATCCGCGTGACGCTTGAACCTGATCGCGAATACACTTTTTTGATTCCACGCTGGTTTGCTCACGCCGCTCTGCTGCTTGCCCATATCGTCCCCACGCTGCGGGTCCAGGTCAGGCAGAACAAGCTTCGCCTTAGCCAGCTGCGTCAGCTGCTTCGTGATTCGGCCCGTCCGGGTCAGATCCTGTCGTTTGATTTGCGGATCCGCAATGGCGCGATCATCCGTGTGAACGACACCGACCTGGCCGGGATCCAGGACATCGTGCAGGAACGCTCCGGGCGGGCGGTAAAGAAAGCTTTAAGGGTTGAGCGGCAATCTCCGACCCAGATCGCACCTTTCGGGCCGTTCCTGCAGCGGCTGGACCGGTGAGAGGAAAGACAACCGCAAGTAACGACGCCCGGGCATGACCCGGGCGTCGTTCACAACAAATTCACACAAAAGGTTTCGCCGGTTACCAAAATAACCGGCAAAATCGCCAAAATTTTCTAAAAAAAGACTTGACATCGTAGATATACCCTGCTATACTGTAGTCAGGTTCCAGGGAATACCTTGAAGGGGTAAGACCAAACGGAAGCCGCCGTATCTGCGATACGGAAGCGAAAGAGTATTTGATAAACACGAAAGTGAATGGATAGTGCTCTTCGGACAAGTGAATAGCATACATGGTCGGGCCAGTGACCGGGTTTTTCCGGAAATGAAGTCAGATCGGAAAATGATTATTTGTTTGTTTGTTGAATCTTTCGCGTAAAGGGTAACCGCAAGGACAAGGCTCAAGAGGGTTCGCTGGAACCCATTTTTTTTGCCTTTTTTCGGTCAGGTGGATTTTGGCAGTTCGGCGATATACGGCAAGTTCCGGCCTTGCTCGCGCACGTCCATGCCATACCCGATCAGGCGCGTCGCCGTAATCACGAAACCGCAGTAGGCGATCGGTACATTGATCAGCTGTTCGTCCGGGTTGGACAGCAAGGTGCAGACCTTGATGCTGGCCGGCATGCGGGCCTGCAAAGCCTGAACCAGGTAGGCGGTCGTCAGGCCGGTTCGGATGATGTCCTCAACCAGCAGGACGTGCTTGCCCGTGATCTCCAGGTCCAAATCCTTGGTGATCCGGACGATCCCTTTCTGGTTCGTGGTTGTCGGATAGGTGCCGATTGAGATGAAATCGAGCTGGATCGGCAGATCGATCGCGCGGGTCAGGTCGGCAAAGAAATAGAGCGAACCTTTCAGCACGCTGATCAGGATCAGCTCCTGCCCGGCATAGTCCTGTCCGATTTCCTGACCTAGTTCGCGGATGCGCTTTTGCAGCTTTTCTGTCGAAAAACGGATCTGGCCTGCCGGAATCTGTTCCATGTCTTTGTCCTCTCTGTCTGCCTCGATCTGGCGTTAAAGCTGACTGAAGCGATCGATCAGGGACTGGTAGTTCTTCTTGTACACGATCTTGACGTGAACCCCGGGGTACAGCTCCTGCAAACGCTTGGCTTTCTTGTTTTTCTGCGTGACATATTTCTGGCTCATGGTCGTCAGTTCCAGGTAGGTGTTGAACTGCGGCAGGTAAAAGTCCGGACTGAAAGCCAACGTGACGTTGCCTTCGGCGTCCCACTCGATCGGGAAGGTGCGCGGCTCATAGACCCAGTCGATTTGGTACATGTCCAGGATATGGGCGAATTCCTCCTCGGAGGCGTTCTTGAAGACGTTGTCGCTGCTGGAACGCTGGATGACTTCGGGACGGTCCGGCTGGACGGCTACCTGGCGCTGGATCTGGCGGTCGATCTCCAACTGGTGCGACTGCTGCTGCTGCATAGCCAGGATTGCCGCTGTGGCGGCCTCGACCGAGAGGTCGGCCGTGTTGAGCACCATATCGTAACGCTCGGGGTCGGCCGAATCGGCATCGAAGACCGTGGTGACGAAGCGGCGGTGTTTCTTGTCCGCCGTGGCCAGAATGCGCCGGGCGTCATCGGCCGATACATTGTACAAGGTTTGGACCCGCTCCAGACGCACCTCTTCAGGCGCGATGATACGCACGTGGATGGCGTCAGGATGGGCGCTGAAAATGATCTGCGACCCGAAACCAATCAAGACGGCCGATTGCCGGCCGGCCAGTTCCAGCAGGCGCGTTTGCAGCAAATCCCGGTAGGTCTGCCCCTGGCCGGACGCGGCCCTGAAAAAGCGGGCGCTTTCTTGCAGCAGATTATAGTCTTGCCTGGAAACAACCGGCTCGAAGAAGCGTTTTAAGACTGTTTCGCGGGTGAACAGCTCCCAGCCCAGCTTTTTGCTGACGGCCAGGGCGATTTCATCGCCGTAGCTGGCCATCTGGCGCGATACCGTGATGATTGACAACGATGCGACCTCCTGTCCTAAGAGACTGTTAAGAAAATTGGTGAACCGCCCCTTGCGTTTCAGGGTCATGTTCACTTTCATTATACCAAATGAAAAAGCGTTTGACAGGAACGATTCCGAGGCGTTACTGTGTGCATAGATAGATCTCGTTGACAGGAGCGTTTCGGATAGCCCGGACTTGGTTCCTGGCCCAGGAAAGGAGCGGCAGGCTCAGCCTGCCTTGCGAAAAATGGCTGAACGAAAAAGTGGTGTCCTGATGCCCGTCTTTTCCTTGCCTGGTCCTTACGGGATCGGCGATTTCGGAGCCCAGGCCCTTCGCTTTGCCGAACGCCTGGCCGCAGCCGGTTTTACCAGCTGGCAGGTACTGCCCTTCACGCCGGTAGGGTACGGCAACTCACCATACCAGGGCTATTCGGCATATGCCGGCAATCCGTTGTTCATCAGTCCGGACCTGCTGGCCGCGCGCGACTTGCTGAGCCGATCTGAATGCCGCGCAGCCCGTTATCCGGGACCTGGCGGGCAGATCGACTATGCCTGGCTGGACGAGAACCGTCCCGCGTTGCTGCGGCTGGCCTACAGCCGGCTCGATGCTGACGGACGCGCCGACGTAACACGCTTTGCCGCCCGGGAAAGGGAATGGCTGGAAGACTACGCGCTGTTTCGGACGATCAAGCGCAGCCAGTCCGAGCGGCCGTGGTGGGCCTGGACGGACCCGCAGCTGCGCCAGGCCGATCCGGGCGCGCTGGCGCGCTTTCGCGACCGGCACGAGGACGAAATCCAGTACCTCTATTTTCTGGCTGCGGAGTTCGACCGGCAATGGCAGCAGCTGAAGCAGGCGGTCAATAATCTGGGCATCAGGGTGATCGGCGACATGCCGATCTATGTTTCCGCCGACAGCGCCGATGTCTGGGCCAGGCGGCAGTATTTTGAGATGGACGCGTCGGGCGCTTTCACGCGCGTCGCCGGTGTCCCGCCGGATTATTTCACGGCAGACGGGCAGCTGTGGGGCAACCCGCTCTACAACTGGCCGGTGCTGAAGGCCGAGGGCTATGACTGGTGGGTGCGGCGCATCCGGGCCGGGCTGAACACCTTCGACACATTGCGCATCGACCATTTCCGCGGCTTCGAATCGTATTGGGCCGTTCCCGCCGGAGAAAAAACCGCCCGGCGCGGCCAGTGGGTCAAGGGGCCGGCGATGGACCTGTTTCGGCAGATCCTGAGCGTGTTCCCGGAAGCGCCGATTATCGCCGAGGATCTGGGCGACATCGACGACGCGGTCCGCAGTTTTTTGGCCCAGACCGGTCTTCCGGGCATGAAAGTCATGCAGTTTGCCTTCGATCCGGCCTCGGGTGCACAAGATCGGCCGCACCAGTTTCCCGCCCACTGTATCGCCTACAGCGGGACCCACGACAACACGACGCTGGACGACTGGCTAAGCCAGGCCGATGACCAGCAGCGGCTCTTGATCGCGGATTACTGCGGTGAAGCGTCCCGGGAAGCCGTTTTACGCTGCTTGTGGCAGTCGGCGGCCGAGCACATTGTCGTGCCGGTCCAGGACTTGCTCGGGCTCGGGGCCGGGGCACGGATCAACACGCCGGGATCGACCTCAGGAAACTGGAGTTTCCGTCTCACCCCGGCCGACGCTGACCGGATCGAATTCGACCGTTTCAGACGGTTCAACATCATCTTCGGCCGTTATGTCCCGCCCGTCCAAGCCGTCCAGCATCAGATTGACAAATGACTGGGCGAGTTCCGGATCGAATTGGGTGCCGGCGCAGCGTTTGATTTCTTCAAGCGCGTCGTGTTCGGTCTGGGCCACCTTGTAAGAGCGGTGGTGCGTGATGACGTCGTAGGCGTCGATAATCGCCAGAACCCGCGAGAGCTTGGGGATCTTCTCACCGTGCAGGCCGTCCGGATAACCGGTTCCGTCCCAGTGCTCGTGGTGGTGCAAGATCAGCTGGGCGATGCCGCTCAGCTCCGGCGTTGACTTTGCGATGTTATAGCCTTTTTCTGGATGCTTTTTCATGATCGCCCACTCGTCTTGCGACAGCTTGCCGTTTTTACGCAGGATATGGTCGGGGATGCCGATCTTGCCCATGTCGTGCAGGACGGCCAGCAGGCTCAGCTCTTCCATCTCGTCGATGCTCAGTCCGATCACCCGGCCGAAGCGGTGGGCGATGTTGATCATGCGGCCCGCGTGCTCTTCGGTCTCGTAGCTTTTCTCATAGAGCATTTTCTTGATCGACTGCAAGATGGCGTTGCGCGCACTTTTGCCTTCCATCAGCTTGTGCCGGTACATGCGATCCTCGGCCAGCTTGAGCAGGCCGTCCAGGTCTGTGGAACCGTCCATATTGGTCGCGCTACCCAGGGCCAGGCTTGGGCGAATCGGGTTCGCCTCAGCCTCGGCGCACAAGGCCAGGATCCGCTCCCGGACGGAAGCGGCGGTCGTCTCGTCGGTGCGCGGCAGGATGACCGCGAACTCGTCGCCGCCCCAGCGCGCGACGATGTCTTCCTGGCGGGTCGCCTTGCGCATGATCTCGGCGATCGCGATCAGGAGTCGGTCGCCTTCGAGGTGGCCGAAGATATCGTTGGCGATTTTGAGCCCGTTGCAGTCGCCCAGGATCAGGGTGATCGGATACTGGCGCTTGGTATTGAGGCGCTTGAGTTCTTCCTCGAAGAACGCGCGGTTGTAGAGGCCGGTCAGGGAGTCGTGGTAGCTGATATAGCGGATCTCGTCCGCCTCCTGCTTTTGGCGGGTGATGTCCCGGAAGACAATGACATCGCCGTAGACGGCGCCGCCGGCATCCTCGATCGGGGTCAGGGTGGCGTCGATATAGTAGGACTGGCCGCCGCGCGACCAGAGCAGCAGTTCCGACCCGGTCCCGTCGGCCGTTTCGGTCAAGCCGGCGAGGCTGATCGGCCGGTTGGTGTGCATGACATCGGTCAGCAGACGTTGGCCGGCTTCGGCAAATGTCCAGCCCGTCAGCTTTTCGGCGGCCCGGTTCATGGTGATGACCAGGCCCGTCTTGTCTGTGGCGATCACCGCGTCACCGATCGACTGCAGCGTAATCACCAGGCGTTTTTCGTTGACCAGGATTTGCTGCTCGTGCTCTTTGCGAACCAGCGCGTTGACGATGATTTCCCCGATCAGGCGCACCAGGGGCAGGTCATTTTCCAGCCAGTTGTTCTGGTATTTGGGCATCGAAAAATGGAAATAGCCCAATCTTTCCTCGGCGAGCAGAATGGGTACCGAAACTGTTTCGAAGGGATCCTCCTGGCTGTACGCGCTGTCCGGGCGGGCGGCGCGCTCGTGGCTGACATGGTAACGCGCGGGTTGGTGGATGACCGGCGAGCGGAATATCTCTATGCTGCTTTCCAGGGCGTTTTCGCTGCTGCCGAGCTGGAGCAGCACGTCCTCGATCGCCGTGTCCATCTCCTCGGCCGGCACCGCGACGAAACGCTTGGAAATCTGCGAGATCAGCTGCTCCATCTTGACCTGGTGGTTCAGCACGCGTTCGACGGCGATCCGCTCCGAAATGTCCTCGGCCAGCAGCGTGACGCCCAGAAGGCTCTTGTCGCCGCCGATCACCGGCCAGCCGGTCAAGCGCAGCGCGACATGCCGGTCGCTGCGCGGCTGCATCGTCAACTCGGCACTGTGTGACTGCCCATCCTTGAAGCTGGAGAAAAACTGGTGGAACGACGGCAGGTCCTTGTAGCTGATGTAGCGGTCGGCGATGCGCCCGGCCATCACACCGGTCTGTTCGGCAAGCAAACCGGCGACTGCGGGACTGGCGTACAGCGTGCCGCGGGAGGCGGACAAGCACCAGACGGGACCATTTACCAGGCGCGCCGGCTCAAGATCGCCGCCGGATTCCGCCCGCACGAGGATGACAAGCGGATCGCCGCCGCAGGTGAACCGGACCGCCGGGCCGATCGGGACCGCCTGGTACGGGCCGGTCGCCGAACGCATCGCATACGGGCCGGTTTCGCGCGCTTCGGCGCGGACGATTTTCTCCAGGTCCTGCAGGGCCCGGGGCGCATCGGCGGGCAGCAGGCAGTCGGTGAAACGCTTGCCGGTCACCGGTTTGTCGCAAGGAAAACCGAAAACGGCCAGCAGCACGTCGTTAGCCGCCAGAATGTGGCCCTTCAGGTCGAGAACGGCGACCAGTTCCGGACTCAGCTGCAGCAGGAGCTGGAAAAAAGGCTGATCCTGCATGGCGGTCATCGCCGTACGCGGCTCGAGCAGCTGCCGTCGCCTGCCAGAGCGAAGCAGATCGAAGGCGACGGTGATCAGGGCCCCGAGAAACGGCTCCTGGTCCGCGTCCGGTTCCAGCAGCTGGTGAAGCTTCGGCCGGTACAATCGCTTGTCGGACAAGGCGCGGAAGGCGTCTTCATAGTTACCAAGCTTCAGTTCGAGTTCCCGGATCGCCTGTTTATGCTGTTCGTTATGAAGCTGCAGCCGAACGATCCGGCGCAGCGACATGTGCCCCGCCTGGGCCAGAACCAGGCTGATCAGGGGATGCAGCAGCCAGAAGGCAAGTCCGGGCAGGCTCAGCAGGGCCGACAGCGCGTCCCGGCTGACCGGCCAGAGCACCAGATCGGGGTGATACACGCGCCAGGTGCTGAAAAACCCGACCAGCACGCCGCAAAACAACGCCGCGACCCGACCGGCGGCCAGACCGGAGGCCAGGCAGAGCGCCAGGCCGCTGACCAGCAGCAGGACCATCAGGCTGTCCGGCCGGATCAGCCAGAGCCAGATGTAACAGGCGGTCAGGAGCAGCACTGACACGAGCAGGGCGATGATAAAGACAAGGCGGTTTTTGGTCATGATGCGTCCACCTGGCTGATAAAACTTTTGCCGGACGAGAGGCAACTATGGAACGAAGCCAGCTCAGGCGAGTCGGCACACTCCCTAGAGCTTAGGGTTATTGTAGCTTTTTTCAGATCAGTCATCAAGCTATTTGACAAAATTCGTTTTCGCTGCGGGTCGCTTTTCCCGTTTTGTGGTATGATCTAGGCAGCAGTCATCCACCGAGGTCTGGCCTGTCTTGAAACGGAGGATCGCCATGAACACAGCATTTTGCCGCCATTGCGGCCGGCCCCTGGAACCGGGTGCCTCGTTTTGCGCCTCGTGCGGCAATCCGGTGGTGCAGCCAGCTGCAGCGGCACGAACCCGGCCAAAGCCATCCTGGATTCCCATTGTCGTCGGCGTCCTGCTGCTGATCATGGGCATCAGGATTCCGCTGGCCCTCGCGCTGGGCGTCGAAACCACCGGAACGGTCCGGTCGGTCGAGCAGCGCATCAACAGCAATTCCAGCAAGCTGGACCACAACTACGACATCCATTATACGTTCCGGACCCGGGACGGAAAGACCGGCAGCGGCACCACGAGCATGAACCGCGTCTACAATGTCACCCGTTTGCCGGCTGAGGGCAGCAATATCGGGGTGACCTACCTGCCCGGCCTGCCATTTGTCAACGTGCCGTCCGACCAGAAAAACCTGGGCTGGTCGACCTTGATCTTCATCGCACTGGGCGCGCTGCTGCTGGTCATGGGGATCCGCGGCACCGCTACGGTGACCCGGATCAGGCGCTGATCCGGAAAAACCGAACGGCGCCAGGAGGTTTCTATGATGACATCTGATCGCGCCGCCAACGCAGATTTGACCCGTATTTTCCCCGACTATAAGCCCGTCAAGCGCCTGATCGTCTGCCAGCCCGGCTGGCCTGTCGAACAGATCGACGCCTGGATCTGGCTGCGCTGCCTGCAGGGCCTGGTCAACCGCGATCAGCCGCAGCTGTACCTGATGACCGGCGACCCGCGCGCCGCGGACGGCAAAGCCGACTTGCACGAGGACCATTGGCTCTGCTGGTACCGTGAGAAATGGCAGATTCACGTCGAGCGGCTCGACGACCCGGAGGCGGTGCTGGCCCGGTTCCGCCATCTGGTCCGAGGCTATGTCCTCTACGACACCGAAACCGTCCTGCAAACGCAAAACCTGGCCATAACCCGCTGCGGCCTGGACAGCACGCTGCCGGTCGCTGCGGACCAGGAGGCGGTCATGATCCGCCAGGGCCTGGCCTGTTCTGATGACCTGCGCGGCCGCTTTACCGACGACTGGGATGCGGCCGAATGGGCGGTCGAACACCTGTGGCCGCGCTGCAACAAGCGCATGTTCGCCAATTTTTGCGTGCATCGCCCCACTTGGTACGCCATGGCCCACGAACTCGAGGACTTCGTCGTAGCCAACCGCGTGCTGGCGCTCGATCTGCCCCGGTCGCGCGTCTTCCGCCGTTCGCTCAACTTGTTTCGCCGCCTGATGAAGACGGCTGAAGCCCCCGGCGTGCAGCTGAACTGGCACTGCATCTGGGACCAGGAGAAGGAATTTGTCGCGGAGGCGGCGCAGTGCGGCTTTTTCTCGCTCTGCTCGCTGCGTTCGCCCAACATGACCGTGCACGGCGGGGTCGGTGATCCGGACCGGGCTTACCGGCAGGCGCTGCCGCCGGCCGACCAATGTGTCGCGGAGCCGGACAAGGTCTACGTCTGCCTCTACAACAGCGACGGTGACGCCACCTGGGCTATGCAGAACCTCCATTCCGACAACTGGCTCGACCCGGATCGCGGCTCGTTCCCGTTCGGCTGGGGCTTTCTGCCCCTGATGGTGAAGCTGATGCCCGGGATGCTCCAGTACTACCAGGAAACCCGGCTGGCCAACGACTGCTTCTGGGGGCCGTCATCCGGTGCCGGCTACACCTACTCCTGGCTCTGGCCGGAGGACCTTGTCGACGGCTACCTCCGGGACTCCCGCCGCCTGCTGGACCAATCGGGCCAGAACGGCTGCAACATGGTCAATTGGTTTCTGCGCGACTGGTGGCGTGAGGTCGAGGATGACCGGGCCGTGGCTCGTGAGCAGGCGCTGCTGGCCCCGGGCCCCGGGCTGGTTTGCGGCCTGGGCGGATCGCCGTACGCCCAGAGTTATCCGTTCGGCGCCATCCCGAAACTGCACTCGGTCCACATCGCCAATGTCGGGCGCGACAACATCGGCGACATCGTGCGCTTAAGCCGCGAATGCCCTACCAGGCCGGCTTTCTACTTCCTGTTCGCCCAGATCGCCAAGGGCATCTTCCACCAGCTGGACAGCGAAATGAGCCGTTTGGCGGGCCATCCTGAGATCGAGATTGTCAGCATGGACCGGTTCTTCCTGCTCCTTAAGGACGCCCGGAATCGCGGCCTGATCAGGGAACCTTTTTACGCCAGAACAGACCAGCTGGCCGAGACATGGCTCAAGGCACCCGGCCGCAACCGGCTGCCCCTGTACGAGAAACTGACCGGCGAACTGGCCCGGATGGCAACAGCAGCGCCAAAAGAGCGGCGCCGGATCCTGGGGCAGGCGGGATGGACCCAGCTGGTGTCGGCCGAAATCGAGCACGTCGCCCGGGACCGCGACTTGTTTTTGCGTTATTTTGAATCGCGCACGCCGCCGACCGCCGGGCAGGAACCAGACGCGTTGTTCTATGTCGCGTTCACGGTTGCCTGGGGACTTGTCCGATCAGCGCTCGAGGCGCAAGGCATCTACGCCAACCAGCGCGGCCAGTGCCTGGCGGATTTTATCCGCACCTGCCGCGAGGTGACCAATCCGGCCCCGTTCGAAGCGCTGTTTGCCGCGTGGCAGGACTGGGAGGCGAGAACTCCGCCGCTTGCCCAGACCGTTGCCTGGTGCCAGGCGCTCGAACCGGCCGCGCGAGACCTGGCCGACCGTTTCGGGAGCGGTGCGGACGAAACCTTTACCGGTTGGCCGCCCCGGAGCATCTAGACATCCGAAAGGTCCTTTGCGGCATACGATAATGGCAGAAAAGCCTGCTGATCGAGCGGAATTTCGAAGCGGCTTTCGCCGTCCCGCTGGTAGAGCCGCTCCAGCCGATGGCCGTTGTCGAGGCGCGTCAGGAAGGCCACGTCGCCGCGGACGGCGATTTCCGCCACGCTGCCGTGAGGCAGAAACGACTGCAGCGCAAACGTCTGGTTGTCATACAGGAACAAGCTGACCGGCGCCTGGCCCAGGTAGCGGACCGGCCTTGAAAAAGACAGGTACTGGCGGATATTGTCCAGCGATGCAACCGGCAGCAACTGGAGCTGGGCGTAGTTGTCCGGCGTGTTGAGCAGCATGACCCGTCCGGCGGCATAGAAGGACATGCCGAGCACAAGGTTGGACAGGGCATTTTCCATTTGCATCACGTGGTAGTTGATGTCGTTGACTTTCCACTCCAGGAAGGGGAAGGCGATCGCGGTTCGGGCGTAGTCGTAGCGCACCTGGCTGGACCAGCCCCGGTCGAAGGCGCCGAACTGGGCCGAGGCCATTTTCTGCCCGCTGTCCCGAATCCAGATGAACTCGTCGAGGCCAAGCGGCTGCATGGCCCGGGCAAAGCCTGTGGTCAGAACGGCGTCGCCGCCGTTCTCGAGATGGCCGCGCAACCGGGCCAGAATGTCGCTGTCGCAGGCCGAGGCGGCGGTCAGGAGGACCAGCTCCGGAGCCCTGGGGAAATCGGCGGCAGGCTCGAGCGGCACGCCGCACATGCCCAGGTAGTCGTAGAGGTGGTCTTCACCGCTCGAACCGGCGGGCAGGTAGACCGGGATGCCCCATGGCTGGCCTAAAGAACCGATCACCGCGTCACATTCGGCCAGACGGCAGCCCAGTGCGGCGCGCCACGAGCCAGTTTGCAGCAGGCCGGCGCAAAACAAGGTCAGTTCCGGCGCCTTGGCCAAAAGCGTCAGGTTGGCCTGCTCCAGGTAGGCGTCAAGACTGCCGCACATGATGTTGTCGATCCAGCCGCCCCCGTTGTTGTGTTCTTTAAGGTTGGCCAGGTAGCGGATCAGGGAATAGGAGGTGTAACGCGGGTTTTTGAACAGGGAGTAGGTCGTATGGCGGGTTTCGGTGCCGGCATGGATGCCGTCCACCAGGGCGGGCTGGTGCCGAGGGTCGTAACCGAGCCGCTGGAACGATTCGTTGTAGGTCGGGTACTTCAGAACGATCTTGACCGACTTGTTGACCTCCCTGGCCGGTCCGACCATATGGCGTTCAAGAAAATCCGTCAGCATGGCCATGCGGAACGTTGCCCAGTCGCGTTCGCCTTTGGCCTCGCGGCAGCGCGCGCAGGTGCAGTTGGTCAAAAAGGAATCGTCGATCATGATTTCGTCAAGCTGCTCAGCCATGCGCCGGAAAAGGCCGCTGAACAGGTCTTGGGCCCAGGGATCCGTATAACAGAGCGGCTGGCCGATGCGTGTCTCGTGACCGTCCTGCAAGGCCGAAACCGGCATCATCGCCGTCGCCGAGGCGATGCCCTGTTCAGCGAAAAGCTGTTTGGCCCTGGCCAGTTTTTCGCGCGGCACTGTTTCGGAGCGGAAGGTCTCCAGGTAGACCTTGTCCAGACGCAGATCGCGCAGAAACGGCGCCACGTGATCGCAAAAGGCGGCGCGGTCGTCCGGAAGCTGCAGCACATCCTGTACGGTGAAAAAAAGACTGAGCCTGAAATTCTGGTAACGCGCCATCCTTGACCTCCTGTTTACCGGCCGCGAGGCGTCGCCTGTCTCTTTTCATTATAACCGCCTCTGCCAGGCCGGATCAACCAGGATGGCTTGACAAGGGTCAGACGCTTGTTTACAATACAGTTAGCACTCAAAGGTGGCGAGTGCCAAAATGCTCTGGACCGGACAGGTGATCGATCGTGACAGTGACCGCTGTGAAAGATTTTTCGCTGACCCAAAATGCGTCTGGGGCTTTTTTGCGCATCACACCACGACAATGAGATTTGGGAGGGATTACGATGTCAATCAAGCTGATCGCATACGATGAACAAGCGCGCAAGTCGATCGAGGCCGGTGTCAACAAGCTGGCCAACGCGGTCAAGATCACGTTGGGGCCCAAGGGGCGCAACGTGGTGCTTGACAAGAAATTCGGTTCGCCGGTGATCACCAACGACGGTGTGACGATCGCCAAGGAGATCGACCTGGAGGACCCGTACGAGAACCTCGGCGCCCAACTGGTCAAGGAAGTGGCCAGCAAGACCAACGATGTTGCCGGCGACGGCACGACGACCGCGACGCTGCTGGCCCAGGCAATTGTCCGCGAAGGGCTGCGCAACATCGCGGCCGGCGCCAACCCGATCATCATCAAGCGGGGGATCGACAAGGCGGTCGAAGCTGCGGTCGAATCGATCAGGGCCAGCAGCCAGAAGGTTAAGGGCAAGGACGACATGCGCTTTGTCGCCACCATCTCGGCCGGTGACGAAACGGTCGGCCAGCTGATCGCCGACGCCATGGAGAAAGTCACCGCCGACGGCGTGATCACGATCGAGGAGTCCAAGACCGGCCTGACCCATACGGAAGTGGTCGAAGGCATGCAGTTCGACCGCGGTTACGTATCACCGTACCTGGTCACCGACACGGACAAGATGGAAGCGATCCTGGACGACCCGTATATCCTCGTGACGGACAAGAAGATCAGCAGCGTCCAGGACCTGTTGCCGGCCTTGGAGATGATCGTCAAGATGGGCGGCAAGCTGCTCCTGATCGCCGAGGATGTCGAGGGCGAAGCGCTCGGCACGATCGTGGTCAACAAGCTGCGCGGCGTCTGCAACTGTGTCGCGGTCAAAGCCCCCGGTTTCGGGGACCGCCGCAAGGAGATGCTGCGCGACATCGCCATCCTGACCGGCGGCGAGGTCGTATCCGAGGAGATCGGCCTCAACCTGAAGGACATCAAGCGGGAATGGCTGGGCCGGGCCAAGTCGGTCAAGGTCCAGAAAGAGAACACGATCATCGTCGACGGCGCCGGCACTACCAAGGCGATCCACGACCGCATCGGCTCGATCCGCAAGCAGATCGAGGACACCACGTCCAGCTATGACAAGGAGAAGCTCAACGAGCGATTGGCCAAGCTTTCCGGCGGTGTCGCGGTGATCCGGGTCGGCGCGGCCACCGAAACGGAGATGAAGCAGCGTAAATTCAAGGTGGAAGATGCCCTGCACGCCACGCGCGCGGCCGTCGAGGAAGGGATCATCCCGGGCGGCGGCGCTGCTTACATCAACGCGTTGCCGGCAGTCCGGGACGTGGTGGCCAGCCTGGCGGGCGATGAGAAGACAGGCGCTTTGATCATCCTGCGCTCGCTCGAAGAGCCTTTGCGCCAGATCGCGATCAACGCCGGCTACGACGGCGCGGTCGTCGTCGACAAAGTCAAGAGCAGCGCTCCGGGAACGGGATTTGACGTGATGAAAGAGGCGTATGTCGACATGGTCGCCGCCGGCATCATCGACCCGGCCAAGGTGACGCGCTCCGCCCTGCAGAATGCCGCCTCGGTCGCCGCCATGATCCTGACGACCGAAAGCACCGTGGTCGACAAGCCCGAAAAGAAGAAGGAAGCCCCGGCGATGCCGAGCGACTACGACATGTAGAAGTCAGATGGGTTTCGGGTCCTGAGGAACCGGTTCGGATCCAAAAACACAGGGATCAGCCTCATTTCGAGGCTGGTTCCTTTTGCTGTCCGGCTCAACCAGCACGCGCAGCGACAGCAGGTGGGCGCTGACTCCGATGCCTACCACCAGCAAGGCCAGACGCACCCAGAACACGTCGACCAGCCAGGCGGAGACGGCAAGGGATGTCCAGAGGATGGCCAGCGCCGCGTTGCGCGTGCGCCGCCTGACCGCCCGATGCTCCAGGTAGGCGCGGATCGTCTTGCCGAACAGCTTGTGCCTGAGCAGCCAGTTGTAGAGGCGGGACGAACTGCGCAGATAGCAGGCGGCCGCGACGAGCAGCAGCGGGGTTGTCGGCAGCAGCGGCAAAAACAATCCGACGATGCCAATGGACAGGGCCAGCGAGCCGGCCGCAACCAGCAGCAGGCGCAGCAGCCAGGCGGGCTTATGGCCCGCCTGCTGCTCGTTGGCTGATCGAACAGGTTTCACGACTTAGATGTCAAGGCCGAGCGCCTTGGCGACACCCTGCCCGTAAGCCGGGTCGGCTTTGAGGCAATTTCCGATGTGGCGCCGCTTGATCATCTCCGGCGCGTCGCCCATGGCGCGGGCGGTGTTGGCGAAGAGAACCTCCTGCTGTTCCGGTGACATCATGCGGAAAAGTTTACCGGGCTGGGTGTAGTAGTCGTCGTCATCCTCGCGGAAATTCCAGTTGGCCGCGTCGCCCTGCAGGGCCAGGGGCGGTTCCTTGGCTTCCGGCTGCTCCTGCCATTCGCCGTAGCTGTTCGGCTCATAGCCGAGCCGGCTGCCCTGGTTGCCGTCGACGCGCATCTGGCCGTCGCGGTGGTAGCTGTGCTGGGCGTTTTTAGGTGCGTTGACCGGGATCTGGTGGTGGTTGACACCCAGGCGGTAGCGTTGGGCGTCGCCGTAGGAGAAGAGGCGGCCCTGGAGCATCTTGTCCGGAGAGAAGCCGATGCCGGGCACGATGTTGGCCGGGTTGAAGGCGGCCTGCTCGACATCCTGGAAATAATTGTCCGGATTGCGGTTCAGTTCCAGGACACCGACTTCGATCAGGGGGAACTCGCCCTTGTACCAGACCTTGGTCAAGTCGAAGGGATTGTACGGCATCTGACGGGCCTGTTCCTCGGTCATGACCTGGATCGACATCGTCCAGCGCGGGAAATCGCCGCGCTCGATGCTTTCATACAAGTCGCGCTGGTGGCTTTCACGGTCCTTGCCGACGATCGCTTCCGCCTCCTGGTCGGTCAGGTTCTTGATGCCCTGCTGGGTTTTGAGGTGGAATTTGACCCAGACGCGTTCGTTTTGCGCGTTGATCAGGCTGAAGGTGTGGCTGCCGTAGCCGTTCATGTGGCGGTAAGACAGGGGGATGCCGCGGTCGCTCATCGTGATCGTCACCTGGTGCAGCGCCTCCGGCAGCAAGGTCCAGAAATCCCAGTTGTTCTTGGCGCTGCGCAAATTGGTGCGCGGATCGCGCTTGACGACATGGTTGAGGTCCGGGAACTTGAGCGGATCGCGCAGGAAAAAGACCGGTGTATTGTTGCCGACCAAATCCCAGTTGCCGTCTTCAGTGTAGTACTTCATGGCAAAACCGCGGATGTCGCGCTCGGCGTCGGCCGCGCCGCGTTCACCGGCGACGGTTGAGAAGCGGACGAAGACCTCGGTCTTTTTGCCGACCTCGGAAAAGATTTTGGCCTTGGTGTAGCGCGTGATGTCGCCGGTGACCGTGAAGGTGCCGAAAGCCCCCGAACCCTTGGCGTGCATGCGCCGCTCCGGGATGACCTCACGGTCGAAGTGGGCCAGCTTCTCCAGGTACCAGACATCCTGGAGCAGCATGGGGCCGCGGGGTCCTGCGGTCATGACGTTGTTGTTGTCACCGACAGGGGCGCCGGCCACGGTGGTCAGTTTCTTTTTCTGTTCTTCGTTCATCAGGAATCCTCCTCTGACATGGATGTGCCGTCCAGGCATTGCCGGCACAGGCCGCGAATAGAGACATGGCGCTCGAGCAGCCGGCATCCGGCCAGCTGCCCTTGTGTCAGATGGTCCATGTCGATGGCGATGTTCTTGATCTTGCCGCACCTCAGGCACACGAAATGACCGTGTTCTTCGGTAATGCCGTCGAAACGGGCGCTGTTCTCATCGATGTGGATGATCCGTGCCAATCCGGCTTCGGCAAGCGTCAACAGCGTGTTGTAGACCGTTGAGCGGGACAAGGCGGGTATTTCGGCTTTGAGCCGGAGATAGAGCGTTTCGGCCGTCGGATGGTCAGACGAAGCCCGCAGGACGTTCAGGATGCGCATCCGCTGGTACGTCGGGCGAATCTTGTGTGCCTTGAGCAGTTTCAGGGCCGCCGGATTATCCATCTTTCCTCCAAGTTAAGAATGATTCTTAAATAAGAACACAACATAATATTAAAATATTCATCAGCGCTTGTCAACCATTGGCGCTCAGGATATCAAGCAACCGATATCAAGTAAAAAAAGCAGGCCGTCAGATTGACGCCTGCTTTTTTTGGATGCTAGAGGAAATCGTGAAGCGGTTAGCCGCGCAGCTTTTTGGCGACGATCTCGGCCGCCTTGATCAGGGGATAGCCGGCGGGGGAGGCGGTCAGCAGGGGATGGGTGCCGATCTGGGTCAGCATCAGGTCATGGACCGTCATGTGGTTCTGGATCGCCACGCCGATCACATTGACCAGTTCGCCCAGGCTCTTGCCGCCGATGGCCGCGCCGCCAAGGATGACGCCGCTCTTGCAGGAGACGACCAGCTTGACGGTCTGGGCATGGACGTCGCTGATCTTGCCGGGATGACGGTCAATGCCGCTGAACGTACCGGTTACAATGTTGAAGCCTTCGCCTAGCGCCTGCTTCTCGGTCAGGCCGGCCACGCCGAAGCCGGTGTCGCCGATAAAGGTGAAGTAGATGCCGACGGTGCCCTTGAACGTACTGTAGGTGTCGAGACCATACAGGTTCAGTCCGGCGATGCGGCCTTCGGTGCAGGCCGTCGAGGCCAGCATGACCCGACTCAGCTTGCCGGTGGCGAAATCGACCTTCTCGGCACAGTCGCCGGCGGCGAAGACATCCGGTGCCGATGTGCGGCGGTACTGGTCGGCCTTGATGAACCCGTAGGCGTTGAGCTCCAGCCCCATCGCCTGGGCGAGCTCCGTGTTGGCCTTGTAGCCCATCGACAAGATGACGGCATCGACATCGATAAGTGTTCCGTCGGAGAGCTTCAGCTGCCGGACTTCTTCGTCGCCGATAAGGGCGGACACGCCGACGCCGGTGACAACCTTAACCTGGCGGCTGGCCAGGATCTTTTCGGCTTCGATGGCAAACTCGTCGTCGAAGGTCTGGCCGAGCACATGGGGCAGAATCTCGAACAAGGTCACATCTTTGCCGATCTTGACCAGCTCGTCGGAAACCTCGACCCCGATGAAGCCGGCGCCGATCACGGCGATCTTCTGGCAGCCTTCCAGTTCCTGCTGCAGCTGATCGAGGTAGGTTTTACTCTTCTGGATTGTATAGACCTTTTTAAGGCCGGTTCCCGGCAGCCAGCCTGGGATCACCGGCTGGGAACCGACGCCCAGGATCAGCTTATCGTAGCTGATCGCTTCCGACTTTTTCAAGGAGCACTGTTTGTTAGCCTTGTCGATTGACAAAACATCGTCGACCACAATGGTGACGCCGAGTTTTTTAAGTCCTTCGTCAGGCAGAACATTGTTGTCGCTGGTTTTGACGGTTCCGAAGATATACGGGATGCCGCAGGGAACCATAACCTTTTCATCGCGTCGGACAACCGTTACAGATTTTTCGGGATAGTGGGACTTGGCTGTCATCGCAGCCACCAAACCGGTGGCGCTGCCGCCGATTACCAATACATCTGTCTTCATCAGATAAACCTCCCGCTCGTGTTATGGGCTTACGTTCATAAGGACAGCGTAGCACCGGAGCGGCGTGAAGTCAACCTGTTGGCGAGGCGCTTGGCCTGCTATTTCAGGCAGCGCAAGGTTCGCGGCTGGCAGAACCAGACCAGCTGACCGCGCGGCGCCTGACTGTCGGTCCATTCGATCGCGGCGGCGGAAGCCTTCTTGAACGGGAGCGCGACCCCGGTCATTGCCTGGCTCCAAATCCCGAGTGTCGGCTCGTGGCCGACGACGATCAGCTGGGTGTTCGGATCCAGACAGGCGGCCAGCCGGAGGAGCTCGTCCAAGTCGCCGTCCAGGATGGCGCGAACGGTTCGGACTTCGACCGGCCCGATCTCATCGGCCAGGATCTGTGCGGTTTCCAGCGCCCGGCACAGGGGGCTCGACCAGACGGCCAGGGGGGCCGAACGGTCCAGCAGGCGCCTTAGCCCCGGCAGCTCGTCACGCAGCCGGTGGATGCCCCGGACGGTCAGGTGGCGTTCGTCATCGGTCGTATCCGGCTTCAGATCCTCGGCGATGCCGTGACGAAATAAAATCAGCTGCATGGTCATATCCTCCCGTTTTGCTTGCGGCCGTGCTCCGGAAGGCCGATACCGACCAGCGCGCCGCGTTCCAGGCCGAGCGTCTGTTCAACCAGGACGGCGTGGACCGAAAGGTCGCGTACGCCTGCCAGGTAGAGGTCGGCCAGTCCCCGGATCAGGATGGTCAGCATGTAGTCGAGGTAGGCGATCTGGGCCAAACCCCGGTCGGACGCGGCTTTGAGAATGGCGCGGACTTGGTCGAAGGCCGTAGCACAGAGCCTATCGCGCACCCGGGCGAACATGTCCGGGCGGTCTTTTTCCATGTCCAGCAGCGCGGCATGACGCTCGATCAGGCGAAAGAAGAGTTTCAGGATGCGGCGCAGTTTGTCCGGCATCGCCAGGTCCTCGCGGACGGCAACCCGGATCAGCGCCTGTTCCAGGCGAACCGCAAGCGTGTCGATCACGGCGCCGACGATCTCGTCCTTAGAGGCGAAATAATAGTAGACCAGGCCTTTGGCAACCGGAACCGCGGCCGCGATCTGAGAGACGGTGGTTCGGGCAACCCCCTGGTGCGCGAACAATCGCGCCGCGCTCGCCAGGATTTCACGGCGGCGGGAATCGGCATCCTTCAGTGTGCGCACAGGCACCTCCCCTCGGTTCATTCGACAGATTTGAGCGATTCGACCATCTTGACTTTACGAAGGCGGCCATGCATGACGGCATTGACCAGGATGGAGAACAAGGCAGTCAGCAAGAGGGAGAAGAGGAAGCTGGTCCAGTGGATCGTCTTGCCGAACATGATCGAATCGATTTCCATCGTGTCCATGACAAATCGGTGCAGTGTGACGCCCAGCAGCAAGCCTGCCAGTGTACCGATAAGCGTCAGGACGATGTTTTCGCGGAACACATAGAGCGACACTTCGCGGTCGCGGAACCCGAGCACCTTGATTGTGGCGATCTCGCGGATGCGTTCCGTGATGTTAATGCTGATTAGATTATACAGGACAACGAAGGCAAGCGCACCTGCCGCGGCGATCAGGACCAGCACGACCAAGTCCAGGCTGCCGATCGTCTTGGCGAACTCCTCCGCCAGGCTAAGGGTCAGCATGGAACCCAGGATGGTGTCGTGTCTGAGCAATCGTTCCTGGAACGCGGAGGCGTCGAAGCTGTCCGGATACTTGAGGATGAACACCGCCCCGTTGCTTTCTGGCGTCCGGAAGGTGATCTGGTCGAAGGTCTGAGGTGACATGAACAGGTAATGGGTCAGGTAGTTCTCGGCGATGCCGGTCACAGGCGCAGAATAAGTCCTGTTCTCCGTGTCTCGGAACGTGATGGCGTCGCCTTCGTCCAAAGAGAGCAGATCGGCCAGCTTCTCGCTGACGATGACGCCGCCGCTGTTCAGGGCCAGCTTGCGTCCCGACACGCGCTCATGCAAGTCGAAATAGCGCTCGAACGGTTCGCTTTGGCTGGGCACCAGCAGTGTGGCGGCATGGGTCTGGCTGGAATGGCCGACGACCACCGCCACGGACTCGGACCGGGTTTTCAGATAGCTTTCAAGGCCCTCCTCGCTGCTGAGGGCCTTGTCCAGCTCGGCATCGGCGCCTTCTTTCTCGGTGTCGCTCATGACCAGGCCGTCGTAAAGGAAAATCTCGTCGAACTGCTTGCCGACGATGGCGTTGATCGAGTCCTTGAGGCCAAAACCGGTCAGCAGCAGGGCTGTGCAGCCGGCGATCCCGATCACGGTCATCAGGAGCCGCTGCTTGAAGCGGAAAACGTTGCGGGCCGCCAGCTTTTGGGAAAAGGAGAGACGTTTCCAAAGCGGCGTGATCTGTTCGAGCATAATCCGCTTGCCGGGCCGGGGTGCCTTAGGCTGCATCAGGACGGCCGGGACCGCCTTGAGCGCGTTCAGCGAAGCGGACAGGGCCGCCAGCAGCGTGGTTGCCAGGGCCAGGCCTGTCGCCAGCAGGCCGGTGATCAGATGAGGCGGCGTGATGAACTCGGGGATGGCATACATGATGGCATAGGCGTTCATGATCGTGGCCGGGAAGATCCAAAAGCCGGTCAAAAGCCCGATGACCGAGCCGCTAACGCTGGCCAGAAGGGCATAGGCCAGGTACTTGGCTGAGATCGCGAACGTGGAGTAGCCGAGCGCTTTCAAGGTTCCGATCTGGGTTCGCTCTTCTTCGACCATGCGCGTCATGGTGGTCAGGCAAACCAGGGCCGCGACCAGGAAGAAAAACACCGGGAAAATCCGGGCGACGGCGCCGATCCGGGCCGCGTCATCGCCAAAACCGCTGTAGCCGGGATTGGCTTCGCGCGTCGAGACGAACCATTCCTGGGGGATCTCGACCAGTTGGCGCTGGGCCTCGCGGATTTCGGCCTCGGCCTTGGCGATTTCAGCCAGCAGGGTTTCTTTGCCCGCTTCGTATTCACGGCGCCCTTCAGCCAGTTCCTGGCGGGCGGCCTCGAGCTCGGCCCGGCCCTGGGCCAGCTCTTCGTCAAGCTCGAGCTCGCCGCGGATCAAGTCCAGTTCGCCTGCATCAAGCTTGACCTTGGCCTGGTCGAGCCGGCGCCGGGCCAGGTCAAGCTCCGCTTTGCCGCTGTCGATCTGGACTTTAGCCTTGTCGAGACTGGCCTGGCCGGCCTTGACCTCGGCCAGGCCGGCCTCATAGGCAGTTTTCTGACGGGCCAGTTCCTGCTGGCCGGCTTCGTATTCGGCCAGCCCCGCCTCATATTCGGCCAGGCCCTCCTGGTAGGTCCGTTCCAGCTGGGCCAGGGACGTATCCAGGAAAGCCCGAAGCTGGTCGAGCATATCCGGATCTGACGGGTCGTAGTAGGTTTCGATGTAGTCGGCCAGTTCGGGCGAGAACTCGCGGACAAGCGATAGCAAGCGCTTGAATTCGGCTTCCGGCAGGCCCGGCCCCGGGCTTGCCGGGATGCCGGCGCGGATTTGGCGTAGGGCCGTGATGGCCTGTTCGAGCAGTGCCAGCTGCTCCCTGGCCGCGTCCAACTGCAGCTTGGCTTCGGCCAAGTCCTTCTCGCCCTGCTCCAGCTTCAGCTTGCCCTGGTCGAGCTCGGCCTGGGCCTGCTGCAGCTGGGCGCGGCTGTCCTGCCATGCCATGTAGCCGGCCAGCCAGCGGTCGTGGCCGGCCAGGTAGTCGAGTACGCCGTCATAGTATACCTTGCGCCCGTCCTCCAGTTCCGTTTCGCCCTCAAGCAGCTCGGCCCGGAAAATCGCCTCCTGTTCGGCCAGCTCGCGTTCGCCGTCCTCGATTTGCAGTTCGGCGTCGCGCAGCGCCAGCCCGGCGGCGACCAGTTTTTGTTCCGCCTGGCGCTTTTCGTCAAGCAGCTTGTCCTTGTTCTCCTGAAGCTCGGCGCGCAGTTCGGCGGTCTCGGCGCCGACCGCGGCCTGTCCCATGGCCAGCAGGCCGGGCTCCAGCTCATCCAGGTGGCGGCTGTAATCTTCGCTGTAGGCGACAAGGGACCGCGATGCCGCCGTGCGGACCTCAACCAGCATTGCGCGTTCAACGACAAAGTCGGCGGCGCTGACGAGCCCGTAGGCGTCGATGGAGCCATCGCCGATGTTGGTCTGGCCGCGTTCCATACTGATGTATTTCGGCGATTGGACATGGCCGACGACGGTGAACGTCTGGCCGGCCAGACTGTCAGAGATCTGTTCGCCGTTGGGGACCGAAGCGGTCAAGGCTACGCCGATCGGGATATCCAGCGTCATGTTGAGCTCGCCGCCGCCCTCCAGCACGATCTCGCCGGATGCTTCCGGCAATCGGCCGTCCAGCAGCAACGGCCGGTTCAAGGTGTCGTTCGCATCGTGGCCGGTCAGGCGCACGGTCAGGCGCCGGCCGGCCGGATCCGCCAGGAAAACATCCTTGAAAGAACGCGGTTCAGCCGTCTGGATGCCAGGCAGCTGGCGGATCTGCTCGATGTCTTCCGGCCTGAACCCGAGCGGGGAGAGGATCGAGAAATCGGCCAGGTTCTGTGCCTGGTAGTAGCGGTCGGCGGAAAGGATCATGTCCGGCTCGGTGGCCGTGATGCCCGCGTAAAAGCCCACCCCCAGGGCCGTGATGGCCAGGATGGAGAGGAAGCGCGTCACCGATTTTCCAAGCGTGCGCCAGAAGTCTTTCCAGAAAGCGCGCTGGATCATTACCACTCGATCCTTTCGACGGGCAGCGGCTGGGTATTGACGTGGATCTCGTGGACCTGGCCGTTTTTCATCCGGATGACCCGGTCGGCCATTGCCGTCAGGGCCGAGTTGTGCGTGATCACGATCACGGTCATGCCGTGCAGCCGGCTGGTGTCCTGGAGCAGCTTCAGGATCGATTTACCGGTGGTATCGTCCAGCGCGCCGGTCGGTTCGTCGCAAAGCAAAAGCTTGGGCCGTTTGGCCAGCGCCCGGGCGATGGCGACGCGCTGCTGCTCGCCGCCGGACAGCTGGGCCGGGAAATTGCCTTTGCGCTCCGCCAGGCCGACCTGGGCGATGACCTCGTCGATGTCAAGCGCCTTGCGGCTGATCTGGGCGGCCAGTTCGACATTTTCGCGCGCGGTCAGGTTCTGGACCAGGTTGTAGAACTGGAAGACAAAGCCGATGTCGTAGCGGCGGTATTCGGTCAGCATCTTGTCGCTGTAGCGGCTGATTGTCTCGTTGTCGACCAGGATCGTGCCTTCGTCCAGTTTGTCCATTCCGCCCAGCAGGTTGAGCACCGTCGTCTTGCCCGCGCCCGACGCGCCGACGACGACGGCAAACTCGCCTTTCTCAATGGTGAAACTGACACCGCTGACAGCCTGGATGGTGACCTCGCCCATCTTGTAGCGCTTGACGACGCCCTGCAATTCGATATAGGCCATGAATCGGGTTCCCTCTTTCTGTTCCTTGTGTGATTCTGTTACGGACTGACCGCTGGTCAATCATTAAAATTCTAAATGTCAGGCGTGGATGGGCGATGACGAAAGCATGTCCAATATGTGAACTCGCGTGCGATTGTGAGTCCGGTCGGATATGGTAAAATGAAAAGAAAAAGCAGAGGGTGTTGCCAATGGAATTCAATTTAAGCGCCGGGCTATTCGTCGCAGAACAAAACTTTCTTCCGGTCGAATCACAGACTCTTTACGATGTCCTGATCATCGGGGGCGGTCCGGCCGGCATGACCGCGGCGGTCTACACCTTGCGCAAGGGCCTTTCCACAGCCCTGGTCACCGGCAATGTCGGCGGCCAGATGACCGAGACGGCCGGGATCGAGAACTACCTCGGCTATCGCTACATCAACGGCAACGAGCTGGTCGACAAGTTCCGCGAGCAGGTGATGCAGTTCGGCATCGCCTTCGAATCCAGCCAGAAGGTGCAGCGGCTAGAACCCGGCCCGGTGCACCAGGTAACGCTGGAAGACGGCCGCGTGCTGCGCGCCAAAACCGTGATCATCGCATCCGGCAAGCAGTCCAAACGCCTCAACATCCCGGGCGAGAAAGAGCTCGCCGGCCACGGCGTGGCCTATTGCGCAATTTGCGACGCGCCTTTTTACGCTGACAAGACCGTCATCGTGGTGGGCGGGGGAAACTCGGGCCTGGGCGCTGCGATCGACTTGGCCAAGATCGCCACGCACGTTACGCTGGTCCAGCGGCGCGACCGCCTGACCGGCGATCAGATCCTGATCGACAAGCTGGCAGCCTACGACAACGTCCGCATCCTGCTCGAGCACGAGCCCCGGGAAATCAGAGGCGACGGCCACGTCGAGCGCGTCCTGATCGCGGATAAGAAGACCGGCGAGGAACAGGAACTGCCTGCCGACGGCATTTTTGTCGAGGTCGGCCTGCTTCCCAACAGCCAGTTTGCCCGCGGTGTGGTCGAGATGAACGAATACAATGAGATTTGGGTGGACTGCTTCTGCCGCACGCGCGTCCCCGGCATCTTTGCCGCCGGTGATGTCACGACCGTGCCGTACAAGCAGATCATCATAGCCTGCGGCGAAGGTGCCAAAGCTGCCCTGACGGCAGCAGATTATATCCAGAATCAAAAATAGGAGGCGATCGTATGCCATTATTCGACGAAAAAATCACAAAACAGCTCAAGGAGATCTTGAGCCAGATGCAAAAGGACGTGAAGCTGGTCTTCTTCACCCAGGAGATTGAGTGCCAAACCTGCCGTGACGCCCACCAGTTCACCAATGAACTGGCCGGACTGAGCGACAAGCTGTCCCTCGAAACGCTGAACCTGGTCATCGACAAGGACCAGGCAGCCAAGTACGCGGTGGACAAGGTGCCGGCCATCGTGGTGCTCAAGGACGACGGCACAGACAGCGGGATCCGCTTTTTCGGCATCCCGGGCGGCTACGAGATCAATTCGTTTCTCAGCGCACTGCTGGCGGTCTCCGGACGCGTCGAGCCGCTGCCCCCGGCGGTCCAGGCACGGATCAGCAAAATCGACAAGCCGGTCCACATTCAGGTCTTCGTCACGCCTACCTGTCCCTATTGTCCGGGTGCCGTCGTGACCGCGCATCGCCTGGCCCTGGAGAACAGCCATGTGCGCGCGGACATGGTTGAGAGCAACTCGTTTGTGCCGCTCTCGATCAAGTACCAAGTGTCGGGCGTGCCCAAGACCGTGATCAACGAGACGAACGATCTGGTCGGCGCCCAGCCGATTACGGCGCTGCTGGATGAGATCGAAAAGCTCTGAGGCAGAGGATCAGTCGACGGTGTCGAGCCCGCTGCCGCCGATCGGGATCGTTTCCCCGAGAAAGGCCGGCTCCGACCGGAGCACGACGCAGTCGAGGAAGGCCTTGAAGCGGGCCGGGAACTCCCGCAGGCGGTAGTGGCGGGCGCGCGGATAGGCACGCAGGTCGGATGAAACGCCCTGGACCTGTAGGCCCAGGCGGCTGCCGATATAGAGTGCGCGCCGCAAGTGAAAATCCTGGGTGACCACGACGGCCTTCCTGACCAGGAAGACGTCGCGGGCCCGATATAGTGTATTGTAGGTGTCAAAGCCGGCGTGGTCCATGAAAATGTGCTCCGCCGGCACATCTTTGTCCATCAGGTAGGCGCGCATGGCGCCCACCTCGTCATAGTCTGTCCTGCCGTGGTCGCCGGAGACGAGGATGCGGTCGCTGACCCCGGCCCGATATAGCTCTAGAGCCCGGTCCAGCCGGTCCTGGAGCATGGCGCTGGGCTGGCTGCCGAGGACCAGGGCTCCCGGCACGATGATGCAGTCGGCTCGATCCGCGGTTTCGACCAGGCGCAGCAACGGTTCAGACACGCGCTGGACGGTCAGGTCAACCAGAAACACAAACACCAGGCCAGCCAGGCAGGCAATAAGACTCAGACGCAGCCAAAAGCCCGCCCGCCGGTGCCTGGGGGCCGGCGGTGTTTTGCGCCTGGTGCGATGGGGGATCACGGAACGGATCTGCATAGGTCTGTCCTGCCTTACGCGTTGCTGCCTCATTATGGCCGTACCATGACAGCCTTGTCAACGTGACCTGGTTACAGACGGGCATACAGAAACAGGGTAAGCTTAACCTATAAAACAAATAAGGAGGCATGCAACATGCTTAAAATAGCCATTATCGCCGGTTCAACCCGTCCGGGCCGCAAGGCCGACGACGTCGCGCGCTGGGTCTTTGACCTGGCCTCGAAGCGAACCGACGCCACGTTTGAGATCATCTCACTGGCCGATGTCAACTTGCCGCTGCTCGACGAGGCCATCCCGCCGTCGATGCACCAATACGAAAAAGAGCACACCCGCCGCTGGGCGGAAACGATCGCGGCTTACGACGGCTTCATCTTCGTGACGCCGGAATACAACCACGCGCCGCCGGCAGCGCTCAAGAACGCGTTGGATTTCATCTACGCCGAGTGGAACAACAAGGCCGCGGGATTTGTCAGCTACGGCTCGATGGGCGGTGTTAGGGCCGTCGAACAGCTGCGCCAGATCATGACGGAGCTTCAGATCGCCGATGTCCGCACCGGAGTTCACTTCCTGCTTAGCGAGGACTTTGTCGACTATACGGTCTTCAAGCCGAGCGAAGGTCACGATGAGGATCTGGAAACCCAGCTCGACCAGCTGATCGCCTGGAGCCGCGCCCTCAAGACAGTGCGCGAGGCGTAGACTTTTCTGCAAAGAAAGTCTGACCCGAACGGCGATAGAAATGTAACCAGGTGACTTTAATCCTGTGATATTTGAAGGGCAGGCAGCCGATCGGCTGTCTGCTTTTTTCGGCTTTATCGGCAGAAGCGCCGGTGGGTGACATGTCATAATCGTGACGCATCAAACAGCTAAGGATTTCTCTCTTGCAGATTTACGCAGGATAGGAGCTGGAAAAAGCCAGAAAGATTCGAGACGATCTATCCATGTCAAAGCATACGTAAAAACGCGCTGAAGCTCTGAGCAGGCAACTTTCTTTGCATCTTAAGCATGTCAGCCCAAATTCTGTTTGCTTCCGTTTCGTCAATGGATGAATCTGTGAATGAGGCAACTAAGATATCCGATGTTGTGACCAATGTTAGATTTAGTTTCTGCGTGTATGCTTTAACATCTTTTAAATTGTTGCTAACCACAACACCGCCATGGAACTTTGCTAAAACAATAGCAGATGCTTCTCCTTTGCCGATAATCTTATTTCCGGCGCGTGGTGTCTTCGTGAGTTCTCGGAACAGTTTTGATTCTTCCGTTCCGTGGATTATTTCCATTCTGGAGATGATATTTGATGCCAGCATTTGGTCAATTTTGACTCGTAAATGATAAACAACAGGACGGCAATACTCGTCATATACGAATTGCGGGATCACAATTTGTCCCCGGTATTTTGTCAAGATAATGTCTTCACGGCCTATCATGAGAAACGAAGAAAAACAGTCTGTGTCGAAGAACATTTTTTTAGTCATAATGATCCTCCACACTGTCTTTTCCATAAACCATGTCGTCTCTAAAGGCGTCGAGCAGCAATTCTTCGTATTTGCCACGTGATATTTTATCCGAAGCAAATAGATCATGAGCCATTTTTATGTAACTACCAACAGTCAGATATTGTTTGCTTTCTGGACTTGGCTGATAAAGCTCGGCAGAAAAGCCTAGCCTTTGTGCTGATCGAATAGCGCTGGTTTTCATTGCATTCGATTCCTCTTCCGTTATAAGTCCTTCCGCCTGAAGCCTAACCAAAGTTGCCTGGCGGCTCATGCCAAAGTGCTGCTCAATACGAACAATGTCGTCAAGGGACATTCGCTCACCTTTTTTATTGAGTTCGTTATTTATGAAATGAAGCATAGCCTCATATGGCGCCAGAAAGAAAGAGGCAAACTGGTCTGCCTCTTTCTCATAATCGCTTCGAGCGCCAACCAAATCACGTGAGCAAACAATTGTTTTGAAATCGTTATGAAAGAACAAATGACATAACTCGTGCGCAGCAGTAAAGCGTTGCCTTCCTTTGGATAGCCTTGAGTTAATGGCGATCAGTTTCAACGTGTCATCTTTCACGCTCATGCCGCTTATAGCATCCCGCATGGGGTAATACACGATGGTCAGATCAGGTTGCGATCCTAATAAAGCAAAAATGTCGACAGGCGAAGAAGGGTCATCGCCCAGCAGCCGCCTGATCGAAATGGCGTCATAATTGATTTGAATTCTTTCTTTCATTTTGCAGCGTCTCCTTTCATTTGGATCATTTCGCGCAAATTCAAAGCAATCCTGTTGATTGCTGATATGGCCTCAAAATCCTCATTGCCGATTTCATTGGCCCGAAATGCAAATTGAAGCGACGGTTGACATTCATCATCCGTTTCAAAATATGCATCGGTGCAGCCAAACAGGACTGATAATTTCTCGAGCAGCTCAATGCCCGGACTTCGTTCATTGCTTTCAATTTTCGAAATCATGCTCTGATCCACGTAAAGGAAGAGCGCTAGTTGCGTTTGTGATATTTTGCTGGCCTCTCGGAGACGCTTGATCTTTTCTCCAACAGACAATGTTGTTGTCATAATTCTCACCTCCGTTAATCGAGTATACGCTTTCCTTGTCATATTTTCAATAGATTATAGTTTCATAAATATGACAACAAGGAGCAGACACTTTCACATGTCATGCGTTGCTGTTTCATCACATCACACGGAATTGATAAATTCGCTTAATTTGACAGGTGTTCTGATCATAACAATGAAAAGAGGCTATGTTTTTTGCATTGCCTATCAGGTTACGCTTCAATAATGGTTTTTTAACAAAAAGTGCCTATCGAACCGCCATGTTCCAATCAGAAGCGGCGCACAGCGACCAGGCCGGTGCGCATGATCTGCTCAATGCCGTATGGTTCGAGCAGGCTGATCAGGGCGGAGAGTTTGTCGTCGGTGCCGGTCAGCTCCAGCGTCAGCCCCAGGGCTGCGACGTCGACGATCCTCGCCCGGAAGATTTCGGCGATCTGGATCACATCCTGACGCTGACGGATATCGGCGCGCACTTTGACGAGGATCAGCTCGCGCTGGACGGCTTCCTCGGTCGGGAGACGTTCAATCTCGAGGACGTCGATCAGCTTGTCCAGCTGCTTCATCACCTGGTCGACGACGCGCTCGTCGCCATTGACCACGATGGTCATGCGCGAACAGCCGGGCTTTTCGCAGACGCCGACTGCCAGGCTCTCGATGTTGAAGCCGCGCCGGCTGAACAAACCGGAGACCTTGGAGAGCAGGCCGGGGTGGTTGTTGACCAAAACGGACAGCAGATGCTGGTTCATGCGGATCCCTTCTTTCGCGGATACAAGGTCGGTTCCTGCGGCGAGACGATGCATTCCAACAGGTATGGACGCGGATCGGCCAGCATGGCGTCGACCGCGGTCCGGATCTGGTCGTTGCTGGACAGGCAGGCGTAGCCGAAGCCATAGGCGAGCGCCAGGTACTCGAAATCGGGGTTCTCTTCCAAAAAGACCTGGGAATAGCGCTTGTACTTGAGGCTTTGCATCTCGTGCACCATACCCAGGCGGCTGTTGTTCAGCAGCACGATCTTGACGGCTGCCTTTTCCTGGCGGATGGTGCCCAGTTCCTGGAGCGACATCTGCAGGCTGCCGTCGCCGCTGACGGCCAGGACGGTGCGGTCCGGGAAGGCGACCTTGGCGCCCAGGGCGGCGGGCAGGCCATAGCCCATCGTGCCCATACCGCCGGAGGAGATGAAGGTTCGCGGCTGGCGGACCGGAAAGAAGTTGGCCGCCCAGATCTGGTTCTGGCCGACTTCGGTGGTCAGGATCGTGTCGGGCGGGCAGGCTTCCCCGATGAGGTGCAGCAGGGTGGGCGGGTGGACGACGCTGGAAGGGGACTCGGTGAAGGCGTCGAATTCGGCGTCATCCCGAATGGTCTGGACCTGGGCCAGCCAGTCGGCATGACGGATCGCAATCCGGCGATCCAGGAGTCCATCGAGTGCCAAATGGATATCGCCGACGATCGCCAGGTCGGTCGTGATGTTCTTTCCGATCTCGGCCGGGTCGATGTCGATATGGATGATCTGGGCGTGGCGGGCGATTTCAGCCGCCGAACCCATTGCCCGGTTGCCGACCCTTGCGCCGGCCAGCACGACGAGATCGGCCTGATGCAGGGCGTAGTTGGCGGCGAAAACACCGTGCGAGCCCAGCGTGCCCAGGTAATGGCTGTGGCCGGCGGGCAGAACACCGATGCCCATCAGGGTGGTGACGACCGGGAGGTCAAGCTGTTCGGCCAGTCGGCGCAATGCATCGGACGCACCGGCGCTGATCACGCCGCCGCCGGCACACAGGATCGGGCGCTTTGCCTGAACCAGGCGGTCGGCCAGCTGGTCGAGGGCAGCGACATCCGGCTTGAGCGCAGGCCTATAACCCGGCAGATCCGGTTCTGCGGGCCCTGGAACCGGGCAGAAGGCCGTTTGGACATCCTGAGGGATGTCGATCAGGACCGGGCCCTGGCGGCCGCTGGAGGCGATGTAAAAGGCTTCCCTGACGATGCGGGGCAGATCCTCGGCCCGGCGGACCAGGTAAGTGTGCTTGGTGAATGGAGAACACGCACCCGTGATGTCGGCTTCCTGGAAGCTATCGGAGCCGATTAGGGATGAGACGACCTGGCCTGTGATCGCAACCAGCGGGATGGAATCCATGTAGGCGGTCGCGATGCCGGTGATCAGGTTGGTCGCGCCGGGCCCGGAGGTCGCGATGCAGACGCCGGTGCGGCCGCTCGAGCGGGCATAGCCGCTGGCGGCGTGGGCGGCGCCTTGTTCGTGACGGGTCAGGACGTGCTTGACCGAAGAGTCGAGCAGGGCGTCGTAGAAGGGCATGATCGCCGCGCCGGGGTAACCGAAAACAGTCGTGACCTGCTCAGCCTCGAGGGCCCTGACAATGGCCTGTGCGCCTGTGATCATCGGATTCGCCTCCCCATGCAGCCGGACAGAACCGGCCCGTTTCTGTGCAACTACTTTAGCAGAAGAAACGGGCCGTTGACAACTGCGGCGACGAGATGGTAACGCGGGTTACAGGTCGGGCTGAGGGTAGGTGCAGGTCTTGCCGGCAAAGTTAAGCATGACGACCTCCCGATCGTCGAGCGAGAGGACCGTTTCGGGGTTGATCGGGATCTTGCCGCCGCCGTCCGGCGCGTCGATCACGAAGCGCGGGATGGCGTAGCCGGATATATTGCCGGTCAGCTGGCGGATGATCTCGATGCCGGTTCGGACATCGGTGCGGAAATGACCCAGGCCCTGGCTCAGGTCGCACTGGTAGAGGTAGTAGGGGCGAATGCGCGCCTTGACCAGCTTGAGCAGCAGTTCCTTCATGACGGCAGCATCGTCGTTGACACCGCGCAGCAGCACGCTCTGGTTGCCCAGCGGGATGCCGGCGTCGACGATGGCCCCGCAGGCGGCGATGGTTTCCGGTGTCAGCTCGCGCGGGTGGTTGACATGCGTGTTGATCCAGATCGGCTGGTACTTCTTGAGCATGGCCAGCAGCTCCGGCGTGATGCGCATCGGCAACACGACCGGGACGCGCGTTCCGATGCGAATGATCTCGACGTGCTCGATCCCGCGCAGTGCGCTGACGATGCGTTCCAGACGGTCATCGCTCAGCGTCAGGGGATCGCCGCCGGAAATGAGCACGTCCCGGATCTGGGGACGCTGGCGGATGTAGTCGAGGGCGGCTTCCAGATCCCTTTCGCTGATCGGGCGGTCTTCCTCGCCGACCAGACGGCGACGGGTGCAGTGGCGGCAGTACATGGCGCATTGGTGCGTGACCAGGAGCAGGACGCGGTCAGGATAGCGGTGTACCAGGTGCGGGACCGGGCTGTCACGCTCCTCGCTGAGCGGGTCGGCCATCTCGCAGGGCAGGACCATCGTCTCGTCGATGGTGGGCACCGCCTGGCGGCGGATCGGGTCGGCCGGATTCGAAGGATCAATCAGGGAGGCATAATAGGGCGTGATCGCCATGCGGAAACGGCCCAGGCAGGCGTCGATATCCGTCTTTTCCTGGTCCGTCAGGGGCAGGATGCGGGATAATTGTTCGGCATCGGTGATGCGGTTGCGGTATTGCCAGGTCCAGTCCGACCAGCGTTCGTCCCGTTCAAGTGGCTGCATACCGCGTCACCTCCCCGAAGCGCATGCGCTGCAAGGCGGCGCGCAGGATGCCCCGAATAAGATCCGGGTAAGCCATGCCGTTGAAACCGGCCAGCATGGGGTAGTCGCTGTAGCCCGGTGCCAGGCCGGGCAGGGGGTTAATCTCGATGAACCAGGGCACGCCGTCGGCGTCGAGACGGAAATCGATGCGGGCGAAGTCGCGGCAGTTCAATCGGCTGAAGATGGTGCGGGCATCCGCGACCATCCGGGCTTCGGCCGCTGGATCAAGGTCGGCTGGACAGGCGTAGCGCACCAGCTGCTGCCAGTTCTGCTTGACGGTGTAGTTGTAGGTGGCGAAGCGATTGCCCGGCTGGAGCCAGACGACTTCCATTGGCCGAAACACATGCAGGTCCGGACCGTTGCCGAGCAGGCCGACCGTGAACTCGCGCCCTTCGACAAAGGATTCGACGAGCATGTCCTGGCCGTAGAGCTGGAAATTTCGTTCTAGCAACGCTTGCAGTGCCGTGCGGTCCTGGACGACGGCCTGGTCGGAGATGCCCTTGCTGGAGCCCTCGGCGTTGGGTTTGACGATCGCCGGGAAGCGGACGGGGCCGGCCAAACGAAACTGGCCGGCGGGCACGAGACGGCCGGCCGGTGTCTTGATGCCGTATGTGGCCAGGATCCGCTTGGTCAGGGCCTTGTCCAGGGCGATGCACAAGGTGGTCTCGTCGGAACCGACGAAGGGAATGCCGAAGAAATTGAGCAGGGCCGGCACGTGGGCCTCGCGGCCCCGGCCGTTATGCCCTTCGGCGATGTTGAAAACGATATCCAGGGGCTGGGCGCGCAGGGCTTCCGGGAGCGAGAGATCGGCTTCCAGCATCGCGACCTGGCAGCCAGCTTCTTGAAGCGCGTTCTTTATGGCGTCAATGGTTTCGGGCTGGTCAAATTCGGCTTCAGAGTCGGCCGATTCACCTGCAATCCCTTTTTTGAGGTTGAAGGTCAGGCCGACGTGTAGCCCAGGCAATGGATCTGAATCGAGTGTTTCCTCCATGCATGTCACCACCTTGTCGAGATAGTCTAATGATCTGAAGAAAATATTATTACTTTAAAGTCAATTGTCAAGCGGTTTTTGAAAAGTTTTAAAATTATGGGATAAAGGGACATAGAAGGCCGATTGCGAGGCTGTATGGCCAGGCTAGGCGCAAAAAAAGAAGTAGAGGCGAAGAACTATCTGGGGACAGGGCGCTTGGACAAGTTGATGGTATCCGGGCGCCGACTTACAGCATGTCGGCGCCCGGGAGGATATTAGAGAAATACTTAGCCGATATTCAGGTCATAAAAGGGCGTGATAAAATAACTGGTACAGCACAAAATGAGTTTCATATATTCATAGTAAAAACGACAAGACTTTAGCTGATGTCCTGCAGGCGCATGCTGCGATCGTGCTTGATCTGCTCCCAGGTGGCCGGGCGCTTGAACAGGCAGATGAAATTGATCGGGATCCAGGACATGATGAAAAACCAGTAGCTCAGGATGCCGCGCCAGACATTGCGGCCTAATTTTTTCTCCAGCAGCACGGTCAGGAACGCGACGGCTGTCACCACCAGCCAGGTTGAGGCGAGCGAACTGAAAAAGCCGGTCCAGAACGCTGCGGGGGTCAGATGGTGATTGAGCAGTTCGAGCAGGTCAAGAAGACCCCGGAAGACCAGCGACACCACGCACAGGACCTGCATGTGGGCGGTTAGGTAGAGGAAAACCAGATCGAGCAGACGGATGTGGCGATCGCGCAGTGCCT
>Ga0172382_10001024_pt1 | contig 51573 bp, 50 predicted proteins | sample Leawel138RmetaG_FD_122245 | JGI IMG/M metagenome (GOLD analysis project Ga0172382, IMG submission 122245) | Leachate microbial communities from a municipal landfill in Southern Ontario, Canada - Leachate well 138R metaG | ecosystem: Engineered > Solid waste > Landfill > Unclassified | place... | reverse complement strand
ACCTGTTCCCATCCCGAACACAGAAGTTAAGCCCTCCAGCACCGATGGTACTGCTGTGGTGACGCAGTGGGAGAGTAGGTCATTGCCGGGAACTTATTTTAGAGGCAGCCAATTTGGCTGCCTTTTTGCTTTCCATTGCTTCAGTGAGCCATGGGTTGAAACCATATGGTCCAGAGTTGAAGTTTGAAGAATAGCAAGGATTTTCCCAAGTAGCTAAGGAGGGACTAGGTGATAACTCCGCATTAAATGGAATGTGGCCCTCTGACGTAGACGTATTCAATGTAATGGCGGGTTGGTCCACAGAGACCGTCAAGCTTACTGCATAAACTCCAAGTGCCTTTAAGAGCGCGGGGATCACCTGAAAGAAAGACTCTTGTGAAATGCAATTTATGTGACCAGCTTTTATACCTGCATCCTTATTGGAAAACTAGTGAATATCCTGGGGTCTATGGACGTTCCATCGTAAATATCTGTTAATCTCGGGAAGGTTTCTGCCAACATCGTTTGGGGTGAATTCAATGAAGGTAAGGGTTCCTTGTTTGGGGAAGGACTATATGATAATCTATTAATGTGGTACTCTCTTTTCATTTTGTTAAGGGCAAACTTGTCGCAAGGCAAGGACGCAAAACCGTGGGTCACATCAGTAGATGTGACAGCCAGGCTGCCAAAAGAAGGAGGTACGTGTAATGGATATAGTTAGAAGAGGGCCTTAGGGGAGTTTTTCGGATTTGGTATTCTGATAATAGAAAGTATAATCAGTACTTTGCAATGTCTATGAATGTATTTACCAATACTGGAGGTGCAATGAATGCGACAGAAATTGATTGGATTTGTGATGGTCTTAGCTGTGCTTGTTGCGTTACCTGCCGCGGTAAGTGGGATGGAAGCACAGGCGGAGCAATACGTAGAGATAGATGCTTTACTGGAACTGGTACCATCGGCTATTGAAGGTGTGGAGACCGCTGAAGAGGTTGACATAGCAAGACTATGCGAGTTGATCGAAGCCAAGTGTATTGCAGTGGAAGCTAAATTAGAAACAGAGACGGTATTGTTTCCCGTGAATGCGAGTATTGGCGTAGTGAGACTGGGAATTGAAGCCCAAGTTGAACTAGACATAATCGCCGATGCCGTTGTGACAATAGCTGTGGCGGCGAATGGAGCAGAAGATGGTGAGAAGGAGTTTGTTGATGAACTGGAGGATCTGGTAAATCTTGCCCGGGAAGTAAGTGCTGAATACGTGGATAGCCTTGTGGCATTTATCCATACCTTTGCTCTTGAGCCAGATGAGATTGCTGAAAAGACTAAGGATGCTTGGAGAATGATTAAGGAAGAAAACTTGACTCCTGTGGTCCAGAAACTAAGAAAGCATGTCAGGGAGCAAATTAAGGCGATTGAACATGAGGAAAAGATTGAAGATAACCGGGAGAAGCTAGAAGAAAGACTGGTTGAGATAGAACAGAAAAGAGAGCAAAAACGGCAGGAGATTTTGGAGGGAGCTGAGGAAAAACGCGCCAACCTGGAGAGAAAACGCTCCGAGCTGGAAGAAAGACTGACGGAGTCAGATCCTGGGCAGGAGCAAGAGCGTGAGCAGCACCGGCAACGGATCCAGGAAAAGATAGAGGCGATACGGCAGAGGATTGAGGCGCAAAAGAAGAGATTAGAGGAGTTACGTGGCAATGCCGAGCAGAGTCGAAAACGGGCCGGGCAACAGGGCGATGAAGTCCTTGATGAGCTGATGGGACTGGCCGAAGATACCCTAGAGAGACTAATAGAGGAACTAGAAGAACTGAAGGATGCCGCCGAAGAAGTCAAGGAGAGTATTGAAGACAGCGCATCGGCCGAGGTTATCGAGGACCTGCAGGAACTTGATGAAGAGTTGGTTGAGTTGGAGGAAGAAACCCAAGAGGAATTGTCTGAGTTAGAGGAAGAGTACGCAGAAGAACTTGCGGAGATTCAACGGGAGCTTGCGGAACTGAGGTAAAGCTAACAGCCAGGAAACATGAAGACACTAGTTCGGTTCGAACAGAATTAAGCGTGACTATGGGTGAAGGCAGATAACATTGCTTTCACCCATAGTTGCTTGCGTACCACCATGACGACTTCGCGGACTAAAGCTCGAAGCTTTTCTCAAAAAGTATGTGGCAGGTTTCCGCCCACTTCCTCAATGTCATCCCAAATTGGAGTAATGTCTGGCCTTTTCCTAGATAGCTTGGGTACAAAGAGCCCACACATGCACCCGCCTTTCAGAAGGAATAGAGCAAGGGACAGCGAACTAAAGTGTAAGTATTGGGAATTAAGGGGGGAGTGAAAATCCAAGCCCTAACCGGAGTTGAACGGATCACAAACATTCTTCACCGCAAACCTGTTGATCGTATTGGCCTTTATGAGCACTTCTGGGGAGATACCTATAGTAAGTGGAAACAGTTAGGGTACATTGCAGATAATGAGTCTTTCAGTGATCACTTTGAATTTGATCTGGATCTTTGCTGGCCATTTAACATGGTGGCGGACTTAGATTACGAAGCTGAAGTTGTGGAAGAAACCGAGGACACAATTCTGGTCCGGGATGGCAACGGTGCATTGCTCCGCCGGCATAAGGCCCATGATGCAACTCCGGAGCATGTCGATTTTCTTGTACAGGATCGGCGCACCTGGGAGGAGCATATCAAGCCTTTGCTGAAACCTGATCGAAGACGGATCAATTTCGAGGCTTACCGTAGCGCAAAAAAACACGCGCAAAGGAAGCAACGTTTCTTCGCTTGGTGCGGAACGAATGTGTTTGAGCTTATACACCCTGTATGTGGGCATGAGCATATGCTAATAGGGATGGCCCTTGAACCTGAATGGATCCTGGATATGGTTGAGACCTATGCAAAACTGACTATTGAGCTTCAGGAAATGCTCTTTTTTGAAGAAGGACCACCTGACGGTATATGGTATTATGAAGATATGGGCTTCAAAGGAAGACCATTTATGTCACCGGCATTCTATAAAGAACTTATATTTCCCGGTCATGTGAAGACAATTGACTATGCCAAAAGCCGTGGGTTGCCGGTAATTATGCATTCATGTGGAATGGTAGAACTGCTCCTGCCAGGGATGATCGAAGCTGGAATTGATTGCTTGCAGGCGATCGAGGTGAAGGCGGGGATGGACTTATTGCGCCTTTATCGATATTATGGAGATCGTCTCTCATTTATGGGTGGCATGGATGTACGGACCCTGTTCTCTGGTAATCGCGCTGAGATTGACCGGGAACTGGAAGCTAAGATTCCGATCGTCAAGGGGAATTTCGGGTACGTCTTGCATAGTGATCATTCGATTCCCTGTACGGTTGAGTATGAGGATTATCGGTATTTCATCCAGAAAGGTCTAGAGCTGGGAACTTATTTTGCTAGATCTTGTTGAATGGGTATTCCAGGAGTGCTGCGAATACCCATAGTATAGGGGGCGTTTTAATGACTTTGGCAAATGCCATTACAGTATTGAGGATTATGACGGTGCCCCTCCTTGTTGTCTTTCTTTTTGCCGAAACCGAGGTTGCAAAGTATTGGGCTGCGGCATTATTCCTAATCGCAGGTGTATCGGATTTTCTTGATGGACATCTGGCTCGTAGTAGAGATGAGGTGTCCGTATTTGGGAAATTGGCTGACCCTCTAGCCGACAAACTTATTGTTCTGACTACGGTATTTGCTTTGGTAAAACGAAGCCTCGTAAATTCGTGGCTAGCGATCGTGCTACTGGTGAAGGAGGTTGTGTTGATCCTCGGGGGGGCCTGGCTATTTTGCATCAAACGCCGGGTTATTTCAGCAAGTATGCCGGGTAAGGTCGCTGCGGTGGTCCTGTATGCCGGTATCTTCCTTACCATATTGGAGCTACCGTTAGGGCAGGTTCTGATCGCGATCGGTATTGGTATTTCACTGATGGCTGGTGCGTATTATTTATTCCAGGCTCTTACCGGGGGTACAGAGAAGATTGGTTAGCAGTGGTATGACAAGCAAGGTCTACCGTGCTAAAGAACTGGCGGACGGGGAAGGCTGATCCGGAGGTGATCAGTGATGAACCCCTTTTGGATATTCGTGTTGTCGTTAGTCCCGGGGTTAGCCTGGGTATACTATTTCTACCGACAAGATCCAGTCTTAGAACCAGTCCAGTTGATTTTCAAAGTTTTCCTTTTCGGTATGTTAGCCGTGTTTCCCGCAGGAATCATAGAGGCTCCCTTTCATATGATGCTTTCAAATCCAACTAGTACCTTCGCTCTTTTTTTGGTTTCCTTTCTAGTAGTGGGCGTGGTGGAGGAGAGCTTGAAATTCGCAGCAGCGGTCTTAGCGGTCCGTCATAGCGGAGAGTTTGACCAAGTGGTTGATGGGGTTATTTATCTGGTTACTGCGGCTTTGGGTTTTGCCGCAGTAGAGAACTACTACTACACTACAGCCTTTGGGATCTCCATCGCTCCGGCCCGTGCTATTGTTGCTTCCTTGGCCCATGCCTCCTTTTCCGGGGTGTTAGGGTACTATTGGGGTCTTGGTCGTCACTCCCGTCCTTTTCTTACTGTGAAAGGCTGGGTTCTGGCTGTACTATTGCACGGGCTTTATGACTTCTTGTTACTTAGCAGGATTATTGGGACGGGTGGAGCAATTGTCGGTATTATTCTGCTGTTTTTGTTTCTCCGCAGTAAACTTAGAAGAGCGATTGAGCTAACCGAACACGGTAGTTAGATTCAAGTTCTGGCTACAGACTACCGCCTATCCGGGTCTTTGCTTGCATTGACCTATGCCCAATAGTATAATTGAGTTAGCACCCAAAAACTTGTTAAGCCTACCTGTAAGCAGCACGGGAAGGAGCGATTTCATGGCTGGTCATTCGAAATGGGCAAATATTAAACATAAAAAGCAAAAGGAAGATAAGATTAGGGGACGGGTTTTCGGTAAACTTACCCGGGAAATTATCGTGGCGGCAAAACATGGTGGTGGGGATATAGACTCGAATTTCCGGCTCAGGGTGGCGGTAGATCGGGCCAGGCAAGCGAATATGCCAATGGATAACATCGAAAGGGCGATCAAAAGAGGTACCGGTGAACTGGAAGGGGCTAACTACGAGGAGTTTAGTTATGAGGGCTATGGACCTGCGGGAGTCGCAATTTTAATGAGTATTGCTACAGATAACCGGAATCGTACTGCATCGGATCTACGCCACATTCTAGATAAGCACGGTGGTAATCTAGGGGAAACAGGGTGTGTTTCATGGATGTTCACCCAGAAGGGGGAACTGGCTTTGGATGTAGCGGGAATCGATGAAGATGAATTGATGCTCCAGGCAATTGAGGCGGGTGCAGAGGATGTTGAGGTCGACGAAGAAGAGGTTTGTATCTATACAGAACCAGGTGAGCTTCAAAAAGTACAAGAGATCCTAGAAGGTTTGGGGTACACCTTTTCCCGCGCTGAGAACACCATGGTTCCCAGCACTTACGTGCAGTTAAGCCGACAGGATGCGGAAAGAGTCCTTAAATTGATGGATGTCTTAGAGGATCATGATGATGTCCAGGAAGTATTTGCGAACTTTGATATCCCTGAGGAGATCATGGAGGAAATATCCCTGTCCTAAGCATAGGAGGAGCCTTCCTGTCTCATACTAGTGGTAGCTTGTGTATGAGCGGGGGATGTCCATGCGGCGGATTCTTGTAGTAGCGGTTGTTTCAATCACTATTTTGTTATACGTGTTATGCCAGATCGTGGTGCCAAGGGCCAGTAAAGAAAAGGAATTCACAAATGTGTTCATTGGCCCAGATTGGCATATTCAAATCATTTACCAGTCCGGTGGGCAATCCCAGCGCACAGAATCCATGGTTCCCAGTGTATTGGTGGGGTTAGAGGCCAGGAAGCTTGCTGAGCTATGTCCCTACTGGCAGCTGAAGACCGTGGGGTCTAATCGGATCACAGTAGAGGTAAATTTAGATCACGTTTTAGGCGAATACGCTGGGTGTCGTTTTATTGGTATTTGGGGAGACAATGTGGCGGTATTCGCTGGTATTCCCAATGTTCGACAAGTACCTTTGGAGTTTGCTCCTGTGCGGATCCAGGACTTACCGGACTATGAACTGGCTAATTTGGCCAGGGGCATTGGTTTTGATTCTACTGAAGAGAAATTGCAGTTTCTAGAAAGCCTACGGGAGTACCGGAGTGCCCGTTAGGTTTATTGTTTCTTTTGGTCTATGGAGGGCAATTATGTGACTACTATCTTAGGTATTGATCCGGGTACTGCAACCACAGGATATGGAATTATTTGCGCAAAGGGTAACAAACTTCAAGTCATACATTATGGTGCTATTTTAACCTCCCCCAAGCATGACATGCCCCATCGTCTTCAGCAGATCTACGCAGAGATCTCGGCATTGATTGCGCAGTACCGACCCAAGGCCATGGCTATCGAACAGTTGTTTTTTAACAAGAACATCACTACTGCACTAAGCGTGGGGCAAGCCAGAGGGGTCGGGATTTTGGCCGGCGCCCATGGGGGCCTGGCGATTGCTGAATACACTCCCCTGCAGGTTAAACAAACGGTGACAGGCGAAGGACGGGCTGATAAAAACCAAGTTGCTTTTATGGTCAAGCTCCTATTAGGACTCCAGGAAATACCAAAGCCCGATGATGTAACCGATGCATTAGCTATAGCCATATGTCATGCTCACACTAATCCGGTGTTAGCTCGTCTGGCAGGGGGGGACTAGGATGATTGATCGAGTGCGGGGTGAACTGATTCTGGAAGGTCCTGACTATGTAGTAGTAGATGTGGGAGGTATTGGCTACCGCTTGGTGGTACCTCAATCCACTAGGGACAACCTGCAGGAGTCAAGAGGAACTGTCTGTTTACTGACCCATTTACATGTTCGGGAAGATGCCTTGTTGCTATATGGTTTTAGTACCGAAGGGGAGAGGGAACTGTTTAGAGCACTAATAGGTGTTAGTGGCATCGGACCAAGGATCGCCTTAGCTGTGCTATCCACCCTCAGTCCAGGGCAAACCTACGGGGCCATTCGCCAGGGGGATATTAGTGTGCTTACCACTGTTCCTGGAATCGGCATGAAGACTGCTGAAAGATTGGTCTTAGAGCTAAGAAGCCAAGCGGAAAAGGCAGTAGTTGAGTCTATCGAGGTCTGTGCTGAACGGGGTGTTGAATCCGATGCCTTAGATGCTTTAGCTTCCTTAGGCTATACCAGAAGGCAGGCCCACGACGCCATTAGGCGTGCTTATCAGGAATTAGGTGAGCAGGTGAAGCTTGATGATTTGATCCGCCGAGCTTTAAGATATGTATCCTAAGGAGTTGAGAGTCATGGAGCGGCGGGAGGATGATCGCATTATTTCCGGTACCAGTCAGATTGAGGACGAGACCGAGATCAGTCTACGGCCCAACAAGCTGGAAACCTTTGTTGGACAAGATCGGGTTAAAGAGAATTTGGCAGTTTTTATTGAAGCTGCCCGGCAAAGGAAGGAGGCCCTAGATCATGTCCTACTCTATGGACCCCCGGGGCTTGGGAAAACTTCCTTAGCCCATATTATTGCAAACGAGCTTGGCGTTAGCATTCGAACCACGTCGGGACCGGCCATAGAGCGTCAAGGTGATCTAGTGGCAATCCTTACTAACTTAGATCCCGGTGATGTATTTTTCATCGATGAAATACACCGGCTAAGTCGAACCGTGGAGGAAGTGCTCTATCCAGCCATGGAGGATCGATCTGTGGATATTGTTATTGGTAAGGGCCCAGCGGCCCGTTCAGTGAGGTTGGATCTGTCTCCTTTTACGCTTGTTGGGGCCACCACCCGGGCCGGGATGCTAACATCACCGTTAAGGGACCGGTTTGGTGTGATCTGTCGACTCGAATTCTATGAAGACCAGGAGTTATACAATATTGTTAATAGAGCAGCAAGTATTTTGGGTGTCCAGATCGTGCCCGAAGCCGCGATGGAGATAGCCAAGCGTTCTCGGGGAACACCCCGGGTGTCTAATCGGTTATTGCGACGGGTTCGAGACTTTGCCCAGGTGAAGGCAAACGGTAAGATTACTCATAGCGTGGCTGCCGAAGCGTTAGATATGCTTGAAGTAGACCCCTTAGGACTAGATCGGATCGATCGCATGCTACTACTCACTATTCTCGAGAAATTTGATGGTGGTCCGGTGGGGGTGGAGACCTTAGCCGCTGCTATCGGAGAAGAAACCGAGACTATTGAGGATGTTTACGAACCATTTTTAATGCAGCTTGGCCTACTAAAAAGAACTCCGCGGGGGCGGACGGTAACAGCCCAGACATACCGATATTTCGATCTACCAGAGCAAAAGGACCTGGAGCAAACTGAACTTCTAGGTTAGGGAATGGGTAACTGTGAATGTAGGGAAGATCTTAATTCTACTGGGTGTTCTGCTTATTATGATCGGTAGTCTCTTGCACTTGGGACGAAGGGTTCCGTGGCCCGGTAGGCTACCGGGTGATCTTATCTTCCGCAAAGGAAACGTCACGGTCTATTTGCCTTTCGGTACATCAGTACTGCTTAGCTTGATCCTATCTGTTATTCTTTACTTGTTGCGGAAGGTCAAATGAAAGGAAACGTATAATTGGCACTCTATCGAACCGATGGAATTGTGTTGCGCACTTGGGATCTTGGGGAAGCCGATCGCGTCGCGGTGATCTTGACAGAGGAAGAAGGAAAGATCCCCGCAGTGGCTAAGGGTGCCCGCCGACCCCGATGTCGTTTGCGCAGTGTTTCCCAGAATTTTGTGCTAGCCCACTACCTCATGTATTCCGGCCGGAGTCTGGATACGATTAGTCAAGGGGAACTGAAAAGCTCCTTTGCTCCCCTGCGGGATGAATTGGTGAAAATGGCCTATGCCAGCTATATGGCGGAATTAGTAGACAAGTTTACTGTGGAGCGGGCCAAGGCCCCGGAGATCTTTTACCTTTTGCTGCAGGTGTTCGATGTTGCCTCCAAGCACGATTACCTGGAGGTGATCGCCCGTTGGTTTGAAATTCGTCTGATGACACTTCTAGGATACTCTCCTCACTTGGATACTTGTGTTCGATGCGGGCATACTGTAAACGAAGGAGTATTCCTACCTGAAGACGGTGGTATTGCTCATTCTAGCTGTGCTCCTCGGGCGGAATATCCGTTATCTCAAGCAGCTTTAGCCTGCATGAGAAGTCTTGCCAGTATGTCGGTTTTAGGTGTTATGAATCTGAGAATCTCGAAGCAAGTGGAACTGCAAATGCGCTTGGCTCTACGGGCCCACATAGCGCAGAATTTGACAAGTGAGCTTAAATCACTGGATTTTTTGCTTTCGGTTATCGGTTAGGAGGTGACCCTATGGGTGCACAGATGAGCGAACTGGAGAAGATTGACATTCTCCGGCAGCGTGGCAACATTGGCTATGCCGAGGCAAAAAGCCTCTTGATCTCGGCCAATGGGGATATTGTTGAGGCATTAATCAACTTGGAAGCCATGGAAAAGAGCAAAGGGTTAAACCCGGAAATGCTCGAGGAAAGAGGTCGGCAGACCCTAGAGAAGATTAAGGAATTGTTGCGCCGGGGAAACGCAGAGAAAATTAGAGTGAAGAAGGATAACGAAGTGATTATGGAATTACCAGTCACTGTAGGCGCGATTGGGGCTGTGCTTGCACCTATCGCTACTTTTGTGACCGGAGCAGCCTGTCTATTAGCCCGGTGTACCATTGAAATAGAACAAACAGGCGGCAAAACGATCACGGTCAATTCCAGCGAGGCGGAATCCACAGAGGGTGAGGATCCCCAAGCTGTTCCCGGAAGTTGACATGTTAGCCTAAGTTTGCTATATTCGTTCTACGGATGCGTAGAATGGGGTAATTGGGCTTAGCAGCGAGCCCATAGACGACCTTTCGTTTCCAAGGAAAGAGACGAAAGGTTTTTCTATATGAAAGAAGGGGACATTGATGAATCTGCAGGAGATGATTTTCCGGCTGCAGCGATTCTGGGCCAAGCAAGGATGTGTCATTGCTCAACCCTACGATATGGAGGTAGGGGCCGGAACAATGGCACCGGCTACATTTTTGCGCGTCCTTGGTCCAGAACCGTGGAAAGTGGCCTATGTTCAGCCTTGCCGGCGGCCCAAGGATGGACGCTATGGGGATAATCCAAATCGGATGCAGCACTACTATCAGTATCAAGTAATTATGAAACCAGTACCAACGAATATACAGGATCTCTACCTCCAGAGTCTGCAAGCTCTAGACATTGATCTCTTGGAGCATGATATTCGATTTGTCGAAGATGATTGGGAGTCACCAACACTAGGAGCATGGGGACTTGGTTGGGAAGTATGGTTGGATGGGATGGAGATAACTCAGTTTACCTATTTTCAACAGGTGGGTGGCTTGGATCTAGATCCCATTTCGGTTGAGGTTACCTACGGAATAGAACGGCTTGCTATGTACATCCAAGGGGTGGACGACTTTTTTTCCTTGGAATGGGTAGATGGCATCACCTATGGTGATGTCTTTAAGGACAATGAGATCCAGTTTTCAAAGTACAATTTTGATACAGCCGATGTCCAGCTTCTTTTTCAGTTATTTACAAGCTATGAAGCAGAAGCAAAAAGACTGCTTGAAGCGGCCCTAGTCTTACCTGCTTATGATTATATCCTGAAGTGTTCTCATACCTTTAACTTACTGGATGCTAGGGGAGCTGTCAGTGTTACTGAACGGACTGGTTTTATTTCCCGGGTGAGGGACTTGGCTCGCTCTGCGGCAGAGAAGTACTTGGAATATCGCAAAGAGCAAGGATTTCCCTTGTTAAAAGATGATGTTAAGGAGGTCGAAGCCCGGTGAATGATCTGTTACTTGAAATTGGATGTGAGGAGCTTCCCGCGAGATTCATCCCTGGGGTCCTGGAACAGTTGACGCTTAAGGTACAGCACTATCTGGGTGAGGCGAGGATCTCCTATAACAAAGTAAATACCTTTGGTACCCCTCGCCGTTTAGCCTTAATTATTGAGGGTGTGGCAGGTAAACAACAGGATCTGGAGGAGGAGATCAAGGGTCCGCCGCTTAAGGTCGCCTTTGACTCAGCAGGTAATCCCACCCAGGCTGCCTTGGGGTTCGCGCGTAACCAGGGGGTGGCCCCGGCGGATCTTGTACAAAAGAGTATTGCGGCAGGGGACTACGTTTATGCGGTGATCAGGCAGGTAGGCGAGGATACCGAGAATTTGCTACCGGCGATTTTGGAAAGGGTCATCGGAGAACTTAGCTTTCCAAAGTCAATGCGGTGGACGACTAAACAACGGTTTGCCAGACCCATCCGGTGGCTTCTCGCCCTTTATGGGAACAAGGTGCTAAGTATTGAGTATGCCGGTGTGCGTAGTGGTAATAATAGCTATGGGCATCGTTTTTTGCATCCGGGACCAGTAAAGATCGAAAAACCTGCCGATTACTGCCAGGCAATGGAAAAGGCGTGGGTGATTGTGGACCAGGAGGCAAGGAAGGCCGTGATTTCCCAGCAGATTGATGCGATTGCAAAGCAGGTAGAAGGAGAAGTAATGGCCCAAGATGAGCTTCTTTGGGAGATCGTCTATCTAGTAGAGTATCCCACGGCCCTTTGCGGTAGTTTCGATCCAGCATATCTGACGCTACCTCCGGAAGTATTGATTACACCGATGAAGGAACACCAACGGTACTTTCCACTTTTGGATGATGCTGGTCAATTACTTCCAAAGTTTATCGCGGTTCACAATGGTACCGATGAACACTTAGATCTCATCCGAATGGGAAATGAGCGGGTGTTAAAGGCCCGACTAGATGATGCGAGATTCTTCTACAACGAGGATCTCAAAAGGACCCTAAGGTCCCGGGTTGATGATCTGAAGGCAGTGGTGTTTCAAGAACAGTTAGGTACCATCTATGAGAAGGTGGAGCGTACCGGCAAGCTCGCTGCTTATTTAGCAGACCAACTTGGGTTAGAGCAGGAAAGACGGGACCATACGATCCAGGGTGCCTATCTTGCTAAGGCAGATCTGGTGACCAATATGGTGGGAGAATTCCCCGAGCTTCAAGGAGTGATGGGTCGGGAATATGCCTTGTATGATGGTGAACCGAAGGGTGTGGCCATGGCGATCTATGAGCATTATTTACCTCGCTTTGCCAATGATCAAGTGCCCCAGACGTTGCCTGGTGCGTTGGTAGGGATTGCCGATCGGATCGATACCATTGTAGGCTGTTTCGCGGTTGGCCTTACGCCAACAGGCTCCCAGGATCCCTACGCCCTACGCCGGCAAGCAGCAGCGGTATTGACCATTATTCTCGAGCATGATTTACCCTTGAATCTTACGGAACTGATCACTAAGTCCTATGAACTATATCTGGAGGGGCACAGTCTCCAAATTCCAGTTCAGGATATGGTAAGTGAGTTTTTCAAAGCGAGATTCCAGCGCATATTAGAAGAAGTCTACGGGCTTCGTTATGATATCGTTGAAGCCGTTTTAGCTGCGGGCATTGGTCCTGTGACCGACGTGCTAGTGCGGGGTGTGGTGCTCCAGGAAGCGTTGGAGCAAGGACATCTGGAGTCCTTACTCAAGGCATACGAGCGGGTGAGTAATCTAGCCGCTAAGGCTACCCAGGAGGAAATAGATCCTCAACTTCTCACAGAGGAGGCAGAGGGTCATCTCTTCTCAGTTTACAAACGGGTGGAGGAGGAAGTGGAGAGCCTTGTGGCAAACCGGTCCTACCGTAAGGTGGTAGATAGCCTGCAGGCCCTTGTCGATCCTGTGGATAATTTCTTTGACAAAGTATTAGTGATGGCAGAAGACTCCGCCATCAGAGCCAACCGTTTGGCCCTCTTGGCGGCCATATCCCGGGTGATGTCCAGTCTGGGGAATCTGAAATCAATCAGGGTTAGCTAATCTTTGTCAAGAAATGCACTTGACAAAGAAGGAGATTGGTATCTTTTAACGAATATACCCTGAGGTGTTTACTCTTTTAGATGGGCTTGTCCCTTTTATAGATCTGTACTGTGTCTGTTAATAAGGAGGAAAGATTTGATGAAAAAGTATGTTTACTTTTTTGGTGGTAAAGAGTCGGAAGGCAATGCCACCATGCGCAATCTACTAGGGGGAAAAGGTGCTAATTTGGCTGAAATGGCGAGTTTGGGCATTCCTGTACCGCCTGGTTTTACCATAAGCACTGAGGCTTGTACCGAGTTTTATGATAACAATCAAGAGTGGCCAAAGGGATTGAAGGAACAGGTAGCCGAGAATCTAAAGAAGGTTGAAGCTGCCATGAATGCTACCTTCGGTTCTAATGAAAATCCCCTGCTGTTTTCCGTTCGGTCCGGTGCTAGGGTTTCCATGCCTGGGATGATGGATACTGTCTTGAATTTGGGCCTTAATGACGAGACGATCCAAGGCTTGATTAGGCAGTCGAATAACGAACGTTTTGCCTATGATAGCTATCGGCGCTTCATCCAGATGTATGGTGATGTGGTGTTAGGCATGGAACATGCCGATTTCGAGCGAGTCCTTGAGGCGAAAAAGGCTGCTAAGGGTGCGAAGCTAGATACAGATTTGACCACTGAGGATCTGAAGGAGATCGTGGCGGAGTATAAAGCCCTCGTTAAGAAGGAAACGGGCAAGGACTTCCCCGAAGAGCCTATGGAACAGTTGCACGGGGCGATCAATGCGGTATTTGATTCCTGGAACAATCCCCGGGCCATTAAGTACCGAGAGATTAATGGTATTCCAGGACATTGGGGTACGGCAGTCAATATTCAAACCATGGTCTTTGGTAACATGGGCGAGAACTCAGGTACTGGTGTGGCCTTTACGAGGAACCCCTCGACTGGTGAGAATGTGTTCTACGGCGAGTACCTCATGAACGCTCAAGGTGAAGACGTGGTCGCTGGGATTAGGACCCCGCACCCGATTAGTGATTTAAAAGAGGAAATGCCAGAGATCTACAACCAGCTGGTGAATATTTACCTGACCCTGGAAAAGCACTACAAGGATATGCAGGATATTGAGTTTACCATTCAAGAAGGTAAGCTATACATGTTGCAGACAAGAAGTGGAAAACGGACTGCAACGGCGGCAGTGAAGATTGCTGTGGACTTGGTAAATGAAGGTCTCATTGACATAAACACCGCGCTACTGCGGGTTGAACCGACACAACTGGATCAGCTATTACATCCCCAGATTAGTCCTAAGACCAAGTATGATGCGGTTGCTAAGGGACTTCCTGCTTCTCCAGGAGCAGCTGTGGGTCGTGTAGTATTTGATGCAGAAGAGGCCGAGCAGTTGGTGCACGATGGGGAAAAGGTTATTCTTGTACGAACTGAGACATCACCGGAGGATATCGGCGGGATGCATGTGGCCGAGGGAATCTTGACCTCACGGGGTGGTATGACCTCCCACGCAGCTGTAGTAGCAAGGGGTATGGGGAAATGTTGCGTAGCTGGTTGTGGTGACGTTGCTGTAAACGAGGCAGCACAACAGTGCACCATTAAAGGACATACAGTCAAGAAAGGCGATTGGATTACCTTAAACGGTACCACGGGCGAAGTTATTCTAGGTCAGGTGGAACTGGTACAGCCCGAATTGAGCGGAGATCTGGGCGTACTCTTGGGCTGGGCCGATGAGCTGCGCACCTTAAAGGTTAGAACAAATGCGGATACTCCTGTGGATGCTGAGGTCGCAAGGGACTTTGGGGCCGAGGGTATTGGGCTATGCCGGACGGAGCATATGTTCTTTGGCGAAGACCGGATTATGGCCGTACGAGAGATGATCTTAGCCGATAACATCGAGGCGAGGAAAAAGGCCTTGGCCAAGATCCTTCCCTACCAGAAGGAGGACTTTCTTGGTATCTTTAAGGCCATGAAGGACTTGCCGGTAACCATTCGGTTATTGGATCCTCCCTTGCATGAGTTTTTACCCCATGATGAGGGTATCCGGAAGAAGGTAGCCGCAGAATTAGGTGTTTCCGATGAGGTCCTACAAGAGAAGGTTGAATCCTTGAAGGAGTTCAACCCCATGTTGGGTCATCGAGGCTGTCGACTTGGTGTCACCTATCCAGAGATCTACCGTATGCAGGTTCGGGCGATCTTTGAGGCGGCATGTGAGCTGACTAAGGAAGGGTATACCATTATTCCTGAGGTAATGATTCCCTTGGTCGGAAAGGTTACCGAGTTTGCGTATCTGAAGAAGGAATGTGTAGAGGTAGCCGAAGCGGTAATGGCTGAGTTTGGCGTAAAATTGGAGTACCATATTGGAACCATGATCGAAGTACCCCGGGCAACACTTACCGCGGACGAGATTGCTCTGCAAGCAGACTTCTTCTCCTTTGGTACCAATGACTTAACCCAAATGACCTTTGGGTTTAGCCGGGATGATGCAAAGTTCCTTGATGATTACAAGGAGAAGGGGATTTTGGAGAAGGATCCCTTCCAGACCCTGGATGTGGATGGCGTCGGACAACTAGTAAGGATTGCCGTCGAGAAGGGCCGTGGTGCGAAACCTGGTTTGAAACTCGGTATCTGCGGAGAGCACGGTGGAGATCCTGCTTCGATCGAGTTTTGCCACGAAGTAGGTCTTGACTACGTAAGTTGTTCGCCCTATCGTGTACCAATTGCGAAACTTGCGGCGGCACAGGCCAAGATTAAGCAAGGCCAGTAGGGTATGGGGTTTTAGGGCAGTGATCCAAAACCCGCACCCTTAAGGGTGCGGGTTTTTACATCCCCGTGTTGGAGAGAGCAGGAGCGCAGAGGGTCCTGCATTGGCTTCAAAGGTGGTGTGGGTTTTGGTCAATACGAGGCAGTACCAAGAGGAATTCGAGGAGAAATATTTATCTCCCCTAGCTAGCAAAAGCAGAAATTCGGTCGGCCGAGTGGTGCCAGAGGAGGAGTGTTCCCTGCGGACAGCCTTCCAGCGGGATCGGGACCGGATTATTCACTGTAATGCTTTTCGTCGATTGAAACACAAGACCCAGGTGTTTATCTCACCGGAGGGGGATCACTACCGGACACGACTTACCCACACCCTGGAGGTGGCTCAGATTAGTCGTACCGTTGCCCGGGCCCTTTGGCTAAATGAGGATCTTACAGAGGCCATCGCCTTAGGCCATGACCTTGGTCACACCCCCTTTGGCCATGGGGGGGAACGTACACTAGATCAGCTTTACCCCTCTGGGTTTAGACATAATGAACAGAGTTTGCGGGTGGTGGATGTCTTAGAAAGTAGTCTAGGAAGAACAGGGCTAAACCTCACTTGGGAGGTACGGGACGGCATTGCCTGCCATACAGGACCGAAAATGCCGGCCACCCTGGAGGGTGAGATCGTCCGGATTTGCGATCGGATTGCCTATGTTAATCATGATCTGGAAGATGCGGTTCGGGCTGGGCTGATTCAACCAAAGGATCTTCCATCGAATTGCAATATTCCCCGAGGACAGCGGATTAATGCCATGGTCAAGGATCTGGTGGAATACAGCTATGGTAAGCAGAGGATCAGCATGAGTCCCGAAGTGAGCCAGGCCACCGCGTCCCTCAGACAGTTTCTCTTTGAACGGGTGTACTTGGATGCGGTAGCGAAGGTCGAGGAAAGAAAGGTTGAAGGACTGCTGAGCCAACTCTATGAATACTATGTAATGAACCCCGAAACGGCAAAGGGACATATAGATATTGAAGAAGATGATCCCCAGCTTTTAGCTAAAGACTATATTGCTGGAATGACGGACCGCTATGCGCTCTGTGAATACCAACGCTTGTTTTTGCCCGGGCGTTGGGAGGGAAGATAACCCAATGAAAAGACGACTCGGTCTATGGGTCTAAGCCTATCTGACCCTGAGTTTTAGGGGAAGCACGGGAATGGAACCCCAGATGGCTTGGATAAGGATCAATGGAGAAAAACCTTTGTTCGGTAAGCAGGATATAGTCTAAGCATGGCGAATGTAGACATACTGTTAGGTATCATTAGGAAGGTAGGTGTTGTTTGTTGGTTCCCCTCCTCACAAAAGAGGTAATCGAGGAGGTCCGCGTCCGTAATGATATTGTCGATATAATTTCCGGTTATGTTGATTTAAAACAAAGCGGCAAGAATCACCTTGGACTTTGTCCCTTTCACTCAGAAAGAACGCCGTCTTTTACTGTATCGGCAGAGAAGCAGCTGTATTATTGTTTTGGCTGTGGAGCCGGTGGAAATGTCTTTAACTTTATCATGGACATTGAAAACCTAGAGTTTGTCGATGCTGTTAAGTTTTTAGCCACCCGTGTTGGTGTCACCATAGAGCAATGGTCCTCACCGGAAAGCCAAAAACAGCTGCGTAAAAGGGAAGTCGCCTATGCCGCAAATGAAGTGGCCTGTGAGTTCTATGTCCGCTGCCTTGGGGAGACCAAGCGTGCCCAGCCGGCTAGGGATTATCTAGCTAAAAGGGGACTCAGCCCGAAGGTTGTGGAGGACTTTCAGTTAGGGTATGCCCCGGCGGGCTTCGGGGTTTTGAAGGGAGCCTTGGGGCGTACGGGCATAGACGAGCAAACAGCTGTTGAAGCGGGTCTGCTTATTACCTCTAGTAAGCATGGTCGGACCTACGATCGATTTCGTCATCGGATCATGTTTCCGATCTGGAATCCCCAAGGCAGGATCATAGGATTTGGCGGTCGTATTCTTGATGGTGATGGTCCTAAGTATCTTAATTCTCCTGAGTCTCCGATTTTTAGTAAGAAGGAGAACCTTTATGGGTTACACTTAGCCCGGGCCAGTATTCGTAGGGAAAAACGGGTAGTAGTAGTGGAAGGCTACATGGACTGTATTAGCTTACATCAAGTTGGTATTACCAATGTGGTGGCATCACTAGGTACTGCTTTTACTAGAGAACACGCCCGACTCCTTGCCAAGGAGTCCAGGGAGGTTGTTATTGCCTATGATGCAGATACCGCCGGGATTGCAGCCACGTTACGGAGTCTGGATATCCTAGCAGAGCAAGGGCTTAGGGTCTTGGTTATGAGCCTGCCTTTAGGTGAGGATCCGGATAGTTTTATTCAGTCTAGAGGGGTTGAAGGTTGGAAGGAGCTTGAAGGAAATGCTCTTTCACTCCTAGATTTCAAGATTCATGCAGGACTACAGGGTGTAGACAAGGAGGATAGTAATTGGCAGATCCATGGCACCCAAGCGATACTACCGATTCTTCTTGATATAGAGAGCCCGGTGGTGCTGGAGACCTACCTCGGAAAGGTCAGTACCCTGCTTGACCTACCGACAGACGTACTTCGGGCTGAGGTGGACAGGCATAAACAAGGACAAAGACGAACTAGGCGGCGTCGGCATATAACTGGAAAAGCGGGATATAATAGTAAAGATCAGGAGCCGAACGTAGCAAACAATAGGTATCTTGCGGAACGAAGACTATTGCAGTGGGTATTGCTCCATCCTGACTACCTTGAAATTGTTCGGACGGAAATTACGGAAGAATATTTTGCATGTCCGGCTTTTCGCAGGATATATTGTGTGCTTCTCGAAAACAATTATGGTAGTAGTACTAGGATAGATCAGATTTACGATTTAGTCCAGGACGATGAAGTGCGCAAGACTTTAGGGTTCTTGCTGAACCTATCGGCGGATAATTTGCCGGATTTACAGGATTGTATCAATAGAACACGGGAGCTTTACTATCGACGTTGGTTAAGCAGCTTAGAGAAAAGGCTCAAGAATCTAGATCGCAATGCTGCTGACTATCTTGAAGAGTTGGCGGATTTGCTAATACAGTATAGAGAATGCAAGGAATCATTGGTGCAATGGAAAAAGTAACAGATAACCCCATTAAGCTTATTGAGAAAGGAGGGAGGCAAAAGTGAAAAAGGACTTGACAGATATCAAAGGTTTGAAGACCTTAATTGTTGAAGGTAAGTCGGCTGGAGAATTAAGCTATAAGCAAATTATGGATACATTGCAGGATGTGGACCTCGATCCGGATCAAATCGATGAAGTCTACCAAATGATGGAAAAAGAAGGTATTAATATCATTTCTGCCGATGGTGAAACAGCTGATGTATCTGAGAATGGCAAAGATGACGGTGACGAAGAGCTGGAACTGTCGGTGCCGGATACGGTAGATCTCGATGATCCGGTACGGATGTATCTAAAGGAGATCGGTCGGATTCCCTTATTAGTTGCCGAAGAGGAAGTGGTGTTGGCTAAGCGGATTGAGCAAGGGGATGAGAGTGCCAAAAGAGAATTGGCCGAGGCAAATCTGCGCTTGGTGGTGAGTATTGCCAAACGGTATGTGGGCCGTGGGATGCTTTTTCTCGACCTGATCCAAGAGGGAAACATGGGCTTAATGAAAGCCGTCGAAAAGTTTGACTATCGTAAGGGATACAAGTTTAGCACCTATGCCACATGGTGGATCCGCCAGGCAATTACTAGAGCAATAGCTGATCAGGCCCGTACCATTCGGATTCCGGTACACATGGTAGAGACGATAAATAAGCTGAATCGGGTACAGCGAGAGTTGCTACAAGAGTTAGGGCGGGATCCAACACCTGAGGAGATAGGTGATATTATGGGTCTTTCTGGAGAACGGGTCCGAGAGATTATGAAGATTGCGCAGGAACCAGTGTCTTTGGAAACGCCAATTGGCGAAGAGGAAGACAGTCACTTGGGTGACTTTATTGAAGACCAAGATGCGTTAGCGCCTGCAGAGGCCGCATCCTTCCAAATGCTACGAGAACAGCTAGAAGACGTTCTGGATGGCTTGACGGAAAGAGAGGAAAAAGTTCTCAGACTCCGGTTTGGAATTGATGACGGCAGAACGCGTACTCTAGAAGAAGTGGGGAAGAAATTTGGTGTCACCAGGGAACGGATCCGTCAGATTGAGGCGAAGGCGCTGCGTAAATTGCGGCATCCGAGTCGTAGCAAGAAGCTGAAAGACTTTCTTGAGTAAGGTTAATCTCTTAGGGGATTGACCTAGCAGCTCTTCTTTTGTATAATTAGAGTCGGATCGTTCCCCGGTAGCTCAACGGTAGAGCACCCGGCTGTTAACCGGGTGGTTGTAGGTTCGAATCCCACCCGGGGAGCCAAGGGCCCTTAGCTCAGCGGCAGAGCAGTGGACTCATAATCCATTGGTCGCTGGTTCGAACCCAGCAGGGCCCACCAAACTTCTTCTCTTACTATCTCACTCAGACATTTCCAGGGTAGCATATTTGTCAATGAACCCGTTCTTGATACTTCAAAGGCGACCTTTCTATAAAAAAAAGGAGGCGCTTACGCTACCTCCTTCATTACAGACGTTACTGATGAGTTCTAGGCTTCATCAGTGGCCGCTATTTGACTTGCATGGTGAGATTCCCCGCGTTCAATGATGATGTAGACCGCGGAGTCAATGGTGCGGTTAGGGATTGCATGTAACTTGCCCTCGTCATCCATTATCTTCGTTTTTCTGATGGTGATCTCCTCAATATACCCTTCGATGTTTCCTGACCTGATCCGATAGCCAACTTTGAAGTCTTTATCGGAAATGAGGAAGATGCCGGCCAATAGGTCTTGGGTTACATTGGAGAACCCCGTGGCCAGGGCCATGGCTACCAACGCGATAGACCCACCTAAGGCCAAGGAGATTTCTGTTAGTCCCATCACGTTGAAAACAGCCGCGAAAATAATGATCCAACTTACCGTACTGATAATGGACAATACCAGTGAGGTTAGAGTCGGATCAATCCGACTGAGGGACAATGCTTCGCCGATTACCTTCTTGATTAGCTGTGTAACCAGGTATAGGACAATTAAGGTAAGCGCAGCAGTAGGTATTCTGTGTAGATAAGGTAGGGCAGATTCCCATAGGGCTTGCATATATAGACTCCTTCCAGTTGAAGTAACAAGAATACTGAAGTGTTCTTCATCGACGCCCTGAATCCTTCTTGACAACATTCAAACATGCAGGAAAGATTCAGGAAAGATGAAATAGGGTGGAAGATTGGTCAGACAAATGAGATCTTTGGGCGCGGATGTCTCCAAGTGAACAGACGGTTTGAAGCAGAATGTGGGTGAAGACACTATCGCATTATTAACCTAACGTATTCCATCATGATCTTGTCGAATTGCTGAGATAACTTCTGAACCCTAGGATCTTGATGATTGCCCCCAGCTTGGCTTAATGCATTCTCCAACTGCTGACGAATTCTTTCAAGCTCGCGCCTTTTTTGTGCTTTTAGTGTCTCCATGGAGCACTCCTTTGAGAATATAGTCAGCGACCGAAAGTGTCAAATTTAGAAACGAGTCATAAGAGTGTCTATAGGGATAATTATAAGATTCGCTGCTTAGACTTAAGGCTCCTGCAGGGGTTATATGGAAAAAGTGGTAACGGATGTCTTCGGCTTTATCCATCAAGGTGTAAGATGGGAGATCTAATCATAGATGCGTTCGGTTACTCCATTATAGCATGAGAAAAACTCATTGCCCCATTTGAAGGCGGTAATGCCGTAGAGCATACTGCTCCAGTCAATCGCTGCCAAATGTCGGGGGTACCAAGCTCGTCCTGGACAGAAACGAGATAAACCGTACTTATATGCATGGTTAAACAGGGGATCACTGGTGTTGCCATGTGTTTGAATGTATTCATGCATACGAAAGAGGTCAAAAACGCCCTCCGGGTAGACGGGAAGGAACCCGGCAACGATATACGGGGACACTGTAAGGGTAGGATTATTGCCAATGGTATCTGCCTGGTAGTATTCCTGGTAGTTAACGCCGGCGCCGTGTCCCCATATATAGGGGGGCAGGTCATGGTTACGCCAATCTGCCTTGTCTGCCAAGGCAATATTGCGCAAGATTCCTTGGTAACAGGGACTAGTTGTGTAGTCGTTGATTAAGTAGAAGGGAAACTGATAAACAAAGGATGATGGGATTCCCTGGGGCATACCGAGAAGCTTCTTGCCGTATCGTCTATGTATAGGCATCCTGTTGAGTCGTACATCGCGGAAAAGGTTCTGCCATAGAAGACTGCCTTTAGGGTGAACGTGGGCTGTGATATAAGCCAGTATGGAGTACTCGTTAAAAGGACAAATGGGTTCAGCACCCTTTCCATCCTCCATAGACATATAGAAAACTCCTGAATCGCCATCGGCAATGGCTGCCCTCCAATCAATTGAATGGAAGATCTTCCGGGTAAGACGGATCATTGCTGGATCTTGGAAGTAGTTGCAGGCGAAAACGGCACCACAAATGAAAAGGGCTGTGTCAACCGTGGAGAATTCTGCGTTCATTCTGCATTCACCGGTAGCAACATCGAACCAGTGGCGGAAATACCCGGTATCCGGGTCCCTTTCGGGCCGACACGGCCCCTTCTCATGTGCCATAGTCTGCAATGTCGTCATGGCTTTCCCGGCGGCGTTTTTCTCCCAACCGGCATAGTCGGCAATGGCTAACCCGATTAATCCTACGCCATTGGCGGCAACAGAACAGGGGATTTGCTCTTGCTTACGGACTACATAGGCATCCCGATACATGCCCGTAGGCTCAAACCGCAAGTCATCGATCAACTTGTAGGCACTCCAATGCTGTTCATCCAAGAAGTCTTTGATCTGGAAAGGTAGTGTATTATAGTTTCTGTCGCCCAAAGCTCTAAGCATAGAGGCACCTCGGCTGTTGTCATTAGCATCATATTGAACATCTGCTGTTGTTTCTCCTGCTGATTTGCGTTAGCACAATCTGCCTATTGTGTCATTCATCTAGCGGTAGGTCTTAGACGGTGATGGCAGCTTTTTCTGTATAGGTAGTGCCGGCATTTGTGCAATAACGGATGACTGCTATCGAAAAAATTACTTGCCATAGAATCCTTGAAGTGGTATAATACTTATACAATTCAATATCATCCACGCATGCCGAATGTCAGTCACTGACAACGGGGGACCCGGTTAATTGGGGTGAGGCTTAGTTTTACTAAGCGGGGCTAACCTTTCAGCCCTAACCCGACAGCTAACCTCGTAGGCGCCGGAAAGGAGGCGTGTGGTACGTTTTCGGACCACGTAGCCTTTGTACGTGGTCTTTTTTTGTGTAGATTAAGTAAGAGGAGGATTCCATATGAAAGTAGAGAGAATTCTCAGTGAACTTGAAAAAGCAAGGGGACAATTGGAGAATGCACGGCGACAAGCGGAAGAGAAAACAATGAAAAGCGCAGTCAAGGAGTATGAACGGTTGTTCAATCAGTATTTGCGTATAGTTGGCATCACTGAGGACTAGTTTTGTTTTGTTGCCACGGTAAGCTGGTCGATGCTTGAAATAATGGCGGTTGTCCCGCTTCTGTTGATCTTAGGGTGCTTTCCGAGCACCCTAATCCTACGCCCCGTAGCTCACATAGGAGTTTTACATTATTTCGTCCCACTGGTCAATATACGCGAAAACCCCGCGACGCATATGCGAAAACAAACTGTGGTGAAAGATTTCCATCGGCTGAACTCCTAAGGGCACTATGGCCCAAATAGGTGATAGAGTATCCTGAGTTTCACCTCAAACGGCACAAATCTAATCTCTTATTGGCAGGATTATTCCGGAAGAAAATAGAAATAACAAACACAAATGCCAAAAAGCGGGGGATGATTTTGAAAAAGACCATACTGCTTGCTAGTCTCATCTCGTTAATGCTTGGTGCCTTTGCTTATGCCGAAACCTTAGAGGATTACGTCGGGACAGGTATGGAGGATTACCGCTGGAACTTGACTTCTCATACTAAGCTAGACAATGGTGTTGATGCTTATTTCCTTGATCTGTCCTCCGGTAGGTGGCAGAATATTGTCTGGAACCATCGGCTAAGGGTGCTTGTACCACCAGGAAAACCAACCGGCGCGATCGTCTTTGTTACCGGGAGTGGCTCGGGAACAGCTGAGCTGCAATGGTTATCGGAGGCGGCAGTGGTTACCCGACAGGTAGTCGTTATTCTACACGATGTTCCCAACCAGCCCCTTTTTGGTGGGATGAAAGAAGATGAACTACTGGCTTTCACATGGACTCAATTTCTAAAGACCAAGGATACCACTTGGCTATGTCATTTACCAATGACCCGGGCGGTGGTCAGAGCGATGGATGCTGTAGATGAGTTTGCCTTAGGGCAACTAGGGCGTAAACCGAAGGGATATATGGTCTGCGGTGGATCTAAACGGGGATGGACCACCTGGTTAACTGCAGCGGTGGATCAGCGGATCTTAGGTATTACCCCTGCTGTGTACGATAACCTCAATTTACCTGCCCAACTAGAGCATCAAATAGCAGCTTGGGGAGATTATAGCTTTAAGATAAGCGATTACACTTCTCTTAATCTGCACGAGATCGTAGACACCCCTGAAGGACAGATTCTGGTGAGTATTGTGGACCCCTATGCCTACAGAGAGAAAATCAGTGTACCGAAGCTAATAGTCAACGGTACAAACGACCCCTACTGGCCTGTGGACGCAATCCATTGTTACGTGGATGATCTTGTGGGTGACACCTATTTCCTCTATGTACCTAATGCAGGCCATGATCTCGGGGGAGATCCGAGGGTAATCATTCCCACACTAGCTGCCTTTACCCAAAGCGTGTTGGTAGGGGATCTCCAATTACCTAAGCTAGCATGGGAGATCCAAGAGGTGGGCAATCAGATCCAATTTCAGGTACATTCGGACCAGCGGGTGAAGGAAGGGAAGTTCTGGTTAAGTATTAGCAGTAATAGGGATTTTCGCAACACAAATTGGATGAGTGTCAACGCCCAGACAAATGATCGGGATGTGTATCATGAGTTTTACAAAGTGAAGGATCCCCTGGCTGTCTATGGGGAGCTTACCTATGAGACGCCCTGGGGTAGTTTCATCCTGTGTACACCTGTTTACGTATTTGAATGAATGTGAGGTAATACCGTGAGGATTAGTGATATAGCTACGAAACTGGAGTCGTTGGCGCCCATTTCCTATGCAGAGAAATGGGATAATGTGGGACTACTCATTGGTGATCCCAGAACGCCGGTCGAAAGACTCCTTGTGACCTTGGATGTAGATGCAGACTCGGTACAGTATGCAATCGAGCAGGGTTGTTCCTTGATCATAGCCCATCATCCTTTGATCTTTAAGCCGATACCCAGGATCAACCAAGCAACAGAGCTTGGTCGACTTATATCAGTACTGCTCAAACATGATATTGGAGTATATGTGGCCCATACTAACATGGACGCTGCGAGGGAAGGACTAGGACACTGGGTCGCCGAGCTGTACCATCTTCAGAACGTGAGGATTCTAAGTACCACTCAAAACCAGAATCTGTATAAGATTGTCGTTTATGTCCCCGTAGGCAGCGAAGATAAAGTAAGGGACGCCTTAATAAAGGGTGGCGCAGGACATATTGGAGACTACAGTCATTGTACCTTTCAAGTTCTTGGGACTGGCACCTTCCTCCCCTTGGAAGGTACCAGTCCCTACATTGGTTCTGTTGGGTCCTTAGAAAGGGTGGATGAACTACGCCTGGAAACCATTGTCCCTGGTCATCATCTTCACCGGGCTTTATCCTTAATGATGGCTGCTCATCCTTATGAGGAAGTAGCCTATGATGTATACAAATTGGAGAACCGTGCTGAAGTTGGCATAGGTCGTATTGGTCATCTACCAAAGGAGATGACTCTTAGGGAACTGGCTGAGTACACCGAGGAGATGTTGCACACAACGGTCCGGGTGAGCGGCCAACTAGAACGGCCCATTAACAAGGTAGCCATATGTCCAGGAAGCGGCGGGAACCTTGTGCATACCGCAGGATCCAAGGGTGCTGATGTTTTTGTTACCGGTGATATCAAATACCATGAGGCGTTAGAAGCACAAGCTAGGGGTCTAGCCTTAATCGATGCTGGGCATCGGGCCACGGAACTACCCTTTGTGGAGCGAGTAGCCTGCTATCTTCAAGATGAGGCAATCTCCGTTTACCACTACGTTCCAAAGGAGCGTAGTGTGCTTCAAACACTGACCATGGCTTCTGATCTAACTGATAATCAATAGTCAGATTAGGTGGTTCCTGCTGGAACTCGAGGACTGTCTATTGATGGTTCTATGATTTTTGACATAGGAATAGACTATATGCTACAATGCAGGTGATGATACAGGAATACGCCCTGAGTAAACTGGGTGATCGCGCGTTAAGCGAGGAAAGTCCGGGCTCCATAGGGCATGGTGCTGGGTAACGCCCAGTGAGGGTGACCTCAAGGATAGTGCCACAGAAAGCAGACCGCCCCTTGTAGGGGTAAGGGTGAAAAGGTGCGGTAAGAGCGCACCAGCGATTAGGTGACTAATCGGCTTGGTAAACCCCACCAGGAGAAAGACCAAATAGGAGGGAGCAAAGACGGTGGCCCGCCGATCCCTCGGGTTAGGTCGCTAGAGGAACCAGGTAACTGGTTCCCAAGATGGATGATCATCCTAGACAGAACCCGGCTTATAGGTTTACTCAAGGATTTGACCCCGGAGAGATCCGGGGTTTTCCTATTTCCCCGCCCTTAGGTTCATCATTGTTCTGTTTTGTGGAGTCTGTGAGTAGAATTAGGTGATGGACTCTTACAAAAAGGGTGATCCTAGTGTTGCGCAGACTAATCTCTAGATTCCTCCCAACGAAAGGTGCCCCATCGGGGCAGAGCTTCCTTGGCGGTTCATTGGTGCTTACCTTAAGTGGTTTCATTAACCGAGTCATTGGATTTGTCTATTCTGCCTGCATTATTCGCTGGGCAGGCGGTGAGGCGATGGGCTTATATCGAATGGCAGCTCCGGTTTATGTCACATTGTTTACCTTGGCCACGGCGGGAATTCCCTATGCACTATCGGTGCGGGTAGCGGAGGAGTTTGCCACAAATAATCCGGCAAAGGCCCATCGATTACTCAGTAAATGTCTAAGAATTACCTTAACTACCAGCCTTCTTTCTATCGTCGGTCTGTGGGTTGCCTTAGGTCCCTTCTCCAAGATAGCCTTTAGTGATCCCCGGGCCGGTAAGGTAGCTTGGACCCTGGCGCCTTGCTTGGTAATCGGACCCGTAGCGACTCTCCTTGAAGGATATTTTGAAGGACGCAAGCTGATGCTTAGTCTTGGGTTTGCCCAGGTAATGGAGCAGCTTACCTTTGCCGGAGTCACCTTGGGTTTAGTGTATTTCTCCAGAGGAGCCGATACTGTCTTTGCTGCTCAAGCCATCGCCATCGGCATGTTTGCTAGCTGGATTGTTCTTGCACTTATTCTGAGTATGATGTACTTGATCGATCGGAAAGCCACCTTGACCAAAGGAGTGATTCAATCTGTATCCTTGGACCGGGTCGTGAAGTTGGCGTGGCCGGTAGCCGTAGGGAAATTGGTGAGTTCAGCCAGTTTGACCTTTAACCTACTCCTAATCCCGGCAAGACTGCAGTTCTCCGGACTTTCCGTACCCCAAGCCACTGAGCAATTCGGCTTACTGATGGGTGTTGCCATTCCCCTTGTGTTTCTGCCAAATATCATTAGCTTCTCCCTATCTCGGAACTTGGTGCCAAGCATTTCTGCTGCCTGTGCGAAAGGGGACTGGGCCATGGTTCAGTACCGGATCAAGTCGTCACTTGAGACTAGCATTGTCACGGGCTTACCTTTTGTGGCGGCCTTGGTGAGTCTTGCGAGACCAATCTGTCAGCTAGTCTATGCTCAGCCCGAAGCGGCAATGATTGCCGCAATTGTTGCCTTAGGTGGTCCCTTCGCGTATTTAAGACAGACATCCCAAGGTATCCTCGAAGGTTTGGGCAAACCCGGGATTTCCTTGCGCAACTACATGTGTGGTCTAGGTGCCGATACCCTGGCTGTTTACTTTCTCGCGGCTTCCCCTCTGGGGATCCGGGGGGCGGCGATGGCTTCAGTGATCAACTTTACGGTGGGCGCTGTATTAAACTTGATTAGCATTAACCGAATTTGCTCCTTAGGGCTGAACTGGGTGGGGGCGGTGTTAGCCCCATCCCTTGCAGCTGCAGCCGCAGGGATTGCGGGTCTTCTGGTATTCTCCCTACTTAAAGAGAGCCTGCTTCCAGGTTTGATCGTGGCGGGTATTACGATTATTCTTACGTATCTGCTTTTGTTACTTGCTACGGCCTCCGGACAAAATATGTATCGACGTCTATTGGCCATCGGCCCCTTTAACCGTTAGAGCTTCCTGACAACCCGTACCACTAAAGGAGCGGCATAGTAATGTTCCCTAATCCAAACGCAAAGGAAACCGAAGATGACGAACAATATCGTAAGGAGGGTAGTCCTTTGTGTGAACAGGTAATGACCAAGGGAATAACCTACTAGACCGAGCACCATTGGGAAAAACAACACAAAGGCCAATCTCGGCAATACGGTAGTTCCCGGCAGTTCTATCAATACCCGATCTCCCGGTTTGGCACCGGTGGTATCAAGCACTGGAGTCAAGGTTACGGTGCTTGGACAACCACTGCATTCCTGACAGTTGTGTCCACAGGCTTCTAACCGTTCTCCCCGTACTAGCAACTGCCCTTCGGCAAGTTGTTTGACCACGACAGCTTTCTGCTTCACGATAAAACCCCTTCTTGATGTCCTCAAGATGATTCTAACACCGAGGGTGTCCTTTGGCAATGGAAGCTACAAACCTTTTGATCACGTAGGTATTTGTGTTATATTAAGAACGGCAAAACCCATATTTCATGTTCGGTTTGGAACAAATAGCCAGTACCATTGTCTCGGTTGTAATTTGCCCTTGTAGACCATGGGATGTAGTCCCGGGCGGCAGAGATCTGCAAAGACGGTGATTAAGGTGGAAGCTGCGATATTGTACGTGATCCTTGAAGGGCTCCAACTGTGGGTAGTTAACGGGCTGCTCGTTATGGTATACAGGAAGAGTGGCTTTGGTGAGAGTTGCAGTTTTTCCTTCCTCCAACGCGCTTCCCTATTTAACAGTTAATTAACATCTCTATGCTACAATGGAACGTGCTGTTAGTGATTCTGTTCTATCAACGGGACTTAGGTTTAGATAAACGTAGGGTTTGCGGTAACGGAGTAAAGGATTATGCTGCACACCTCTTCTTCCTCCAGCATATTAATGTAGTTAAGAAGGATAATGGGGGGATGAAGATGAATTTCCGTAATTTCACAGGCTTGCCCTCTTTATTAGTTGGAGCAGCAATCCTTACCGGCACCCTCGTTGCTCAGGGAATACTCGGTGCCTTTGGTGCATTGCTCTCCTTTGTGGTGAGCATCCTTTCTATGCTACGCTTCATCGGAATGGTGATCTTGGTTTTTGGTCTAATCCGAATGACATTTGCGGCACTCAGACGTAATAGCAGAAAGGGTTTCTGGTAATACTTGGTGAATACCAAGGTTTGAGCAGGAGTATTTTAGTTAAGACGGAATATTATCTTGATGGAAGGGATGCCATTAATGTGGACAGAGCGTTTTGAGGAAATTGGTAAACTAGATTACCATCAGTTTAGGACGCGCCTTGATCAGGTGATGGGCCGGGTGGCTGAGCGTGGTGTTTGCGTGACTGTTGCCGACGATGAATTGGACAAGCCTATGGCCATTATTCTTAACTTCGAGGACTTCCTAGAATTGATTGATGATCTCGAAGCAATAAGTGCGATGGTTGGCACAATGGATCTTGCTGATGGAGGGGTCTCACTGGATGAGGTCCTCGAAGAACTGGCTAAGGATGAAGAATAGATGGTCTTTATGGCTCATCTTCAGTGATCAGCTTCCGGTCCGTAGTTTGAAAAAAGAGGTGGGGAAGCTTGGAAGAGAAGATTATCGTATCACGTCCTAAGAAGCGACGTAAAAACTCACAACTCGGCCTATTACTATTCGTAGTAGCCTTTCTTGTTGCCATCGTTGTAGGCACCTATTACTTCTTCAAACCCAAGGAAGAGGATTTTCTTCTCGAATACTACTCCTACGCCGTAGTAGAAACCAGGGATTTCACTGAGACCTTTAGCGTAGTAGGAAGTCTCCAGCCCCGTAAGGTTAAGGAGATTCATACGTTGGCGGAAGGGGTCATTGGTCAGATATTGGTGCAAGAGGGCCAGGATGTTTTCGCGGGTGAGCCGATCTTGGTTATGGAGTCAGCAAGACTCCTGAAGCAGCGGGATGAAGGATTACGAAAGCTAAATCAGATGGAGTTCGAATTGGCCACAGCCCAATATGATGCGGAAGCGGACCTGCTTTTGGCTGAACAGGCCCTACGTGATGGGGAACAAAAAGTCATCGATGCTCAGGAAAAGATAGATCTGTTACAGCAACTCTTTCAGTACGGCACCATATCCGAAAAGGAAGTCCAAGATGCCCAAAAAGCTCTTGGAGAGGCCCAACGCAATCTAGAGCAGGCCACAAAGCAACTAGAGGTAAAGACGCGAAGGGCTGAAGCAAGCATTGACAATGCCGAGGTAAACGTGAAGATTGCCGAGACGGAGCTGGAGCAGATAGAACGAGCAATTGAGGGCCTAATGGTCTACGCACCGATAGACGGTCGGATCCTAGGCTTGGAAGTCAGTCTGAACCAAGAGGTGCCAGCCAACAAAATAATCGGTCGAATTGCGGATGTGACGGACCAGATTGTTGAAATTAAGGTTACCAGCACCCAAGCTGATCGTCTATCTGAAGGACAGACTTGTAGTATCGCTGTTGGCTCGGCGTTACTATCCGGTCATATTACCTACATCGCTCCCTCTGCTGATACCAAAGGGGAGAGCCCCACGGTGGTTGTACGGGTGGAGATTGACGGTTCAGCCGAGGAGTTGCGTCCCGGTAGTAGTGCCATTGTGGATATCCATGTCAGGAACCATCCCAACAGCCTATGCCTACCCCGGGGGCCCTATCTAGTGAGTGGTCAGAGAATGTTTGTCTACGTGCTCCAAGGGGATAAGGCGCTTAGAAAGGATGTACGCCTCGGGATTATGGAGGGCAACTATGTTCAGGTTTTGGAGGGTATCGAAGCAGGGGAGAAAGTAATTACCAGCTCCTATGATGAATATAGACAGTATGAGGAGATTTTGGTAAATCCCGAAGGAGGGCGCATGCAATGATCAGACTTGATTCGGTAAGCAAGTGCTACTATCGTGGTGAGGTGGAAGTGAGAGCTCTCTCGGAGGTAGATTTGTCGATCCAAAGGGGCGAATTCCTATCGGTAATGGGTCCTTCGGGATCGGGTAAATCCACCCTGTTGCATATACTTGGTGGCCTTGACCAACCAACAAGTGGTGCCTATTTGCTGGAGGATGTTGATATTACGGAGCTAAGTGACAAGGAGCTTTCCAGAATCCGCAATCGCCATTTCGGTTTCATTTTCCAAGGGTACAATCTTTTTCCCGAGTTAAGTGCCCTGGAAAATGTGGAAGTGCCGATGATGTATGCTGGAAAACCTAAAGGCGAATCGGCCAAGCGGGCACAGGAACTCCTGGATATGATGGGGCTTGCCCACAGGTTCCATCACTATCCAAATCAGTTGTCCGGTGGTGAACAACAGCGGGTGGCGATCGCTCGGGCTTTGGCCAATGATCCCACGCTAATTCTAGCCGATGAACCCACAGGTAATCTAGCAAGTGATCAGGGTGATGAGATTCTGCGGTTGTTGCAGAAACTCAATGACGGTGGTGCTACTATCGTGTTAGTGACCCATGATCCTTGGGCCGGATCCTTCGGTAAACGGTTGATCCGACTTAAGGATGGACAGATTGCCCAAGATGCACCAATTACCCGGCGGTTTGCTCCCGAATTCATTCTCCAGGATTTTGCTCAATAATAAATTGATCGGAGGTTTGTCCTATGCGACGTATGATCCTTCCATTACTATTTGTTTTTATTTGTGCTACTACAATAACCTTTGCTGAAACCTTAGAACTCAAGGTGGCTGACGCTATTGACATTGCCCTGGAGAACAATCTTGATTTACGAGTCCTCAGGCTTGACTGTGATTGGGCTCAAAGGGAAGTGGAGCGGGCGCGGATCGTGGACGATGAGCAGATGTATATTGCTGCTATAGAGAGTTTGCAGAAGGTTACAGAGCAATATACCCAACAGAGAGCATCTATCTCCCGGAAAGTTGTATCCGACTACTATAAGCTGTTGCAATCGGAACTGACGGTGACCAAGTCCTTAGATAGCGTTAATCAAGCAAAGATCAACTTAGAGAAAGAGCGGGTTCGGTATAATGCCGGTCTTATTCCCCAGATTGCCTTGCTCCGGGCAGAGAACCAGATTGCCCTAGCCCAAAGTGCCTACATAAACGCTGAACATAACCTGGAGACAGAGTATCTTCAGTTTAGGCAACTGCTTGGTTTGCCCTTTGACCAGAAAATCCTCTTGGCGGAATTCATTGAACCACATTTTGAGCCCATTAGTGTTTCCTTTGATGAAGCCTATGATTGTGCCCTTGCTGTCAGTAAGGAGTTAAAGGCCGCCCAAGAGGCAGTGGATACTGCAAGGGTCAATGTCTCAAACCTGGATAATGAGTATACGCCCCGGGTTAAGCTCGAGGAGGCCCAGCTTCAATTGGAGAAAGCCATACTGAACCTGGAGAAGGTGAACCAGTCACTCTATTTCCAGGTACGTTCTGCCTTCTGGTCCTTGAAGAATGGCGAGCAAGATATTGAGGCCAAGCAGCGGGAATTGGTACTGGCCGAAAAAGAGTTAGGTTCGGCGAAAGCAAAGTATCAAGCGGGTTTGTTAAGCGATGAGGAATTTGCTCAGGAAGAGCAAAGGTATAACGATGCCGAACGTGCCTTGAAGGAGGCAAAATGGGCTCACAGCCAGGGAAGCCACGATTTCCTCGAACTTATTGGGGTAACCAAGCCGGTTTGGAGTGAGGAACAGGATGCGTCGGATACTGTTGTTGCTAGTTAGTTTGGCACTTTTTGTGACAAGTTGGTCTGTCAGTGCGGTAGAGCCTGTAGCCTTGTCTGAAGCAGTCCAGTTAGCTTTGCAGCGGAACAAGGAGTTACAGTTATTCTATCGGCAGTGGGAACTGTCCCAACGAAAAATCGATGCCGAACGAATTTTGCCTGTGGTGCAGTTTCAGAGTACACCGATTGCCGTTGGTCCCTCGGGCCTAGGCATTCCAAAAGGACAGCTGTCTTTGCGATTACCATTGGGCGAGCACGGTAGTGTGCAAGGGCAGATTGCCTTTCAAGTAGAAGAAAGGATACAGTACCATCCTTCCGCTGAGCTCAGTGTAGACTACGCTTTGTTTCGTGCTGCCAAGAAGCCCGATGCGGCTACAGATGACGCATCGCTTACTAAGACGCGAAATGAGGTTATTCAGCAAGTTTACCGTGTTTTCGTAGAGTACGAGAGGGCGGACCGGGAATTGGTTTTTCGTAGAAAGATGCTCGAATACCACCAAGATGAAAAGACCGGTATGCTCTTAACCAGCGCTGAGTCAAGCAAGCTCTTTAGCATTTTGCAGGAGATTGAAAAAACTACAACTACGATTGCTACATTGGAACTCCAAAAGAAAAAGGCCCAGGAGGATTTGATGCAATTGCTGGATCTGGGGGATATTTACCCGGCTAGTCTAGATCCAGGGTTTGTTCCAGTCAGCCTTGATCAACAGCAAATGATGGAAAGGGCTATACAACATAGCTCCACCCGATCTGCTGCACAAGAAGCACTGGATGCTGCTATGAGCAAGCTACAAGAGCTACAAAGGACCAAAGGCTGGGATCTCAATCTATCCTTGGGCTGTTCTTGGGAACCCCAAAGCACCGACTATGGGCTGTACCTAACCGCGACTTCTGCGCTGTATCCCACAAGGGGCCTTGAAATCGAAGAGGCAGAACTAGCAGTGGAAAATGCACAGTTGAGTCTCCAAAGGGCCACGTTCAGTGTAGAGCAAGAGACTGTAAGTTTGTTTAGGCAGCTTTCTTTACTAGAGGATACCGTACAACGATTAGAAGAGCGGCTAGCCAACACACAGACAGAACTACACAAACTTCAGCGCCAATTTGAGGCGGGAATGATCACCGAATTAACATTGCGGGGGGTTCAGCTTAACCTAGAGGAGCTTGCGTTGCAGATTCGGTCTACACAGCATGATCATCAGCTTTTGCAGCTGGAGCTTCTTCACAAATGTGGGTTTTCTCTGGAAGAGGAAGTTAAAGGACGGTGAGTATCTTGCAGCTAAAGAACCAGCTATGGTGGGCTTGGCGCCAGTCCCGACGCCGCTTTTTTGAGTCACTACTGATTGTCCTCGCCATTGGTCTAGGGGTTGGTGTGATTATCGCTGTGTTGTCAATGTTTTCTTTGATAGCCCTTCAGGAACAGTCTATGTGGGAGAGGGGCTATTTCCGCACGTTTCAGGTCTCTCAACAACGGGAAATCCGGGACTACGAAGCACCATTGTCCCCGGTAGTTCCGGTGGAATATAAAGAGCCCGTCAACATAAAATTGGAGGATTTGACTCAGTTCAAACAGCTCCTGCCCGAAGGGTACCTAGCTTTCATGGAGATGAGAACAGCCCTCCCGTGTCCGCTACTGCCGGAGTCAGAGGAGGCTCTACCGGAGGAGATGAGGTTTAGAGGGCCAGAGAATTCGATTGAGATCCTGGAGATGACTGTGGATGTACCGGCCTTCTATGGCTATGAGTTGATTGCCGGCCAGTGGTTTTTGGAGGAAGATGTGGAAGCACGGAACAACGTAGCAGTGATTGGAGATAAGCTTGCTCGGCGCGTGTTTGGGGAACAGGATCCCGTAGGACAGCTTCTTCCCCTATTGAGGTATGATGACAAAGAGATGTCGTTTACTATTATCGGGGTGGTAAAAGGCCATGAGGAGGACTACGGAGAGGATCATTGGCGGTACTGGGAAGACCCCGGGCAATGGCTCATGGTCCCCTTAGAGTCCATTTATCCAGAGGGCGTATCCTTTGGCAGGGACTGGTTTACTGTGGGGGTACAACCAGGCATAGACATAGGCCAAGCATACTATAACATTCGCAGAGCAGCCCAGCTTTATTTCGGTGACCAAATGGTCGTGGAAGGGGCCTACCTAAGCTGGGAAGAAGGAAAGAAACATACTAGGTTTATTGCGCGAGTAATTGGCCTGTTTGCCTCAATGGGACTTCTGATCGCGGTGATCAATATTCTAAACCTACTCTTGGCCCGGGTACTACGGCGTACGCGACAGATCGGTATTTCCAAGGCGCTAGGTGCTAATGCTGCCTCGATTTTTACACAGTTTCTTTTGGAAGCTATGGTGTTAGGTGTGTTTGGAGCGGTGGCCGGTATTGGCTTTTCCCATGGGATGGTCCTACTATTACAAAGACTAGTCGGAAATGAGTTGGCAGTGGGCATAGGTGCCATGGGGATCGGCATTGCCATCGCGTTTGCTACGAGCCTTTTATTCGGAGCCTACCCAGCTTATCAGGCGTCCAAGACTGATCCTGTCGATGCATTACGGACCGAGTAAAGGAGGATGGGTATGCTGGAAGCTATTAGGTTTACCGGCAGGCTAATCAAACGCCGGCCCCTCAGGACCCTACTGACTATATTGGAGATTGCCTTAGGAACATGGATTATGATTATCGTGCTGAGTCTGAACTTCCAGGCCAAGGATCATCTTGCCCAGTCCAGGGATCAGTATGGTGAACACATGGCCTCGTTGAGAATGGTTTCGACAGAGCCAAGTGATTCAAGGACGCGGGAGGTCTCAGGTGGTATCGAATTCATCTCGATGCAAGCAGTGGATATGTCCGTTAACGAATTCAGACAAAGTGATCTGGAGTTACTGCGTCAAAGTAGCCCGCTCATTCAAGAGGTCTACGTTGAGAGATCGACATGGCACAGCATCGTGCAGCTTAATGAACAGGAGTATTACATCAAGACCATTGTTGGGACCACCCCTGATTATGCGAGGGCAGTCAACTTGCGGATTACCCAGGGACAGTTCTTTTTGGATGAGGACGTAAAGGCCCAGAACCGGGTAATACTCATTTCGGAGACGATAGCCAAGGGCCTTTTTGGTGATGTCTCTCCCATTGGCAAGAAGCTTAAGATGAGAAATTCCTACGATACTGAAGTCTTCGAATATGACATCATCGGGGTCTATGCCCCCTTTACCACCGTTCAGTCCCTTGTATTCTACATGGAACCTCATGGCATTGTTCCTTTGGGAACAGAGTACTTTACGCCAACACCTGCTAGGTCCCACCGAGAGGAGACCTTCTGGGAGGTTGTCATCCGAACCGATGGAAATATCCATGCGGCGGTGGATGATGCTCGTTTAATTATGAAGCAGCAGTATGGGGAAGACGTAGAGATAGAGGCAGACTATTTCAAAACACGCACAGAATACCTAAGCTCAACGATCAAAGACATGACCTTGTTCTTTGGCGGCTTTGCTTTTGTTGCCGTGATCGTCAGTGCCATTGGAATCTTGAGTATTATGCTAGTAAGTGTGGTAGAAAGGACAAAAGAGATTGGTTTGCGTCGCTGTCTTGGTGCTTCTAAGGGCTCGATAGCTTTGTGGGTGCTAACCGAGTCCTGCATGCTTACCCTATGGGGCAGCCTCTTGGGGCTATTGGTTGCAGCATTTTCCAGCCGCTATGTCCTTGAAGATCTTATTATGCGAGCTCTTTATGGTGGCCTGCCTATTGAGGGCGGGATGTATCCTCTAGCCGCGTTTGTGGCAGTAGTAATCATGCTTCTATCAGGAATTGTCTTTGGTCTATACCCCGCCTTGCAGGCAGCAAGGCTTACACCGGTGGAAGCTTTAAAGGAACAGGGTTAGGTTATCCTGCAATGCTTCTGGGAAATCAGCAGGAGCTGGAAGGTTGTCTTCTGCGTTTTCCCTGAAGTCAGTTGGCATTCCTGACTATCGGTTATTTGGGAGCATCTGATAGATACAGTATGACCATCTTTCTGTGGCAAACAGCGGCAAAACAGGGTAGATAACTGAATAATCGCAGGAACAGAATAATAGTATCTGACGTTCTTGATGAACCTCTATTTCGGCAATGGTCATCATTACCAAAGACCTCTTTTAATCATTCCTATTCCTATGAGACTAGAGTTCTGCGGGTATGGAATACGCGCTCCGGGCAAGAACGGAAGTGGCAAGAAAAAGCAGGAACTACACATAATCATGTCGAAAATCTCTTTACAAAGCGCAAGTATATCGGAACGATTACTAATCAACTGAATATCGTCTTGTATAACAAAGGCTGATGGGTTCGTCTTAGAAGCAAGGAGGCTGTAAGATGGAGTATCTAGCCCATTCGCATAGTCGCTCAGGCCGGAAGGATTCTGTGAACTCTCATTTGCAGGACGTAGCCAAGCGTGCAGCGGAATATGCCCGCTCCTTTGGAGCGGGGAAGGAAGCTGAAGCCGCTGGTTTACTACATGATATTGGAAAATATGGTGAGTTGTTTGCAAAACGCCTTGAGGGTGAAGCACATGGTGTTGACCATTGGACGGCGGGTGCTTGGATACTACTGCAGAAATATAAACACCTAGGTATTGCTTCTGCTCTTGCTGTTCAAGGCCACCATATTGGCTTACAGCAAGGTACTAAGGATGCTTTGGTTCAGCTTGATCCGGGCCGGGGTATGGCTGGAAGCACGATTGGCATGGATGATATGGAGCTACGGAGCCTAGTCGATCGTTTTGAGGGCGATGGCTTGGTTCTGCCCGAGGATATTGGAGACTCTGTTTATCTGTGGTCCGATGTACGCGACGCAGCAGACATGTTGGATGTTCGAATGCTCTTCTCTACACTTGTTGATGCGGATTTTATGGAGACCGAAGCTCACTTTGCAGCAGAAACCCCTCGTGACAAGAAGTACAGACCTGAAGGACCTTCGTTGAATCCAGACAAAGCACTGAAGATGGTTCTTGACTACATTAAGCAACTGGCCGCAACCTCGGATGCATCGGAGCATATCAACCAAATAAGGGCCGATCTGTTGGACTGTTGTCTAGATTCGGCCGAGATGGATCCGGGGTTATTCACGCTAACAGCTCCTACAGGTTCCGGGAAAACCCTTTCAATGTTGGCTTTTGCCCTTAAGCACGCTCATTTGTTTTATATGCGTAGGATTGTGGTCGTCATACCATATCTTACGATTATCGAACAGACTGTAGGTTCATACCGGAAAGCTTTGGCTGCGCTGGGCGATGAGGAATTCTTACGAACATTTGTGTTAGAAAATCATTCACTAGCCGGTACTAAGAGTAACGATGAAGGTAAGATAGACAATGAGGAACGATTATTAGCCGAAAACTGGGATGCCCCGATCGTGGTCACAACCAGTGTTCAGTTTCTCGAGTCGTTGTTTTCCAACCGTCCATCTGCATGTCGAAAACTACATCGTCTTGCTAGTAGTGTGATTCTGTTCGATGAGGTACAGACACTTCCCGTTAGGCTACTAATTCCTACATTAGCGACTTTGTCGCACCTAAGCGAACGATATGGAGCAACTGTGGTGTTTTCGACAGCGACACAACCCGCCTTCGGACACCTACATCAGAGTGTCTTGGAGCAGTGTAATAGAGGCTGGCAGCCACGGGAGATTGTACCAAAGGAACTAGAATTGGCGAAACGGGCATCTCGTACCCGAGTTGTTTGGCCCCGAGAAGAGGAAAGACTGTCCTTTGACGAGTTGGCGACAGCTATCTCAAAACATCGGCAGGTCTTAGCTATAGTGAATGTAAAACGTCATGCAATTGAGCTTTTAGATCGCATGGCAAATACGAATGGATTAATGCACTTATCAACGAGTATGTGCCCCGCACACCGAACGGTTGTGTTAGAAGAAGTGCGAAAAAGGCTAGATAAGGGAATGCCTTGTAGACTAATATCTACACAATGTGTAGAGGCGGGAGTTGATCTGGATTTTCCTGTTGTCTATCGGGCTTGGGGTCCGTTAGAATCTATAACCCAAGCGGCTGGAAGATGTAACCGTCATGGGAATATGGAAAAGGGTGTGGTATACGTTTTCCGGTCGACTGATGGCGGAGCTTATCCCGACGCGGCATATCAGCAGGCGGCAAATGTTGCGGAGTTGGTTTTGCGCCAGAACGGAGCAAATATGGATCTTAGCGATGAAACGGTGTTTCAAGAGTACTATCGACTACTCTATAGTATCGCGCGTCCCGAGATTCAGTATCCCGATCTGGCTACTGCGATCAAGATTCAAGACTTTCAGAGAGTCGCGGAATTGTACCGCGTTATCCCTCAGGATTTCATTAATGTACTAGTTCCGTATGACCCTGATGTCTACACTGTCCTCGCAGACGAGGTACGAGACACTGGGCTTAATCGCGCCTGGATACAACAGGCCCGCCCCTATACGGTTGGTGAGTTCAGGCCAAGAAAGGATAATCCGCTTCTCGACTGGATTGAGCCAGTGCCGATAGGTCACAGCGGCGATAATGCCCATGATTGGTATATTTACTTAGGACCGCATTACGATCAGCTTAAAGGATTACAACCACAGGATAGCCCGGGGTTTTTCCACAGATGAGATGAAAGGATGGATTGATATGGAAGCTAAAGAACATGTTTTGGAGGTGTGGGGGGAATTAGCATGTTTTACACGGCCTGAGTTAAAGGTTGAGCGTTTTAGCTACCCGATTATCACACCCTCAGCAGCCCGTGGCATTTACGACGCTATATTTTGCAAACCTAGCAAGGATGTGTCTCAGGCTGAATTCAGGTGGCAGATAACCAGAATTGAGGCATTATCCTTTCCAAGTTATATTGGCCTACTGAGAAATGAAGTACAAGACGTTGTATCGGTCAGCAATGTGAACAGTTGGATCAAAGGCAAGCAACCTAAACCACTAGTAGCAGATGATACGAGTGGGCAACGAACGCAAAGACAGACAATGGCATTGAAGAATGTAAGGTACAGATTACATGCCCGGATAGTACCGTGGCCTGCATTCCGTTCTCGGCTGCCTGCATTTGATGCTCAGTTCCGTCGCCGCGCCGGACAAGGAAAGTGTTTTTACCAGCCTTATCTTGGCTGCCGTGAGTTTCCTGCCTATTTCCGGCTCGTGGATCAGAATGAGGAATTACAGCGATCGGTTCCTTGGAATGCCGACCTTGGATTTGTGCTCTATGACGTATTTGATCTGTCTCAACCCGGCACTGGCCAAAGCCAACCATCAATAAGTCTATTTAAGGCTGTGGTTAAGGACGGGGTACTAGAAGTTCCAGATTATGATGACCCCGCTGTACTAAAGGGGGAGAAGGAGGAGGGATAAGTGCTAAAGCGGCTTTATGATTATGCCAACAGTCACAATCTTGATTTTGAACCGGGCTTTAAGCCTAAGACAGTAAGATGGGCGATTGCTTGCAGTACCCGGGGAGGGCACCCACAGGTAATCCGGCTTGGCGATGCTGGTGGCAAAGGACTTGAGTTTGCCAAGTGCCCAGACTTGACTCAAGGAGAACTGAAACAAGGAGGCGAGACCAAGAGCCATTTTCTGATCGAGAAGGTTAGCGTTGTTACCCTATTAGGGGTGACTGGCGATACCAAGGCCGATCAGAAGTCTATTGAAAAACATGAATACTTTGTTGATCTTTTGAGACAAGCGAGCGTTGTGATGCCTGATCTTGCACACATTGCTAATTTACTCAGTGACTCAGTGTTACTTGAGCAAATACGTCAACAGCTTGCCGAACAGAAAGCTAAACCCACCGACGACATCACCGTCTTGGTTGATGGAGATTTCCCTGTTGAGTCTACTGCCTGGCACGACTGGTGGCGTGCATTCCGAGCAGGATTGCTGCCAGAAAAGAAAAAACAGGGTGTTCCTCGCATGCGGTGTATGATCACTGGTAAACTCATCGAACCGGCAGCGACCCATCCTAAGATTGAAGGCCTGGCTGATGTGGGAGGGGTATCTGTAGGGAGTCCTTTGGTGGGGTTTAATAAGTCTGCGTACTGTTCGTTTAATCTCGAACAATCCGCCAATGCTGCTATGTCTATTGAAGTGGCTTCGGGATACCGTGCTGCGCTGAATACGTTAATCCGGGAAAATGGTATGAGGTTAGGCGGTGCGAAAGTTGTATACTGGTTTTCGGAAAAGATCAATACAGATGATGACCCCATACCCTGGTTGATTGAAGGAAAGACCACCCAAGAGGAAGATGCTCACAAACAAGCGAGGGAACTTCTAACAGCTATTTGTAGTGGAGAAAAAGCGTCACTAGGAACAAACCGTTACTACGCTTTAAATCTATCGGGAGCTAGTGGAAGGGTAATGGTACGGGACTGGATGGAAGGCCAGTTTGAGGAGTTGGTCGGCAATGTTAATAGCTGGTTTGAGGACCTTTCCATAGTTCGCAATGATGGTCAAGGCCTGATACGTACCCCCAAATTCCTAGCTATATTGGGTGCCACTGTGCGAAGCTTGGATGACTTGTCTGCTCCGTTCATAGCACGCATGTGGAGATGCGCTATTCGTAATGAACCTTTCCCACGCTCCGCCTTAACTAATGCACTTATCCGTTGGCGGTCGTGCCTATTGTCCGGCGAAACGCCTAGTCAGTACAGTGCTGCTCTAATGAAAGCCTATCATGTTCGTGATAGCCGAAGGGGAGGAGAACCAAACATGATTACACCATATCTCAATGAGAGTCATCCTGAGGGTGCTTACCATTGTGGCCGTCTCATGGCCGTCTTGGCTGCTTTACAGCGATCTGCCTTGGGTGACGTGGGCGCAGGGGTGGTGCAAAGATATTATGCGTCTGCGAGCAGTACCCCGGCGTTGGTTCTAGGAAGGCTAACCCGCACAAGCCAATACCATTTGGACAAGCTCGACGCAGGACTGGCATACTGGTACGAAGCGAAATTGGCTAATATTTGGACTTGCCTTAAGGATAATATCCCGTCTACATTAACCCTTGAGGAGCAGAGCCTATTTGCCCTAGGATATTATCAGCAAGTTGCCGATTTGCGTACTAAACAAAAACCCAATGATGGGAAAGGAGATATTATCAATGAGTAAAGTGATAACTAACCGCTATGAGTTCCTATATTTAGTTGATTGCGAGAATGGAAATCCTAATGGGGATCCGGACGCTGGAAATGCGCCAAGGGTAGATCCTGAGGATATGCATGGTCTCATTTCTGATGTTGCGGTCAAGAGAAGGGTCCGCAACTACGTGCAAGCTGCCTATGGTAACCAAGCACCAAATGCAATTTTTGTTGCGCACAGTACGAATCTAAACCGGTCCATCGCGTTGGCCCACGAAAAGGCAAATGGGGGCTATACAAGTAAGGAAGCACCGAAAGATCGAGTTGAGAAAGCCAGAAAATGGATGTGCGATGTATTTTACGATGTGCGTACATTTGGAGCGGTTATGAGCACAGGCCCTAATGCCGGTCAGGTTCGGGGACCGGTCCAGATGACCTTTGCCCGTTCTGTGGATCCTGTATTGCCTCTCGACATATCTATTACCCGCGTTGCTGTCGCTGAACCGAAGAGTATACTTCCGTCGAGTGAGGCGTATGCGGAGTGGGAGTCTGAACAACAAGAGTCCAAGTTGCGGACGATGGGAAGGAAATCTCTAATACCCTATGGATTATACATCGGGAAGGGATTCATAAGTGCAAATTTAGCTCAGGATACGGGGTTTAGCGAAGAGGACCTCTCAATATTGTGGGAAGCGTTAGTGAGAATGTACGAACATGATCGTTCAGCAAGTAAAGGACTAATGTCTGTTCAGCAGCTGATAGTATTTCGACACGTCGGAACCGACAGTGATCTACAGCAACGAGCGCAGCAAGCCAAGTTAGGTTGCGCACCTGCACATACCCTATTTGATCTAATTGAAGTACGCAAGAATTCGGATGAACCGGCTCGCACTTTTGCCGATTACGAAGTAGTCTTTCACAAGAGTAAGCTGCCTAATGGGGTGGAGGTTGGTTTTGCAGGCGATACGAATGGTACTGTAGATATCCTTTGGAACGAAACTACAGACGGGGTTGTTGTTGCTTGATTGCTGATTCATTGCTTCAGGAACATGAGCCCGGGCTATACAGTGAGGACGATCTGCTACCCTTGTCTGCGATTCAACACATGGCGTTCTGTCCAAGACAGTGTGCCTTGATCCACCTAGAGTGTATTTGGGAGGAAAATGTGCTTACAGCAGAGGGGCGTTTGCTGCATGAGCGTACCCACCAATCGCAAAGAGAACTCCGTGGTGATTTGCTGATTGTACGGGGTCTTAGATTACGCTCAATGAAACTTGGGCTTACAGGACAGGCTGATGTGGTAGAGTTTCATCGGGTTGGGGCGGATCCAACGAATGGGGACATGAACACCGTGGCAATTGATAACCTAAGTGGCCTATGGAGACCCTTCCCAGTCGAATACAAACGTGGGCGGGCAAAGAAAGACAACTGTGACTTAGTCCAGCTTTGTGCGCAAGCCATTTGCTTGGAGGAGCTCTTATCTGTATCTATAGAAAGAGGTGCTTTGTTTTATGGTCAATCCCGACATCGTCTAGATGTGGAGTTTAGCAAGACGTTGCGGGCTGAGACCAAAAGGTTAGCCAATGAGCTACACATGCTATCAACGAAAGGTAAGACTCCTCCCGCAGAGTATAGCAACCGATGTAAAGCTTGTTCATTGGTGGATGCCTGTATGCCACTACTAGTCAAAAAAAGGAGTGTCAGATCATATATGAAATCTGCAGTGGAGGAAACACTGTCTAAGGAATCGGGGAAATGAGGGAGTTATTAGCGTGAAACGTTTGCTTAACACGCTATACGTGACTACGGAAGGAGCTTATCTAGCTCGGGAACGCGAGACGGTTGTAGTGAAGATGAAGGATCAGCCGTCCTTTAGAATACCTATACATACATTATCGGGAATTGTGTGTATCGGTAGAGTAGCTTGTAGCCCGCCACTAATGGGTCTATGCGCGGACCGTAATGTTGCCATATCGTTCTTGACCGAACATGGCCGATTCATAGCGCGCGTTACCGGGCCGGTAAGCGGCAATGTGTTGTTGAGAAGGACACAGTACCGGTGGGCGGATGATTCTATAAAAACAGCTGATGTGGCAAGGAATATAGTAATCGCAAAAGTTGTTAATTCTCGTGCAGTCTTAAGTAGAAGCTTGCGGGACTATCGAGACAGGATAGATCAAGTAGCAATAGAAAGGGTAATTAACAGATATGACCAAATCCTGGAGCAACTCTTGACTTGTTCCGATGTTGATCAGATTCGGGGATTCGAAGGCGAGGCAGCGCGACTTTACTTTGGAGTGTTTGATTGGCTCATTGTTGCGCAAAAGGAAGCGTTCTACTTAAAAGGGCGGAATAGACGTCCACCGCTAGACAATATGAATGCGTTGCTATCGTTTCTGTATACCCTACTCATGCATGATGTCGGGTCGGCGCTTGAGACAGTTGGTCTAGATCCTGCTGTTGGATTTTTGCACCGTGATAGACCGGGTCGGCCAAGCCTGGCCCTTGATCTAATGGAGGAGTTTCGTTCGTTTATTGCTGATCGGTTAGCGTTAACATGTGTGAACCGCAAGCAAATACAGTCGGATGGTTTCGAACGGTCTGAGGCCGGTGCTGTTGTTATGAAGGACGAGACGCGGAAAACCATAATCAGTGCTTACCAGAAGCGCAAAATGGACGAAATAGAACATCCTTATCTTGGTGAGAAAGTACCAATAGGTCTTCTTATGCACGTTCAGGCCATGTTAATGGCGCGCTACCTGAGGGGAGACATTGACGAGTACCCGCCTTATATGTGGAGGTGATGGGCTTAGATGATGGTCTTGGTCAGCTACGATGTCCGTACAGATGTGCCAGAAGGAGCAACGCGTTTGCGAAGGCTTGCGAAGATATGCGAGGACTACGGTCAAAGGGTTCAATATTCGGTCTTCGAATGCGTGGTTGATCCTGCACAATGGACCATGATGCGGTCGAAACTAGAAGCTACTATTGATCCAGACTACGATAGTCTTCGATATTACTATCTAGGGAGAAACTGGAGAAACAGGGTCGAGCACGTAGGAGCGAAGGCAACTTATGACCCGGAAGGACCGTTGATAGTATGAGTTGCGAACCTCAAGCTATCATGGAATCCCCGGAGGGTTCGCAGGAACGTTCACCAAAGGGTTTGACGGCTTATCGAGTTGATTTCAAGCTAGGAAATGAACCCGCTTTCGATAGGTTCGCTAAATCGGCTGCACAAACATAGGTGCAGGGCACAATAGCAGCCTATACAGTCGCCTCCCACGCGGAGGCGTGGATTGAAACAGAGTGCCGCGGAAGAATCTAAACTCTATCGTGTGTCGCCTCCCACGCGGAGGCGTGGATTGAAACCTTGATGCGGGCGATCAGCTCGCCCGCGGCCGCAAGTCGCCTCCCACGCGGAGGCGTGGATTGAAACCGTATTACTCTCGCGCCCTCCGGCAGTTGCCCGGTGTCGCCTCCCACGCGGAGGCGTGGATTGAAACCTTGCCTGCTCTTCCAGTTGCCTGACGATCAGGTCGTCGCCTCCCACGCGGAGGCGTGGATTGAAACCCGGGGTGTGTCTTCGTCGTCGAACACACAGGAATCCGTCGCCTCCCACGCGGAGGCGTGGATTGAAACCTGTAATAACTGTGATGGCGGTCATCTGCCCACCGTCGCCTCCCACGCGGAGGCGTGGATTGAAACATGACCTCCAACCATCCACCGGAAATATTCCCCTCGGTCGCCTCCCACGCGGAGGCGTGGATTGAAACACTTGTCTCCGATTATCAGCTACAATTACAAAGCGTCGCCTCCCACGCGGAGGCGTGGATTGAAACGCAGTATTAGCCCAGTTCGGGCTGGTGGGGAAATTGTCGCCTCCCACGCGGAGGCGTGGATTGAAACCGTAATACCGTTAGGAGGATGACAAATATGATTCGTCGCCTCCCACGCGGAGGCGTGGATTGAAACATGGCAACAGGGCTGACGAAATTTACGCCATACAGGTCGCCTCCCACGCGGAGGCGTGGATTGAAACACCCAGGTCCTCCCTAACTATCTCTGGGTCATCGTCGCCTCCCACGCGGAGGCGTGGATTGAAACGCTAAAATAGAAGAGGGAGTAAAAAAGGTCACCTCGTCGCCTCCCACGCGGAGGCGTGGATTGAAACGACAAGCCGCAAGCACCGCTTGGGCGTGGACGGCCGTCGCCTCCCACGCGGAGGCGTGGATTGAAACTCTGGTTCCTGTGCATCAAATTGCGCAGTCAAAAGTCGCCTCCCACGCGGAGGCGTGGATTGAAACCCGGGTTAGGTTGGCGATGTCCAAATTGGGATAGCTGTCGCCTCCCACGCGGAGGCGTGGATTGAAACGTTTTTTGCTGTTGGGCATCCGATGACCATGCGTGTCGCCTCCCACGCGGAGGCGTGGATTGAAACAGACGACATCCGGGAGGCAATCGACGCCCTCACCGTCGCCTCCCACGCGGAGGCGTGGATTGAAACTTGGACCGCTATCGGGTACATGGCGATCAGTTGTGTCGCCTCCCACGCGGAGGCGTGGATTGAAACACAAGCCGCAAGCACCGCTTGGGCGTGGACGGCCGTCGCCTCCCACGCGGAGGCGTGGATTGAAACTGGTTGGGTTTGACTTGTTACCCGGTCAAAACCAGTCGCCTCCCACGCGGAGGCGTGGATTGAAACATCAGCCAGTTTCTGGTGGTTGCGCTCGCCGCACGGTCGCCTCCCACGCGGAGGCGTGGATTGAAACCACCGGTGCAGGGAAAACGTTTGCGCCGATCTACGTCGCCTCCCACGCGGAGGCGTGGATTGAAACGGTTATGACGGTAGCAAATACGCCGATTGGGGGGGTCGCCTCCCACGCGGAGGCGTGGATTGAAACAGATAATTCTGAAAACAATAATAGCCCCCCCTAGTCGCCTCCCACGCGGAGGCGTGGATTGAAACGCCGTTTCCTATGTCGTGCATAGCTTCGTAATCTGTCGCCTCCCACGCGGAGGCGTGGATTGAAACAACCTTGCGGGCGTGACTAAGATTTATCTTTCGCGTCGCCTCCCACGCGGAGGCGTGGATTGAAACTTCGCCATGCTATCGAAGTCAGTATTCCATGGGCGTCGCCTCCCACGCGGAGGCGTGGATTGAAACGTTGTTATGAGTCGGGAACAGATCGAACAGCATCGTCGCCTCCCACGCGGAGGCGTGGATTGAAACAGCTGGTTGCGGGGTAATGGTTATCTGATCAAGCGTCGCCTCCCACGCGGAGGCGTGGATTGAAACTCCGGTACATGGGGGGGAGGGACCTAGGAACGTAAGTCGCCTCCCACGCGGAGGCGTGGATTGAAACTCGTTTACTGTTGCCGTCGTCGATCTCCACTTCTGTCGCCTCCCACGCGGAGGCGTGGATTGAAACGAAGAACTCGTGGAGCGCGACGCATGAGTGTGAGTCGCCTCCCACGCGGAGGCGTGGATTGAAACATCAGGATGGTGGAGTATTTGAGACTGATAACATTGTCGCCTCCCACGCGGAGGCGTGGATTGAAACTTGTGCTGTTCTATTACTACTTCTTGTACTACTCGTCGCCTCCCACGCGGAGGCGTGGATTGAAACGGTGTGTATATATAGCCTTCGCCATGGCAGTATGGTCGCCTCCCACGCGGAGGCGTGGATTGAAACACATTGCCCGAACCCTGAAAGATCATGGGTTCCGTCGCCTCCCACGCGGAGGCGTGGATTGAAACCTCTAAGCCAGTAGCGGAAGTTTCGGCCAAAATCGTCGCCTCCCACGCGGAGGCGTGGATTGAAACACCGGTACGCCGTCTACAAAGTAGTCGGTAGTATGGTCGCCTCCCACGCGGAGGCGTGGATTGAAACTTCCAATCCTAAATATATCGATTGGATGCATGTCAGTCGCCTCCCACGCGGAGGCGTGGATTGAAACAAACGAACCAGCTTGGCGGGACGGATACCTTGAGTTTGTCGCCTCCCACGCGGAGGCGTGGATTGAAACAAACTGTTTGACCCAGTCCTCTGCCAGGACCAGGTCGTCGCCTCCCACGCGGAGGCGTGGATTGAAACGACATCACATGTTTGATCTGGATATGGGGCCGAAAGGTCGCCTCCCACGCGGAGGCGTGGATTGAAACTATCATGCACCTTACGGCTGCCATCCCAACTTATGTCGCCTCCCACGCGGAGGCGTGGATTGAAACCGGAAGCCCATTATCGCACACGCAGTCCTCGATGGTCGCCTCCCACGCGGAGGCGTGGATTGAAACGCACATAACTATAAGGTGACAAATCCGTTCTGAAGTCGCCTCCCACGCGGAGGCGTGGATTGAAACCCACACTTGACGCATACGCATCTTGGCTCAAATAGTCGCCTCCCACGCGGAGGCGTGGATTGAAACAAGAACAAGGATTACAATTAAAGCTTGCAATCAAGTCGCCTCCCACGCGGAGGCGTGGATTGAAACATTTGGAGAAAGACGGCGAGGTCTGGACAGGAGAGGGTCGCCTCCCACGCGGAGGCGTGGATTGAAACTTATGTTACTGAGAGACCCATTAGGTATCCCCTTGGTCGCCTCCCACGCGGAGGCGTGGATTGAAACCTCACATATGGCTTCACCCTTTGACGGGGCTCAACAGGGCGTCGCCTCCCACGCGGAGGCGTGGATTGAAACCTCACTGTCCTCGCCCGCCACTCCTCGCCAAGCTTGCGTCGCCTCCCACGCGGAGGCGTGGATTGAAACTCATTTCACCAAGTTGAGCGGAGGTCATGAGCCGTCGCCTCCCACGCGGAGGCGTGGATTGAAACATTTTGACTTACAAGCATAGTATAAATGATACGAGTCGCCTCCCACGCGGAGGCGTGGATTGAAACTCGGTATATATGGAAGCTATTTTTTTCGCGTCGCCTCCCACGCGGAGGCGTGGATTGAAACTATGTGGGGGAAATCATCAAGGATGGGAACGGTGGTCGCCTCCCACGCGGAGGCGTGGATTGAAACTACTGCTTGTTCTACTGCTTGTTCTACTGGTTCTGTCGCCTCCCACGCGGAGGCGTGGATTGAAACAACGGCCTCTTTCCGGGGTTCCCGGACAGAACTTTGTCGCCTCCCACGCGGAGGCGTGGATTGAAACATACTGGTGGCCGGATCACGGCCATCACGGTAATGTCGCCTCCCACGCGGAGGCGTGGATTGAAACACTTGGAGTGTCGGAATGGATGGTATACGAGATGTGTCGCCTCCCACGCGGAGGCGTGGATTGAAACACTTCCGCGACAATACGATCTGCATTATGCTTGTGTCGCCTCCCACGCGGAGGCGTGGATTGAAACAAGCGAGACAGATCTAAACGACCTGTTCTGGTTCGGTCGCCTCCCACGCGGAGGCGTGGATTGAAACGCATCCTACCGATCTCGTCGGAGCCGCCATTGTGGTCGCCTCCCACGCGGAGGCGTGGATTGAAACAAACGCTGGGAGCGCATCCGCTGGTCGGCAGATAGCGGTCGCCTCCCACGCGGAGGCGTGGATTGAAACCACAAGGTGAACCGACATTTTACTATGCAGTCTAGTCGCCTCCCACGCGGAGGCGTGGATTGAAACCCACATAAGACCTTGGTCTGGTATGAGCCCGAGGTCGCCTCCCACGCGGAGGCGTGGATTGAAACCGATGGTTCAGTATCAAGCACTGAAGTCCTCAAAGTCGCCTCCCACGCGGAGGCGTGGATTGAAACCCCTGTTGCCCGGCAATACATGCTGAACGCCTCCTGTCGCCTCCCACGCGGAGGCGTGGATTGAAACCATTATATAGAGCCCAAATTAGAGGAAGAACGGTGCCGTCGCCTCCCACGCGGAGGCGTGGATTGAAACCGTCCCACATAGGTTTTTCTGCTGTTCCGGGATGTCGCCTCCCACGCGGAGGCGTGGATTGAAACTGGTTAATCCTCCTGGCCCGCTGTGTCGGCAGCGTGTCGCCTCCCACGCGGAGGCGTGGATTGAAACTCCGTATCTTCGCCACACATTGGACAAAACGCAGGTCGCCTCCCACGCGGAGGCGTGGATTGAAACCGTTATGTGCTCGTCTACTACCTCTCGCGGGATATGTCGCCTCCCACGCGGAGGCGTGGATTGAAACGATTGGACAAGGCTGTATGAACGAGAGGAGGCATCAGTCGCCTCCCACGCGGAGGCGTGGATTGAAACATGACTGCGAATGTGGACAGGCTGGTTGTTGGGGTCGCCTCCCACGCGGAGGCGTGGATTGAAACCCCAAGCACCGCCCATAGCCGTATCGACAAAGACGTCGCCTCCCACGCGGAGGCGTGGATTGAAACCCATCATCTACCACTCCACAATTATTCTCGATTCGTCGCCTCCCACGCGGAGGCGTGGATTGAAACAGAGGTGGAGAAGAGCCGAAGACGCACACACTTGCCGTCGCCTCCCACGCGGAGGCGTGGATTGAAACGTGATACACTTTGTTTCAAGTTCAAATATCTTGTGTCGCCTCCCACGCGGAGGCGTGGATTGAAACGGCGAACCATATGGTGTTTGTTCGTAATTTCCTAGTCGCCTCCCACGCGGAGGCGTGGATTGAAACACCGATTGGGTTGCAGAGGTCGTCCTGCCCACCATCCGTCGCCTCCCACGCGGAGGCGTGGATTGAAACCCGCATGACGGTTTCGATTCGCCCGACACTTACGTCGCCTCCCACGCGGAGGCGTGGATTGAAACTTTAAATTATTCTATTCTCTATCCAGGAGTGCCTGTCGCCTCCCACGCGGAGGCGTGGATTGAAACTTTGTCGAAACCGAGATAAAACAGATCGAGAAGCGTCGCCTCCCACGCGGAGGCGTGGATTGAAACACGTTTAACACGACATGCTGTATTCCATCTGCATGTCGCCTCCCACGCGGAGGCGTGGATTGAAACCATACGGTGCCGAAAACATCGATGGAACATATGAGTCGCCTCCCACGCGGAGGCGTGGATTGAAACGAGTACGAATATGGTCTGAATGAGAAGCTAGAACACAGTCGCCTCCCACGCGGAGGCGTGGATTGAAACACCGTCGGCCAAGGGGCGCCATAGCCCATGGAATGTGTCGCCTCCCACGCGGAGGCGTGGATTGAAACGATCTGAATCCCATCCGGCAGGGTGGTAGCCCCCGTCGCCTCCCACGCGGAGGCGTGGATTGAAACTGCACATCCGGCATAATGGCTCTCGCCGTAGTATCGTCGCCTCCCACGCGGAGGCGTGGATTGAAACGACAATATCACCGAGCGTCCGGACCTCTTTCGGTCGCCTCCCACGCGGAGGCGTGGATTGAAACGTCAAGGTCTGCCACCGGTCGGAGCACCTCGAGTGTCGCCTCCCACGCGGAGGCGTGGATTGAAACACCAATTCCCGTACAAACTCAGCCCCGGTTCGTGGTCGCCTCCCACGCGGAGGCGTGGATTGAAACAGTGGATGGTGATATGGATGTATACACGTGTCGAAGTCGCCTCCCACGCGGAGGCGTGGATTGAAACCTGTCCCCTTCGCAACCGTTCGTATCAGCGACCAGTCGCCTCCCACGCGGAGGCGTGGATTGAAACGATCTGAATCCCATCCGGCAGGGT
>Ga0172382_10001022_pt1 | contig 51599 bp, 35 predicted proteins | sample Leawel138RmetaG_FD_122245 | JGI IMG/M metagenome (GOLD analysis project Ga0172382, IMG submission 122245) | Leachate microbial communities from a municipal landfill in Southern Ontario, Canada - Leachate well 138R metaG | ecosystem: Engineered > Solid waste > Landfill > Unclassified | place... | reverse complement strand
GCCAAGTACTCAAATTCTGCCTTCAAAGGGTTACCCACTATAATACATCACCTTATAAAGATGATTTGATCGATCCATGGCAAATGAAAATAAGGCTGATTTAAAAAATGGGGGAATGCCAATCCGTTTTCCCTCTTGACAAAAACCCCCTTGCTCCGGCAGTGTAAATAGTTATCCTGTATATAGAAACTAAAGAGGAGAGATAGACAATGGCATTGTTATTGAAAACCACCCGCTTTGTGGAATCACAGATTGACACCTTTTTGGATGTGGTGAGCGATTCTGCAATGCTATTTCAATTGGGGACAGAGGATTACCTCTTTGGCCGCATCGAGCAATTTGAAGAGAGGCTCAGCCAGGTGAGGGAGCTGGAAAAAAAAGCAGATGACCTCAGAATCACCGTTGAACGCTATCTTTACGAACGCACCCTGATTCCGGAAAACAGGGGTGATGTGTTGGCAATCTTGGAAAACACCGATGAGGTGGTGGACAACATCAAGGAAACCCTCATGCAATTTTCCATTGAAATGCCCGAAATACCAGAGCTCACCAACGATCTGTGGCTGCAGACGGCACGCGCTTCCGTGGCAGCCGTGGAACAGATGGTGATGGCTGTGCGCAGTTTCTTCAGAGACCTTGCTGCGGTGAATAACTATATCCACAAGGTGTATTTCTTTGAACGGGAAGCAGATCACGTGGGCGAAAAGCTGCGCCGCCAGATCTTTGACCTTCCCATAGATTTGGCTCACAAAAGCCAATTACGTTACTTTGCCATTCATACCGAAAGAATCTCGGATTATGCCCAAACAGTGTGTGACCGCCTGGCTATTTACACCATCAAACGTCAGCTATAAATGATCTTTATCTATCTCTTAAGCGGTCTTTTCCTTGGCTTTGGCCAGGGCGCAAACGCACTCAGCAATATCTTTGGCACAGCGGTGGAAACGCGGATGATCACATTCCGCAAAGCCGCCTTAATTGCCTCGATATTCATCGTCTTGGGTGCGGTGATAGAAGGGTCTGGTCCATCCGGAACCTTGGGACGCTTGGGCAGTATAGACGCTCTGGGAGGGGCATTTACCGTTTCCTTAGCTGCGGCAGCCGCCATCTTTGTGAATGTGAGGATGGGCATCCCCGTATCCTCCTCTCAAACCATCGTGGGCGCCATCATCGGATGGAATGTCTTTTCTGGCAGGCTCACTGATCTGCACAGCATAGCCATCATCGGCGGCTCCTGGGTGGGTTCCTTCCTGCTTGCCGCCGGCATCGCCGCCCTGCTGTTTTATGCATTCCAATACTGGATCAACCACAGCAAAATGCATCTTTTGGTGCAGGACCTGGTGGTAAGATATGCCATTGTGATAGTGGGAGCCTTTGGCGCTTACTCCTTGGGAGCCAACAATATCGCCAACGTGGTGGGCGTGTTTGTACACGTATCCCCCTTCAAGGATCTCAATCTCTTTGGCATCTTCCAGTTTGACGGTGTGCAACAGCTTTACATCCTGGGCTCTCTTTCCATCGTGGCAGGCATTTACACCTATTCCCGCAGGGTAATCCGCACCGTGGGCAAAGACCTCTTCGAGCTCTCCCCCGTAACGGCATTGGTGGCGATTCTGGCAGAAGCCATCATGCTTTTCCTCTTTTCATCCCAAGCCTTGCACCGCTTCTTTCTGAAAGCGGGCATTCCGCCCATCCCCCTGGTGCCGGTCTCTTCCGCCAATGGCATCATCGGAGCCATCATGGGCATTGCCCTTGCCAAAGGAGGCAAAAACATACGCTTCAACGTGTTGGGGCGCATCTCCCTGGCATGGATCACCGCCCCGCTCATGGCTTTCCTCTTCTCTTTTGTAGCCCTTTTTATAGTGCAAAATGTGTTTGAACAGACCGTGCGCCAGCCCGTGATCTACACTTTCAACCGCATTACCGTGGAAGAAATAAAAGAACAGGGCTTTGATACCGCCGCCCTTGCCACCGTGAACGGTCGCAGCTTTGACAGCGAGCAATCCCTCTATAAGGAGCTGAAGGCACAAAACCTGTATGACCGCCAACAACTGATGGATATCATCGCCATCACTCAAGAATATCCCATGCAGGTAAATACAGCAGCCCTGCGCCTCAAAGGCCTGCATAAAGGCTTCACGCCCCAACAGTGGAAAGCCCTGCAACAGCTGGATGAACATACCTTTACCCACAAATGGCAGCTCAAACAAACATTGGCTGAAGACGAATCCTGGAGCACCATCGCCAAACCCGGCACAGAGCTGGAGAAAAGCTATAACAGCAAGATTGAAAGCACGTTGGAATTGCTTTACAAATCATTTTACTACACCCCAAAAAAGAATAAATAACGACTAACGGAGATTAGCCTAAATTGCCAAGTTTTATCGACTTTTTCCTCAAGATACTACCCCTCTTTCTCGCCTTCTTTGTGGGCATCGGTGCCAAAGCTCTACGCCTGCTTTCCAAGGAAGATGCCCCAGTACTGCTCAGATTCGTGCTCTCGGTCTCTTTGCCCGCCATCGTGGTGCTATCCATCAGCCGGCTGCAGCTGAGTTTTGACCTCTTTCTGATTCCGCTCTCTGCTGTAATCATCGTATTTATCACCTATTTTATTGCCAGCTTTATGGGCAAACAATTGAAGCTCCCCAAAGCCACTTACGGTTCCTTTTTGGTGGGGGCAATGGTGATGAATTCTGCTTTTGCCCTGCCTTTCTTTAGCATCTATCAAGATGGTGCAGGATTGGCTTTGGCATCCTTTTTTGATATCGGAAACAGCTTCCTGATCTTCACCTTTATCTATCTGCAAGCCATCAAATATGGAGACAAGGCACATACAGACAAGATTGAATGGAAAAAATTTGCCAAGCTGCCTCCGCTGTGGGCTCTGGCTGTTGCCCTTGTGATCAAAGGTTTAAGGCTTGAATTAGCGCCGGTAACAGTGGACTTTCTCACCCTGCTCTCAAACCCCACCGCTCCGCTGGTGATGATAGCTTTGGGATTGTATTTTGAACCGCAGGTAAAGCAGCTTGTTCCCGCTCTGGTGGCGGTGCTCATCCGCAATGGAATTGGCTTGGCAATTGGCTTTGCCCTGGCTGCTATTTTCGGTTTGGAGGGGCTGAACCGCACGGTGGTGATCACCTGTTCCGCTCTGCCCATCGGCTTTAATACGCTGATGTTTGCCGAGATGGAAAATATGGATAGGGAATTTGCCGCCACGGAGGTATCCATCTCGCTGATTGTGGCGCTGTTCCTCATCCCCTATTTGATGTGGATTACGTAAATATAAGTAGAAATATTGCTTTGATTAAAAAACGACTCTGTATCCCCTGGCTTTACCTGGGGGTACGAGAGCGATATCCGCGGATAAGATACGGGCTTAAAGCCGACTAAAGTCAGCGAAACGACCGGCTAAAGCCAATGTTACCAAGTAGTTACAGTCTTACTCTTTCCCTGTCCCCAAGCACGCGCAGCGTGTCCCCTGTTCACTGTCCACTGTCCCCTGATCCCTGGCCGCGCCCATTAACCACCCTTGTCTCTCCCTTGTCTCTCCCTTGTCGAGACAAGGGAGAGACAAGGGTGGTTAACAGGCAAGAAGGGGGAAATTAACTAAGTTTTATATGCCAAGTTTCTGGCAGGCATGGTGGGCGGCATCCTGATGGGCAGTTTTTTTGGTGTTGCCTTTACCGCTGCCCAATACATTTCCTGCGTGCCTCACCTCTACGATGAAGGTCTTGTTGTGTTCCGGACCTTCCTCCGCCACAGTCACATAGTTGGGTGGTTCCTGGTTTTGGCTTTGCATATATTCCTGCAGCATGCTCTTGTAATTCACCAGTTCATTGCGAGTTACGGTGGATTCATAGTCTTTGAGCACGTGATTGCGAATAAAGCGCGTGGTGCTGGCCAGCCCGCTATCCAGATAGATGGCACAGATGAGGGCTTCCATGGTATCGCTGAGGATGGATGGTTTTTTGGAGCCGCCGGAGCTGGCTTCCTCCGGGCTCAAAAGCAGGTATTTGCCCAATTCCAGATTATTTGCCTTCAGGGTGAGGTAGGTTTCGGATACGATCTTGGATTTCAGCTTGCTCAGCTTGCCTTCCTGTTCGTCCGGATGGCGGCTAAACAGTTCTTTTGATACCACAAAGCCAAGGATGGAATCCCCCAAAAACTCCATGCGTTCAAAAGGGGATGGGCTGTGGTGATCGTCTATTCTGCGGCGCAAATATGATTTGTGGGTGAGGGCTGCCCGCAGGAGGGATTTGTCGTGAAAGGTATAGTCAATCCGTTTTTGCAGCTGTCCCAAGTTCTTTTCCCACTTGGGATAAAGCTCGCTCACGCGCTTGCCGCCGATATATTCAGCTATGCGCTGGATTATCCTTTTTATGCCGGTTTTCTCCCCAGAGCCGCCGGCAGGGGCGCTTGGTGGGTTCTTATCCATAGTGTTATTTAGCTATAGCGTCTGATTACGATGGCAGAGTTGTGTCCGCCAAAGCCCAGGGAGTTTGAAAGACAGGCATCCACCTTCTGCTCTATCGCCTTGTGGGGCACATAGTTCAAATCGCAGAGGGGATCAGGGTTATCAAGGTTTATTGTGGGATGGATGATGCCGGTTTGAATGGTTTTCACACACACAATTGCTTCGATGGCGGCTGCAGCACCCAACATATGCCCCACCATGGATTTGGAGGAGCTGATCTTCACCTCGTAGGCATAATCGCCAAATACGGTCTTGATGGATTGCGTTTCGCCTTTGTCATTGAGCGGTGTGGAAGTGCCGTGGGCGTTGATATATTGGATATCTGTGGGCGTGAGTCCGGCATCGCTGATGGCGGCACGCATGGCACGTGCACTGCCGCTGCCATCTTCTGTGGGAGCGGTGATATGGAAGGCATCGTCTGTGGCGCCAAAGCCAGCCAGTTCGGCATAGATCTTGGCTCCACGCGCCTTGGCATGCTCCAGCTCTTCCAATACCAAAAAGGCAGAGCCTTCGCTCATCACAAAGCCATCACGCTCGCTATCGAAGGGGCGGGAGGCTCCCTGGGGATCGTCGTTGCGGGTGGAAAGCGCACGCATGGCACAGAATCCGCCCACTGCCAAAGGAGTTACGGCTCCTTCGGTTCCGCCGCTCACGATGATATCCGCATCTCCATATTGGATGGTGCGCATGGCGGTTCCCAGGGCATGGTTGGCACTGGCGCAAGCGCTCATCACGCTAAAGTTTGGACCTTGAAAGTTGTTTTCAATGGCTATGTGTGCGGCGGCTATATTGCCTATCATTTTGGGGATAAAGAAGGGGCTGATGCGGCGTGGACCCTTGGTGTGGGCCTTGTAGCATTCTTCTTCAAATGTTTCGATTCCGCCTATGCCTACTCCGGTGATTACTCCCACGCGCTCCGGATCAAATCCTTCCAAACCTGCATCGGCAATGGCTTCCCTTGATGCTACGAGCGCAAATTGGGTATAGATATCCAGTTTGCGCGCTTCTTTGGGATCGAAATGCTCTTCAGGTTTGAAGTCTTTTACCTGGGCTGCGATCTGGGTGGGTAATTCGGATGGATCAAAACGGGTGATGGTATCAATACCGCTTACACCTTTGACGAGGTTTTCCCAAGTCTCTTCCAAGGTATTTCCCACTGGGGTGATGGCACCCATTCCTGTAATAACAACTCTTCTTTTCATAATGGTTTACCTCATTTAGTTTAAGAGAATAATAGGATTTGCATTCATCTGAAACTTGGGGATGCCAAAGCTCAGATCAAGGCAAAACAAAAAATGGGAACAATCCTCATGGATGGTGCCATCAGGATTGTTCCACCTTTGGGTTTAACCCAGCTTTTCTTTCAGATAATCGATGGCAGCGCCGACGGTGCGGAGCTTTTCCTGGTCTTCATCAGGAATGGTGAGGCCAAACTTATCTTCAAACGCCATTACCAGCTCAACCTGATCCAGGGAGTCGGCACGGAGATCGTCGATGAAATTGGCTTCAGGAGTGATTTCAGATTCCTGAACGTTCAGTTGTTCCATTACGATTTCTTTGACTGTGGCTTCAATATCCATTGTTCCTCCTATAGTTATTGAAGTGTTGTTTTTGTATTTTATACAAGGGATTAACCCCCAATGTACTTAGTGCATGGTGAGGCCGCCATCGATGGCGATGGTCTGGCCGGTGATATAAGAACTTTGATCTGATGCCAAAAAGAGGCACAGCTTTGCCACATCCTGTGGCGTGCCCATTTTGGCAAGGGGGATGGCTTTGGAATATGCTGCCACCACGTCTTCCGGCAGTGATGCCGTCATCTCGGTTTCGATGAAGCCGGGGGCGATGGAATTCACTCTCACGTTGCGGGCGGCAAATTCTTTGGCACAGCTCTTGCCAAAGGCTATCAATCCACCCTTGGAGGCGGCATAATTTGCCTGGCCGGCATTGCCCATCAGCCCAATCACACTGGCTACGTTGATGATGCTGCCTTTGCGGGCTTTCATCATGATTTTAAAAACCTTTTGTGTGCAGATAAAGCTGCCTTTGAGGTTGATATCCAATACCAGCTGCCAATCCTCTTCCTTCATCCTCAGCATGAGGTTGTCTCGGGTGACGCCGGCATTGTTGATCAATACATCAATGGTGCCATGTTCGGAGACGATCTGGGCAAAGAGGGCTTCGATGCCATCTGCATCCACCACGTTGCCGGTATAGCCCCATGCCTGATGACCGGCAGAGCGCAGCTGTTGCACGGCTGATTCCACCGCCTCAGAGGCGATATCCATCACCATCACCTTGGCACCGGTCTGGGCAAATTCTTCTGCAATGGCAAAGCCTATTCCGCGGGCGGAACCGGTGATTACCACCACTTTATCTTTCAAATCTTTATACATCTTTTATCCTCGTAAATTGGCGTCCCAGTTTAGCGGAGCGCTTCCACCAGGGCATCCAGATCTTCAAGTTTGTCCAAATTCCAGATCTGCACATCTTTGTCAATATTCTTGATCATCCCGCTCAATACTTTCTGGGGACCAAATTCCACAAAACGCTGCACGCCCTCTTCTATCATGTATTGGACGCTCTCCACCCAACGCACGGGGGAGATGATCTGGCGCTCCAGTTTGTATCTGTTTTCCGCTCCGGAAAGCGCAGGGGCGGCATCCAGGTTGGAAACCACCGGCACCGTTCCATCAGAAAAAGGCACGGCTTCCATCTCTGCGGAAAGCCAGCCGGTGGCGCTTTCGATCAGAGGGGTGTGAAAGGGTCCGCCCACAGTGAGGGGCAATACCCGCTTGGCGCCTTTGGCTTTGAGGAGTTCGCTGGCTTTTGCCACGCCCTCTTCGGTGCCAGAAATCACAGTCTGGATGGGGGTATTAAAATTAACAGCCATCACCAGGCTGGTGCGAGCTACTTCGGCACACACCTGGCTCACCACGGCGGCTTCCAAGCCCAGAACAGCTGCCATCGCGAAAGGCACGCCAGCGTTGGCTTTGATCATAAATTCTCCGCGCTTGTGCACCAAATGCATAGCATTTTGCCAGGTAAGCATGCCGGCTGCCACCAAGGCGGTGAATTCGCCCAAGGAATGGCCTGCCACAAAGTCTGGCTTCAGCTGGCATTTTGCCTCAAAAGCCTTGAGGGCACAGATGCTGTGGAACAGGATTGCCGGCTGGGTAAAGCGGGTTTCCTTCAGCGCTTCTTCCGGACCCTCGTTCATAATCTGGCGCAATTGGCTGTTATGAGATTCATCAAAGGAATCCAACACAGCGGCAAATTCTGGAAATTTGGCAATATAATCCGCTGCCATTCCTACATATTGAGCACCTTGACCGGGAAAAACAAAAGCTGTTTTCATGATATTCCTCCTAATATCTTAGCAGCACGGAGCCCCAGGTGAGCCCCGCACCAAATGAAGTGAGCATCAAGATATCGCCGCGGCGTATCTTATTATTACGGATGGCCTCATCAGCGGCAAGGGGGATGGTGGCAGAAGAGGTGTTTCCGTATTTCTCTATATTTACTATCACTTTGCTCATCGGTACTTTAAGCTTGCTTGCCAAACCCTCGATGATGCGCAGATTGGCTTGATGGGGAATCACCCAATCCACGTCCTCTGCAGTCATCTTGTTGCGTTTCAAAAGTTCCATGGTAGAGGCATACATCGAACGGATGGCGTTTTTGAAGATCTTATTACCCTCCATATACACGGTGTGGAGGTTTTGATCCACAGTTTCATGAGATGCAGGCTGGCGCGAGCCTCCCGCTGCCTGTATCAGGAGCTCTCCCATGCTGCCATCAGCATCTATCAATGTATCCATGATATGGGAGATATCGGAAGACTCTGCACGGGACACAATGGTGGCTCCCGCTCCATCTCCAAAGAGCACGCAGGTATTGCGGTCTTCCCAGTTGGTGATCTTGGAAAGCACATCCACGCCTATTACCAACACGTGGTTTTTCGTTCCGTTTTCCACATATTGCTTCGCCATATCCAGGGCATACACAAAGCCCGTGCAACCCGCGGAAATATCAAAGGCCGGAACGTGGTTTAGCCCCAGCTTGTGCTGCACAACGCAGGCCGTGGAGGGAAAGGCATGATCTCCCGTGACCGTGGCCACGATGATGAGATCAATCTCTTTGAATCTCACCTGAGATGCCTGGATAGCGTTGAGCGCAGCCTGATATGCCAGATCACTGGCGGCCTCTGTTTCAGAGCAATGATGGCGCTCAAACATACCCGTGCGGGTGCGGATCCACTCATCTGAGGTATCCACAATCTTTTCCAGATCAAAGTTGTTTACTATTTTGGCAGGGGCATGGCTGCCAAAACTCGATAATTTGGCACGATAAAGAGACATTATTGCAACCTCTCAAAATACTCTTTGCTGTGTGAAACAAAGCCGGAACGCGCAATGCGGGCTGCAGCCCGGATGGCATTTTTGATGGCTTTGGCGTTGCTGCGTCCATGAGACACAATGCTGGCGCCATTCAGCCCCACCAAGAGGGCACCGCCATACTCCGTGTGGTCCAGCTTCTTTTTTAGATAGGAATACACAGGATAAGACAGGAGGGCACCAAATTTGGCAACCCAATCCTTGCTGAATTGTTCCTTTAGCAAATCGAAGATGCTAAGTACTGCACCTTCCACGGTTTTGAGCATCACATTACCCACAAAGCCATCACAAACAACCACTTCTGTGATACCACGCAAGAGGTCTTCACCCTCCAGATTTCCGATAAAATTGAGGTCTTCAGCCTTTGCTAACAGCTGGTAGGCTTCCCTGCTCACAGAATTGCCCTTCGCACTTTCTTCGCCGATATTGAGCAGGGATATACGCGGATTCTCCGTATCAAAGAAATGCTTGTAATAGATGCTGCCCAACTGGGCAAATTGCAACAGATTCTTTGCATCACAATCCACATTGGCACCCACATCCAGAATGATCTCATGATGTAATTGGGTGGGAAAGGTGATGGCTATGGCAGGACGCGATACGCCGGGGATGCGTCCATACACCAAAAGGGATGCAGCCATAAAGGCACCGGTATTGCCTGCACTCACCACAGCATCAGCCATGCCTTGATGATGCAGCTCGATGGCTTTGCGCATCGAAGAATCACGCTTGGTTCTCACGGCAAGAGCAGGGTTTTCATCCATACTGATGCGCTCGGAGGCATGAACTATCTTCACGCGCTGTGCATCAAAAAAAAACTTGGCCAGCTCAGGTTGAAGCTTCTCTTCATCACCCACAAGGAGCACTTCGTCACACACTTCTTCCTTGATGGCCAATACAGCGCCTTCGATCTCGGGATATGGTGCCCGATCGCTGCCAAAGGCGTCTACGGCAATGCGCACTCTACTCCTTAATCGCTAAGATCTGCTTTCCGTTGTAAGTGCCACACTTTTCACAAACGTGGTGAGGACGCTTGGGCTCGCCACATTTGCCACAAATTGCAACTGCCGGCAGGGCAAGTGCATCGTGACTGCGACGTTTATTCCGCCGTGTCTTTGAGGTCTTTTTCTTGGGAACGGCCATTATATTCTCCTTGATATTAACACTTTATAATTTGTCTGCCTGGGGCTCCACAAGGGCTTCCCAGGCTACTTGAAATACCGCATCAATGCCGCTTGTTAAGATGTAACTTTGGGCAGCAAAACGCTATAAGTCCAGTAAAAAGAACAAACTCTGGGAGGTCGGCTTTTTTGTCAATATAAATCGGGTTTCAGCTTTCTGCCCACTCAGTTTCCAGCCCCGGCTCTTTTCACCTATCGGACACCATCCCCCTATAATACATAGGGAAACGCGGGATTAAATGCCGCAATACCATTCATGGTGCGCCCATAATAAACCCCACGGTATGACGATACAAAAAGGTTATAATATTTGAGGTCAAACACTTGTTGCTGCCGCTCTGAAAATGTTTTTGTATCCCCTGATATTGGTCACTCATAATGGGGGAACACACTTTGGGATATGCCTTCAATCTGGCTTGATAAGGTATAAAGGGGGGATTGCATCAGCACACAAAAAATGAGGACAAAAAAAATGGCTCCGGAAGAGGGATTTGAACCCCCGGCCTAGTGGTTAACAGCCACCCGCTCTACCGCTGAGCTATTCCGGAACGCATTCTTTGGTGCAAGCTCTTTGAGCCGCCCTTTTCTGTCAATAGTTTTGTTTGGTTTGTGCCCGATTTATGTGCTAAACATCGTATCAGGGCAGTTTTATCAAAATAGCGGGAGGCAATGCCCGGCGTATTTCACAGGGCTTTGCCTCCACTAATCATCTTGTTTATTTCATCATGATCATCTTGCGGGAGGAGGTGTAGGTACCGCTCTTCATCCTGTAATAATACACGCCGCTGGCTGCCTGATTGCCATTGTCGTCTTTGCCGTTCCACACCAGGCTGTGTTCACCGGCGGGCAGTTCGTTATTATACAGCTGATGCACCTTCTGACCCTTTTGGTTGTAGATGCTGATCTCTACGGGAGCTTTGTGTTGCAGGCTAAAGCTGATGGTGGTGCTGGGATTGAAGGGATTGGGATAGTTGCCAATCAAACCAGTGCTGATGGCAGGAACCACAGGATCATCCGCAGGAGTGGCCTGGTAGATGTTTCCACCGCGGTTGTAGGTGCCCAGATAGCAATACCAGAGATAGCTCTGGGCGGGGCGTTTGATATCGATCACATAGTATCCGGTATCGTTGGGAATCACGATATCAATGTCATTATCCAGATCAATATCGGAGAGTGCAGCAGATACCTTGAGGTTGCCGCCGATGGTGATGGGGAAATTGGGGGATTGGGTGCCATCGGCTCTCACGCTGTGCAGCCTGCCATTGGTATCACCAAAGATCACGCCGGCATAGGCATCACCGTCAAACTTTGCCACCACGGGGGTGCATTCCACTGCCTGGTTCACGCTTACCGGTGTATTGGGAAGGTCTGTGCCATCAGGATTCAAGAAATACACAGCACCGGAGTTGGAGATCACGATAATCTCTTTTTGTCCGTTGGAATTGACGTCTGCCACCACGGCTCCCGTTTTGATGGGACCATCGGCACTCTTTTGGAACACCTGGTTGCCATTATGTTTGTAAGCAACTATTTGCCCAGTGCTGGTGGTAACGATGATTTCCGGATAGGGATCGGAATCCAGATTGGCAATGGTGATGGGATTGGGAGAACCGCCCGGCATGGTAATGGGGAAGCCGGCGATATTTTGACCGCTGCGGCTATCCAGCGCATGCAGCTGGCCATTGAGGGTGGCAACGATGATCTCGTTAAAACCGTCATTGTTGAGGTCTGCCACGGCAGGGGGTCCCAACAGGGCTCCACCCACGGAGACGGGGAAGTTTGGATAGTGGTTTCCGCTTGTATCCAATACCACCACGCTGCCGTTTTGGGTATTGGCTATCAGCTGATGGTTGGAGTCTTTTGCCAAAGAGGCTATCACCACGCCATTTCTCAAGCTTCCGCCGGCGGGAACGCTAAAGAGTATTTCCGCATTTTGGTTGAAAAGGGTGATGGTATTATTTTGCAGACAGGCGGCAAATTCCTTGATCCCGTCGTTGTTTATATCGCTCATGGCGATGGAGCCAACCACGTTTGAACCCAGGTTGAGGGGAAATCCTGCCAGCTGGCTGCCATCAGGCTTGAGGATATTCACGTTGCCCACGTGATCGCTGAATACCACCTCACGCTGAGGATCGTTATCCAGGTTCATGATGATGGGGCTGGAATTGGCTGCTCCGCCAATATTCACCGGCCATCCAGCCTGCACGTTGGAGAGGCTCACGTTAAAGGGCAGTGTCTTGGTAAAGGGCACGTCGCTATTTTGATTGGCAGTCACGGTCAGTTCAAAGGGAATCGGTTCGGAGGGAAGTCCGGCAATAGTCTCAAACACAAAGGGTTCGCTGTTGTTCCACATGGTGCTGCCGGGGGAAAGATTGCCAAAGCTGGCGGTATTGCTGGATACGGTTACTCCGGGATAGTTGCTGGAAAGAACTGCCTGCACGCCGGTTGCCGGTTGCCAGGCAAGCCCTGTATAGGGATCCAAAAAGTTGTTTAAAGAAAGTCTTAGTTTGATGGATTCGCCAGGGTTGGGGATTCCGTCTCCATCTCCAGCCAGTTCTTCGATATTGGTATCTTCGATGGTCACATACGGGATTTTGTCATACATCGTGGCGGCATAGGCATTGATTCTGCCTGCGCCCAGTTTATCCACGTGACCGGGATTGAGCTCATAAATATAATCAGAGGTCATTTTGAGGCGTTGAGTAAGCTGAGCCGGGGTCATATTGGGATGCAGCGCCTTCACCAGAGCTGCCACTCCGGCAGCCACGGGGGATGCCATCGAGGTGCCGCTAAGCGCTTCATAGCTATTGCCGGCGATGATGGTGGACATAATGGATACGCCCGGTGCACAGATATCGATGGTATAGCCAAAGTCCGAGAAATCTGCCTTGATATCGTTTTGATCGGTGGCTGCCACACACAAGGCGTTGGTGCAATCCGCAGGGTAATCCTGATAGCTGGAGGTATGCTCCAGGTTCGAGTTTCCAGCCGCTGTCACCACCAAGGCTCCCAGAGCTGTGGCATAATTTACGATGCTATTGGGATATGCGCCCTGACCGGGTCCGCCCCAGCTGGCATTGATGATATCCGCACCCACTTCCGCGGAATACTTGATCTGATCGTATCCGTATTGGATGCCGGTGGAAGGCACATTATCCGGGGCGCCTTTACAGCTGATGATGGATACTATGGGGGAGGTTCCCACCACGCCGATGCCATTATCGCCCACGGCTCCGGCACATCCAGCCACGTGGGTGCCGTGATTGTTTGCCGCAAAGTTTTGGATGGGGTTGTTATCATTGCCCACAAAGTCCCAGCCAATCAGGTCATCTTTCTTGCCTCCGCCTTCGCCGGCGTCTTGGCCGTCACCGCCCGAGATGGTGCCGGAATCCCAGTTGATGGTCATGCCGGGGGCTTCGGCAGGGTTGATCCAGATGTTGGCACGCAGGTCTGGATGGTTCCATTTCACGCCAGAGTCTGTGATTGCCACCTTCACCTCGTAAGAACCCAACACATAATCCCAAGCCTCAAAGCTGCGGATGCGGGGATGTACATATTGGGAGGTCAACATCGGATCGTTGGGGGTATATTTGCTGCGGTTGATACCTTCCAATTCCGCATACACGATATTGAAATCTTTGTGGATGGCATTCACTGCTGCATCGATATGATCATTGGAATCCAAGTACAGACGATAATGATTTTGCAGATAGATAGCCCCATCGTGCCAGGTGGGAACCTTCACGTAAGGATGCATCTGCTGCATATCCACGATTCTGTATTTAATTGCCAGCTCATCAAAGCTTTCCATGCCGGTGCTCACCACTCCGTCACGCACAGAATACTCTATTTTGCCAGTATCGTTTCCGATGGACGCTTTGTCAAAACAGGCAATGATAGTTTTGGATTGAAAAAAGTCGGGATCAAACTTTACGGCATAGATTGCACCAAAAGCTATGATCAGGGTCATTAAAAAGATCAGCTTCTTCATTATTACCTCAGATTATTCTTTTCTTTAGGATGGGTCATGGGATTTGAAAAGGGGATATTAGTCAACCCTTATTCACAAAAGTGCAGACACTAATATTGGATAAGCTCCTCTTTCTTAGACAGTTGCGCCTGCAGTATATTTTTTAAGTTAATGTTGGAATCTGCCTCCAGATTGGGATCCTCACGGATGATTTCAAAGGCATCTTCCCTCGCCATTTTCAGTAAGTCCTGATCCTTGATCAGATTGGCAAAACGGAAATTGGGCATCCCCGCCTGCTCCGTGCCAAAGAATTCCCCGGGTCCCCGCAGCTCCAAATCCTTTTCCGCAATCACAAAGCCATCCGTGGTGGAAGCCATGGTGTTCAGCCGCTCCCGGGAAATGCGGGTATTGGGCTGATGCTCGATGAGAAAGCAATAGGATTGGGCAGCCCCGCGCCCCACACGCCCCCTTAATTGATGCAATTGTGCCAAACCAAAGCGCTCCGCATGCTGCACCACCATCACGCTGGCATTGGGCACGTCCACGCCCACCTCGATCACCGTGGTGGAAACCAAAATGCTGATCTTGCCCGCCTTGAACCGGCGCATAATCTCATCCTTCTCTGCCGCCGGCATCCGCCCGTGCAAAAGCTCGCAAGTATGCTCTGGAAACACCTCCTTTGCCAGCTCTTCATGCAGCCGCTGGGCATCCAGGAGGTCCACTTTGTCGGATTCCTCTATCAAGGGGCACACCACATACACCTGATGCTTTTTCTCCAGCTCCTTTCTCACATCCTTCCACACCAATCCAATTTGGCGGCTGGAACGCACCCGCGTCACCACTGGCTTGCGCAAAGGCGGAAGTTCATCGATAATGCTCACCTCCAAATCCCCATACACCGTCATGGAAAGCGAGCGCGGAATGGGCGTGGCAGAAAGATACAATAAATCCGGCTTATTATCCTTTTTGGCAAGTGCCGCACGCTGCTGCACGCCAAAGCGATGCTGTTCGTCCACCGCCACAAAGCCCAGTTTGTGATAGCTCACGCCCTCCTGGATCAAGGCGTGGGTGCCCACGATGATATGATATTCGCCCCGGCTGATATCCTCCATGGTCTGCCTTTTCTCTTTGGAAGATCCGCCTTTGAGGAGCGCCACTTTGATGGGCATCCCCTCCAAAAAGCGTTTGATGCTCTCATAATGCTGTTCCGCCAAGATCTCCGTGGGTGCCATCATCGCCGCCTGAAAGCCATTTTCCACCGCCAACAGCATGGCAAAAAGCGTCACAATCGTCTTGCCGGAGCCCACATCCCCTTGCATCAGGCGAGACATCTGTTTATCCGAACACATATCGTTGAAAATCTCGCGGATCACCTTCTTTTGAGCGGTGGTAAGCTGGAAAGGCAGCTTGTTTTTGAGCTGAGTGGTAAAGAGCTGCCGATTCTGGAAATTATTGCCCAACACCTTGGTGCCGTGATAATAGCGATGCCGTGCCCACAGCAGCTGGGTGAAAAACAGCTCTTCATAGGCAAAGCGCCTCTTCTCCTCCGGTGCCTGCTGGGGCGTCTGGATAAAGTGCATCAATTGCAGCGCCGTATTTCTATCCCTGAACCCCCGTTTTTCCAGGATGAGCTGGGGCAGATTCTCCTGGATGGTGGAGGCATAAATGGCAAAAGCCTGATGCACCAAACCTCTTAGAACCTTCTGAGTAAGACCCGCCGTGGAGGGATAGACGGGCAGGCACAGGCGTTTCTTCCAAAAATCATCCTCCGCCTCATCATCCACCACTTCCACCTCCGGATGCGTCATCTGCAATTGTCCGTTATATTCGCTCACCATGCCATTCACCCAAATTTTATTGCCGGGAACCAAGATCTTTTCCAGCCAGGGGGGAATCGAAAACCAACTGCAAACCAGGGTATTCATCATGTCGTTGATGCCCGCGCTCAGGATATTTTTGCCGCTTTTGGTCTTGCGCCTTTCCACCCAGGAGATATTGGCGGTGAATGCCACGTGGTCTCCGGGCTTCACCTTGTGCAGAGTGGGATCTATCTGACGATGGATATAATAGCGCGGAAAATGCTCCATCAAATCTAACACACGATGTATCCCCAAACGCCCCAATAGACGCGCTCTGCCCTCACCCACGCCTTTCAGATATTTGATGTGGGTGTAGGTGTCTTTTCTATATTCCTCACTCTTTTTTTGCATAATTTCCACTCTGCGGGAGGTGGCTGTTTTTGTCAAGGAGGCTGGTGGGGGGGGTATAACCACTAATTACCCGAATTAAGCGAATTACACGGATTATTATCATAAAAATGGTACCCATAAAGAATGTAACTATATAGAAACATTAGTTTTACCGGTTTTACAAACCAACGAATTACTCTTTCTTTAACATAGCATAAAACAATAAACATCAATCAATATCTGTCTTCAAAAATTCTATTTGGTTAATTGGCGAAATCGGCGGATAAGATACGGGCTTAAAGCCGACAAAAGTTAGCGAGCCAACCGGATAAATCCAATGTTCTCAGTTGGTTACAACCATATTCTTTCCCCTGATCCCTGTGCCCTGACCCCCTGTCCCTGGTCACACTGCCGGCTGCCGCGCTTGTTAACCACCCTTGTCTCACCCTTGTCTCACCCTTGTCGAGACAAAGGAGAGACAAGGGAGGCTAATGGGCAATTCATCACGAGCCCTATCAACTAACAAAATCAGCTAACAATTAAAAAAGCCCCCAGCAGAGTACCAGGGGCTTATATTCAGATGGTTATAGATTTATTTTGCCAGCAGGTTTATGAGGCCTCTGTTTTGAGGCAGAGGACCTAAGCCGGCTGTGATTTTGAAGAATTGTTTGTCAGGATTCAGCAGATTGTCTGGCAATACAAGCTTGTCTGTCTTATGCACATAACCCAAGGCTTCGTATTCACCGTAAGGATCATCTGCTACATAAACCATATACCATTCCGCTTCTGGGCTTTCAGTCCAGCTCAGTTTCACGCCGTTAGCTGTTTTTTCCAGCGTGAGATCGGTAACTGGCGAAGCTGTGGTACTAAAGGAATTGACCTTGATATTATCCAGATACCAGTAATTGATTTGATAACTGTCTTCTCCGGCAGCTACAAAGCGAATTCTGAACACACGGTTTGCAGCGTGAGGAGTGATATCGTATGTAAAGCGGGTCCAGGGCAGGTCTCCGGTAATGATGGAGCTATGTCCACCCAGATATTGCCACTGTCCACCATCCCACACTTCGGCATACAAGACGTTTTCGTATTCGCTGTTGTAGTTATCCAGATACAGATCAAAGCTAAGCTCCAGATTATCCACGCCACGTCCGTCAATCAGATAACTGGTGAGAGTCATGTAGTAATCAGTTACACTGGGGGCGTAGAAGAATTGAACCGATGGAACGGGATTTCCAGAGCTTTCATTTATGCGCCAATTTGCGCCGGCGGCTACCCAATAGTTTGAATCCATGCTGGCTTCCGACCAATCTTCGATAAAAGGCAGGCTGTGCGGTGAGGGAGCCACCACCGTAACTGTAGCTGGATCAGACAAGGCGGAATCCTGACCATAATATACGGCCTGGACTGTGTAGGTATAAGTTCCGTCTGCCAGATTGCTATCCAGATAGGTGGCGGTGGGCACGAGCTCGCTATTGATTTGGAAGCCATCGCGGAATACTTTGAAGCCGCGCAGTGCACGCTGTGAATTGTCTGTATTGGGTTGATCCATGATGCGGATATGTTTTCTTTCTGCTTTGTCGTTTATGCTATTTACCACGGGAATATTCAGCCAATTACCTTGAGAGCTGATGCGTGAACCTTCATTTACATAAGCTTGCAGATTCCAATTGTAATCGTGACCATAATCCAGAGCCAGACTGCCCCATTCTCCGTTGGCAAACAAGATATCACCTTTGCCTGCCACGGCAGGGCCGTTGTCACGACCGGCGGGATAGGCTTCGATATCCTGAGCGTCGCAATTGTAACCAATCCAGAGAGCTTCTCCCTGAACGATGGTAAAGGGCACATCCAGCACGATTTCATGCCAGCTTGACTGCGCTATATTACCTACGGGCTGAGAATATACGAGGAAATCAGGAGCGATGTCAAAATCGTTCCCTTTCCAGATACGCAGGGTGAAATCTGCTTCTCCGGTTCCGCGGTAGAATTTGATCTTTTCAATCTGCATACCGGCATAGTTCCAAAGATCATAGCTGGTAAACTTCATGGCTACGTCAAAATCTCCCACGGCGCCGAGGCCCACTCTGCCGCCGTTTACTCCACTTTCATAGTGAATCCAGCCGGGGGTTCCGGGTTCGGCAGATGCCACTCCCCAAGTGAGCAGCACATCGGTGAGATCCTGCACTCTGGCTTGCAGATTTACCACCTGCAGGATGCTTTCATCGATGCCATTGCCTGAGAGCGGATAGCTGTGGATGGTGCGGCCAAGGTTGTCCTGAACCTTCAAGGTGGCAGTTTTATTTCCCTGGCTTTGAGGCGTAAAGATTACATTTAAGTGCAGCTTTTGATTGAAGCCGAGCTGCACTGGCAAATCGGTTTGAACCTGGAAGTTTCCTTCCACATCGCCATCAATATAGATATCAGTTTCGTTTATGGTGATATAGGGTCCACCGTTATTTTGAATGATGAATTCCTTGGGGCTGGGATTGAGCAATTCCACATCTCCAAAATTCCAGCTTTGTGGCATGATGGAATAATGTGGCGGCCATTCGCCTGTAACGGTGAGGGAAACGGGGAGGTTGAGGATGCCGGATTCGGCATTGTGGGTGATGATAAATTCAGCGTTGTGAGTGCCAATGGGGAGATTGACGGCGCTAAAATCCACTGTTAGCTCCATACTATCTCCCACAGGCACTGCACCGGTACGAGGAGAGGCTTTCGCCCAGGTAAGCACAGGGCAAAGCTCCAGTCCAAACATCAGATCGTTTTGAGAGTTTACAAGGATGGTGGCGGTGCCGGGAACGGGACCTGCCACGATATCAATGCCACCTGCCTGTGAGGCTTCGGTAACGCCGGGCACGATATCCGGAGTGATATTGACAGTACTGAGGATTTCACCGGTTTCTTTATCAATCTGCATTAGTTCAAGGCGGTAATCTCCATACTGGGTATTTGCCCAAATGTTGCCGGAACCGCTGTAAACGTCGTAGGCAATACCTGCCATACCGCCAGCCTCTGTAACAAGAGTACGGATGAGATTGCCATCCAGATCCACAAGGCGCAGGGGTCCAAACCATTCGTTTGTAATCCAAAGACCTTTTTCGTCATCATCATAGGCAATGCCACGTGCAGCAGAGGGAATGGAAATGGTTCTTATCAGACTGTGTGTGGCAAAATCCATCACATACACGGTGGTGCTGTTTGTGGCGCCATAGAAATAGGTGCCGTCGAAGGTCATATCACGCACGCCGGCAAATCCGGGAATGCTGAAGCTTCCCAGATATTCACCCGTGAGCGTATATTTGTTGATCTGCTGAGAAGAAGTGCCATTCCATTTGCTGGTGTAGATGTGTTGTCCATCTGAGACAGCACCATATTCACCACTGGTGACGGCATTGGGATATACAAATTGCAGATCCAGGTAAGCACGGCTGAAGGCAGACCGCGTTTTGAAGGTGCCATGGGGGTAGCTTTCAGAGTAAAGGGCTGCTTCAGGGTTTTGAGGGATTTCTTTGATGGTGGGTGTGAAAGCTGTGCGGTTCTCGGTTTCCACACCACGGATAGTAAAGTGCAGCGGCAAGCCGCCATCGTTTGTGATGGTGACGATCTGGGTGGAGGTATCTCCGAAAGCCAGGGTTTCATCCAGACTGCCAGGATTCACGGCGATTTGCGGTGGCACAGAAATAGTGCTGAAACGATAGACAGCGCTCACACTGCCGCCAAATTCGTTTTGCGCTTCCACTGCCCAATACCATTGCTGGTTATTTTCCAGAGTGAGACCGCCATCTGTGACGGGGTTGTAGAAGTTGTTTGTGGTTTCAAAAAACTCATCAAACAATGCATCTTCATCCTGAGAGATAAAGATCACATAGTAATCCGGAAGTCCGCCATTGACCAGGTCTGGCTCCCAGGTAAGATTGAAGCCTGAGATGGGCAGACCGGTGGCGCCATTGGCAGGATAGGTGAGAAGAGGCGCTACGGCAGGACCATCATCCGGCAATACAAAGGTGAAGCGGGCATTGGGACGATAGGGATAATCAAGTCCGCCTGTGAGATTGTGTCCTTCGCCTTCTTCAACTAAATTCACTACCATTTTACCCGGGATATCGAGGGAATTCACCGTTGTGTAACTACCCATCTCGCTATTTGTAAAGGAGATATCGATCAGGATGTTTTGGGAGCCGTTCCAGGTAAAAGGTTGGGTTAATTCAAAGGTGTGCCAGCCGGCGTTCTCGAAAAGGGCGTCATCTGAGAAATAAGTTTCCAGATTATCATATTCAAAATCCGACAGCGAAGCGGCATTTGTGTGTTTCATGCGAATCATGAAGTTTTCCAGCGGCATGTCATCATTCTCGATCACATCAAAGGCGAGGGTATTGATGGCACCATTGGCAAAAGCTCCGGCAGCAGTCAATTCATCTGCCGTGTAGAGTATTTGATTTCGAACTGCATAGTAGGCATAGAAGGGGAAGTGTGATTCCTCTGTGCCATCTCCCACGGTTACAAAGCCCATGGGCAAGCCGGCAGCACTGAGTGCAACTTCATATATTTCACTGCCATAGCTTATCTGTAAGGTGGCTGTGATATCACCTTCTATACTGGGTCTGGCGCGTACGGGGATGTAAACGCTTTCGCCAGTGGCAAGGCTCACGGGCAGATATTGGGCACTGTATTCAAACATGGAGGCATTTGCACCGGTGATGGAGATTGAGGCGGCATCCAGCAGAATCTCGCTGCTGCCTGCATTGAACACCTTTACCTGCATCCACTGTCCTGACATATTTTGGGGCAGAACACCAAAAGCCAGGTTATCGGGATAGTAGCCAAAGATTGGGGTTGCAGGCAGATCCCCGTGTTGAATCTTCAAGTTTGCAAAACCGGTAATCATGGATCCGGCAGTGGGCACGTTGGGATCAATCGGCTCACTGCTATTTTGCAGGCGCAGCCCGCGGTGGCCCTGGGTGGTTGTACTGATGAAGTTTCCACTGCTGGCTCCGGGGGTGTTTTCTTCCACGGCGATGATCAGATTTTGGACGTTGTTATAACTGAAAGGATAGGTGAGCGGTATATCTATCCAGCCTGCCACGGCGGGAAGCTCCACTTCGCCAGAAAATACGGGCAGCAAGTCTGTCATACTGAGCCAGCTGTTGGCATTGGGGAATACGTTTAGATCAGTATGTCCCATATAGACAGTCCAGTCTTTGCTGTTTATGGCGTTGCTCAAGCCATTCCAATAGTAAGAGATTGTTTCGATTACCTGATTGGGCACATCGATTTCGTTTTGCAGATAGATAGTTTGAGAATAGTTATAGGCATAGGCAGGGAAGATGGGCATGCCCGGAGCGGTATCATCTCCATCGCCGATGAGCACCACGTCTGCAGGCAAACCGAGGGCACTGAGTGCCACATCATATTCTTCACCTTCATGATTTATGCGCAACGTGGCAGTCTTTTCGCCTTCGGCTGAAAGCGTGGCACGCACGGGAATGCTCACACTGCGGCCAGGCATCAGCAACACTGGCAGTTTGGATGTGTCATATTCAAACATATCAGTATTATCGCCAAAAATCTCGATGTCATCTGCTTTTAGCTGCAACACGGCACCGCCGATATTGCTTACAATCACGTTTTGCCATTTGCTGGGACGGTTTTGGGTCAAAGTGCCAAAATCCATGTTTTCAGGCGTGTAGATAAAGATGGGGTAATCCGGCAATTCACCAAATTCAACGAGCACATTTGGATAGGCTGCTTTTATGGTTCCGGAAGGCGGATCGGCTGGATTCGGATTGAGGCTATCGTTGAAATAAGTGATGCTGCGGTTCATTCCCGGTGTGGGTGTGGTGTAGAAAAAGCTGACGTTATTTGTATAGCCGGGCATGTTTTCATCCACGGCGATGACCAAGTTTTGACTATTGTTATACACAAAGGGAGCGTCCAGCTCGATAATGACCCAGCCTTCAGCTTCGGGGATATAAATTTCGCCTCTGAATACTTCGATGAGCTCGGCGTGTGGAATCCAGCTTGAACTGCCGGAGAATCCTTCTTCATCGGTATGGCCCATGTAGATGGTCCAATCATTGCTGTTGTACCCTTCTGATTCACCATTCCAATAGTAAGACAGCCTTACAATGCGTTGATCTGCCATATTCAGCTCGCTTTGCAGGTAGATACTTTGGCTGTAGGTATATCCATACCAGGGGTTTATGGGCAGTTTATTATCCACGTTGCCATCGCCTATGGTCACCAAGGTAGTCGGAAGAGTGGTAAAGCTCCAGACGGGGCAATCCTCAGCGTCTCCATATTCGTTGTAAGGCACTACTTGCCAAAAGTATGTGCGTCCGTTTTCCAGCGGAGCAGCAGTGGTGTAACTGGTAACATCACCCAAATCCGTGTGTTCTTCCACACTTTGGGCGGGGTCTTCAGACCACAGTGAAATCTTGTAGCCTTCAGCACCCAATACTGAGGTCCAATTGAAAGTGAGTTCTAATGGTGCATAGATGATGCCATTGGCAGGGCGCAGATACAGAGGCGCTCCGGGGGGAGTGGATACGCTGGTAATGATCTGCACATTGGAGCGAAACAGGGTGGAGGCTCCGTTCTCAGATGAGGGGAAGGTTGTATTTGCATATTTAAATACGGCACGATAGCCAAAATCATCCGGGAAGGAGTATCTGAATACGGGATGACCGCTTTGGCGAGCGCCGCTGTGGTTTTCAAAAAGGAATTCAATGTTTTGGTTTCCATTCCATTGGAATGTATTACTAAAAGGATAAACGTGCCAACCGCTATCGTTGTAGATTACGTCATCTTGATAAACAAGCTGGAATCCATCCAGACCGGGGTATGCCAAATAGTCTCCAGAACTATAATCCATATCGTCGGTGTGGCGGGCGTAAATACGCTGATCTTCTTTTACATAGTTATCCGGTGAATTGTTTACTTCCAAGCCCAGCCCGATGATGCTGGAAGCACCTACCAGACCGGCGGTATTAATCTCTTGCTTTGTCCAGATCACTTTGCTCCAGCCATAATCAAAGTTGCCATGGAACGGGATATTTTGCGTAGTGAAAGTCCCGGTGCCGGTACCTATGGTGTAGGTTTCGGCCACGGCAAGGCTGATGAGCACAAGTGACAGAGCTAATAAAAGGTATTTTTTCACAATAACTCCTTGATTGGGTTTATCTGAATTTAATACTGCAAAAATCGTAAGGGGGGATTTTGGGTTTGGGATATCACAAAATCCCCGATTTGATTTTGACATGAAAAAGAATCAAATCTGTCTATCAAACCCGTGGCTGCGTGTAAAGATGTGTTGTTGTGCGATGTTGACATATAAAACGCTCAGCCATGGGTTCTTTTTGATTTGATATAAAAGGTGGTGGCAGATTCTGCAACCGTTTGATTTTGAAGCATATAATTCCAATACTCCCGGAAGCTGGAGGGATTGCTTGGCTGGATACCGCCAAAACCACATCTGCTATTCGCAAGGCTTTGAGATACCGGCGTCACCGGTGAAATCAAAACCTGATCCAGAGGGCGTCCCCAGATACAGTCTTGATGGGCTTTGCTTTCTTGGTTTGCAGCTTCCATTGGAGTTCCTTTTTTAGTCTATATTTTGTTGCACTACTTATATTATACTTAATACATGGCTTCAATTATGACAATCAAGGATGCAATGTCAAGAAAAACGAGTTTTGGTGGATTTGAAAGTTATGCACCTGGAAATGGTCTCTTGGCAGTGCCAGAATGCTGGAATTGTTGCCCTTGAAAACCTTAGCAGATACAGGCTTCAATACCGAGATCATTAGCACGGATATTATTGGCTGTGAGTAAATATCAGATCTGATTTGATGGCATAGCAACGCGAGAAGAGAATATTGTATCCATTTGAAATATTAGATAGATACAATGTAAACGAAAGGGGTTTGTTTTCCAGACGACAGAACCGGTTTTTGGATAAACTTATATGTAAGCTGGAAAAAAGGGAGCCCTAAAAGCAAGCAGATAAAACCGACCTAAAAGGCTCACTGTTTTGCTACTTATAGCATTGAAGATATCGCGAGACCGATGGCTGCCTTTGCAGGCCTTACCTTAATATGTGAACTGTGTAAACAGGAATCACTTGTGAGGCGCAGAATCCGTATTACCATTATGTTTTGAGCATGTAATTATATAAAATTGAACACTAAAACATAATGAAGAGACAAAGATGAAATCTGTCAATAGCAAAAAGACCTTGATACGGGCTTTCTGCCAAGCATAAGTTTAAGAAAGCATATTGTAATGGTATTTATGAGCATTAAGAGTGTCTAAAATCATTTGCTTACAACTGGTTGGCAAGCCGTCTCATCTCTGCTGCTCAGACGATATCCTTGAACATTTTCAGCATAGTGGGGTAGCTGATCTTGAGTTGTTTGCTAAGCTGCATTTTATTATTGTTGTGATGCTTGATCAAGGCATTGAGTGCGTCTTTTTGGAAGCAGAGATTTGCCTCCTTCCAATTTTGCTCTGTCACGCTTTGGCAATACTCTGCAAATTGGGGATCAAGTTCAAGCTTTTTCTGGGCTGCATAACTATAGCGAAAGTCTGGAATATCAAAACCTGCTGAGATCAGCTTTTTGCGGATGGCTTGAAAGGTGCAGAGCTTGAGATCAAGGTGGCTTAGCAGCTCGCTAACGCTTTTGCCCTGGGTAAGGTGATGTATTATCAGGGAGTATTGAAAGGTATTCTTGCATTGCTTCCAATCCTTATCCAGGCAAAATGCCATGTTTCCGACATCAATTGTCTTTTGGCCATGGCTAATCCAAGGTAGGTAGTATTTTTCCATAAATTCTGGATACTCCCTGGCGATGCGGGCGGATCTGGAAAATAGGTGAATCCCCTGTTCCTGCATATCCATCGCCGCATCGTATCCTTTTTTCATGTAATACCTTGCCATTTCGAGGTCCTGCTTTTCCTCCCGATAGTAGTGTCCCAGATAGAGGCACACCACGGGTATCTTTTGCATGATATTATGTTTTTCTGCCTTTTCCAACATTTTCATCAGGGCTTCAATGCGCTTATTGTGGCTGGGATTATAGCGTTCATACAGCGAGGCAGTATTCTCAAAACACAACAGTTGCCGATAATGACTCTCGCTCATCTCGTAGGCTTCCTGATAACATTTTAGTGCCTTTTGCCACTCTTTATTCTTTGCATACCACACGCCCAATGCCAGGTGAAATCCGGATTGAAACGTATCCAGACCAAGCTTTTGGCAGATGCCCATGCCTTCAAAATAGTTATCAAAAGTGGCATCCATCTGACCCAGAGTGATATTGATGGATTTGCGTAAAAACAGAGCCTTTACCAACGCATAATCAAGTCGGTTTTGCCTCATATATTCCAAACCCTCATCAAACACACTCATATCCCCGGCAATTACATCCATAAAAAAGAGATTGCGACTGAATGCCTGCTCAAAAGTAGCCGTTATCACCTTTAAATGGTTTGAGTGTGCAAAAGATTGTGCCCTTTGTATGTAGTTACGGGTGTTTTTGATATCGAACAGACGGTAGAAAAAACTGGCTATTTCCAATAGACCGTAAGAAAAGAAGTCATTTTTGGGGATGCTATCACCGTGGACTTGGTGAGTAAGCTCCAAAACGCGCTCCGCTTCCATCAAAAAAAGGTAGCCCTGTAGCATATCTCCATCCTGATGGTGAAACATCCCCCACAAAAGATGATGGCAAGCCCTGATGAGGGGATCGGGATTATCTTTGTTTGCAGGCAATTCCAAATCCTGCAAAATCCTTGCATCCACCAGATTCAGGTTCTTCCAATCTTCTTTGAATAGGTTAAGATGCTTTTGCACATAGCCACTGCTGTGAAAGCAAGGGCTGTTATTGGTATCAGAAAAATACACTACTTCGTTCATAAGACATTTCAAATCCCACATCACCTATTTTTGTCAAGGCAAATCGACCCCCTTGTTCCCTGACCCCTAAGGCACACGCAGCGGGCATCTTGCCTGTTAACCACCCTTGTCTCTCCTTTGTGTAGACAAGGGTGAGACAAGGGTGGTACAAGGGAGGCTAATGGGGAAGGACTGGGAATTTTTAGCTGGTTTCGTCTGGGAAATCTGTTTGTTGGCTGTCTTCTTCCATATTTCCAGATTCAGGTGTTTGGTTATCCACAGGAGGATCTTCCGGGCTGGCAGGCACGATTGGGGTGCTGGATTCACTAATAACACCTTTGGATGCACTTTTTTTGAACATATTAAAAAACATCAGGGCAAGAACAACCACCACTAAGCCAATAATAATCCAGGTCAGGGGAGAAGATTTCCTGCCAAAAATGGCTAACTTTTTGGGCACTTCATATTGCAGATAAATGGAATCTGCCGGAGCGCCTTTGATATCCCAGGTGTAAACGCCCAAAGAATCGTTCTTGGTGCTGGCATTGGTGGCTATCACTTTAAAGGGCACTTTCCACGTGATTTTATGCTCGAAAGTGGCTAACATCGCCGCCATTATGTCCTTATACTCCTCATTATCTTCCTCGATTTGGCCGCCGCCAATCAATTCCATCACGTTGGGAAGATATGATATCGTGTAAAGATCGTGGGTGGACGTTTCTTCCTTCCTCACCACGGAAGGCTGGTTGGTGCTGCTGGTATCTGCCACCATCGGGAGCTTGTTCAGTTCAAGGATATTCTGTACCTTGCCTATGGATTCTGTCCCCCGATATTTATCGTTTTCCCAAGCTTTCACACTGAAGTTATATGGCACATAGCGCAGCGAATCTTCCTTCACCATATCCTCGGTCTTTTCCCCATCCTGGCTTTTATCAATTCCCTTCATAAAGCGAAAATCAACCGAGTTGTCTTTGTTAATCGTAAATTCAGACTCTGTGAAGACACAGCCCGTTAAAATAAACAAAGTAAGCGCCAAAAGTAATATGCGTTTCATAATTTCTCCTTTTTTGTGTGTTGTGGATATGGCGTAGAGCATTGTGCTTTATATCCATTGGATCCGTCATCTATCCATTTGGTCCATGCACTCTTCATAGACGATTCGCATTATTCTCATTGTGTTACTTTCTGTCAAGGAGAATGCGCTTGCCAGCCAGAGGCCAGAGGCCAGAGGCCAGGGAGTGGCGTCCCGCCACTTCACTGAAACCTGGCACCTGCTTGCGCGGCAAGCCTATTTGAGCAGCAACATCCTCTGTGGAGGCACGTCACTGCCACGCAGTTTCTGCAAATATACTCCCGAAGGCAGGCTGCTATCTGCATTCCAAACGAGGTCGTTATTGCCGGATTTGACGTTATCCAGGGTGATGCTATCCACCTTTTGCCCTTTCAGGTTGTAGATATCGATGATGGCATTGGTGAGGGGTTTATCGCTGCTGAGGCGGAGGGTGGTGCTATGTTTGAAGGGATTGGGGCGAGGGGGCTGGAGACTCAGGCTCGCTTGGGGAGCCAGCGCATCATCAGCAGATACCATATCGCTGGTGCGGTATTCGAAGGGGATGCTGTAATCGCCAAGTTCGGGGCTATTGATCACATAGCGGAATTTGCCGATACCGCTGGAATAAACCATCAGATTGAGGTGGAAAGCCTTGGCGGTATTGGGAGGGATCACGTGGGGCATGGCAAAGCCGCCGGGGAAGCAATTTCCCTCTTCATCACAATAATTGAAGTACCAATCATCCGGAGCATCATCCACTTCGATACGGGTATTAAAATCCGAACCCATGCCCAGGTTGAAAATCCAGAAAGGCTGGGAAAGATAGTTTGAGACAGCCGGATCTTCCACAATCTCTGTACTCCAATCCATCGCCGCTCTGATATGTGTTTCCGGCAGGGGCAGGCTGTGCGCCGTTTGCAGGATGGTGTTGTTATCCGTTTGTATAAATGCCGCCACCCACAGCTTGTCATTATCATAGTAATCCCGGATTTCAAACTGAGCAGTGAAGTTCAATTCGCCAGCATCCAGGCTGATAGTTTCGCTGAGAATCTGGCGCGTAACGTGGGTATCCTGGTCTGTCACATCATTTTCCACCAGATATAACAGCAGTTGGGCACTATCGAGGGCAAAGCCCGGCGTTACAATCCGGGCGGTGCCATGCATCAGGCCACTATTGACATTAAAGCTGGTGACTTTCATTTTGAGGGGAGATGCGGCAAAGCGGTAAGGGGCGAGCGCCTCTATAATGGGGGCTCCGCTGGCTACACCGTCAATATTGCCTTCCAAGTAAGTCTTGCCATTGAAGATCACCGTGGGGATGCCAAATACTTGGTAATGATCAAAGCGGTCCAGCACGTCCTGATTGGTGAGGGGACCGCTCTCCGTGTAAAGACGGGTGGAGATAAACTCTCCAAAATGGGTCTGCGCATGCACCGCATCCAAACCCTGGAAAACCAGCTGACAACCGCTGCACCAATTGGCCCCAAAATCCTCCGCAATGGTGGTGAGAGGATAATATTCCGGCACGTCTGCCACAAGGTTCCACGCGGCAAACAGCATGATAAAGATAACTATATATTTCATGGATTTCTCCTTAAACTAATGGTTAAAAACGGGTGGCGAGCTCTATCCTGAGCCCGGAAAACGGCGCCACATAACGGCACATTCCGTTGCGGCACACCTTCCCGCCAGCCTCACGGCCGCCAAAGATGAGGATATCGCTCTCGTTGGAAAGAGCCAAACGCAGCTCTGCGCCAGCCCAATAGCGGCTGGTGAGTATGGAGTCAAAATCCGTCCACTTGCTTTCTGCAGCCAAGGAAATGCTGTGGCCGCCCAAGGCTAGATCAAGCTGCAATCTGGGTTCATAATGGCTCTTTAGCTCATAGGCACTGCCTTCAGCATTCAGGTTTTCCTTATCCACCAGCTTGTATTGGGCAATCACGCCGAGGGGCGTGCCAAAAGCGGGAAAGTCGAAACTGAGGGCAGGGGTGATTTCCCTCTGCCAATAGTGGATTTCCTGGTTTAGGTGATCCAGATCGCTGCCCTTCTTTTCCACATGGGACCAGGAGGCTTCGCCATTTAGGTCGCCGATTGTGTATTGCACTGCCGCGTATGCATCATTCATGCGCTTGGATTTGTCCTTGTTCCACGCTTCGGCATAGTTCAGATCAAAGCTGGTATTGCCCAAACCCACGTTTGCCCAGCCCTGCCAGCCTCGCTCGTCCAATGCGGAGGCTTGGGTATCGCTGAGGGTTTCCCCGTGGTAATTGGCAAGGGGAACATCCTGCTGGCGGAAGTGGAACTGGTCATAATCCTTGATGGCTGTGCCCAACATCAGCGGGCCGATACTGTAATCGGCAGTGACATAGAGGGCAGAGCCGGAGACGGATTCAAAAGTAGGGGAAGCGGGATAATCCAGATCGCGGGTGGCATATTCGGTATTGATATTCAGGTTTGCCAGATTTATGCCCAGCCTGCCGGAATAGATGTCTGTGCGGCTGTAATCATTGAGCGGAGTGAGGTTGCGATAGCCAACACCGGCGATGCCTAACTTCATAAACCAGAGGGGATATTCAAAATCCAAGCCGTAAGCCAAATCCAGAGCATTGCCATTTTGGGGACTGGCATTGGCGCCATAAATGGCTTTGAGACGGAAAGCGTCGTCATATTTGAAGTGGAATCCATCCAAACGGTGGTCGTGATCAAACTCCAAATCCTCATAACTGCGGAAGACGAGGCCGCTGCCGAAGGTTTCATACATCGTGCCACCACGCAGCATCCAGGCATCCTTTTCATAGGCCACAAACAGCTCTTTCCAGCCCACGCCGAGGTTTTGGGCATGCAGGTGATGCACCAGCTGGCTTTGGTCGTTTTGATATTTGGGCAGCTCTGCCACAAACTTCATGCCAAAAGCGAAATTGCGATAGCCCATTTGGAAGGAAAAGCTGTCTTTGAAATAGAACCCAAGCGAATCCTTGGCATCACGATAGATGAGCTGGGCTTCGTTGAGGCCATTGATGGTGAGATTTTGCTGGGCAAACAAGAGGCCTGCCAAGAGGAGCAGGAACAGCAATAAATAGCGTTTCATACAGTTATTCCTGTTTTTCTCCCAGCTTCTTTTCTGGCTTTTGTCCGGGTTTTTCACCCAGCCCCGGTTCCGGCTTATCGCCTATTCCCGGTTCTGGTTTTTCTCCCAGCTCTGGGACGGGCTTTTCTTCCAGTTGAGCACCAGGTTTCTCTTCCAGCTGGGCACCTGGCTTTTCTTCCAGCTGTGCGGGCGGCTTTTCACCAAGCTTGAGCAGGGCTATGATCTGTGCCTCGTATTCCTCCATCACGCTGGGATCAAAACCCTTGTGGGAATATACAATCTCGCCTTTGCCATCCAGGATGAAGGTATGAGGAGGGATGCTCACGTTCAGCTTTTTTGCCAAAGTCATATCCGGATCAAAGAGGGTCACAAATTTGAAGTTGTTTTGCTTCAGATAGTTTTTGGCACGCTGCTGGTCTTTGGGTTTATCGATGGAGATCATCACCACGGTGATATCCTCGTAACGCTGTGCCAGATCGCTCAATAGCGGCATGGATTGCTTGCAGGGTTTGCAATAATCCGCCCAGAAATCGATGATGAGAGGATTGCCGTCCAAAAGCTCAGAAAGAGTCACGTTCTTGCCGGTGGCATCCTGCAGTCTAAAATCCGGCATGGCATCTGCCCATACAATCGCGCTTGCCAGTATCAAAAGGGTTATCAAAAGTATGTTTTTCATCTTTGTCTCCTAAAATTTAGTTATGTTTAGCGGCACTTCAATGCCACCGTAAATGAAGGCGTCGTTGTTGAACGTGCCAGGTCTGTGCTGCACAAAGATCACCAAGGCTGTGTCATCCGGCAATTGGGCGTCAACGCTCTCTACGCTGAAGGAAACAGCCCCATCCAAATTGTTGCCATCCAGAGGGATGCATCTTTTGCCGCGCACCACGTTGTGCAGATTCACCTGTTGGGTGTTTGTGTAGCTGGAGGTTTTTTCTATCAAAACGGCACTGAGATACATATCCTGCAAGGGGGTTCCTTCCACTAAGAATTCCAGTTCCACACTGCCGGAGACGGTTTGTCCATCTTGGGTGTAGAGCAGGTTTTTGTATTCAATGGGTTTGTTCATCTCGAGATAAGTGTGAACCCAGTGATCAAAGGCGTCCAAACTCTCCTGGGAAGAGCCGTTGATGCGGTTGGTGCCTTGTACCATGGCTGCGGGAACACCGGACGCTCCGTAATAGGCAAATGTGGGATCACCAGTCACAGCCAGAGGTGGGGTGGTGTGGTGTTCCAGATAGATCAACTGGCCGGGATGTTGCTGTTGCAATTGGTGTAGTTTGGCTTCCACGGGCGGGCAGTTGGGACATCCCAAAAAGGTGAAGTATTCTATCACCACGGTCATCTTGGGATCGGGAACGCTGCATTGGGCACCGTTTCCCTTCAGCAACCAGCGGTCGTTTTCCTTGATCAAAGTATCGCCGATGAAGGTGCTGTCTGCCAAAACACCACGCTCGGCACTGCTCAGCTTGAGCTGCCAATTCACGTTGGCGTGGGTGGGAGAAGTCTGTTGGGAAGCCAGCATCTTCACTTCCACAAGTGGATTGGGGTCTTGGCTAAAGATGCCTTCCAGCCAGGTGTGGCGGTCGGTTTTGCTCTGCCCATTGTGCATAAAATCATCACTGAAATAGCTCATCGCTTCAACCACATCACCCATCACCAGAGCTTCCTCGAGGGGAGCAAAGACTATGGGGGTGAAATCCAGCTTATCAGGTGGTTTGAAGCTGTGATCAAAGCGATCACAGCCGCTGAGGGCAAGCAGAGCCAACAGGATAAAGACAAGGTGTCTATATTTCATTCGGTCTCCTTGGGGATCTGCGCCAGAGCGTCACGCACCCGTTTGGCGCTGATGAGTTCGGGAAAGAGGATGGGCTCTTTGCCGGGGATATAAAGGGCGTTGAAGGGCACTCCCGCGCGCTCGTGAGCCTGTATCCATTTGAGGAGGGTCTCGTCTTTACGGGTGAAATCTCCTCGCAGAAGGGTGACGCCATGGGCGGCAAATTCTTTCATAATATCAGGGGTAAAGAGGACGGTCTTTTCGTTTGTCATACAGTTTTTACACCAGTCTGCACCGATATCCAAAAACACCGGCTTCCCTTCATCCATCAGCTTCTGATGCAGCCCCGGCGTGAAAACAAACCAGCCTTCCGGAGCATGCGGAGCGGGGATCATCCCCTCTGCATTGGCAACCAGCTGCGTCTCTGCCTGCAGATATTCATCCTTGATGGGCAAGAGATAGATAGCGGATGCCACTATCACCGCCAGGGCAATGACGCTGAAGACCCATTGGGTGATGCGGCTGTTTTCCGCCCGTACAAAGCGTCCGTACATCCACAGGGCAAAACCAAGCAGCACCAGGAAGAAGATTACATTCATGAGATATATGCCGCTGGTGAGGGCGAGGGTGGTCTTGAGCATGGTGTAAACCAGATAGAGCAGTACAAAGCCCATCACTTCCTTGAAGATATTCATCCATTCGCCGGGCTTGGGGATTAGCTTCATGGCAGCGGGAATCAGCCCTATCAGGATGAAGGGCAAGGCAAAACCCAAACCGATGATGAGGAAAAACAACAGCAATAGAGGAGAAGGCAGGCGGAATGCAAAGGGCAATGCCGCACCCAGGAAGGGTCCTGTGCAGGAGATCGCCATCAAAAAGGCAAAGATGCCGCCAAAGAAGGAACCGCTGTAGCCACTACGGGAAGTGGCGCGGGAAGCGGTGTTCATCCCCGGAGCGGTAAGGACAAAGACATCCAACAGCGAGAGGGCAAAGCCGAAAACTATGCTGAGGAGGATCACGCTAAACATGGGGTTCTGGTTTTGGAAGCCCCAGCCTTGCTGTTCTCCGGCACTGCGCAAGCCGATGAAGATGGCTGCCAATACTCCAAAGGATAACATCACGCCCAAGGCATAGATCAGAGTGTGTAACAACACCTTGGCACGGTCTTTTTGGGCTTGATTTACAATCGCCATAATGCGGATGGGCAAAATGGGCAGAACGCAGGGGGTGATATTGAGGATCAACCCTCCCAAAAGGGCAAAAAGCATAAACTTGAGGATATCAGAGGTGCCGATATCGCCCTTGGAAGCGTCCGTTTCGGCTGCGGCAGGGGTCTCTTCTGCATCTGTGGTGGAGGTGGCGATGGCATCGTCATCCTCTCCCGCATCCCGATCATCTTCGCCTTCCATCAGGGCGGCTGCTGCCGTGTCCTCTGCATCCGCTGTGGCAGACAGGATCTCCAGGCGCACTTTCCCTTCCGTATCTTCCGGAGGTTCACAGGCGCCACCATCCAAGCAGAGGTTGTAGCTCAGGGTGGTATTGATGTCGATCTTACCCGCCCGCGCGTCCTTTTTCACGGTGAAGGGAAGCCGGAGGGTAACGCTCTTATAATAATCCCATTGATCAGCAGAAACCACCTCATGGGCTTTGGGATAGATGGTTTTACCAAAGCTGAGCGAGGGGTGGCTGGCTTCCAGATAGAAATAATCCGGTTCCTGGGGGTCATGGCTCTGGTGTTTGCCCTCAGGGATGGTCATAGTGGCGCGTATCTCTCCCTTTTCACCCGGTTTGAGGGATGTGGGCGAGATGCTAAACTTAAAGCTTTGTGCCGCTATCAGGCTGATAAATAGGAGCAAGGCGGCGGTGAGAATCAGGTTTTTATTTCGTAGCATTGTCATATTCCTCTATATAATACTTCTGCTTTATTATATTATGCACTATATATTCCAGTTTGGCAAACATATTCTATGCCTTCAGCCGTTTGCGCAAAAGGCGCAGATCGGGATATTGGGATAAAAACAGACCCAGAATAGTGAGAGCAAGGCCGATGCTGGAAAGAAGGCAAAGACGATCTCCCAACATAAAGTAAGCCAACACAACGGTGAAAACGGGGATGAGATTGGTAAAGATATTGGCACGCACCACCCCCAAATCTCTGATCACTCCGGTATATAAAAGAAAAGCACCCACCGAAGCAAAGACACTCATTCCGGCTACGGCGCCCAGGGGAATCATGCTATGCGGAACTTGTGCGAAATGCTTCCATTCGAAGATGGCAAAGAGAGGCAGGAAATAGAGCATCCCAAAGAAGCTCTGCCAAGCAACCACCGTGAGAGCGGAATAGCTGTGCGTGAGACGCTTGACAAAGATGGCATAAAACATCCCTCCCACCACTGCCAAACTCAGTAGTGCCAATCCCTTGAAGGTGGCGCTAAAATCCCCTGACGCCATGCTCATTGCCGCCACTCCTGCAAATGAAACCAACAAACCCACCAGCAGCCAGCGAGTGATCCTTTCTTTCAAAAGTAACCATGCCACCAAAGCTGTAACCAAGGGAATAACGGAAATGACAAGTGAGCCAAGGGTGGAGGAAACGTACTGCAGGCCATTGGTTTCACCCATGAAATACAGGAAGGGCTCACAGAAGGCTACCAGCATAAACCTGCCCCAATCCTTTGGCTCTATCTTTTGCCAATGTCCGCTTATCAACATCACAGCAAAGAGAATCACACAGGCAAGCACCAGCCTTATAAATACTATTTCCATGGGCCGATACACCTCGAAGGCGAATTTGACCCACACAAAGGTCAGTGCCCAAAAGAGCATCGCCATTGTTGCTTTGAGGTAAACAAGTCCGTTTTTCATCTATTTAAGTATTCTCCATATTAAATACCACATATGATCCATAACCCTGCATCTGAATGCGCTTGGCTACACATATCCCACGTAACAGGGGAAGTCATGCACCTGCATCTTGTAGATAGCCTCCGGACCCAGCTCTTCCCAAGCAGAGAGTTCAAAGGATGTAACACAACGGGCAAGCAGTGCCGAGACCCCACCCACCGCTACCAGATAGATGGCATTGTGCTGGCGGATAGCCTTTTGCACCTCCTCACTGCGGTCACCCTTGCCAATCATCACCCGCAGGCCATGTTCCAGGAGCGTGGGAGTGAAAGGATCCATCCGCGAGCTGGTGGTAGGTCCTATAGCGCCGCAAATCTTATTGGGCGGCACTGGTGAGGGTCCACAATAGAAAAGAGTGCTGGATGAGAGGTCGAATGGCAGCCTCTCCCCTGCTGCGATGAGCTGGAGCAAGCGCTGATGCGCCTTGTCTCTTGCCGTATATAAGACGCCGGAAAGTAACAGTTTATCACCGATATCAAGAGACTGAATGATTGAAGGATTGAGGGGAAGATCAAGTTTTAGGGTGCGCACATTATCTCCAATGTTTCACGTGAAACCTATAAAACGAAGCGGGTATGCCGGTGAGCATGACAGTCAAGATTGATGGCAAGGGGTAGCGAGGCAATATGGCAGCTCTTCGTTCTGATGTGAACAGCCAGTGCAGTTGGTCCCTCCCCCATCCCCATCACACCTCTCCCCCGGGTATTGATCAATGTCAATATATCATTCTCCAGGGTTGCATAATCTTTATCCGGATGTCTTCTGCCCAAGGGATCAAAGAGCGCACGTTTTGCCAATAACGCAGATTCCTCAAAGTTACCGCCTATCCCCACACCCACTATCACGGGTGGACAGGGTCTGCCTCCGGTTTTTACCACTTCTTCAACGATATATTCCTTCACCTCATCTACAGTGGCAGTGGCAGCCATCATCTTCTGCACGCTCATGTTTTCAGCACCACCGCCTTTCAGCCCTATTATCACTTCTACCCTGTCTCCGGGTACCAGCTTCCAATGAATAATCGGCACCACTCTATTCTGTAATACCCTTCTTGAGATAAGAGGCTCCTCTACATTGGAGCGACGTAGATAGTATCTCTCCCAGGCTTCTTCCAATGTGGCGCAAATAAGCTCAGTTACATTGCCTTGATCAAAACTGATGTCCTCTCCCAGCTCGATAAACATTACCACAGAGCCGGTATCCTGACAGCAGGGAGTTCCATCCTCGACCGCATAACGGGTATTATCCACAATACTTTGCAACATATCCCTGGCAAGGGGATTGGACTCGCTGGAGGCTGTTTCTTCGATCAATCTGATCACTTCAGTATCGGGTTGACAGTATATTTTACCCACTGCCTGCATCAGCTTCTCGCTTAACAGAGAAACAGGGATGATCCGCCTCTTTCTCATAAAAGCCCCAAATCTCGCCTGAGAGCGTTTTTGATAGTGCGCAGCACATGATACATCAACTTCATCCTTTTCTCCTCTTTAAGAGGTATTTTAGGAGGAGGTCATTGAGGGGTATCGCCGTATTGACGGGGTTATATTCAATCTGATATTGGTTGAAGCCCGCCCTCAATTCCTCAAAATGCTCTTGATAGTATTCCTGATAGCGCTTCTTGATTTGCCAGGCGGTGGCGATCAGCTTCTCCCCCGTCTCGCTATCCACAAATTCCGTCTCTCCACGAAAGTCGAAATCCTCTTCCATGGGATCAGTGATATGAAACACCAACAGTTCATGATGGCGGGAGCGGAATTGTTTTAGCCCTTGGATAATGCGCTCCGGATCATCCAAGAGGTCTGAGATAAGCACGATGAGGCTGCGCTTGCGGATGGATTCTGCCATCTCGGTAAGCGGCAAGCCCAGATCGGTCTCCCCTCCTGCTTTCAGCTCTGCCAACACACGGAATATCTGTGGCAGATAGCCTCGGTATGCCTTGGGTGCCAGCTTGTTTGTGATCTTATGATTGAAGCTAACCAGCCCCACGGCATCCTTTTGTGAAATCATCAGCCAGCTCAGTGCCGCTGCCACCTTGGTTGCATATTCAATCTTGCTGATGCCCTTGTCCTTATAAAACATGGAATGACTGTGATCGATGAGGATATAAGAGCGGAGGTTGGTTTCCTCCTCATAGCGTTTCACATAATACCGCTCCGTACGCGCCACTATCTTCCAATCCACATCCTTCAGTGGCTCCCCCTCGTTATACTCCCTGTGGTCGCTAAATTCCACGCTAAACCCATGATAGGGAGAGCGGTGCAGCCCCACCAGGAAGCCTTCCACAATGCCTTTGGCAAATAGCTGCAGTCCCTTTAGTTTGGTTGCTGTTTCATCGGAAAGCAGTTTCACTGGCTACTTTTTCTTGGGTTTATACAGTAAGGCGAGGGGAATCAAGGCTGCATACACGGCTGCCAGGATCAGGGGTGATATACTTATATCATTGTAGGACATAATAATATAACCCACAATAAGCAGGATGGCGGCAAGCACCAACAGCAGATAATTGATCTTTGTAAGGCCAAGGCGGTTCTTATCGTCTGACATCACACCACTCCTTTATCTTGGTGATAGGTGTTTAGGATCAGCTCACGTGTCTGAACTGAAAGTTGAGAGCGCTTGAGCTCTGGATTATACGGTATGGGCGGCAGGAAGGTTACCTCCACCTCCACCCGGCGTTTCAACAGCTTCAGAAAGTGGGGCACAAATTCCATCTCCCCATACCAGCACACAATGTCGCGGTTGCCATCATCCATGGGTTGCCCATCGATGGTAAGATAGCGGATGCAGACGGGCTGGATGGTGGTTTGGGCAGCCACTGCCACCTGAAAAAGGGAGGAGCGAAAATCCCTCACCGTCTTGCCATCGGTGCTGGTCCCCTCAGGGAAGAGCACCACCTTGAAGCCCTCATTGACGGTATCGGCAAAGCGCTGTATCTCCTGATGCAGGGCAACCGGCTTTTTCCTATCCGTATACAGGCATCCCCCCACGCGGGTGATCCTGCCCAAAATGGGATTGTTTCCCATCTCCACGCTGGTGATAAACACCAAGGGTTGCAGCGAGGAGAGCACCAAAATATCGGTATAGGACACGTGATTTGCCACCACCAGACAGGGTTTATCCTTCAGTGCCTCAATGTTTTCCCAGCCCTTGGTGGATACATCAAAGCCCAGCGTCTTCATATACACCCGGCACATGGTGCTGGTATAGCGGATGGCGCGTTGTCTGCGCCGCACCGGATTGCGGGTGCAAGCGTTCAACACCCATGCCCACACATAATAAGCGAGCAATACAGAGACATTGATGATCAGATGGGGAAGGGTGCTTATCCTCATGAGGATGCTTTACTCGCTTTTATATTTGCGGTGATAAACCTCGCCGATATCCTGCACGCTGAGCAGGGTGAGAAAATCGATACACCTGAAATTACGGTCCAATGCCGGATTGCCACACACTTTGGCGCCCGCCTTCAGATAGGAATTCAGTAGCGGCGGAATCTTATCTTTATGCACCTGCACTTCCATGGCGGGAAAGCGGTTTTTATATTTACGGATGTAACGGTCAAAGCCCGGTACCTTGAATTTTCCACGAGGTCTCACGCGGTATTCCTTGGTGAGGTATCCGCCCTCTCTCAGAAAGTGGTAGATCCCCTTGATATCGTTGTTATCCGTGGTATTGATGCTGGAACAGCCAAAGAGGTATTCCGTCTGGCTGGCGGTCATATAGGCATGAATCCCTGCCCACAACAGCGCTATCGTCACCCCATTGCGATGATCAGGATGCACGCAGGCGCGCCCTAATTCCAGCTTGTTCCCCGGCAGCTTTTTGGTGATTTGTTTGATATTAAATTCGGTGGCGGTATACCAGCGTTTGGTGTGCAGGGAGGATTGCAGCCTGTAGGTGCCTATCACCATGTTGTTGCGTTTGTCGATTATCAAGAGATGGTCACAGGTCTTATCAAATCTATCCACATCGAATCCACTCTTCTTTTTGCGCTGCAACAGCTCTTCCAAAAACACCTCATGTCTCAGCCTCAAAGCTGCCCGCAGCTCCTCGGCGCTATCGGCAGTTTTCACGATGAAATTACGCTTTTCCAGATATACGGGGATGTGTGCACGAAAGTTTTTCATGCGGTTACCACGGCGCTTGAAGCCAAGCCTCAGCGGCACTTGCAGTTTAAGGGGCTGGGTCATTTATGGATACCTCGGTGATTTTTATACATGAAATGGCAAGATAATAGAGCCTTGTTTGCTTGTCAAGAACATTTTACCCGCATCTATCATGTCTCTATAACACAGCCGGATGCACACACGACAAAACCGGGGATAACAAGCTAAATAACCGTTATCCCCGGATCTTCAATTTATATGGTTGCTGTCTTAAGGATTCACAGCCTGCACCTGATAGAAGGCACGCGGCAGAACCGCATTATCGATATAATACTGTTGGCTGGTGCTGCCAATTTGGACATAGCTGCCCAAGGGATCATCCGCTCTGAAGATCAGATAGCGGCTGGCATTGGGAACCTCTGCCCAGCTCAAACGACGGTTGGCACCCACCATCTGGATTGATACCACCGGGCTCTCCAATTCAAGCACAGGATCCTGCAGGGCAAAACGGATATTATAGCGCCTGGATACCGCTGTACCGCCTTCAAAAACATCAGTTTGATCTATGGTATTGTTCCAGGCAAAGCGATAACCAGCTGTCATGGTTTCATAGCGCATGGTGCCCGTTTGACTGAGTTGGCTCACCAAACCAAAGGCAGTATCCACCAAGATATTATCCACCCCGTTCCAGAGGAAGGGAGTGTGGAATTCCACCATGGTCCATCCGCCGGCAGTGGGCATATAACTGGGATTGTTATAGGTGGTCACCAGTCCCGTGGCATCTTGCCACACATTGCCATTGACGGCGCTCGTATGTTTCATTCTCACGATAAAGTCTGGCAAAGGCAGGGCGGGCGCAGTCACCAGGTCAAAGCCCAATCCAGTGATCAGAACAGGACCCGTCACTCCCGCGGCGTTCATCTCGGCAGCGGTATAGATCAATTGGCCGTGTACGCTGTTATTACAGATATTGAGCGGTGCATTTTGCTGTCCCCCGGTGATTTGTGTGCCCGTGCCAATGATGACATAAGTTAAGGAGCTGGGAGTAGCCTCCACGCTGTTGGAGGGGGCGGATTCACCCGCAGGATTGGTATAAACGGTGGTCACATAGTAGGTATAGGTGACGCCATTCACCACAGCATCATCGGTATAATTGGTGCCTGTCACCGTGCCCAAAGCGATGCCATCACGATACACCTTGTAGCTGCTAATCACCCTTTGCGCTCTGCCTGCCGTCTCCAATTCCCCGTCTGCCTCGCGTCCCTCGGCAGCCATCCAGCTGAGAGCCACTGTGCCATTGCCAGATACTGCCTGCAGGTTGGTGGGTGCCAGGGCATTGGGTGTGGCGTCCACGGTTTCCGTTGCCACAGATTCCGCCGTGCCATACATCGCCTTCAGGTAATAGGAATAGGTGTTGCCATTATTCACCGCCGTATCGGTATAGGTCAAGGTGGTGACGGTGGTCAAAAGCAGATTGTTTCTGTAGATCTTATATCCCGTGGGGCTGCCAGAGGCGGGAGCCTGCCAGGAGAGCCTCACCGATCTATGGCTGGCGCTGGCGCTAAAGTTACGCGGCGGCTGATTTTCTGCATCTGCACTTACAAAGTTGATCTTGAGGTTGGGTCTATTATTCTCTACGCTCCCACCACTGAACATATCGGAATAATCTGCGCTATCACTGCGCATGTATCTATAGCCGCTGGTGACGGATGTGTATTGCACAGTGCCAGAGCTCGACCAAGCAGATGTCAAGCCAAAGGCTGTATCCACCACGATGTTATCCGTTCCATTCCAGAGGAAGGGCGTTTGCAATTGATACATCTCCCAACCGGTTGCCGTTGGCTGGTAGGAGGGTGCAATCCACACCTGGGTCAAACCGGTGGAAATCCAGCTGGAGGCATTGGTAGCACTGGTATGCCCCATGCGAATCTTAAAATTAGGCATCGCATAGCCTGGCGTCCCAGTAATATTAAAGCCGATATGGGTGATGGTGGAACTGCCGATAATGCCTGCCGCATTCAGCTCTGCCCGCGTATATACGCTTTGCCCATGCAGGCTCTTGTAATATACGTTGATAGGCGAAGCCGTCGAACTGCCAGTGCTGCCGGTTCCCGTTCCTATCACCACAGAGGTGATGGGGTTGGGCGTGGTGCTCACCGTGTTCGAGGGTGCAGATTCACCGGCGGGATTTGTGTAAACAGTGGTCACATAATAGCTGTAGGTATTGCCATTGGCTACGTTTTCGTCCAGATAGGTATGGGTGGGAACGGTGGTGAGGGCTACGCCATTACGATAGATTTTGTAGGAGCTAATGGCACGGCTCTTGGCGCCCATCCGTTCTTCGCCACCGCGCCCCTCTGCCAGTTCCCACTCCAACAGTACCACGTTATTACCAGGAGCCGCAGTCAGGTTGGTGGGCGGCATCATATTGGGTGTGACGGTGATGGGTTCTGTTGGGTCGGAATCGCCATCGTCAAACACGGATTTCAAATAGTAGGTATAGCTGGTGCCATTGCTCACAGCTAAGTCTGTATAAGACAACCCCGCCACCGTGGTCAAAAGTGCGTTGTTGCGGAATATCTTGTAAGCGCTGGGATTACCCACAGCCGGCTCCTGCCACTGTAAGACCACAGATTGATGGCTGGGGAAAGCCTCAAAATAGCGAGGTGGCAGCTGGGCATCATATTGCGGGAATATCCTGAGCTGGAGATTGGGCAGGTTGCTATTGGCACTCAAGGAAACAGGCTGAGAACCGTCGCTGCGTCCATGCCTGGCACGGGTTGTGGTGGTGGTATATTTCCAATAGGGGTAATTAGTAATATAAGATTGATGTCCTTTTAGCACCAGGATGGCAAGGTTTTCCAAGCCGTCATAGAAGAACATCTCATCCAGAGTCACTTCCATCCAGCCGCTCGTGGCAGTATTGGGGAAGTTTCCGGTATAGACCAATGTGTACCCTGTGAGGTCATAGCTACCGGAAGCAAGGCTGGTCTCAGAGGTGTTTTTCATATAAATCTGCACGTTTTGGATGGGATTGGTATCGGCCCCGGATGTCTTTTCATACGCCAAAGTCTTGATCAGGCAGGGCATATTGATTTCTGATGACAGATAAATCCCTTCGCTGCTGCTGTAATTGTAATATCTATCCAAGGGATAGGTTTGCTGATCGCTTCCACTGCCGATATAAAGCACTATGGGCGCACCCACTTCCAATACATTCTGTTGTGTATAGGTCAACATCCCGGAACTGATATTGAAATTGAGGTTGATCAAGGAGCCAGTGGTAATCGTTTCCGCAGCACTGAGGTTAAAATTGAGCGTGGCATAATCTCCGGGTGCAATGGCATTAAAGCTGGAACTGCCATTATTGATGGTAATTCCCTGGGAATTGGAGCTGAGGGTTGCACTACCCGCCGCCGCAGCCACCAGCCCATCATTATAGAGCCGGATGCTGAGGCTCACCGTCTCCCCCGGATCTAAAATTCCATTGTTATTGCCCCCGCCATCGCTGATTATCTGGTTTTGCAGGGAAAACTCTGCCGAGTGTACCGTCAGCATGAAGGGCAAGGTCCAGGAGGCACCAACGCTGTTTACCTGCAACACAAATTGCGCCCTGTGCCCCGTGGGACAGTTTGCCGCCACACTCACGCCAAAGTTTTGCAGGGGAGTCCCGCTGGCCTGGGCGTTGATATTGCCATAGGAGCTATAGGAATTGTTAATGGTGATATAGGGATCGGTGGTACTGAGAGTGGCAGATACACCAAGGGCATTTTGCAAGCCATAGTTATTCAGCACGGGCACCACAGACGCCGTCTCTCCGGGCTCCAAAATCCCGTTGTGGTTGGGATCCAGCACCTGCACATCCAACAGCCCCAAATATGCATAATCAGGCAAGATGGGACGTGTGGTAATCAGCAGCGCCATCTCATTTGTCAGTATCTTGGCAGTATCAGGATAGCTATTGTTGAAAGTATATTCCAAACCCACTGTACCGGTGTGATTTTCAATGCCCACTGTAGCATAATTGCCATGCGGTCGGTTGCCTTCTCCGGCTGTGCCGGTATCGATGTTGTTGATCACCTTGTATTGCAGTTTGATCTGCCCATCATTGGTGTGGGTGGGATGATAGGTGGGATCATAAAGGATGGCTTGGAACGTCTCTTCGGAACTGCGGTCATAGCCGGAACGCAATTTGTACCATTCCACCACAAAGTTGTGATTCACAGTATCGTGATAGGTATATACCCCGCTATCACCGCCAAATTCCAGATCATCCCAAAATGCTGCTATCATCTGGTTGGGTCCGCCGGCATCGGGAATGCGCCAGTTGCGCCAGTCTGAATTGGTGGTTTCCCCAAAGGAGATAAACCCGTTTGAGGAGATCGAGGCACGGCTGTATTCCACCCCATAAAACCTGAAATTGAAGGGCAAATCCACCGTTTGGATGGTTGTGGCTCCCAATTGGTCTCCCTCGTCGCCATGGATTCCCGGATCGGTGATATTTAGTGCCACGCCGCTGCCACCTTCCGCAGGGGCAATGCCCACCCATTGATAAATGGGGCACTGCTGGTAGAAGGTATCCCCATCATCGAAGATAAAGTATCCGTAGGTGTCCTGACCCAGGGGATGTCCCGCTCCGGGCTCACCCACCATGATCTCAAAATTTAGTGTTTGAGAAAACCCGCCAAAGCTGCTCAGTTCCAAGGTAAGGGGAACGATCATCCCCACGATGCTGGAGCCACGGGCGTGCACGGTGAAGGTATTGCTGCTGTTGCCAAGGCTCTGCCCTGCCGCGATATTGCTATAATACCCCAGGGAATCCGGCACTGTAAAGAAAGGATCATCACTGCGCAAGGTGGCATTCAAAGCGCCTGTATTTACAGAGCCGATATTTTTGAGGGTAATGGTGAGCGGAAACTCTTCGCCGGGTTTGATGACATTGCCAGAGGAGCCAATTAAGGTATGAGACATATACTCAAGCTGGGGGCTGCTCACGGTGATGGGCACCCACACATTCACGCTCTGCAGGTTGCTGTTCATTTGCAGGTTAAAGCCTGTTTCATAGTTATCAGGGCAGTTTCTTGCCACGCTGAATACGATGGCATTGGCATGCACGTCCGTCTGCCCCGCAGCTATGGTGGGATATGTAACCCTGTCCGAACCCACTAAGGTGAGGTAAGGATCATTCATGATCACATAACCTGTAGGTCTGTGACTAACACTGCTGTTGTTTTTGAGCTGGGCAAAAAATTCTATCGTCTCCCCCGCGTTGATGATCTGGTTGTTATTACCGGAGGATGGAGCCGAATTATCGTCATCAATCAAGCCTGCATCATACACCAAGCCGCCACTTGCATCAACGCTCACGCTGCTGGTATATGCCTTAAAATCATCCTTGCTCACGGTCAGGTTCAGGCTGCCCGTAGCACCTGCCGGCAAAGCCAGGCTCACCACGCCATCCGTGCCGGAAAAGCCAATGATCTGAGCGCCAGCGGTGTTGGTAAGCGTCACTCTGGCGCCAGAGACGGGTTGCAGGTCGGCATCTTTTACAGTGACCGCCACGTGGCTGGTGCCGGCGGGGACAGAGGTAGGTGCCGTCACATCGAAGCTGGAGGGTGCCCCCACATACACGATGCCAGTGGGGTCACCAATCAAGTTACAATATTTGGCAGGCTCCTGGGCATAGCTGGGATTGCTGACACCATACACGGCATGCAGATACAGCTTGGCATACAGCATGGCAGACCCCATATCACGCACCCCCACATTCATGATGCTGTGGAAGATGCCCATATCCAAACAGTTATTTTGCGGGGTGGTGGTGGATGCCCCATACATGCCAATGGCGGTGTAGGCACCGCGCGGATTGGCTTGATCCCCGTGCCTCACCACTTTTTCCGTGGTGGATTCAGTGTTATGAAAACCACCGGTGGAACAGGTAAGAAACACGGCATGGAACAGTTTATTGGAGTTGTTTAGGTTGGAGATATCATTGGGCCAGCCATTCATATTGATCCAACCCCGGTAATTATAAAAAGCCACACCTTGGTTGATGGAGCTGGTGATATTGGAATTGCTGACGCTGCCACCATATTCCTTGGTGTAAGTATAGTCAGGATTTACGGCACTGGAGATATCTGCCACATATTCATTGGTATAGATGGTGGAAATGCCGGAGGGCGAGGTGTGCCCCACCAATACCATTCTATCCAAAAAGGCACTGTTATTGAGGTTCAGGTTTTGTTCCATCACCGCCACTTTTGCCATGTAATTGATCATCTGCGCCGTATTCTCCACGGAGATACGCCCGATGATCACGTCACCCAGCTGATCATTACCCTCCAGCCAGGTGTATTCATAATCCACATAGCTACTAAAGGTGGGAATCTGCATATTGCCCGTGCCAGAGTCGCCAATCAAAACCACATAATCCGGACGGGTGGCGGTGTTGTTGTATTGGGTCTGAATATAGGTCTTGATGGCGCTGCTGCTGGTGCCCGTAGTGGCAGTGCTCACTGCATTTACGATGAAGCCGCGCTGCTTTTTCCAATCCACATATTCATTCACTTTGCTCTGATAGATGGTGTCGTTATAATTGCCATAAATCACTAACATCCGGGGAGTGCTGAAGCTGGCATTGCGGTTTAACGCCTGCTCGTAATTCAAGATGAGATCGCGATAAAGGGGTTCATACACGCTGGAATAGCTGCTGGGCGCCTCCATCTCGTTTATGGAAGGGGTGGAAGTGAAATTGAGCACGATCTCCACAGATTCATTCACCCGCAATTGACGCTCTTCCTGATCATACTGGAAGGGATGCACGTTGATATGCACGATGCGAAAATCCCGCATTATCATCGGTTCACCCAAGATTACGCTTTGCGCGGGGTACAGCTGTTCCAGATGGCGTCCCATGGCTCTTTCCCGGCTCAAAAGCACGTCAAAATCTGTGCCATCCAAAGCTTGCGTTTGGCTGGCTGTGTTTGCTATTTCCAAGCTCACTCCGCCCTGATAGGGGATGGCGATGCTGGTGCTAAAGACGGGAAGAGTCTCTGTTTCATCGAGGTACAGATATGGCACCCCCTCCATCTTCACCCTTTGGCGGGTAATGCCATCATCATCATTGGTTTCCTCCAGTTTCCACGTGGGAAGCTGAAAACGAAGCTGGATGCCGTCATCAGAACTGCGCATCAGTGAAAAAGAAGAATTTGCCACCTGGGTTTGTGCCCCAAGAATGGCTGGCAATGCGATAAAAGCTATCAGCATAAGCGCCCAAAACTGTCTCAAATTCATTTCTCGACCTTTTTACTTAATTGATTTTGCCTTATCCATTGCAATTTGTGGTGCAAAAAACTTTATTTTATTGCCAAATATTGCACATCATGGATATCTGACTTCTGTGGCGGAGTGTTTTGCCCCCCGATTTACCATATATCACAAGATCTTATCCAGCTTCTGATAGCCGGGAATCTCTGGCAGCAAACCCCCTTCCACCGCCGTTTTGATGCTGCGGCAGGGCAGGGGAGTATCCTCTATCATCTGCCGCGTCAAATCCAGCACGCTTATCCCCAAAGCCTTGGCTTGCCCATACATAAGCCTGATGTATAGCGAATATGAATTGCTGAGCGGTTTTTCACCTTTCTTCAGATATGCATTATGAATCTGGCAATATCTTTTGCAATCCTGCATAAAAAGCTCTGTTGGCTGCAGGCTCTTCAGGTGTTTGGCTCCTTCTCCCAATCTCTGGTTGGCGCTGGAATAACGCGGTTTCACATAGCGCCTGGCTATCATTTTGCGCAATCTTCTGTTGTAATAATACACCAAGCCGTCACATTTGCCCCTGTAGGCCCATTGTTCAAATGCAAGTTTTACTTCCATGTTTTTATCTCCTTTTCTTTGTTTTTTTTGAGTACATGTCACTACCCGCCCTTTCCCCACCTTTGTGCCTCCTTTGCCCTGACAAGGGAGAGACAAGGGTGAGACAAGGGTGGTTAATAAGACAGCCTCTACTATACATAGGGAAACGCGGCACTATTTGCCAGAGGTAAATAGTTTTACAGTGTAACGGATGAGATGGGTAAGGGTATATATTCACATATGGTTAACCACTCCCATTTTACCATATAAGAGAAAGTAGCAATGGTTTATTCGTGCAATATTATATGCCCGGGGATAATGGGGTGTAGGGGTGGGGGATTGGCAGCTTTTGGGGGATACAAAAACGGAAGCTTGATGCTTGGTTTATTGAGGTTTTTATTGACATAAAAGCAGTTGCTTTATAAACGTCATTGTATTGTAGTAAACACAAGAATGTATATCAAGGACAAGATAAAATATGGAAGCGACAGACTATCTCACCATTAAAGACGTCATTAAGAAAGACAAGCAGTTATTTGTAGATATCAAACAATTACTGATCGATAGTATAAGAACTAAAATTGCAAACAAGCAACGAGAATCGGCCTATATGCCCTTTCACACAAGACTGCTTGGCAAAGACAGAATGGCGCTGTATTCCTTTATCCATTCACTTAATATAGACTTTAACAATTCCATCTTCGTTCCCGTGGCTGCTCGCATTGGCAAAAGCAAGTTCATAACCTCAGAAAAACAGCAAATTGCGGGCACTAAAATCTCCTCTGAAGCTCAGATCGTTATTCAAAATATCATGGACGATATTTGCGCTGCAGACATCTGCCCAAATAGGATTTCGGAAGTTGAACGCATTCGCAAAGTGTGTCAAAAAGGGCAGATGAACACTGTGAAGCTCACCAAAGTTGATCTGAAACTTCAATCCGCATCCGGTGATATCTACTTGATTGATATCAAGAGTGCCATCCCGAAAATCGGATCTTATGAGCTATATAAGAGAACTATGTTGGAACGGACGGCTGCTATATTGGCAGATGATCCCACCTGTAAGATACATACAATGATAGCTCTACCATATAATCCATATCATCCTGAGCCTTATGAATTATGGATAATAAAAGGAATGTTGGACCTTGATGAGGAATTATTGGTGGCAGAAGGATTCTGGGACTTTTTGGGCGGAAAAGGATGTTATGAGCAGCTTCTGGATGTATTTGAGGAAGTGGGCGTAGAGCTAAGAGATGAGATAGACGCATACTTTGCAAAACATGTGGGTAGGTGATTGACCGATATTGAGGTATATGAGGTTTGAAGTGCCGTCTCTCCGAGACTTCTGAAGTGGTTTGTATCCTGATATTTGGTCTGAACTATCAGGCTGTGCCCTCCTTATTTACGAGCGAAGCGGTTCCCTGCAGGTGCGTCAGCACCTTCCAACAGCGAACTTAAGCGAGCGCTCAACCGGTGTATAGCACCACTCAACTGGTGCCTTGGCGCCTCTCAACTGCTTACAAAGCAAGCTCTCAACGGCGAGCGCAGCGAGCCCCGTGAACCCAAATCACTCATTATCACATAAACTTTTCACTTTACAATACATGTAACCCCGCTTAGATTATCTACCAAAAAAGGAGACGATCATGGTAAAACTCTTTCGTAAAGACTTAATAGATAAAAAACCTTCAGTGGTGGATGTTCCTCAGCGTAAACGCATGATGTGCCTCAACGAGAGCTGTATGAATCCTTTTGAAGTGGTTCAGGATGATTTTCTAAAGCGTATGCAGAATATACAATTAAACCGTTATATATCGCCCGTGGCAGATGAACTGCGCCAGAAGCTGGCAGATTATGTGGGGCATAAAATGCAGCCGGAAAACCTGGTGTGGGGGAACGGTGCCGATGATATGATTTTTCACACGATTTTGAGTGTTAGAGAGGATGAACGCAGCTTTGCCGTGAGCCCGGCGCCCTCCTATTTTGATTATAAAACCTATACCGATATGGTGGGCATGGGCATGCATTTTGTGGAATTAGACGAGGATTTCCGCCTGGATCCTGCACAGTATATTGCCGCTGCCTCCCATCCGGATTGCAAACTGGCGATACTTTGCAACCCCAACAATCCCACGGGCAATCTCTTTCCCAAAGATGATTTGCGCACCATCGTGGAGGCCCTGCCCGATAAACTGGTGCTCTTGGATGAAACATATTACGAGTTTTCCGGCGAAAGCCTCATCGACGAGCTGGAGCGCCATCCCAACCTGATCTTGGTGCGCAGCTTTTCCAAAGCCTTCTCCGGAGCGGGCCTGCGCTTTGGCTATGCCATCTCTTCCGCCTCCAATATCTACAACCTGCGCAAGGTGTTTATCACCTTCCACAGCAGCGTATTGGCACAGGCATTTGCCCTCAGCATCCTGGATAATATCCCCGCCTTCAGACAGCAGGTAGCCCAAATCAGCGCCCTGCGCCAGGACGCCTATCACCAAATCAAAATCATGCCCCAAATGACGGTGCAACCCTCCCACACAAACTTCCTGGCTTTCACCGTGGGAGAACAAACCCCGCAGCTCTTCCAATACCTCAAAACCCGCGATATCGCCCTGAGGGATATCGGCGGACAACCCCGCCTGAAAAACTACCTTAGAGCCACGCTCAGCTGTGAAGATGACACCAAAGAACTGATCAAGGAGATGTGGAACTGGCTGGATATGAACGAAATCAGGAGACACTCTGCGGACATGGAAGAGCCGCTAAGGGAGGGGATAGCGGGGATGTAAAGATTATTATGGTTTGGGCAACTTACCCTACCTCCAGCCACCCTCTGACTGTCTCATAAATCGCCTCCTGGAGGTGTCGAGAGCGCCATTGAGCGTATGCGCAAAGAAGAGGCTGGCAAAAATCTTTCTTCTGTACATGGGTGCAGACATCATGTAGGGGTACTACCGTGGGTTTATCCGCATTTGATTGGCTACATTATTCAAAATAGACTTGGCATTTGTAACATCTAAGCGAGCGAAGCGAGCTTTAAGCATTGACAAAAAAACGAAACATAAATATTAGTTAATCATGGATTACCATGAAACATGGGTAGCGATAAACAGAGCTTGTTTTTTAAATATAAAATTAATTTGCACTGGCTTTCCTTTGCCCGGCTTCAACTTTTATGGTGCGGGAAAAGGGTGCATAGAAAAACGTATAACTTGATGATTAATAAGGAGTAGAAGTGGTGTATAGGTTGTCAGTCATTTGCTTGTTTTCAATTTTGTTAATTGTTTCATCTTGCAATTCTGTAAAACCGGAAACGCAGGAAGAGCCTTTTTCGATTGAAATATCACTCAAAGACTCGAGCTCCAAACCATTACATGGTTATAAGGTATCAATCTTTCAAAAAGATTACAAGAGCTTTGTCACGAGTTCCCTTGGCAGCGGAGCATCCACTATAGTTAGGTGGACCAACGCTGACACATGCCGAGTGGAGGTTTTAGTAAAAGATTATTTTGGTAATATAGTTAGAAAGTTACTAAATGAAGTAGTCCAGAGAGGTGATCATACGACATCATGGGATGCAAAAAATGATGCTGGAGAAAACGTTAGAGATGGGATTTATAAGATTATATTAAGCTACTATAATGTTGCTGATTCTTTGCTTTTTTCCAAATCAAGTCTGGCGTATAAGTTTGGTGAGTTTTTGACAGAAGAAGCCCAGTACATAACCAATCATAGGGGCATGATAGTAAGTGATGATATTGTGCCTTTTCCAGTGTTGTATTGTACAGATGAAATTCGTTTGTATGATGTGTTTGGGAGAAATATTGGAGGTAGGAGTTTTAGTAATACTTCAAACACCATGGTTGTATTGGTGTCCACCCCAGATGGGGAAGAAACACGACAGCATTTTTTCAATATCAAAAATGGCAGAAATAGGTTGGACCTGAATTGGGATCTTATGAATTATAGTAATTATGATTTTGAGTCAAGCAGTGGATCGAGGATGATAGGTTTATCAGATAAAAATGATTCAAAAGGACTTAAATTGCTGGCATTTACGGTTTCACTAACTGCACAGCATTTTGTCAAACTTAATTGGATAACAGAATACGAAACGGGAATGATTGGTTTTCGCATCTATCGTTCTCAAAATAACAATCAAGAAACTTCTATGATGATAACTCCTATAATGATTCCAGCCACCAATAACAGCAGCGTTCAAACCTATGTATTCGAAGACCGCGAAGTGGAACCTGGGACTTACTATTATTGGTTGGAAGCAGTTGACTACATTGCTTCACAATTTTATGGACCGGTACGGATTTATATAGATCCTATTGAGCCACCGCCAGCAATAAATAGTGCTACGCATAATTATCCCAATCCTTTTAATTGTTATTTTGATGACGGTCCTTGGTGATCCTCTCTTGCTTAAAACTCGAAGGGTCTATGCCAAGTCTATTTTGAATTAAAGAAACCCTTGTAATTCGTGAATTTCATAGTTCAAAACTCTTTCGTGTATTTTGGTATTTTTCGTGGTTAAATAAAAGACGCCGGCAAGCGGCTGGCTTAGGTTTCGGGTGTATTGTACCCCCTGGCTTTTAGAGGCTGTGAATAAAGCGGCATCGCCTATTTTCAACTAAGCAGTGCATTAATTCTATCTTGGTGATGAGAGCCAATTTTTTGCTATACTGATCCGTAAATTGGGCT
>Ga0172382_10001021_pt1 | contig 51618 bp, 47 predicted proteins | sample Leawel138RmetaG_FD_122245 | JGI IMG/M metagenome (GOLD analysis project Ga0172382, IMG submission 122245) | Leachate microbial communities from a municipal landfill in Southern Ontario, Canada - Leachate well 138R metaG | ecosystem: Engineered > Solid waste > Landfill > Unclassified | place... | reverse complement strand
CCACGGCTGAGTATAATTTTACCGGAATTCCGTTTTCTCCGAGCCGTATGATTCCTTTCCAGATCGCCCGCGCCGGCATATCAGCATCCTTTCGTTTCGTGACAGGCGGGGCACAGGACCGCCTCTTCGATTTTCAAGCCGACAGTACAGGCTGGACAGAGGGGACAGTCGCAGGCGGCGCAGAAAGAGACTGCTTCATAATGGAACCATCCGAAACAGTGCCCGCACTGTTCGGTCCCTTCTTCCAGCCACCAGGAAAGTTCTCCGTGCATCAGATCAAATCCGTCATTCGTATTCCACAGCCTCTTCTCCGGTGAGGAGCCGCATGTTTTCACCGCAGCACACCAGATCTCCGCTGCCTTTTTCCAGTACCGAAACGACATTTCCGCAGATGTCGCACTTGTAAATTTGGCCTGTTTCAGTCATTTTTTTCTCCTTTCATTCAGTTATCTGTTATGAATATCTTGTGAGCGATTTTCATATGTATCAATATAAATTCAGGTGCCTGGAAGTAAATGGGGTTAATCATTTATTTGGCGCATCGGTTGCTGCGAGCAAGAATGTGAAAGCTTCGCATGCTTCCCCCTATATTACCGGATCAGCAGGCATAAAAAGCTTTTTGTGCATATGATCGGGGTATTATAATTTGCCAATCAAGTATAACTGACGTACACTATCAAGGTGAAGAGAATAAAGAATTGGATCATTATACTTGAAAATGCGGGAGGTGTTCTGATTTTTAAAAATTACAGGATCCTGTGTATAGGATTCGCAGCAGTGTGCCTTATGCCGGTTTTAGCCCTTTTACAGGAAGTGCACGCTGAGGATGCGGAACGGATCGTCAGAGAGGCGGTAAATTATTATCGCGGCGATGCATCCACCGCTGTCGCGGAGATGACCATCCATCGTCCGGACTGGGAACGGACCATGATTATAAAGGCATGGACGGAGGGATTGAAAAAAAGTCTTTTTTATATCGTTGCCCCTCCGAAAGACGAAGGGAACGGGACCCTCAAACGGGGCACAGAAATGTGGACCTACAACCCGAAAATACACAGAGTGATTAAATTGCCGCCTTCCATGATGTCCCAGTCCTGGATGGGTTCGGATTTTTCGAACAACGATCTCGCAAAGTCCGACAGCATCCTCGATGACTATGTGCACACTGTCGAAGAGGTTCTTTTTGAAGAGGGGATGAAAATATACGTGATACGATCTGAACCGAAACCGGCGGCGCCGGTGGTATGGGGAATGCAAAAACTGCATATCCGGGAGGACCGGATCCTTCTTCGCGAGGAGTTCTATGACGAGGACCTCAAGCCGGTCAAATATATGGACGGCAGCGATATTCAAATGCTCGGGGGCAAACTGTTCCCCAGGATATGGAAAATGCAGAAAGTTGAAAATACAGGAGAGTACACGCTTCTGAATTACCGAGAACTTGCCTTCCATGACGATCTGCCGGACCGTCTTTTTACGCTTTCGGCGCTGAGAAACAGATAAAGGAAGGGCCCACTCTTTATCCATCAGGGGATGTCATGAATTTTATCATGGCCTGGAGGAATATATGGCGGCATCCGAGACGGTCAATTCTGACCATTGCCGCAATCGTTTTCGCGACCATGCTGCTGGTATTCATGCTCAGCTGGCAGTTCGGTGCATATGATACCATGATCGACGCCACCGTGAAGATTCATACGGGGCACATCCAGATCCAGGCGCAGGGATATCAGGATCAGAGGGATATGAGAAAGGTCGTGCCCGATCCGAATGAAATCGAAAGAATATTGACCTCCCTTCGAGGCGTGAAGTCCTATACCTTCAGAGCCGAAGACTTCTCGCTGGTTTCGTCTGAAAACCGCACCTATGGAGTATTGGTCATCGGCATTGACCCGCAGAAGGAGCCATCGGTTTCCACACTTGAAGACATGATCCGCCGGGGGCGCTTTCTGGAGGCGGGCGACCGTCGCAGCGCCCTGGCCGGAGAAATATTGGCCGATAATTTGAATTCACCCGTGGGAGGCGACCTGGTGCTCCTTGGACAGGGGCGGGACGGATCAATTGCCGCCACTGTTCTCACAATAAAAGGTATTTTCAATACCGGCCAGGACGAATTTGACCGCACCATGATCCACATTCCTCTGGAATACTTTCAGGAACTGTACAATATGAGAGGCGCCGTTCACATGGCGGTGGTCCTCTGCGATTCGCTTACCGCCGTACCGGCCGTCAAGGAAAGAATCGCCGGCGCCCTGAGCGGAATCGATTCTTCCCTTGCAGTATTGGATTGGAAGGAACTCAACCCGGGCCTCGTCCAGGCGATCCAGATGGACCTGGTCAGCGGATTCATTTTCTATTTGATTCTCATCATCGTTGTGGCTTTCAGCATCATGAACACGTTCCTGATGGCGGTGTTTGAAAGGACGCGTGAATTCGGGGTCATGATGTCGATGGGAATGGGGCCGGGCCGCCTGATGGGACTGCTTCTGATGGAATCTCTGGGCATCACCCTGATAGGCGTGGTTATAGGAACTATAGCCGGTGCGGCGGTGACCTGGTACTTTCAAATCCACGGCATGGTCATTCCCGGAGCTGAAGAAGTGGCACGGCAGTTCGGACTGCCCGAGCGCATGTTTCCGCAGCTTTCATTTTTGTCTATTGCCGTCGGTGCCGGGATCGTACTGATTCTTACCGTTCTTTCCGCTCTTTACCCCGCATTCAAGGTAAAAGGGCTCAAGCCCGTGGAGGCCCTGTCGGCGGTTTGAGGGCACACGGATAAGGAGTGTCATGATTCTTAAATTGGCCTGGAGAAACATCTGGCGCAACAGGCGCCGGACGGCGGTAATACTCACAGCGATCGTCATCGGCCTGTGGGCCATGGTGTTTTTGAGCGCCCTCATGCGGGGCATTGCCGATCGAATGGTGAAGAACGCCATTTCAACGATGACCGGCCACATAAAAATATATCATGCGGGGTATCGCAACGATCCCGTAATAGAAAACCGGATTGAAAATCCCGGAGAGATAAAGAACATCCTTCAATCCCTTCCGGCGGTCAGGCAATTTACGTCCCGTATCCGGGTGAATGCCGTTGCGGCAAATGCGAGGCATTCCGGCGGTGTGACCCTGGTCGGCATCCATCCCGGTCGGGAGGCCGGCATCTCTTTCACAGGCGATGCCGTCACCGAAGGCGAGTATCTGAAAGATGAAGAATCGCAGGGAATTCTCGTGGGGCGGGCGCTCCTTGAAAAATACGAAACCCGCATAGGCCATAAGCTGGTGCTGATGTCAAGGGACGCCTCGGGAGAAATTGCATCCCGCGCCTTTCGCATACGGGGGATCTATGATGCGGAATTGGAATCCACTGAACGGCAATTCGTCTTTGTCAATCTGGCGGCGGCGCAGGAGATGCTCGGAGTAAACGGAGACGTAACCGAATTCTCCCTTCTCATCGACGATTATGAAGAGGCGGCGGCGGTCGCCGCTTCGGTCGGCCGCAGGTTTGACGGGGATGACCTTGCGGTATATTCCTGGAAGGAATTGCTTCCGCTTGTCGTGGCGGTCCTGAAAATGTACGACGGTTTTATCCTGTTCTGGTTCGCCGCCGTCTTCATCGCCATCGCCTTCGGGCTTGTCAATACGATTTTGATGGCGGTCTTCGAACGCATAAGGGAATTCGGACTCATGCGCGCACTGGGCATGAAACCCTCGTTCGTGGTGGCCGAAGTCTCGGCGGAATCATTTTTTTTGCTTTTCATTGGAACGGTTGCCGGAAATCTTCTTGGCGCCGCGAGCGTTGCCGCCCTTTCACAGAGAGGAATCGATCTTTCCGCCTTTGCGAAAGGAATCGAATTTGCGGGGATGTCCCGCATTATCTTCCCTGTTCTTGAATTGGGGGATATTCTTACGGCCGATGCCGCGGTTCTTGTTCTGGGAATGGCAGTCGGGCTGTATCCGGCGATACGGGCCGCCCGGTTCTCGCCCGTGGAGGCAATGGTCCATATGTAAGGAGAAGGAATGTGACTATAGTCGAATGCCGAAATGTGAAAAAGATCTATCGCCAGGGTGAAGTTTCCGTTACGGCCTTAGACGGTGTCGACCTTTCGATCGTGAAAGGCGACTTCATGGCGCTGGCCGGCCCTTCGGGATCGGGCAAAACGACCCTTCTGAACATGATCGGGGGGCTGGATTCCCCGGACGGGGGGAGCATTCTTTTGAACGGGCAGGCGCTTGAAAAAATGAAGCCCTCGCAGCTCGCGGATATGAGGCTCCACCAGGTTGGTTTCGTCTTTCAATCCTATAATTTGATTCCGGTCCTGTCGGCCGTCGAGAATGTCGAATTCGTCATGCTGCTTCAGGGGATGCCCCTTCAGGAGCGCCGCAGGAAAGCCCTCGCCATTCTTGACGATGTGGGGCTTGCCGGTAAATACGGCCGTCGCCCGGCGGAACTGTCGGGCGGCCAGCAACAGCGGGTGGCCGTGGCGCGGGCGATAGTGGGGGCGCCGGCGATTGTCCTTGCCGACGAGCCGACGGCCAATCTCGACTCCGCATCCGGCAAAGACCTGCTTAAGCTCATGCAGGAAATGAACGAATCCAAAAAGGTGACTTTCATATTTTCCACCCATGACAAGATGGTAATGGAATATGCCCGCCGTCTGACCCTCATCAGGGACGGCCGGATAGTTGAAGATAGGAGGAAGTGAACTGCGGGTATAAGAGGAGGCACACCGAGTAGTTACATTTATTCCGTTTCAAAGAGGCGCATCAATCGTAAATGAGATACTTCCTGTTCATAACGGTGCTCTTTTTCGCGCTGCTTCATTGCGGCTGGTCTGCGGAACGGGCGTCCGTTGACGGAATTGCTGAGAATGAAATAGACAATTCCCGTTTCCTTGAAAATGTCGGGACAGATTGGGGTGGACATGTAAAAGCACGAGGGAGAACCACCCGGTATCCCGACGATGGGATTTACTCCGCCCTCGACAGGCAACGCTATCTTGAAGGGAATCTGGAAGCCCGTTTCACAGGCGAATTGCGCTTTACCGACCGGGTGACCTTCGAAGCTCATTATGAGCTTGTCCTTGCCGGCGGAGATATATACCGAAAGAGAAATGAGCTGCAGGCACTGCTGCAAGGATCGGGCATTGACCGAATGCTCTTCGGCACCGTCATCGATGACGACCGGCGGCTTTTCGATCTTACAAAAATAATAAGCGATGAGTCCGACCATATTTTGTACCACCGGCTGGACCGGCTTTTCTTTACAATCAAAGAGGATTTCGGAGTAATCCGCGCGGGCAGGCAGGCGGTCAGCTGGGGAAACGGTCTGCTCTTCAACCCTATGGACCTGTTCAATCCCTTCGCTCCCACCGATATAGAGAGGGATTACAAGATCGGCGACGATCTGCTGTCGGCTGAACTGCCGCTTTTCAACGGAAATCTGCAGGCCCTTTACGTTCCGCGGCGAAATCCCGAAACGTCGAATCTGTCCCGGGATTACTCCTCGCTGGCGGCAAAATATCACTTTTCCTGGAAAATGAAGGAGTTCGATGTAATGCTGGCCGAGCACTATGGCGATTTCATCGCCGGCCTCGGAAGCGTCGGATATGTCGGAGGCGCCGCATGGCGACTCGATGCGACCTGGACGCATCTCGGTTCCGGCCTCTGGCCGGAGGATTATTTCTCCATGGTGGCGAACCTCGACTATTCCTGGATCTGGTGGAACAAGAACTTTTACGGCTTCGCGGAATTTTTTTACAGCGGTATTGGAAAGAGGGATTACCGGGACGCCCTCCGGTTGCCGGCGATTGTTAACCGAATTGATCGTGGCGAACTGTACACTATTTCCTGTATATACCTGGGGCTGCATGGCCGGGTGGAACTGCATCCCCTGCTTAATGCCAATATTACTGTAATATCGAATCTATACGATGGTTCAGGCGTATTTCAGCCTCGCCTTGTCTACGGAGTTACCCGGAATTCGGAAGTTCTTCTGGGAACAACCGTTTACTGGGGAAGCTCCGGAACAGAATTCGGGGGGATCGAAATACCGGGTACTGTGTATACGGCCGGATCGGCAAATGACGTATTTTTGTGGCTAAGCTATTATTTTTGAAATTTCGATAGAGAAATCTTCAAAGAGTAATTATATTTATTTTTGAACTATGGTATAGTGGGTGCATTATTTATTCTTACGCTCTTTGTTCGATATTTACTACTGAACACTCAATAGTGTTTCCGTTTCTTTTACATTGAATGAGTACTTCGCATAGTAAGAATCGGAAATTTTGCTGTAATCTCTATCGGCAGTTCTGCTGAGTTACGTACATTCATTTTCAGGTCCCGTTTCCCCCGTTCTCTCGTCCCTCTTGAAGAACGGAACGCCGGTATGCTACGTATCCTTCCGAAACATCTATATAAAAGTATTTTACATTCCGGCTTTGCGTGCGTAACAGTCATCAATAGCATAAAATGCAGGTGCAAAATGAGAAAAGAAAAAATTTCAATTCTTTTTATAGATGATAATGAAGATGATTACACGATCATAAATAAATTGCTGTCTTCGGTTAAACAAAGGAAATATGAATTGCATTGGGCTGCGACAACCGATGCTGTTTTCCAGAAAGTGAAAAAAAGGGCGTTTCACGTATGCCTTCTGGATTACAGGCTCTGTGAAAATAACGATTTTGAGATAATAAATAAGATATGGAAGAGTAATTCAGGAATACCTGTAATCGTTTTAACCGGATGTGAAGATTACGACTTTAATATGAAGGCAATAAAAATGGGTGCATCGGATTATCTTGAAAAAGGCAGCCTCAATTCAATGGTACTGGAAAGATCTATCAGATATGTTGTTGATAGTTCCAGGGCATTGTCTTCATTGAGAAAGTATGAACAGCAGCTCAGGCGCCTTTCTTCAAGACTTTTGGAAGCTCAGGAAGACGAGAGAAAAATGCTTGCACGTGAACTCCATGACAGCCTCGGGTCAGGCCTGACTGCAATACGTTTTGCCCTTGAGCAGAATCTGATTGCCGCAAAGGCAGGGAAGGAACCACCGCAAGAGATATCCCTTGAACATATTATAGAAATGGTCAAAGACACACTTCGGGAAAGTCAAAGGATAACATCAAATTTAAGACCAACAGTTCTGGATGATCTTGGGCTGATTCCGGCCCTTCGCTCTCTCGGCCGGGAATTTATGCAGATAGGGAACGATATTCACGTGGACACTTTCCTTGAAATAGAAGAATGTGATATCCCGGAGCAGATAAAAATAGTGATTTACAGGATCGCTCAAGAAGCGCTGAATAATACTTCCAAGCACAGTCATGCCGGAAAAGTCCTGCTTACCCTTAGGAAAGGGGCCTGCGGCATCGAATTGGTAATCAAGGATAACGGATGCGGCTTCGACTCAAAACCGGAGGTTTTGCACCAATCGGTAAGCGGGATGGGAATCATCGGCATGAAAGAGCGCGCAGACCTTTCAAACGGAAAACTGGAAATCAGCTCTGAAAAAGGTAAAGGAACCGCTATCCGCGCATACTGGCCGCTATGAAATCCAAGTTCAACGCTCAACGTTGATGCACTCGCGAAAAGTTCATAATTTCCTTCCCGGTGCTCGCTGATGGGAGAAGGATTTGCGTTTCGATGTCCGTATTCCCGATGTATTGACCTGCTCACGTTTTTATCTATACATTAATCATGGAATATAGAACATCAACCCTGGCATCGCGGACAGAAATAGGAGGTTCGGCCGCCGATCTTTTTCTTTTCAATCGAACCTTCGCATTTCGGACAGGGTTTGCCGGCGGAGCGGTAAGGGGTCAGGAAAGATGATGGAAAACGTTCCGGGTCTGCCCGCGCCTCGATTGCTTTCCTCAAAACATGGCCCATTTTGAAAAATATCTGCTTTTTTTCTTCCCTGTCGAGCTCTCCGCTCTTTCTCGCAGGACGTATGCCTGCCTGGTAGAGAATTTCGTCCGAATAGACATTGCCCAATCCGGCCAGAAAATTCTGGTTCATCAAAACTGTCTTAATGGTTGAGTTCGTTTTAGAAAGAATTTTCTCGAACTGTTCAAAATCGAGCGCCGGATCAAGTGCATCGAGGCCCAGCTTTTTCTCTCTTGCAAAACGTTCAGGACTTTCGGTCAATGAAATCATCCCAAATTTCCGCTGGCAATCATAGGCCAGGTAAAAGCCGTTTGAAAAATCAATGAGAAGTCGTACATGAGCCGGCCTTTCGTCTTCATTTTTGAAATATTTAACAAAACCGGTCATCCCGAAGTGAAGCATGATCCAGCTTTGACCACCCGTCTGGATGAAAAGATTTTTTCCATGCCGCGCCGTTGTTTCAAATCGTTCGCCATCCAGCAATTTTTTTATTTCCGAGACAGATGCTCCCTTGACCATATCCCTGCTCAATATGTGGACTCCGATTATTCTTTTGTGCAGTGATGTCGATTCGATATATCTTTTGAAAATTTCAACATCAGGCAGTTCGGGCATACCGTGATCCTTTTTTTTGATTCGGAATGGCAGGGGCCGAAAGCTCAAAAAGATGTAATCTAGTCGGATTGCTGAGTGCCGAGTATGTTTTTCCGGGGAAGGGTTTTACCATGTGTTTTTATGATCCTTATACGTGGTTTGATATGCAACTGATTTTTTACACCGGTAACGCCCACGATCCCTTCGGCATCTTCATGAGCCGCTTTCTTTGAAGATCCGGTGGAAACTTCGCCTTTCAGCGTAACTGTTCTTTCTTTTACTTCAACGGTGAGTCTCGATGCATCAAGCCGGTCGTCTCTTCTCAGTTGATCTATAACAGTCCTTCTTATTAATTCGTCCATTAACGACATACTTGACCTCTTTTCTTTGAGGCATCCCGGGAAGAGTGAACGAGACTATTGCGCGCTTTTGATTTCGATTTTTTTCTGCTTGCTTTCTTCCGATTTCGGTATGTTGATAGTAAGAATGCCGTTTTTGAATTCGGCTTCCACTTTATCGCTTTCAGTGCCGGAAGGAAGCCTGAAAGAACGCTGAAATGTGCCGAAATAGCGCTCCCGGCACATGTATTTTTCCCCTTTCTGCTCCTCTTCTTTCTTCTTTTCACCCTTTATCGTGAGTATGTTATCAGTGACATCGACATCTATATCCTTCGGTTCCAATCCGGACAATTCAGCTTTTACCTGTATTTTGCCGTCGGTTTCCGATACGTCAATCGATGGCGACCATCCCCACGCACTTTCGGCCTGCGGCGTTTCCCTGAGAAACTGATCCCAGAAGTTTTCCATTTCCCGCCAGAAAGGCCTGATTTCACCCATCCTCCTCCAGGGAGTCAATTCAAATGCCATAATGTATCCTCCTTATTCATTTTTTATTTATCACACTTCCCCGGGATACAATGTAAAGTATATATCATCGAGGGCATCCGTAAATAAGGCACATACTGTATATGGATGCAACGTCAGGACCGTAACGTATTGAGTTCCCAGGGGCCATCTGGTTGATATCATTTGTTCTCCGGCCATGATTTTCAAAATACAGGCGGCACCCCATTTCAGATAAGAAAATACATGGAATAATTATATGAAGGATTCGAATTGCCCGGCTGCTCTATCGTCCTTGCATTTTGAACAAAAGGAAAGACAGACAGTATGAAAGTGAATCTGAAATAAAAGGAGGCCGTTATCCGTGATAAATCGAAGAGAAGATTCGGTTGTGATGAGAATATTGCTCGTCAATATGTATACCCTGTCTTTAGTTGTCATGATCCTTTTTATGGCCTGTCCGGGTTATTCACATGCACAGGATGAAAAACAGGATCTTGTACTTGCAAGCCGGATTATAGATGCCGATGTCTACGATGCGGGAGGTAATCTTATTGGGGAAGTGGATGATCTGGTTATCGCAAAAAGGGGAGAACTGCAAAGAATGACAATTGAATTCGGAGGGCTTTTCGGTCTTGCCGATAAGCTTGTCGCCCTGTCCCCAGTGGTTTTCGAAATAGAAGGTGGCCATATAGTATTGAATATTACGGAAGAGCAGCTGAAGCGACTGCCCGAATTCAGCTATTACGCTTCAGGTCTCACCCCGGAATATTATTACCGGACTACTTTGTATGCGAGGCAGTATTACTATTATCCTCCTCCCGATTATTATTATTCGGAGTCGCTTGAAAGGGCTTATTCCCCTGCACGCTTTCTTGCATCCGTGATATTGAATCGAAAATTAATAACCAAGAGAAAAACGGATATCGGACGAGTGAACGATCTGTTGATAGACCGTAAAGAAAACACTATCGACAGGATCGTGGTCTCCGAAGTTAAAATCGAAAAGAAGGATGTTTATGTGGCGCTTCCCTATAAACCTATGTCATTTATCGATGACGGGTTGGTATACGAAATTGATCCGGCCGGGATCAAAGGCCATATATTTGCCTATGAGCAACTGGAAAAGGGGCAATGAAAAAACAGCGCAAGTGGAACCAGTGCGGCAGTCCTGCAAAATACAGGATCTACCCCATAGCTGTTGTTCCAATTTTAGCATTATATGAATTGTATAAGCGTATACACGGCCGGATCTTCAGGCAGACAAACTATTCTCATTAACCTTGTGCGGCAGGAGCTTCGAGGTGAAAATTCAGGGGGGCATCATGGAATATGAAGAATTTGTAAATGACATTACTTCGCTGGATTTTATCAAAGACGAAAAAACAGCCGATGCAGCCATAAAGGCGGTGCTTGGCATCCTTTCAAGCAGCCTCAATGAAGAAGATACGAATTTAATTACATCGGCTCTTCCGGAACCCCTTGATACGAGTACTCTCAGGAAACACCAGTCACGCAGTACTCCGGTTAGTTTCGAGGAGTGCGTCACTCAAATTGCTCTTGAGTTCGAGATGGATGAAGAGCGGGCAAAGCTTTTGACCGAGGCCATTCTCAGATCGACAAGGGCTGCGCTTGGTGGTGACAAATTGGGTGAAGTAGAGGAAATCCTGCCGGCAAGCTGGCGGGATGCAATTGAAAATGCCTGATGTAAAAAGCACACGGAAAAAATATAAGAGAAAAAAACTGCGTAATCGAATGTGCAAAAAACTCTCGAATAACATAGGTAATTTCATAAAGGAGGTAGTATCATGAACATGAGAAAAATCACAGCATTTGTGTTGTTTTTAATTCTGATGTGTATTGCTGTTCCCCATGCGTCCCGGGGCCAGGATAATAAAGCGGGAGAGATCCTGGCAAGCCGCCTTCTCGGACGCGATGTATATGATGCCAACCGGCAGCTCATCGGAGAGGTGGATGATATCATACTCAACAGAAACGGTCACATAAAAAAACTCACTATGGAATTCGGAGGTATCCTCGATATAGGCGACAAGCTTGTTTCTCTGCCTTTCAGGAATTTCAGCATGTCGGATGAAGGCATTATATTGCAGGCAACTCAGGAACAGCTTCAGGAACGATCCGAATATGATTATGCAGAAGAAGGGCTGCGCCCCGAATACTATTACCGGTCAAGGCCTTATATGACACCGTACTACAGTTACCCGCAACGCTATTACGGCCGTTATTACAGAGACTGGCCGGGGAGAGGATATTATGCCGGTGATTGGGCGTATTCGCCAGGCCGTTACCTGGCCTCTGTTCTCATGGATCGACGGATTATCGATGAAAATGGACGTGATATAGGAATATTGGAAGATCTTGTGCTCGACAGCACCAATAAGCAGGTGAAAACGATACTTGTTTCGAGGATAGAATACCTTGAGGAAGATGCGTACGTGGCGCTTCCATTTAAACCGCTCGGCTTTACATCGTTTGGAATTCTTTATGAGGAAGTACCGCGCGATCTGAAACGCTATACATATTCCAACGAAGAAGATTAAGAATCCGGATTTTTTCGGTTTAGAGTTGATCGGGCATTGTTGAGAATAACGGAGGGAGATTTTATATGAAAAAACGGAGCATACTCTACTGGATGTGCCTGGTTTCCATATCTTTGATATGGACAGGAAGTTCGCTTGCACAGGAGAAAGAAAAAATCCTTTTTGCAAGCACGATAATTGACAGCGAAATATACGATGACGAGAGCAAGTATGTAGGAGAAGTGGATAATTTGATAATAAACAGAAAAGGAAAAATCGAGCGTTTCATTATCGAATATTGCGACACCAAGTGCGACACACTCGTATCTCTTCCGTTTGATAATTTCAAGATCAGTGATGAGGGAATTGCGTTGGAAGGTGAAAAGAAGAGGATTTCGCGGAGACCGGAATTCAATTATTATGATGAAGGATTTCATCCGGAATATTTTTACAGATCCAGATCGATGGCGGAACCCAAATATCCGCAGCCGCGCACGTACTACTGGCGTAATTTGCTCGATCCTCCTACAAGAGGTTATTATGGGGATCAATGGGTATATGCCCCGGCCCAGTATCTGGCCTCCGTTGCATTGAATCGCCCACTGATGGATAAGGATGGCAGCCGGATAGGCACAGTAAAAGATTTTATTTTTGATCGAGGCAGCAAAGAGATTGAAAAAATCATAGTATCCTCGATTGAATCGCTTGAAGAAGGAATCGAAATAGCTCTGCCGTATAAACAGCTGGGATTCACATCTTACGGTGTAATATATGATGATGTGCCTGAAAATTTAAGTAATTACATATATAAGAAGACGGAAGAATAAAAAGTGTAAAAAGAATTCGGTGCAGGCGAAACCGGGGAAAGACAGAATCTCACAAGAATGAGAAGAGATTCCCATTATAACGCGGATATCGGAGAAACTGTAATTGCTGGAACGATGGATACCATGGAAATTTCTTGTGAAGCATATATCGTATTCCTACGGATTTCCTGATCCTTTCCGATTTTTAGCGAGACTTCAAAAGTTTTCACAACCCTCGGAAGTTCAGACGCCAATGGAACTGCTTCGAGCAGGCTTTGCATTCCATACCCGGGGGCTTATAAATACGAGGGCCATACAGCACAATCTTGACTGGATATGGCCCTATTGGGTAGAAAAGCAGTTCAATCCGGCTGATGCTTCCTTCCTGCCAAGGGCCTATTCGCTTACCCATGTCAATCTTACACAGAGGAACTGGACCGCTGTAGGCCAGCCGGATCTTCCGCTCTATCCGCTGGCTGACCCTCGGGGACTCATCACCCCTCTTTATGACGGATGGTCCGTCGATTTCTGGATCTATCGGGAACAGGGAGAATGGCTCATACCTTCAAGGCAGTCCAATGCGGAACAGCACTTGGAATTTTCTCCTGATCTTTCAGTAATTACCCGATGTTGCGCAAGGGGATCGGAACTGGCGTGGCGTCTCAAACTCAACAGCGTTCAAAAACCGTCGGCGGTGATTGAGATTAAAGGCGCATCCGAAGGGCAAGCCTTTCTTGCGGTATCCCTGCGACCGTATAATCCGGAAGGCATTCAGTTTATTGAAACGATCACCTACGATGAAGCAAACAGGCTCTGGGTGGTAAATGGAAAGACGTCAGTGATATTGAGTGAAACGCCGGACAAAATCCTTTTTTCCAATTATGAACATGGTGATGTCGTTCACCGTTTCATGGAGCATCACTGGGAACGCAGCGTAGAATGCCCCGTAGGCATGGCGACTTCTTCAGCACTGTTCAAATTGAAAAAAGGCGGCCCGAGAGAGATCATAGTGCGCATTTCACTTGATAAGGATATGAAGGAACAGTATCTGCGGCAGCCGAAATCTCTTCCGGACTGGCAGTCAGTGACAGCAAAGGCAGCATCACTCAAGATTCCCGATCATCTGGTGACGTATATTTATAATGCTGCCGTAAGAACTTTGATCCTCCTTTCGGCCCGGGAAATATTTCCCGGGCCCTATACGTATCGACGGTTCTGGTTCCGTGACGCCTGCCTGATGATCAATGCCCTTATGTCACTCGGGTATACGGACAGGGCGTTCCGGTTGTTGAATTCCTTCCCCCTCCGCCAGGAAAGATCCGGCTACTTCCAGTCACAGGAGGGCGAATGGGATTCCAACGGACAGGTCTTATGGATATTAGACCGATATCTTCAGCTCACCGGGGATGATCTGCCGAAGCACTGGAGGAGGTCGGCACTGAAAGGAGCCTGGTGGATCATACATAAGCGCACGCCAAAAAAGGAAGGGCCACATGGCGGACTGCTCCCTGCCGGTTTCAGCGCGGAGCACCTGGGTCCGAACGATTATTATTACTGGGATGATTTCTGGGGAGTGGCAGGACTCAAAGCTGCCGCCCGGATAGCTGGGATGAATGGGCCTTTGAAGCAGCAACAGGCGTTTCTCAGAGAGGCAGCCGATTTCGAAGAGACCATATTCCAAAGCATCTCGGAGATACCGGATAGAAGGAAACAGGGAGGGATTCCTGCATCCGTTTACCGGCGCATGGATTCCGGAGCCGTCGGTTCGCTGGCGGCAGACTATCCCCTCCAGATTACATCGGCGGGCGATCCAGCCATAGGAGCAACAGTCGATTTTCTCCTGGCCCATTGCTTTTATGACGGGGGGTTCTTTCAGGACATGATTCACTCCGGAATTAATGTGTATCTCACATTGAGCATCGCCCAGACGCTTCTTCGAAATGAAGACACCCGCTATCGAAGTCTGATCGACAGGATGAGTGAACTGGCGTCCCCCACGGGACATTGGCCTGAGGCCGTTCATCCGCTGACCGGCGGCGGTTGCATGGGAGACGGCCAGCATGGCTGGGCCGCAGCCGAATGGATTCAAATCGTGAGGAATCTTTTTGTAAGGGAGGAAGAAGATACATTAATTCTCGGTTCGGGAATTTTCCCGCGCTGGATCAAACCGGAAGGCGAGATTGTATTCGGGCCGACACCCACTCCCTTCGGCAAGGTGAAACTCAAAATTCGTACACTGAACGGAAAATGTTTACTTGAAGTGGATGCCGTCTGGCGTAAGCCGCCGCCGAAGATCGAGGTGCGTATCCCGGGCTTCCAGCTGGAAACGCCGGACAATATCGATGAACCTCTTGTGCTGAGGCCTCTTGAGCAGGTATAAGGAAGAATCATAATGGAATGTAAGAAAAGAAACTGATTGTATCATTAAGTATCATGCTCTCGCACAGGGAGATCTTTGTCCATTTTACTACGGGATCATCAAAGCCAGTTGAATCAGTCAAAGGAACAGCTGAAAGGAAAAAAGCCGTATATGAAAATATGCATGTTTACAAACACCTATATTCCCCATGTGGGCGGGGTTGCCCGCTCCGTGGATTTTTTCACGCATGATCTCCGAGCGCTGGGCCACCAGGTTCTCATTGTGGCGCCGGTTTTTGCCAATGGGAATAAGAATGAAAATGAAGATGAAATTCTCCGTGTGCCGGCTATACAGAACTTCAACGGCAGCGATTTCTCAGTAAGCATCAATATCCCCTTCATCATTTCATCAAGGATCAACGAATTCAAACCGGATGTGGTTCACAGCCATCATCCCTACCTTCTGGGTGATGCCGCTCTTCGCATTGCACGGAGGCGTGAATGCCCTGTTATTTTTACCCATCATACTTTGTATGAAAAATATACTCACTATGTTCCTCTCGATTCGGAAGCCATGAAAAATTTCGTTATCCATCTTTCGAGCCGCTATGCCAATCTTTGTGATGGCGTAATCGCTCCGAGCCGAAGTGTTGCCGATCTTATACGAAAACGGGGGGTTGCTGTTCCCATTCGGGTGATACCCACCGGTGTGGATCAGGAATTTTTCGCGCGAGGCCGCCGGGACCATTTCCGAAAAAATTACGGAATTACTGATCATATGCCTGTTATCGGTCACGTGGGAAGACTTGCTCCGGAAAAAAACCTCGCCTTTCTTGCGGAGGCAGTGGCATTGTTTTTCAAAGACAATCCCGGAAAATTTCTGGTAGTGGGAGGCGGATCCGGCAAAAACGTAATACCGAGGATATTCGAAGCCTATGGAATCAGTGAACGGCTGGTTATGGCCGGAGAAAAATCCGGGCAGGAACTCGCCGACGCATATAAGGCCATGGATATCTTTGTGTTTGCATCCAAGACGGAAACTCAGGGAATGGTCCTGGTGGAAGCCATGGCGGCCGGGAAACCTGTTGTCGCTCTTGCCGCTTCCGGTACTCGCGAGGTGATCAAAGACAGGGCAAACGGCCGCCTCCTGCGAAAAAATTCTACCAAAGAAAAATTCGCGAAAACGCTGGAGGAATATTTCCGGGATCCCAATCTAAAAGAGCGCTGGCGGCAGGAGGCCCTTGCAACGTCCCGCCGGTTTTCCCGGGCATCATCTGCAAAAAAGCTGATCCGGTTTTATGAGTCAGTGTTGAAGAAAGATCTGCAAAAAGACGCATTGAAACATGAACTGTTTGCCTGGGAAAAACTCCAGGTGGCCTTGAAAACCGAGTGGGAGCTGATTACGGAGAAAGCGGGCGCTCTTGCCGATGCGGTCGGTCAGAATAAAAAAACCAGGTAGCGAGCGGTATCAGACACAAAAAGCCCGGGACTTGACGGCCTCGCTCCTGGAAGAGGATTTTTACCGGTGGACGGACCCGTCATGACCGCCTGCCCGGATGCGCCACTTCCTCGTGGATGTGCCGCCGGCGCCTTGGATGGTTTCGAGCAGATCCTGCAGTGTTTTCTCGTGACTCTCCAAGGGTTCGGTCCGTCATTGGACTATTTATTGTGCTTTTCAGATATCTTTCGAACCATTGACGGGCGAGTTCAGCCACCTTTTCCAGAGCGCCCGGTTCGGGGAAGAGATGGGTGGCGCCGGGTATGACTTCCATCTTCTTTTCCGTGTTCATTTGCGCCATCGCCTCTTCATTCATCCGTGACGCTCCGGATCGCCTTTCATTTCATTCCTCCCTTTTTTGCCGAAAAATTATTGGAGACGCCCTATCTCTTCGGCCGATTTCAATAATCGCCGGACTTCCTCGTCCGTTGTCTGGGAAAAATCCACATACCGGGCCCCCACAGCCCGGAAGGGGCTGGGGGTTTCGGCGCAGATTATTTTATCTACTTCCGATTTGAATTCTTCGCAGGTATCAGGCGATGCTGTCGGAACAGCAACAATAATCTCTGATGGCATGCTCAATTTTAGAGCTTTTACCGCAGCACGCATGCTTGCTCCCGTTGCCAGCCCGTCATCCACCAGGATAACTGTTCGGCCCTTTATTTCAAGATCCGGCTTATTCCCCCGGTACTGTTGCTCTCTGCGTTCGAGTTCAGTTTGTTCTTTTGCCGCAATCTCGTCTATTTGATAAGTGTGAATTCCCAAGGCTCTGATAATATCTTCGTTCAGAACGCGAATACCGCCTGATGCTACAGCACCCATCGCAAGTTCCTCCTGCCCCGGCACACCCAGTTTTCTTACCAGAAAAACATCAAGAGGAGCAGAAAGGTACCTGGCAATTTCATATCCAACCGGTACGCCGCCTCGTGGAAGCGCAAGCACAAGAACATTTTTTTTATTTTTATATTCAAAAAGTTCGGCAGCAAGCCTGCGGCCCGCGTCCTTTCTGTCTCTGAAAAAAGTTGATTGCTCCACCCTGTTCGCCTTTCTGCCCATGCCAACCGCGCCGGATGTACGGGAGCACGTGATGCTGCCTCGTTTCCTTCAAAATTCATGCCTCAGAATCGGAAAAAATGAACTTTCGCATCACGTATTTTTTTAATTATATTAAGCCCAGGATCAGATAATAAAATACTGTCTTGCACCTATTTACGGTGATTATTTTATTAGAATATAGTCACACGCTGAAACACGACACGCTTTGTAAAAAGCTTCTCATGATAACTGCGCCGGCAATATAACGGGGAGCAAGCGGAGTTTCGGATAATGCGCTCCCGCATTCACTTGTTTGGAGGATCTTCATAATTGAGATTCCTGGACTTTATATGAGAAGTCAATTTTAAATCATAAAGGGTTTTGCAGAAATTCGGCAAAGAGAAAATGGAATTCGATTATGAAATACAAAAATCCGGCCCGCCCCAAAAAGTACAGGCTATAGAAGTTTCGATACTGCTGTCCCTCATACTGCCCTCAATGATTATGTCAGCATCATTATCGAAGGGCAATATCACTTTTTCAATGGTTGCATGGTCGACTGTATTGAGTGATATACCTCTGCTCGCGCTTGTAATATACTTTGTGTGGCATAATGGAGAGCCATTGTATGCAATAGGGATAAGACTGCAGAATTGGTGGAAAGAGGCGGGTATAGGTGTTTTGATCTTTATACCGATCATGTATCTGATAGGCGCAATTCAAATGCTGTTAAAAAAAGCTGGATTGTCAGTTCCTCATGAAGCGCCGTCATTTCTTGTTCCTTCAGGAGGAGGGGAATTCATCCTGGCTATTGTCTTTCTGATTGTTGTGGCTGTCTCTGAAGAAGTGATTTTTCGGGGATACCTCATACGCCGTTTTTTTGTTATCACCAAAAATCCTGGAGTTGCACTCGTTCTTTCATCGGCCATTTTCGCGTTGGGACACGGGTATGAAAGATCGGGAGGTATGATCGGGGCAGGAATTCTGGGCTTTGCTTTTGGTGCCGTGTATCTTTGGAGAAAGAATCTGGCTGCTCCTGTTGTAATGCACTTTATTCAGAATTTCATCGGGATAATATTAGTTCCGCTAATTGGAGAGTTTCACATGTCTTGATTATTGTCATCTTTGATTAATGCGTATCTATGGCTGTTCTAATGAACAAAAGTAACGATAATCCCAGGAGAAAGCAGAGCAAATGGATGAGGTTGGATGATAGTGTGCGGGGCTTGTTAATTTCGGGCACCAGGTCGGATGCGGCGATATAAATGAAATTACCCGCTGCAAAGGGCAGTAAAAAGTTTACATTCAGCTGAAAGGATGCCAAATAGGCAGCCAGCCCTCCGACAAGGAAAGTAAGAGCGGAAAGAGCATTGTAAAAAAGAGCTTTTTTCCTGCCCCACCCTCCGTGTATTAAAACTCCGAAATCACCAAGCTCCTGTGGCACTTCGTGAGCGGCAGCCGCCAGCCAGGCCATTACACCAAGACGTATATCTGCGAGAAAAGCCCCTGCCACTGCTGTCCCGCCAATAAAATTATGAAGACCGTCGCCTATGAGAATAAGATAGGTAAGCGGCTGCTTGCAGGTCGAATCAGCTCTTTGACAGTGATGCCAGTGCAGAAACTGTTCGAGCATGAAGAAAATACAGAACCCGGCAATAATCCATATATATGGGGTCATATCCCCTTCCATTTTTTCTATGCCCTCGGGTATCATATGAAAAAAGGCTCCTCCAAGAAGAGTGCCTGCGGCAAACGCAACAAGAGGAGGCAAGAGTTTCTGAAGGGTCTTTTCCCTGAACACAAGCGTAATGCTGCCGATGAGAGCGATAGCGCTCATAACGATACTACTCGAGACTATCCAGAAAAAAGTATTCACATGATTACCTGTTTACTTTCTGATCAGACCTTAACTATACCCGATTCGGTATTCATGAGCAATTACTGAAAAATAACGTGTCAAGGGCAAATAGCCGCGAGCAAATGGCGGATGATTAGCATACTGTTTTTTCAAAAACTCTATACATGATATCCCCTATTGTTCTGGAAAATTCATTTTGTTGAAATAAAGATTGATTTATCATGCAAGTATGAACGCTTCGCACCGGCTGCGTAGCACTTGAAACAACTGATTTGAGTCAAAACCGGAAGCTTCCAGCCCGGCTCCAGGAAGGGAATGTAATGACATTAAAACAGGGGCATATAAAAAAAGAAGAGGCGATGCCATGAATAACCGTAATAAGTATTTAGCTGTTATATTTTTTTTGATCATTGCTTCTGGCTCCCTATGTTTTCAGGAAAATGCTATCCCGGCTCCAATCCCCATAGAAAGAATTGTTCTTTCCAATAAACTTGTCGTTCTCATTTCGGAAGACCACAGTCTGCCTCTTGTTACATGCATGGTTTTGGTTGATGCAGGCGCATGGAGGGATCCAGAGGGCAAGGGGGGGCTTGCGAATCTGACGACTGAAGGAATACTGCTCGGGACTTCGCAATATTCGTTTGATGAAATCAATGAAAAAACAGATTCAATGGGTTCAGAAATCGATGTGTCGTGCGGAAGGGATTTTGCCGTCTTGTCTATGAAAAGCCTGAAAAAAAATCTGGAACCGACTCTTGATATTTTCATTGACGTTCTTATAAACCCGATATTTCCGGAAAGTGAAATTGAACGCAAGAAGGCAATAATATTGGGACAGATTCAGTCGCGGAAAGACAATCCGAAAGAAGTCGCAGAAAACCACTTCAGGGAGAAGCTTTTCCTTACTTTCCCGTTCGGGCACCCCCTGGAAGGCACGGAAGAATCAATTCCGAAACTCGACAGGATTGCCGTCTTGCGATTTCACCAATCATTCTGGCGGCCAAATAACAATGCTGTTATTGCCATAGTAGGTGATATTACGGTAAATGAAATAAAAGAACATATAATTCCAATGATTGGCAACTGGGCTTCCGGTAAGATCGATGAGTCTTCTGTACCATCGAAATTTGCAGAAGGGCCTTTGACTGTTACAGAGCACATGCCGATATCTCAGGCGAATATCGTGATGGGCCATAGGGGTATTGAAAGAGGAAATCCCGATTATTATTCGGTGCTGGCAATGAACCATATTCTCGGAGGCGGCGGGTTGGGATCGCGCTTGATGAGAAAGATCCGGATCGAAAAGGGGCTTGCCTACTCCGTGTCAAGCAATTTTGACGCAGGAAAAAGGTCAGGTATATTTCAGGTGAGTGTGCAGACACACACAGCGGCTGCGAACAGAGCAGTTTCGACCATTATAAATGAAATGGAATCCATGCAAAAAAATCCCGTATCAAATGAAGAACTCGCGACGGCCAAAAAGTATCTTGTCGGCAGTTTCCCCCTCAAGCTGACTACACAATCCGGTGTCGCCTCGCTTGTCGCTCAGATGGAATATTTCAATCTCGGTATGGACTATCCTGAAAGGCTGCCTTCGCTGATCGGTTCCGTTACCGTGGAGGACGTGATTGCCGATGCGAAAAGCTATTTGTATCCCGAAAAGGTCATTTTGAGCATAGCGGCCGACATGGATGAATTAACGGTGGAAGAGCTTATTTTCAATTATGATGAAAAAAAGAAACCAGGAGAAAATCAAAAAGGCGCTGCTCACACGGACTGAAATGAGAAACTTGTCTGAAATACAGGGATACAGAACGGGTGAAATACAATGAATAAAAGAAAACCGGCCGTTACATTGTCGCGATCGAAATACGATGCGGTGATCTTCGATATGGACGGGGTCATGACCAGGACCGCGAAGGTCCACGCCGCCGCCTGGAAAGATCTGTTCGATGAATTCCGGGAAAGGAGCGGAGGGACATGGTCGCCCTTCGATCCGGGTGCCGACTACCGGCGTTATGTGGACGGCAAGCCACGCCTTGATGGGATTGAGAGCTTTCTGGCGTCACGCAATATAGAACTTCCCTATGGTACCCCCGGTGATGATCCCGATGAGAAAACGGTGTACGGGCTGGGAAATAGAAAAAACAGATTTTTCCATGCCCTGTTGGAACAACAGGGGGTCGAGAGGTTCGAACCGGGAGTTCGGCTGGTAAAAGATCTCAATGAGGCCGGGTTCAAAACGGCCGTCATTTCAGCCAGCAAAAATTGCGTGGCCGTCCTCGAGGCCGCAGAAATTCTCCATCTCTTTCAGGCCAAAGTGGATGGTGTGGATTCGCAGGAGCTGGGCCTGAAGGGGAAACCGGACCCCGATATCTTCATCGAAGCGGCCCGAAGGCTCGGTGTCGAACCCGCGCGCTCGGTCGTAGTGGAAGACGCCATAGCGGGCGTGCAGGCCGGAAGGGCGGGATATTTCGGGTGCGTCATCGGTGTCGACCGTACCGGTCACGGGGCGGAACTGAAAGAAAACGGCGCCGATATAGTAGTAACGCAGCTTTCCGATGTCATAATCGAAGAACCCTTTGAACCTCCTCCTCCCTCCGCGCTTGATTCTATGGAAAAAATCGCTTCCGCATTGAAAGGAAAGGAAGCGGCCCTCTTTCTCGATTATGACGGCACGCTGACCCCCATCGTCGATACCCCCGGCCAGGCCGTACTTTCGAAAGCGATGAAAGAGAGAGTGGTAAAACTCGCGGCCCTCTGCAAAGTTGCGGTGATAAGCGGCAGAGACCTCGAAGATGTGCGTGATCTTGTAGGAATCGATACAATTTTTTATGCCGGCAGTCACGGCTTCGATATCGCCGGTCCCGCAGGTCGAAAGAGAGAGTTTCAGCAGGGGAGGGAATTTCTGCCGGTCCTGGATGAGGCCGAAGGGATGCTGAAGGAAAATCTGAGTGATATTGCAGGCGCCCTTGTGGAGCGCAAAAAATTTTCCATAGCCGTGCATTACCGAAAGGTCAAGGACGAGCAGGTCGAAAGGGTGACAAAAATCGTTGACGAAGTTCTGGAACGATTCCCGCAGTTGAGGAATTCCCGGGGCAAGAAGGTCTACGATCTCCAGCCGCGCATCAACTGGCATAAGGGTAAGGCGCTCTTATGGGTCCTGGACGCGCTCGATCTGGACAGGCCGGGTGTGCTGCCCTTTTACATCGGGGACGATGTGACCGATGAGGATGCCTTCAGGGCACTCAGAGACAGAGGTATAGGCATAGCGGTCATGGAAAGGGCGAAACCCACCGATGCCCTGTATATTCTGAGAGATACCGGAGAGGTAGGCGAATTTCTCGAGGCTCTCGGGACTTTGATAAAAGGGTAAAGCGGCGGATCGATTCGGGTTTAACGTGGCGGGTATCGCAATGTTCGCATTTTCCGGAAATGGATAATGGATAAAGGGAGGTTGGTATGGATCCATGGGTAGTAGTCTATAGAGGATATGATCCCGGAGACGAGGCCCTTCGGGAGGCGCTATGCACATTGGGAAACGGCTATTTTGCAACCAGAGGGGCAAGCGCGCAGTCCGATGCCGATGAAGTCCATTATCCGGGCACCTATTGCGCGGGGGGCTATAATCGGCTTCAGACAGAAATTGCAGGAAGAGTGATAGAAAATGAAGATCTGGTCAATATGCCGAACTGGCTTGTCCTCAAGTTTCGCATAGATGATAATGACTGGTTTTCCCTCAAAGATACGGAAATCAAGGAATACAGCCAGGAACTGCACATGAAAGAGGGGCTGCTTCAGAAGCTTGTCCGCTTTGCCGACAGTAAAGGCCGGATAACAGAGATGAAAGAGCGCCGGCTGGTTCATATGGCCAACCGGCATTTTGCCGGCATCGAAACCACCTTAACGGCTGAGAACTGGTCAGGACGGATCGAGTTCCTCTCCGCCCTTGACGGAACAGTGACCAATGCCGGTGTCGAGCGGTATAAGGCATTGAAAAGCCGTCACTTGAAACCGATGGACCACAGAGAAATCGACAGGGAAACTATTTTTCTGAAGGTCGAGACCAGCCAATCGGAGCTTCGAATTGCCCAGGCTGCACGGACAAGAGTTTTCAAAGAAGGAGAATTCATACAGTGCGAGCGTCGGCTGATTGAGAAAGAAAGTTACATTGCGCACGGCTTTGCCGTCGATATTTCAAAAGGGCGAAAGGTGCGCATCGAGAAAGTCGTTGCCTTTTATACATCCCGTGACAAGGCCATATCCGAGTGTGGTCTTGAAGCGGAAAAGGCAGCCGTTCATGCGGAGAATTTCGATGATCTTGTTGCCAGCCATACTGTTTCATGGGGTCACCTCTGGCGGCGCTTCGGAATGGATTTCAGGGCGAAACACGAGGACGGCAGTCCGCTTTTGATTCTTCACCTGAACATATTCCACCTCCTCCAGACCATATCGACGCACACCATGGACCTCGATGTGGGGGTGCCGTCCAGGGGCTGGCATGGCGAAGCATACAGAGGGCATATCTTCTGGGATGAGCTTTTCATATTTCCTTTTCTGAACTTCCGCATACCCGAAGTCACCCGCTCGCTGCTGATGTACCGCTACCGGCGCCTCAAGGAAGCAAGGGCGGCAGCCGCAGAAAACGGGTTCAAAGGTGCCATGTACCCCTGGCAGAGCGGGAGCAACGGACGTGAAGAAAGTCAGCGGGTTCACCTCAATCCGAAATCGGGCCGGTGGATACCCGATTATTCCCGGTTCCAGCGGCATGTCAATGCGGCAATTGCCTTCAATATATGCCATTACTATGAAGCGACGGCGGACATGGAGTTCATGTCTTTTTACGGTGCCGAGATGATGCTGGAAATTGCCAAATTCTGGTCGAGCAAGGCAGTAATGAATGAGTACTCAGGCCGGTACGAGATACGTAATGTGATGGGACCGGACGAATACCACGATGCATATCCGAACGCCGACGAACCCGGTCTGAACAATAACGCCTATACGAACGTAATCGTGACATGGGTACTGACGCAGACGTTGAAGGTCCTGGATCTGCTTTCGGAAAATCGCAGGAAAGAGCTGTGCGAAGCACTGGATATAGGAACGGACGAAATAGACCGCTGGAAAGATGTAAGCAGAAAAATGACAATTCCCTTTCATGATGACGGCATCATCAGCCAGTTCGAAGGCTATGATGAATTGAAAGAGTTTGACTGGGAAAATTATCGAGGTAAATATGGTGATATACAGAGACTTGACAGGATTCTCGAAGCCGAGGATGATACTCCCAACCGTTATAAGGCGTCAAAGCAGGCCGACGTGCTGATGCTCTTTTACCTTTTTTCCTCCGGAGAACTGGGCGAGCTTTTTGACCAGCTGGGCTATCCCTTCGAATATGAAACCATTCCGAAAAATATTGATTACTATATGAAGAGAACCTCCCACGGTTCAACGCTGAGCCGGGTAGTCCATTCCTGGGTGCTCGCCCGTTCGGACCGGACGCGCTCCTGGAACTTCTTCAAGGAAGCCTTGAAGAGTGATTTTACCGATATCCAGGGGGGCACTACGCCGGAAGGAATCCATCTGGGTGCCATGGCGGGAAGCATCGATATCATGCAGGAAGCCTATACGGGAATAGAATCGCGGGGCGATGTCCTGTGGTTCAATCCCTGTCTTCCCGATGAGCTTACCGACCTGAAGATGGAGATCCGCTACCGCGGGCAAACGCTGGAGGTGGAAATTACGGAATCGGCACTTATCATCAGCGCCGTAAGAAGCTCCGAGAAGCCGATCATGATCGGTTTCGCCGAAAAAGTCCACGAGTTGAGGGAAGGGGAGAGCAGAAGTTTCGAGCTTTGAGTGCATACGGCGATGCTCCTCTGCTCCGGTTGCATTGTCTATCATACTTTGTGATTCTTTTATACTGTACCAGCTCAGCCAAGGCTGCGGAGTTAATAATTGATTTTAAGAGGGTACATCGTAAAGGAGTGCATATCAATGGAACGCAGGCCTTCAATGAGGGAATTCCTGACAAATCTGGACAAGCCTGTGCCGGCCGGGGAAAAATTTTATTGTCTGGTAAGAAATCTATGGCGGCGTGTTATACTAATGCAGAGCTGCTGCGGGCATCCGGGCGAGCCGGGGTGTTGAAAAACGGAACTGTCATCCGGTCCGGATACACAACATCAGCGGCATGAATAAAATTTATTTCGGATAATCCTGCTGAACGCTGTCCCGCTCAGTACATGAATTTGTTTAATCGGTTACTTTCAATCAGCTGTTCCGGCACACTTGTGTTTTGCAGTCAGTGCTCGGGAAGCCTCCTTCAGAGACCTTGAAATTTCCGCGCGTTTGTGAGAGGTTCATTTAAATGAAAACGCAAGGGAGGGATACCGGAATGAATGAGCAGACAAGACCCGATGTAGAATATCTCACTTCCGAGCGCACGAAAGGGCTGCCCTTTTCCGAAGCGGTGCGCGTCGGTCCTGTGCTTTACCTGTCAGGAATGCTTGGATTGGATAATTCCATGAAACTGGTCACCGGGGGAATCGTTCCCGAAACGCGGCAGACGATGGAAAATATTAAAGCCACGCTTGAGTGGTATGGTTCTTCGCTCGACAATATTGTAAAGGTGACGGTCATGCTGTCTGATATGAGCGAGTGGGCGGAGATGAATAAAATATATGTAACTTTTTTTGGTACGCATTATCCCGCCCGAAGCGCCCTTGGGGCCAGCGGCCTGGCTTTCGGCGCACGCGTGGAAATTGAGTGCATTGCCATTGTGGATGACGTCAACAACCACTTATAATGTTATCTGGTCCTTACAGAGAAAAAGGTATGAGGAGATTTTCTGCAGGAATCATTATTTTTATTATTCTTCTGATCCCTTCTTATGCCGCTGGCATCGAACGTGCGGATATGGTTTTGGTGGTAAAATCGGAATCGACTTTATACCTGATCAAAAACAGGAAAATCCTGAAGCGGTACAAAGTTTCCCTTGGCGCGAATCCGAAAGGGCATAAACAGAAAGAGGGAGATAAGCGCACACCTGAAGGTACCTATATTCTCGATTATAAAAAAATCGACAGCACCTTTTACAAGGCGATACATATCTCCTATCCGAACAGGGACGATATGAAACGGGCCAGGAAGGCGGGAGTGAACCCCGGCGGATGCATCATGATTCACGGTCAGAAAAACGGATGCGGCAGCGGTGCGAATTCCGGGCGCATGAACTGGACTGACGGATGTATAGCGGTTTCGAACAGCGACATGGACGAGATCTGGGGATCCGTAGCCGCAGGGACTCCCATTAAAATATTGCCATGACGCTACTGCTGTCGCTTTTGCGCCTGTCGCACCATTTCGGCAAATTCCTCCGCCTTGAGACTGGAACCTCCTACCAGCGCACCGTCTATATCGGTCTGTGAGATAAATTGTCCGATATTTCTTTTGTTGGTGCTCCCTCCGTAGAGAATTCGTATTGTATCGGAGCATTCCTTGTTCCACATTTTTCTGAGTTCCGTTCTGATCGCGGCAGCTGAATCGTTCGCTTCCGAACCGGTTGCGGTCTTCCCGGTTCCTATCGCCCAGATCGGTTCATAGGCGATTACAAACGCGGACGGGGTATCGATGCCGGTGAGATCATTACGCACCTGTGAAATTATCTTTTCTTCCGTTTTACCCGCCTCTTTTTCTTCAAGGGTTTCACCAACGCAGAGAATAGGCGTGATCCCGTAGCGCAGAGCAGCCTCGACCTTCCGGTTGATCAAGGTGTCATCTTCATGGAAATATTGCCTCCGCTCCGAATGGCCTAAAATGACATAGCGGCACAAACCGCCGAGCATCTGAGGAGATATTTCGCCGGTAAAGGCCCCCTCGGCTTCAAAATACATATTCTGGGCCCCCAGATCAACGGAGGATCCGGAGATAAGATTTCTGATTGTTACCAGAGAAACGAAGGGGGGACATACTACTTTCGTCACGCCGGTAATCTTGTCAAGTTCACCAAGCATCCGTTCAACGAGCACCACGGCATCTTCCACAGTGGTATTCATTTTCCAGTTGCCTGCCATCATAGGTATTCGCATTACGACCTCCTGGTGTAAATATTCCTCCGCGATCAGATAAATTCAATGGGGTCAAAAATGTATTCCGGACGCGAAGCACGCAGATGACGGATATTTTTGATTATATTTTTAAAATAATTTTTTCGAACTCCTTTTCGTCGAGAACGGGAACATTGCGCCGCAGGGCCTCGTTGAACTTGCTTCCCGGATTTTCCCCTGCCACCACATAATCCGTTTCCCCGCTGACGCTGGACAGAGCCCGCCCCCCGCGCTCTTCTACGAGTTTCTGGGCCTCGTCCCGGGTGTATCCCTGCAGTTTTCCCGTAAAAACGAAAGTTTTACCCGAAAGAGGCATGTCTTTCCGTGAGGCCGTCTCTTTAACCTCAACTCCCGTTTCATGAAGGCGGGCCAGTACGTCCTGCACTTTTTCTTCTTCAAAATATTCAGCCACCTTTCGGGCAATCTCCGGACCTATTTCATCGACTGCTTCCAGATCTGCCTGCGCTGCCTTGCTGAGCGCTTCAAAACTCCCGAATTTCCTTGCCAGTATTTCGGACACCCTCCGGCCGACGTGCCGGATTCCGAGGCCGTAGATAAACCGGTCCAGGGAGGGACGCGTTGCATTCTGGATCGCCATATAAAGGGCTCGCGCAGATTTTTCGGCAAATCCTTCGAGCAGAAGAAGGTCATCTTTTGAGAGGCGGTACAGGTCAGCAATATCCCGTACCAGTCCCTTTTCAACCAGCTGGGTTGCCGTTTTCCACCCCAACCCTTCTATATCCAGGGCATGTCTGGATCCGTAATGGAGGATATGGCCGATCAATTGGGGCGGGCAGGCAAGTCCTGCAGGACAGAAATAGTAAGCTCCCTCTTTGAGGACAGTTGAACCGCAGGCCGGGCACTTTTTCGGCATTACAAACGGCTCTCCTCTCTTTGATCCCGCATCGCCGATCCGCTCCAGGACTTCGGGTATCACATCTCCCGCCCTGACAATACGGACCTTGTCTCCAGGCCGCACGTCTTTTCTTTTCAGCTCCTGCTCATTATGAAGTGTAGCCCGGCTGACGGTTACTCCGCCCACATCGACGGGCTTAAGGAGAGCAAGGGGTGTCAGCATTCCCGTTCGTCCCACAGTGACGACAATATCTTCCAGTGTGGTGACCTCTTCCCGGGGAATAAATTTCCAGGCATATGCCCATCGGGGGCTGCGGTGCCGCTCTCCCAATTTCTCCCGCAGAGCGTAATCGTCGAGCTTGATCACGATGCCGTCTATCTCGTATTCCATATCTTCCCGCATATCGGCAAGTTCTTTTCGATATGCCTTTATTTCCTCCAGGGTGGAAACCTTCCGGTTATAACTGTTTGTTTTCAGTCCCCACTTTTGAAACTGCTCGAGTGCTTCGGAATGGGAAGAAAAGCGCAGGCCGTCGCTTCTCAAAATATCGTAGAAAAAAAGGTCGAGCGGTCTTCCTGCAACATTTTTAGGATCGAGCTGACGCATAGCTCCGGCGGCGGCATTTCGAGGATTGGCAAAGGTATCCAGCCCTTTTTCCAGTCTCTTTTTGTTCATTTCAAGAAATCCTTTTCTGTACATGAAGACCTCTGCCCGAAGAGACAGGAAATCCGGAAAGCTTCCGCTGTTATGAAGATGCAGAGGAAGGGACCGTATGGTTTTCAGATTTTCCGAAATATCTTCTCCGGTGATTCCGTCTCCTCTGGTTGCTCCGTAGCTGAAATTTCCGCGTCTGTAGACTACTTCTACAGAAAGCCCGTCAAATTTAGGTTCCAGGCTGTATTCTACAGAATTTTCACCGGTGGTGCGAAGGACAAAGCGATGGAAATTATCGATTTCAGATTCATTTTGTGAGGAATTTAAACTGAGCATCATTCCGGCATGGGCGGTCTTCTTCAGTTCGCCCACCGGCGCTGCTCCTATCCTGACAGTCGGTGACGTATCGGATGCTATATCGGGAAAGGCTTCTTCCAGTTCAACAAGACGATGAAAGAGCTTGTCATACAGCGCATCGGAGATTTCCGGCTTGTTTTTTATATAATAGAGATAATCGTGATATTCGATTCCTTCACGCAAAGCCCCGGCTTCCTTGTGTGCTTGCTCAATGGTCATCATCGATACATTTTTGAACTGTGTCGAGGGATTCTTTTTGAAATCCATGAATGCGTCCACCCGCTGATACTATCGGCCGAAGGGAGAAACCCGCATTTTTCTCCTGTCCGGATATGCATACACCTTATTCAATCAGGAAACTTGCCGGATTTCAAGGGAATTGTTTTTATATATAACATTATGATGTGCTCGTTAAAAGTGTATCATGCCGGTCGCACCGGTCTCAATGCTCCTTGCGGCCTGGAGATCCGGATGAAAAAACGCAATGGAAAGGAGCGTAAGCGAATAATAGTTAAAGCAGAAGATGAAGATTAATAATATACGTATAGAACTTCTTGCGATAATTACCGCTTTGCCAAAGCCCGCCCCGTATGGGGACAGGAGAGCCTGCTGCTCATCTTCTGATTCAATTACTCATTCTTCACAGGCGAACATGGAACGAAGAACATAGAAATTGTTTTTAACCATGCGCCTTGCCTAACATATTTATGGCGAAGTCAGCAGCATCAGCGAGATCTGTCGCGTCGGGATTATTCTGTGCTCCCTGCGCTTCTTCAGCCCAGGCTCTATGTTCCGGCTTTTCGAGTAACGCTTCGATAACACGGGAATCGACTTTCCCGCGGCAACCGAATTGTCCGAGCACATCAAGATTGAGCGTGAGACCGGCAGCGCTCTCAAAGGCCTGTTTCGGAAGCGTTCCGCCGCGGAGGGAACCATGAGTCGCAAAGAGTGCCACTTTCTGCCCTTCAGGAAGCCCTTTGATGAACCTCGACATTTTTTCGGGAACGCTATGAGCGATCACGGGAAATCCGCAGAAAACGAGATCGTAACCTGTTACATCCTTCACTTCACTGACTGGAAGAATCTCTTTTCCGACATTGAGGGCATCATATATTGACCTTGCAACTTTTTCCGTATTACCCGTCTTAGATTGATACACAATTAGAACTTTCATAAGTACTCCTCCGTTATTATCTGTAAATATTCCGGCGCAGGACGACTTGCTTTTTACCGTCTGATATTATGAATGTCATGTCAAGGCATGTCAATTTTTAAGTCAAAGAATATAAAGCTCAAAGGTTGACACGTCGAAACAAATTGCTGCAAATTGGCGAATGGCACTGCCTGGGAACGATCTGCTCAATACACTTTTATCAGCAATTGCGTATCAAAAGAGAACGTGCCAAAAAAATATGGAATAGAAATAAAAAGGGGCTGAATGTCGAGCCGACAGATTGCGTCCTTTCTACAGATATGGTACCTTAGTGTGCCGAAAATAATTGAGGGATACTGCCGGCGCGTATGACGTTCCGGAGACGAACGTGCCGTTAAGAATGCCTTTCGGCTTTTCTTCCCACACTGCTGAAATGAATTTTTCCTGTGGATACTGTCTTCGAGGAATCGGTACCTGGGGGCCAAATGATGCATTCCGATATAACAAGTAAAAAAAAGCGGTTTTCGATGATCAGGGAATTTCATTTAGCCGATTGGGTTACTCTGGCGAATTCTGTATGCGGAACGAGTGCGCTTTTTTCTATAATGACATACCTGCAGGTACGCAATGTGAAGCATATCTTATATGCATGTTCTCTTATATTGGCCGCCTTGTTTTTTGATATTTTGGACGGACGGGTTGCGAGGTGGAGGCAGAAGACGTCTGTTATGGGCCGTGAGCTCGATTCGCTTGCAGATGTCATTTCTTTCGGGGTGGCCCCGGCCCTTATCGGCTACGGCTGTGGCATGCAGGGGCTCTATGACCGTATTATTCTTGTTTTCTTTGTTGCCTGCGGAGTATCCCGCCTTGCACGGTATAATGTCACCGCAGAAACGCTGTCACAGGGAAGCGATAAAGTGAAATATTTCGAAGGAACACCCGTTCCCGTTTCGATATTTCTCATACTCATTCTTGCATTGGCAGCATGGTCAGGCGCACTGCACGAGAATTTATGGTTGGGTGAAATTTCCCTGGCCGGATTTACACTCCATCCGCTCGTATTTATTTTCGCAATATCCGGATCATTGATGATAAGCAGGATCCGTATACCGAAACTTTAAAGTACGATGGTGCATCGCTGCCCAGGCCACAGAGAAATTTAATATTTCTGCAATATTCCGCAGAGAAAGTGATGAAAATGAAGGATATCCGTAGAGCAGATCCCGATGCCAGGCGGCGTTCCATGCAGATTGCCGCAGTGGCCTTTCTTGTCGTGTTTGTGACCATGATCGCATTTAAAAAGTACTATCCTGCGTTGAGCGACTGGATATTGTCGGAACAGGCCGAAGCCGGAAAGAGGGTCGGATACATGCTTATCGTACTCGCTTTGATTGTCTCGGTGCCTTTGGCAGGCCTGGCCGCATACTTAAGGTCTTTCGGTTCAAGAGTGATCAGGGCGGAGGAAATACCGCCGCCCGGGCAAAAGGTCACTCGCGACACTGTCATAATCAGAGGCAGGCATGCTGTTATCAGAGGCCGTCTGATACAGGGGATTGCACTTGTGTGCCTGATTGCAATTTTGACAATATGGTTTTTACTTTTCTGGTTCTGGCCTGCATTGACCTGCTAAAGCATGAAATATAAAAATCCAATTGTCCTCGTGCCGGTGCGCTGAAAGCTGTCAAAACCTCACTCCTGGAAATAATAAAGAGTTTCTATACAAAAATGTGTGTGAACTTCGCGTGCGTACCATTATAAAACCGGCTCGGCCGGCACAGGAAGCTTTTTTAAAAAATCATCAGCTAAGAGTATTATCTTGCCCAAGTACATGGTAGCCCCCATTTACATCAGTGCAAATCCCGGCATACTAGTTAAAAAAGAAAAGTTGATGGAGTCGAAAGAGTCATTTCCGGGACTGCGGGAACCAATCCCCATGAAGGATCTGGATTCCATGCTCAGTATGGAAATTGCGACAAGCAAAAATTGCGAAGCCATCAAAATGTGTGCGCTATGGATTTTTCTAAAATATGGGAAGAAATCGTCAGGCCTGATGGAGGGACGATTATATATGTGATTATGGATGGTGTCGGAGGATTGCCGTTGCGTCAGCGAGAAACCGAATTGGAAGAGGCAATTCCTGTCCATGAAAAAGGGACTGAATTGGAGGAAGCCCGAAGTCCGAATCTCGATGAACTTGCGAAAGAGTCCTCCTGCGGCCTCCTCGAGACAGTGGGCCCGGGCCTCACTCCCGGCAGCGGACCGGGGCATCTTGCTCTTTTCGGTTACAATCCGGTATCCTGCCGGTTGGGTAGAGGAATTCTTTCAGCCCTGGGCATCAATTTTGATCTAAAAAGAGGCGATGTGGCAGCAAGAATAAATTTTGCCACAGTTGACAGACAATCTGTTCTGATGGACAGAAGGGCAGGAAGGATAGATAGCGAAACGAACCGGCATCTGTGCAGTAAAATAATGAAATCTGTAAAACTCGATATGGAAGGTGAATTCTTTCTGGAAACCGTAAGCGAACACAGGGCAGTCTTTATTTTAAGGGGTTCCGGTATTGAAGGTCATATAAAAGATACGGATCCCCAGCGTACAGGTCTCAAGCCGATTCCGGCGGAGGCACTGGATAAGGAATCGGAAAAAGCAGCTAACATTGTGAATTCCTTTATACAACAGGCAAAGAATCTCCTTGCCGGGGAAGAAAAAGCGAATATGATTTTAATGAGGGGCTTCGATACCTATGAGCCCCTGCCCACGCTTGAATCCCGCTTCGGCCTGAAAGGAATCTGCATAGCTCAATACCCTATGTACAGAGGGATCAGCCGCCTTTTAGGACTCGATATTGCCCCGGTTCCGGATTCTCCGGAACGTTCGGTTGAAAGCCTTGAAGACTTTTACAAAAAAGGAACTCATGATTTTTACTTTCTCCATTTCAAAAAGACGGATTCGGCGGGAGAAGACGGAGATTACAACAAGAAAGTGGATGCGATAGAGCAAATAGATGCGCTGATGCCAAGGGTAGCCAGCCTCAATCCGGACGTACTCGTTGTGACTGCAGACCACTCTACACCGGCCCTCATGGGTATACACAGCTGGCATCCGGTTCCTCTCATGATACGTTCCAGGTACGCGAGAGTTGATTCCGTAAATGCCTTTCATGAAGAGGCTTGTTTAAAAGGGTCCCTCGGTATCAGGCCTGGTCTTCATCTGATGGGACTGGCACTTGCCCATGCAGGCAGATTGAACAAATTCGGGGCATAATCCGGCTCGCCGGGTTCTATGTTCTACGTTCCGGGTTCTATGTTCCATCCCGGGTCAGTCTTGTATCCTGCGTTTCATATTGCAGCAAGGTAGAAGATAGAACTTTGAACATAGAACATTTTTAAAAAAAGGAGGGAAATATGGTAAACGTTGCAATAAACGGTTTGGGGCGAATAGGAAGGGCAGCACTAAAGATCGTGCTGGAAATGCCTGAATTCGAACTGTTGGCGGTCAACGATCTTGCCCCCGTCGACAATCTCGTATATCTGCTGAAGTACGATACGGTGTATGGAAGGTACGGAAAAAAAGTCGAGACAGGGCAGGAAGGCTTGATAATAGACGGAAAGAATTACCGGCTGTTCAGCGAAAAGGATCCTGCCAATCTCCCCTGGGGTGATATGGGAATCGATGTCGTTTTCGAATGTACCGGTGCGTTTACCAGAGGGCCGGATCTTGAAAAGCATCTGACAGCCGGTGCAAAATTTGTGGTTCTTTCCGCACCGGCAAAAAGTGAAGATATCGAGACTATCGTTGATAATGTGAACGAACCGGAAGAGCGCGGCAGACTCATTTCGACAGCCAGCTGTACAACAAACTGTATTGCACCGATAGTCGAAATCATAGGGCGCAGAATCGGATTGAAAAAGGCGGTTATGACCACTATCCATGCATATACATCGAGCCAGTCCATTGTGGATGGTCCTAACAAAAAATGGACCAGGGGAAGGGCCGGAGCCGCAAACCTGGTTCCAACTTCCACCGGGGCTGCGGTGGCGACGACAAAGGCGCTGCCCCAGTACACCGGAAAATTTGACGGCATAGCGGTCCGCGCTCCTGTCGCCGTAGGATCGCTGTCCGATATGGTCTTTTTGACAGAGCGGAATACTACCGTAGAAGAGGTAAACAAAATTTTCAAGGAAGAGGCGGAAACAGAAAGATACAAGTATACCGTCGGCGTTACCGAAGACCCCTTTGTCTCCTCCGATATTATTCAGGATCCCAGGGCCTCAGTGGTTGATCTGGCGCTGACACAAGTGGTCGACGGCGATCTTGTCAAGGTAATGAGCTGGTATGACAATGAATGGGGCTATACGGCCCAGATGGTAAGAGAAGCGATGGATCTGATAAAAAAATAAAAAAATCCGGCTGCTGCAGGCATCCGGAAAAAGTGATTTAAGAGAATTCCGCTGCTTTAAAAATTATTTATTAAAAAAAAGAATTAGAACCATGGATATTGATCCCGGAAATCTTGTGTGCAAAAAGAACAGGTTCGGAATTTCCAGGCTGATCATTCTTGATAATATAGGAAATATGGATTTTATTCCAATCTGCACTTACAGCGGTTATTTTGCGGAAATTGAGATTTCAAGAAATTGGAGGCGTTTTGAAGAATGATATAACTGCCTCGAATATTCTCTGATTCAGCAGTACATATGTGAAAGGCGATCATTCATTTACATAGGCGCATCCGTGGGCTTTGATTTTTCCCTTACCATTGTGCGGGCTTTCGTGCCTTCCATACAAAGCTTTTCAAGTCTGTCTACCTCTTTGTGGAGACGCCGCGATTCCATCGACTTTGCCGCAAGTTTAGGGAGGCTGATAACGGCAACTACCAAAGCGCCTGCCACGGCAGCCCAGAAAAGCATTGCGGTGACTGTCGTCTGCAGATCCCACAACAGGAACTTGAACTGCAGAGGAAGGCCGTTCTGAAGCCCGGCAATGACTATACACAGAAGGATCACGAAACCGATAATCATAAAAAAATATGTCATGGTAATTCTTCCTTTCCATTGAGTGAAATGATGTGCTCCATTGAGCGCGAGGGAAGGTGATCTCAGGATTTTTCTTAAACCCTCCCCCGGGCATTCAATGCCAAATCAATAAAATAATTCCTGTGTTTCAAACTGTGTACAATCAGGGCACCTGTTTTTTGCCGAACCACTTTTTCAGGTAATCGCCTGCGACATCTCTGCCTCCTATGCCAAAGGCCAATCCGAACGCAAGCGCAACTGCTCCAAATGAAAGTATAAAAAGAGAGACAAAAATTTCTTCGCCGATGCCGAGCTGGTAAAAGGCAACTATAACGGCAAAGAACGCGATTGCGTAGAATGAAAATTTTTCAAGACCCTCTGCATTTCTGATTCCTGCATTAGATGCGGCCGTCCTTACGACAGCTGACACAAGATTTCCAAAGAGGATTCCAAGTATTAACACAATAACGGCTGCGATTACATTCGGGATGTACAGAAATATGCTGTTGAGCAGCTGGGAAGCTATCGGCAGACCCAGAGCATCGAGAGAGGCCATAATGACAAGTATCATTATAAACCAGTAAGTAAGAGCAGAAAGAATTTCGGAAGGCGTTTTGAGGATATTCCCTTTTTCGAGGAACGCATCAACCCCCCCCCTTTCTGCCACTTTATCGAAGCGGATAGCTCTGAGAAGTTTAATCACAATAGCTGCCACTATTTTAGCGATGAGCCATCCTGCAAGAAAGATGATGACAGCTCCCAAGAGCTTCGGGATAAAAAGGGTGATTTTTGTAGCAAATGCATCCCATGCCCCCGTGACTGCGGCTGTTATTTCCATTGCCGGCTCCTTTCTTTCAATTTATTAATGTAACTTTATATATTATATAGGGAATCGGCTATACGGTTGATCATGTATTTTTAATATATCTGTGTGCAGGGTAATAGGTAATATCGGATTACCGGTATCGGGGGGATAATAAGTATTCTTTGACCGGTTGTCCATGTTCCTTCATGATTGCTTCTCCGGTTCCGCTCGGACTTTGACCGGCCTTCTGGGGGTGGCCTCCTGCACCGTAAATCGAAAACCGGAATCGATTATATATTCTCCTTCACGGGGTATATGCTGCAGGCGTGCCATGAGCAGGCCGCCGACAGTATGATATTCGCCGGTCGAAAGCTTCAGACCGATCACATCGTTTACTTCCGAAATGGGAAGACCTGCGTCGAGGATGTACAAGTCATCTTCGACAGCCTGTATAGTGCGTTTGTGGACATAAGGATGTTTTTCAAAATGGTAGCCGACTTTTATTTCTCCGACAACTACGCGCAGTATGCTCTCCAGAGTCAGGACACCGATGGCGGAACCGTATTCATCGACAATGACCGCCGCCTGATCGCGCCGCGAACGCAATAGAGGAAGCAATTCCGCCAATGTCTGTTTCGGTGCTGCAAAGTAGGCCGGTTCCATAATCGATTCGACTGTTCCATCGGGTGACGGATCATTAATTATATCCCAGGGGTCGAGCGAAGCTATGCCGGTAATATTCGAAGCATTGCCTTCATATATGGGAACTGGTCGATAGCCATTATTATTTACTGTCTCTATAAATTGTTGTATCGGGCTGCGCGCGCTCATAAGGCTTATTTCATTGAGCGGAATCATTACTTCCGCTGCGGCCGTAGCGCCGAACCGGATAGCCCGCCGTATCCGCCCCCGGGTAAAGGCGGCTACATCGGAACGGCGCTCGGTCATTTCAAGTACCGCCCGCAACTGCTCTCTGGTAAGGAAGACACTTCGGGCCGCCTCGCCCGCCCCGGCGAGACGGGTGGCCGATCGGGCGATCTGTGAAAAGACATAGATGATGGGAAAAAATAAAAAATAGGCACCCCTGAGGGGAAATACGATGATCGGCGCAAGTATCTCGGCTTTTTGCTGATAGACACTCTTTGGCACTACTTCTCCTAAAATGAGCAGAAGAGGCGTCATAATGAGAATTGCAAGAAATTCTCCACTTTCGCCAAAGGCTCTGATCATCAGGACGGTACCTGTGGCGGCAAGAGTAACGGTGGCAAGATTCGTGCCCACAAGCGTAGTGGTAAGGAGCCTGTCAGGCCTTTTGAACATCCTGAGCAGAAGACGGGCACCTCGGCTGCCTGTTCTCGCGAGATGATGCATCTGTATCTTGTCGGCGCTGACGAGAGCGATCTCCGAGCCCGAAAAAAATCCCTTGAGGAACAAAAGCAGAATCATTGCAAAAAATGTAATAATCGCCCCCATCGGCTACCCGTTCTCCTCTCCATGGCCGGAAGAAGCCCGGCCCTCTTTTCCCGGTGCCGGATCGTTCCCTTTATTTTCTTCCAAACCTTCTTTTTTTTCCGCTTTCAATTTAGCAATTCTGTTGCCATCCATTTCCAGTACAGTAATTTGAATACCGTCAACTGTTACCGTTTCTCCTTCATCGGGTACCAGCCCCAGATGGCGGAAGGCCACCCCGCCGATCGTTGTCATTCGCGGATCTTCAATGCCGAAATTCGTGAGGGCTTCGAAGTCGGTTAGTTTCATGGATCCTGAAACAATAAAAGCATTTTCGGCTTCTTTCGTATAAGTGTAAGTGTCAATAAAATTGCCGGCAATTTCAGCGAAAATAAAATTCAGAATCTCTTCGATCGTCACCAATCCAGATACGCCTCCGAATTCATTCAGAACTACCGCCGCACGGTCGTTTTTCTCCTGAAAGAAATCAAGGGTTTCATCAACGCTTTTCGTCAAGGGGAGAAACAGAGGAGGATGCAGGATGTCACGACAGGTGATGGCCTCCGGATCTTTTCCTTCAAGCAGAAGTTTCGTTATATCTTCGGCATGAACAAAACCGGCAATGTTATCGACGCTCTCATCATACACAGGAATTCTCAGCCGTTTCCGGTATACCCTGCCCGTAACAATTGCGAGGGAATCACCGGTGCGGGCGAAATGTATTTGCGTGCGCGGAATCATTATATGTTCTATCTCGGTTCGTCCCGCGTCAAGAAGATTGTAAATCAGAACCCGGTCGGTGGCGCTCAGGAGTCCTTCTTCCTCGATTTCCGCAACCAGCGAACGGAATTCGCTCATTCTCAAAATATGGCCCGCATCCCGTGCTTCTCCCACCAGCATTGTCGTGACACGATCGGCAATGATACGAATCAGCCAGCGCAAGGGGGTGATTGCCTTTACCCACACGCTCATGGGAGTGCTGACAATCCGGGTACTGACATCGAGTGGATGCGAAACGGCAACCGTCTTGGGCGTGATTTCACCGAAAAGCAAAATCAGGGGAACCATAATGAATATAGTAATCCAGCCGGCGCGGTCCGCTCCGTAAAGAATCAGGAGAATGCCCGTGAGGTTGGCAGTGGCTGCAATGTTGATCAATTCATTACCGGAAAGGATAGAAACGATCAGGTGCCGCGGTTGACTTAAAAGCTCATGCACGAGATCGGCCTTCGGATGGCGCTTTTTTCTGAGCTGTTCCAGGTCCACATCGGAAAGTGAAAAGAGGGCGGTTTCCGACCCGGAAAAAAACGCAGATCCGCAGAGAAGCAGAATCTGCAGCACTATGCGGATTATCATGTCGGGCTGCATCAGAAGCGATGAATCAAAAGATACATACTCGATGAAGCTGTTCAAAACCTGAGGCATAACGGCACCCGGCGGGACACGTCCTATTACAACGGATCATTTCCCTTTTTTTGGATGAATCTGACTAATTCTCTTTACATATATGCCCTGTCATTCAGATATCTATCGTACTTTAGTTTGCAAAAGAGGGAAATATCCCAGGAAGGGTAGGTGCTTTTGCACAGGCACATCTTCTTTTTTTGAGAGGTGTTACGTAAATGATCGCTCTCTTCTATTTGCAAGAAAAAGAAGAAGTGTCCCTTATTTTCCTCAGTGCATGGGCCGCCGACCCGATAACTCCGGAATTCCTGCCCAGTGCCGCCGGAACAAAGCGCACCGCCTCACAGGACGATCGAAAAGCTCTTGTCTTTACCACGTCAAAGGCAGGGGCAAAAAGCATATCGCCTATCAGGGCCACTCCCCCTCCGATGGCGATTACTTCGGGATTGAAGATATTGACGAGATTTGTAAGGCCCACCCCCAAAAAATATCCCGTCTGTTCTATAAGTTCTTTGGCAAGATTATCCCCGGCTGCGGCGGCTTCCTGAACGGTTTTGGCGGTTATCTCCTGTATATTTCCCGCTGCATGATCAAGGAGTGACGTTCTGCTGCCGTCGCGGATGCGCTCTCTTGCAAATCTCGCCAGGGCGGTTCCCGATGCAAGGGTCTCCCAGCAGCCTCTGTTCCCGCAGTGACAGGGCGGTCCGTTGTGGTCGATCACCATATGACCAAGTTCTCCGGCGGTTCCGATGGCGCCGGTCAAAAGCCGGCCATCTATTATAACGCCTCCCCCGATTCCGGTGCTGACGGTCACGTAAATGAAATGGTTTGTACCCTTTCCCGCGCCGTACATGTGTTCTCCCACGGCTGCCGCATTGGCATCGTTGATCAAGAATGTATCGATCTTGAAGGCATCTCTGATAATGTCGCGAATGGGGACATTGAGCCACCCCGGCAGATTCGGCGAAGTAAAAAGAATGCCCGTTTCCGGGTTGGAGGGGCCGGGAGCGCCAACGCCGATTGCCTCGAGCGATTCGACGGGCAATGAAATCTGATCAAGGCAACTGTGTACCGATTCGATAACCGCACCGATCACGGCTTCCGGTCCCAGTTGCGCCGGCGTGACGCTGTGATCTCGTGCAATAATACGGCCTTCTTGATCAATCACGGCGGACAGGATTTTAGTCCCGCCAAGATCGATTCCCAGTATCGTGGAGTTTCGCCTTTCCATTCCTTTTTACCGCCCTTCCTCATTTATTGAACCTTAATCCGATTATCCCTTCGTGTTCAATGTCAATGTGCTTGCAACTTCTTTTTCTTTTCCCTTTTCCGTTTGCGCGGGCGGCAGAATCTCTATGCGACCGGAGGGCACATTTTGTTCGTCGGCCAGAAAATCCCTAATCGCCTGCGCCCGTGTCCGGGCAAGCTCTTCGAGCCTGGCTTCGGAAATTTCTATTTGTGCTTCCATGCGGGTATATAAATTTTTATAAAAATCGACCCAGGCGGAAAGGTCGTATTTCCCCTCCGCGGTTTCCAGTTTGTTCAGGTACTCCGATCTCAATGCCGCCAGTACCGAAGGAGAGCCGTATTCAACAAAGAGCTCCTCGATGGCCTTTTGCGTTTCCCCTGCATGAAATACCGGCGGCCCCGGCGCCCTTTCAAAATCTTCCGGACGCTGCAGCTGTGCCTCAAGCCTGTTTCGCATCAGCAGGGATTTGAGCGCCGGTACATCGGCCTCCTGATCATATCCTCCCGTGATTTCCAGTTGGAGCTCGGGCCTCTGGGCAAGCGCTTTGGCGATATCAATGAGATTTTCCCTCGCCGGCGGGAGAAGCCCGGTACTTCCCGGGTCGAAGAATACCCTGTCGAGATCTTCTTTCTCCGATCCGATGAGCGAGGCCAGCCAGGAAAAGGGGGCGCTTACAATGTTCGTTACAAGGGTGGATACCGCCTTTCCGATCACATCGCCGAAATCGAACTGAGGATTGTTCAGATCCCCGCTTACGGGAAGACCGATGTCGATGACTCCTTCCGAATTTTTGAGCAGCGAAATTGCGAGTTTAAAAGGAAGATCCAGTGCAGTGGGACTTTTCACAGGTTCGCCGAGCTTGAGCTGCTCCGCAATAATCTGGTTTTCTCCCACCAGTTTTCCCTGTTCGATATTATAAAGAAGGTCGAGGTAGAGTGTGCCCGAGGCAATACGGTAGCCGGCGAAACGAATGGCATAGGGGGTAAGGCTGGTCATCTCGATATTGCGGAAGACCATGTTGAGATCCGTCGTATCGGTCGGATTGAAAAGATCCGATTCGCCCCGAATTTTTACCGACCCGTGTTCGTCGGCACGGCCGTCCAGTTCCACCGCGGCCACCGTTTCGGGAACGGAGGAAATGCCGGTGACCGTGCCCTTCAATTCATGAATGCGTGTGCTGAACTGCGGGCGCAAACTCAAATCCGAAAATGCCAGTCTTCCCTCATCCACATAAATGCGCTCGACCGTAAGTTTCAGCGGTTCCGACGGCTCTTTCCCGGGCTCTTTTTCATCTTTATCGATCGTGAGCTGCGATATGTTTACCGTCCGGTCGGGGTAGATAACGAGCCTTCCGGCGGGTCCGGCAATGCGCGCCTCCTCGATTTCGAGAGCGGCAGGGGGAAAGCTGAAATCAATTGCGGGCAGAGACATGGAATCCAGGCGCCAATAAGGCTCATCGGCATCTTCCGTCCGGGCCGTTACATTTTGTATGCCGCCTTTTCCCTGATAGGCGATTGCAATGGTTTCACCGCTGCCGTCAAAGGTCAGATCGCCTGAGAGATCGGCGGTTCCCGATTCGAGGGTCAGCCGCGCCGCGTGAGCGAGATAGGGCTGAAGTATCAAAAGCGAAAATTCATCGATCTGCAGATTTCCTTTTATTTGTGAGTGCCAGGGCCATAATTGTCCTTTGGCGGTGATTTCTCCCCCCTCTTTCAAGATTGCCCGAAGGCCGTATTCAACCGCCGCATCGGGTGAGGTGGAAAAACCTGTAAGGGCGAACTCAAAGGGATCGATTGTAATATCCACCGAAGGCGACGCAGTACGGTCGGTGAAACGGACCTGGAAGTCCTTTAAAATGAATGCATTCACTGCGGCCTTCCATGATCCCATCGGGCTTTCTCCGTCTTCGCCGTTTTCTTCAGATAGATCGTTCTCCCTTTCGTTTGATATTCCGATTATGCCGGACCAATCGGCAACACCCGATTCATCAATGGCAATCCCGACCCTGCCGCCTTCAATAGAAACTCTGTCGAGCGAAAATGACTCTTCCTGTGAATTGAATCTCCCCCCGATGCCGCCGGCCCGTTTAATTGAAAGCAAAGGAGACTGGGCGCCCTTCGGGGTGAGGGCGAAATCGAAGAGATTGAATTCGAGCGCCGAAATGCGAAAAAGGGGTTCCTTTTCCCCGAGATCGAAGAGGTATTCTCCCGAGAGCGTTGCATAGCCGGGCGGCTCTTCGATTTGAACCGCATCTTTCAGGAATTCCCACACTGTGGCCGCCTTCACCTTTTCCAGGCTGAAGGCGCCTTCCGATTGCAAGGGGTTCAGAGAAAGGGTCCCCCTCCAGTGGAAGCGCTCTTTGGCCCCGGTCCGCCCCGAAACTCTGTAGCCGCCCCTTCGGTCGGGAATCGTGGCCACTTCCTCGAGTTCCAGTGACAGTGATCTGATGTGGATATCGGCCGGAGGCGTTTGCCGGCGATCGATAAAATCGACCGCCCCGCCTCTCAGCGAAGCTTCTTCTATTATAATTTCCGGTATCCCCCCTTCGGCTTCTGCCGGTTTCCTTTGCCCGTTGCTGCCCGTTTTTTCCATCATTCGGGAGAGGTTGGTTCCGCCGTCCTCCGCTATAACATGCACCTCCGGATCGATCAAACCGATTTTTGAAAAAGTCCAGGCCCTGTTCGCGATGCTCGATAAAAGATCGAAATCGGCTGAAAAGAATGCGAAACCCATAATCAGTGAACCGTTATCTTCCATCAGCCGGAGATTATGCGCCTCCGCCTTCAAGGTGAAGGGATTGAAGCGCAGTTCCTGCAGGGCAAGCCTGCGTTCGAGTTCGTCCTCCACATACCGGTTTGCGTAGTATTTACCAAGATAGGGGATAAGGAAGAAACCCGCAAGGATATAGATGGCAATTACAATCACTGAAAAGATGAACCACCGGTTTGATATTACTTGCCTGAAGAGGATCTTTGCTCTCATGATAAAAGCCCGTTTTCAATCGCCACTGTTCTTTTTCGCCAATCTGTAAGCATGGAAGTAATCAATGCGAGTAAATATGTCGTCAAAGACCCGGCTTGATGTCAAGATACAATCCTTGTCTTCCGGTAAATGGAAATCACGCTGTATCCGGGTTCCATCGGCAGTGCGATAATCGGGTCCGAATCTGAAAGCACTGGTTCGGCCGGCACATGTAAGCCGGCCGAATGGTTATCGGGTGGTTTCCCGAAAAACGGGAAAATGAAGCTCCTGTTATGTGTTGTTGTTTTTCAGTACAATTTCGACGCGGCGGTTCAGTTGCCGCCCCGCAGCGGTTTCGTTGGTGGCAACGGGATAATTTTCACCCAGTCCCCTGATAGTCAAGCGATCCCGGCTTATGCCGCGGGCCTGAAGTGCCTCGCTGACCGATTCGGCGCGGAGTTCGGACAATTTCTGATTGTAGTCTGCAGTACCGGTGCTGTCTGTGTGTCCTTCGATCGAGGCATTGTACTCGGGATGGTTTTTCAGGAAGCGTGCCATTTGATCGATGGTCAGCATGGCGCCGGGCAGGAGATCTGCCTTATCCACTCTAAAAAGCATGTCTTCCATTGTGACAACAATCCCCCGCCTGGTTTCTTTTGCTTTTAATCCTTCCAGCTCCTGCCGCACACTTTCAAGCTCGCTTTTGGCGGCATCAGCCTGTTCTCTCGCAACTGCCGCTTCTTCCTTCGCAGCAGCTGTTTCCTGCTGAGCCTTTTGAATCTGCAGCTCTCTTCTTTTTAACACAATCTCCTGTCTCTTCTTCTCCAGTTCTTGGAATTCATCTTCCGCCTTCATACGCTCAGCCTGTACCATAGCTAACTGTGTTTTCTTCTGTGCCACATAGGCATGATGTTCCTGCGCCTTTTCGCTTTCGGCCGCCTGGGCCATATCGAGAGATTGTTTGGCTTCATAGAGTGCCACAGGGGAATATTTTGAAACTGAAGCGTCATTCCGGGCTTTATCATATGACTCCCTGGCTTCTGCAAGAACAGCAGTTTCAGGAGTTGTCGCACATGCGCAAAACATGAGCAGTATGGATACAATAAATATGGCAACCATTACATTGTTGAGAATACGAACATTCATGTCTAATTACCCCCTTGTGACGATTTCTGAATATTCAATATTTCTTCATTTAAGGTGTTGATGCTTTCCCGGAGCCCTCTTACTATTTCCTTGGTTTTTTCGGTACGGGTCTTTTCATATGCGAGATTGGCCGTTACCATCGCTTCCTGCGCCAGATAACTAGCTGTTGTGTAGTTTTCTGAATCAAGAGCGGTTCGGGCCTGTTCGAGCTTTTCTTTCGCCAGCCGGAGTTCCAGAGGTGCATTTTCCGTTGCTGTTGATTGCTGGGCTGAAGTGATTATCATATCGGCATTTGATATGTCTTTCTGAATGGGAACGGTATTGGGACTGCAGGCTGGAAAAAGGATACTCGAAAGCAGGGATATCAGAAAAAAGTAAGTTGCTGGAGATTTCTTTTTGTAGTGTTTCATAGTTATCCTCCAAAATATTCTTTTAAAAAATAAAACCCTGACGGGTGCTCTGCATGGACGATGCAGCCATTAAAATTATTTCAACCGGTAAATTTTACCACATGCCACAGGAATCGTGACATGGGCCGGTACGCCGGTGAGCGACATGACAGAAGAAGGAAGATTTATTTCAGGACTGATGCCATGCAGAAATACTACTCTGTTTTCAAGATGAAATTCTGATATGCCGTAGGTATGCAAGACTGCCTTTTTGAGTTTTTCTATGGAAACTGTCTTATTATATGTAATGGTGCCATCCTTGGAAGCGACAGGATACGTATCAACTTGAATCTTCAGGCTGGACGGATCGTCGTGAAAAGGTACAAGAGTTACACCCGCTGTAAATCTCGTTTCGATGAGATCAAGTATCCCGTCGTTGTTCCGGTCTTGTTCCATGGTCGGACAGTTCGCATCAGTTCCGTCAGTGATCCCGTGATAATGCTGCAGATGCATGATTCCGGGTGTCAGGCCGGTCGCTTCGATGTATATGCTCAATTTGTCGCCGTTGATTTCGAAGGCTGCTTTACCTGAGACGGTACTTCCGGTAATCCGTGCGTTCAGTGGCTTCAAATCGGCAATGTACATCTCTGTTTTTCCCTGCGCGAGAAGGCTGAAAGAAGAAACGAATACGAGCAAAGCCGCAATGGAAACAGCGGATAAACCATGAAATAGCCTGACACTTGCGTTCATTATTCCTCCTGCAATGTGTTCACACACTTATCAGCCGCTTTATTTGCTTCAGATTTAGATCTCAGGCTCCGGTTCTTTTCACGAACATTGTTTCGCGCTCAGAACCCTTCGTGAGCCTGGGGGTAATCATACTCACATACACTTACGGAATATGTGTTGTCCTCCCTCGAATGAGACCGGAGATCAGGGCAATGATGAAAAGAATTATAAAAATCACAAATAAAATTTTCGCTATTCCGGCTGCTGCCGATGCTATACCCGTGAACCCGAAAACAGCTGCGATTATTGCAACTATAAAAAATACAAGAGCCCAATAGAGCATGTTAAATGCCTCCTTTTACTGTGATTGCGTTAACTGCCGCGAAATCAACCTGTCACATTCCGGCGTAATCGGCCGGACCTTTTTAATTTAATTTTACTATTCCATATTCGGTCAGTTGCAGCAGGATTAAAATAGGGTGAGTCATGTATTTTGAAATGATTCAATTATATTTAAACTGGCTGTCAGGGATTCGGTTCATGTGAAAGTATAAGGTGGAAAAAACAAATGGGGTGGGTTACAAAGATAAAAGGAGGAAAAATGAATTCACATGAACATCTGGAAAGTCTTGCGCGGCTTGTCAGGCATTCTATTCTCATTGCCACGGCCGAAGCAGGTTCGGGGCACCCGACATCAGGCCTTTCAGCGACAGAACTGATGGTGGGGCTTCTATTCGGGGGTGCCTTCCGGTTCGATATGGGCAATGTATCCCACCCGAATAATGACAGGCTGATTTTTTCCAAAGGCCATGCCTCGCCGCTTTTTTATGCGCTGTGGTTGGCCGCAGGGGCGCTGACCCGTGAGGAAATTCTTTCCTACAGAAAATTCGGCAGTCCTCTGGAAGGGCACCCCATGCCGGTTTTCCCGTATGCGGAAGTCGCCACCGGCTCTCTGGGGCAGGGGCTTTCCATAGGAGTGGGCATGGCCATTAATGCCAAATACCTCGACCGGCTCCCCTATAAGACCTATGTACTGCTGGGCGACAGCGAACTGAGCGAGGGTTCGCAATGGGAGGCAATTCAGATCGCGGCGCATTATGAACTGGACAACCTGATCGGAATCGTCGATGTGAACCGTCTCGGACAGCGGGGAGAAACCATGTACGGGCACGATACGACGGCCTATCAGAAGAGAATATCTTCGTTCGGGATACACACGATAGTGATCGACGGCCACTCTTACAGCGAGATACTCGGCGCCTATGAAGAAGCGGCCGGACACAAGGAGACCCCCACCGTCATCATTGCCAGGACAGTCAAAGGGAAGGGTATTTCCTTTTTCGAGGACCGTCACGGATGGCACGGCAAGGCGCCGGGGAGAGACGATCTTGTCAAGGCAGTAAATGAAATCGGTGACGTGGACTTTCAGGTGCGGGGGCGGATATCCGAACCGGAAGATCTGCATCCGCAAAAACCGGATGTGCCGGAGGAAACGGGTAAAATCGATTATAAAAAAGGAACCTTTCTGTCGACAAGGGAAGCATACGGCCAAGCCCTGAAACGGATCTATCCCCGCTATCCCGATATCCTGTGCATGGATGCGGAAGTGAGCAATTCCACCATGGCCGAAATTTTCAAGGAGGCATATCCCGACCGTTTTTTCGAGATGTATATTGCGGAACAGAATATGGTGGGAACAGCCCTGGGGCTCTCCGTAAGGGGAAAAACGCCCTTTGTTTCGACCTTTGCCGCCTTCTTTACGAGAGCCTTCGATCAGATCCGGATGAGCCGTTATTCGGCGGCAAATATTAAATTTGTAGGATCTCATGCCGGTGTTTCAATAGGCCAGGACGGTCCATCGCAGATGGGGCTGGAAGACATCGCCATGTTCAGAACCATTCTGGACGGGGTGGTCCTCTACCCCTGCGATGCCGTATCGACGGAGAAGCTGGTGGAAGAAGCAGCCCGCCATGAAGGGATCGTCTATATCCGCACCACCAGGGGCGGCACCCCCATCATTTATGATGCCGATGAGGAATTTCCCGTCGGGGGGTGCAAGATCCTCAGAAAAAGCGAAGATGACAATGCGACGGTAGTTGCCGCCGGCGTTACCGTCCATGAGGCCCTCGCGGCATATGAAGAGCTGCGGGGAGAGGGCACGGCAATCAGGGTAATCGATCTTTACAGTATCAAGCCTCTGGACCGTGAGACGCTCCGCAGGGCCGCCCTCGATACAGGCGCAATGATAACGGTAGAGGACCATTATGCCGAAGGCGGGCTGGGAGAGGCGGTCGCAAGTGTTCTGGCAGAAGAGGGAATCGCCGTGCATTTTCTTGCCGTCAGAAAACCCCCGATGAGCGGAACACCGGAGGAACTGATGGAGTATGAAGAGATCTCCCGCAGGGCAATTATCCGGAAGATCAGGGAAGTGAAGGCGGCGAAAGACTGCAAGGGCATATCAAAGCAGATTTTTTGAGCACCGGGGAAATCGATGGGATCAGGCAAGGGCGAGATGGAGGCGCGCGGCCGGGAAAGCGGACAAATACGTCGGATAGCATTGTACGGATTCCTGCTGAACTTGGGCCTTGCCGGAGTAAAGTTTTTTGCCTCTTTTTTGTCGAACAGCCTTGCAGTTACAGCCAGTGCTATCGATTCCGCAACCGATTCGGTTTCTTCTCTGATCCTGTATATCGGGTTGAGGTTGTCTTTTCGCAAAACTTCGACTTTTCCCCTGGGCCGGTACAAAATAGACAATCTTCTTTCCGTCGTCGTCGCGTTGTTCATATTCTATGCCGGCTATGAAATTATCCGCCGCGTCTTTTCCCCCCAGGCGGCGCCTCCGGAAATGTCAGTGACGGTTGTGCTGCTTATGGCAGCGAGCACACTGGCGACCTTTCTCTTTGGACGGTATGCAGTCGCTGCGGGCAGGAGGACCGAATCGCCGACTCTGGTTGCCGAAGGGCGCCACCGGGAGGTGGATTCCCTTTCATCTGTTGCGGTTCTTCTCGCAGTTCTGTTGATCTACTTCGATCTTGAATTCGCATTTTACGGGGTTACCATTGACCAGATAGCGGCGGTTCTGGTGCTTCTCTTTATTGCGCACACGGGTTGGGATCTCCTGCACAGCGGAATGCGGGTACTGCTTGACGCTTCTCTTGATAAAGATGAGCTGTCACATGTCCGGCAAATAATAGAATCCGAACCCCTGGTGGCGGATATCCGGTCTCTTGTGGGCCGGAAAGCGGGCAGGTTCAGATTTCTGCAGGCAACGATCACGATGAGGACCGACGATCTGAAAAAGGCCCATACGATAACCGAGGATATTGAATCCAGGATTCACGAAAACATTCCCCATGTGGAGCGGGTGGTCATTCATTATGAACCTGAGTCAGGGGCATATCGCAGAATCGCTTTGCCGCTGGAAGACAAAAAAGGGGAATTGAGTCTCGATCCGTTCGGTACGTCACCTTTTTTTCTGATTGCCCGGCTGCATATTCCGGACGGCAGCATCAAAGAGGAAGAAGTTGTCGAAAATCCGTTTCGGGCGGGAAAGAGGAGCAGCCAGGTTCATATAGCCGAGTGGCTGGTTTCGAAGAATGTGGATGCCGTGATCCTTGCCGGGAAGTTGCGGCAAAAGGCCCCCCGGTATGTTTTTTCCAGCGCCGGCACCAGAATTCTCACAGTTTCGGCTAAAAACCGAATGGAGGCCCTGGATGCCGCTGTCGCATCATTTCAAAGCGCATGACGTCAGAAAATATCCGGCTTTGCCTGTCTCAAATCGCATGCCCGTTAAAGCAAGCAAAGAAAGAAATGGTATCTCAGCTGTATATGAGGCGTGCAGCACTACTCTTTTACTTCTTTTGCTTCAGGCTCAAGAATGCCGACTGTACGGTTAGCCGCAGTGAAGTAGGTACAGGCAACACGCTTCACATCTTCCGAGGTAACTGCACGGATGCCGGGGATATACTTGCGGATTTTCTTCCAGGAAGTCGCAATCTCATAGCGCGCAAGGAGCATGCCCTGTAAAAAAAGTGAATCCTGACCGATAATAAAATCCGATTCAAGCTGGTTTTTCGCCTTTTCCAGTTCTTCTTCTCCAACAGGCGTGTTTTTAAGCACTTCGATTTCATGCAAGAGAGACTCTTCTATCTTTCGCGAGGTCCTTCCCGGAAGCGGTTCTGCATAAAAAAGGAAAAGCGACGGATCGACTGAAAGAAGGGAATACTCTGTGCCTGCCGATGTCGCCAGTTGTCCGAGAACGAGATTTCCGTACAAGCGAGAACTTTTACCGGCAGATGCGAGTGCTGATATTATTTCCAGTACATAGCCATCCTGATTCTGAACACTTGGCACATGGTACCCGATGGCGACAAAGGGGAGCGTTGCCTTACCGGTGACGTACACGCGCCTTTCGCCGAGTTGAGGTGGGTCTTTATATCTTAATAATTCTCTTTCTTGCTCTGATTGAATAGCGCCGAATGATTCGGCAAGAAGCGCAATGATATTTTCTGACTTGAAATCACCGACAATCGAGATGAAGCCGTTGGAGGGAGAATAAAAATTCCGGTAAAAACGCAAGGCATCTTCATAGGAAATTCTTTTCAGATCGTCCATCCAGCCTATGATAGGCCAATGATAGGGTTGTGCCTGGAAAGCCGTTGCCATCAATTGTTCTATGAGCAACGCCTTGGGTTGATCCTCGGTACGTAATCTCCTTTCCTCCATAACGACTCTCTTTTCTGTTTCAAAATCCTCTTTTGTAAAATGCAGGTTGTGCATTCTGTCGGCTTCGAGGCGGATAGGGATTTCAATATATTCTCGCGCGACATTTTCAAAATATGCGGCATAATCGTGCGATGTGAATGCATTATATTCGCCTCCGACCTCTTGTATGCGCCTTGTGAATTCCTCTCTGCCCACATTTTTTGTCCCTTTAAACATCAGGTGTTCGAATGTATGAGCGAGTCCCGTTTTTCCCCATGTGTCATTTCTGGACCCTGCGCGATACCACACCTGAAATGTAACAACCGGCGCTTTGTGATTTTCAAGAAGTATCACTTTCATTCCGTTGGGGAGCCTGTGCTCTCTGACTGACTCCATATATTCTGCGCCCCAGACTGCCGAAAAGAGGATAAAAAAACATCCGGCTGCAGAAAAGAGAAGAAAGAGCGGCCCTTTTATTTTTTTCATAATTAACTCTCCTTGAATTTTAATAGCGTCTAATGCCAATACCGGCATCTTTACAAAGATGCGTGACTGCCGCATCACTTATCCGGAAACTCCTCATGCAGGCAAAACAGGCACTATATATGGAAGTACACGAAGCTGTCCCGGCACACTCGTGGTTTGAACTCACAGATCCGGAATGGGTGCTTCGACGGTACGGCACCTGAAAAAACCCGATTCGCAGCCAGGAACCTGACACCCCGCAGTGGAAGAATAAACGAATACCGCATTCATTTCTTAGTAGCCTTTTCTAAAGCGACCTGAGATATGAAATAATGAGTTCTTCTTCCTCCCCGGTCAGTCGGCCGGAATACGAAGGCATGTGTGCATAGGGTTCGTGAAGCTGCAGGCGCACATTTTCTTCTGTAGCAGGCCTGCCGCTGGCCGGGAGTGTATCTTTTCCGAAAAGATTTTTAAGACCCGGACCTGTTTTTGTTTCTGTCTTATCCGTATAATGACAGTTCGCACAACCTTTGTCTGCGAACAGAGCGGCACCGCGTTCGGTCTGCGTTTCATCCGGCTGATTCATACTGGCCCTAAGAACCCCCAGGCCAGCCGCACCGGCCAAAATAACAATGACGACTCCTATTGAAGCTCTTTTCAGATTAGTTTTCCGCATATCATTCACTCCTTCAATCCACGAAAGTAAAGATTTCCAAACGGACATTCCGGTCGGCGACACCGAGATTT
>Ga0172382_10001019_pt1 | contig 51689 bp, 46 predicted proteins | sample Leawel138RmetaG_FD_122245 | JGI IMG/M metagenome (GOLD analysis project Ga0172382, IMG submission 122245) | Leachate microbial communities from a municipal landfill in Southern Ontario, Canada - Leachate well 138R metaG | ecosystem: Engineered > Solid waste > Landfill > Unclassified | place... | reverse complement strand
TGACCAGGGTGAAAATCGCCCCGATTTTGACCAACTTTCGGACATTTCTTCTGCATTATGAAATTCGTACCGTTTGTGTTGTTTCGGTCAGTTTTCAAAGCACCTTGATCAGATGTTCCCTAACGTTTGATAAGCCTATTCCACTGTCGCAACTGAACATCCAGGATGGGAATGGACGCGTGTCCACCCCAGGATCGATGAAGCGTCTGGATCAGAACGCCTGGGTTCGCCTATTAGAGCAAATAAAGAGCGCGAGGCCCGGCGACGCAGCTCGCTTGGATGCCATCGTCTCTGCCCGAGAGGCCCAGCATCGATTACTGGGCCACTCGACCCGTATTGCACGCCTGAATGAACAGCGCGACGGCCTGGGCCTGACGCTGGACATTAGCGGACTCGATCGGGCTTCCATATTGAAGTCCATCAACGTTGAAGATGCGGATACGGCCAACTCAATCGTTGACCTGATGGACGATGCGGTCCCCATTCACGAGCGCAGCTTAGTAGAGCATGATCGAGCCATGTTCGAGTCATTGCTTGGGCAGGCACCAGACCGGTCTGTTATCTTTTCTGATGGGCGCGCGCGCTCAGTGCGCATCTGGGTGACGGACCAGACTGACCTGGAGACGGTTCTGGGTACAGATCTCATCGTCTACAGCATATGCTATGAAAATTTTTTGCTGCTTCAATACAAGAGAATGGAAAAGAATAGCGATGGCTGGTCCTACGCTGTGCCCCCTTCTAGCAACCTGCATGAACAGCTTGGGAGGATGATGGAATTTCAGGCTGTCATTCAGCAGTCGGCTACGAACACGCCGCCTGCGCCGCCCTCTCTTTGGAGCTACCGGCTCAATGAAGATCCTTGTTACTTTAAATTCTGCGAACAAGTCAGACCGAACGCAGGGGATAGCAGTCTCGTTCCTGGCATCACCATGTCAGCAGTTCACCTCGACACGTTTTTAACTTTGCCTGAGGCCAAAGGCAAGCAAGGTGGCGTCTTTGTGGGGTATCAAAACTGCCCAAGGTATCTCAACAACACAGAGTTCATCCAATTGGCACAAACCGGTTGGATTGGTGGAGGGCATCATTGCCGCACGCTATTGGAAGACGTGCTCCGAGCAAACAAGAAGGGGGGCCGACAAGCGATGCTCGCGGTCATCGATACACCGCGCGAGGCCTCGGCCTCTGCGCGAAACTGGAAAAAATAGCCCCCCTCGATTTGCGCATTAAAATCCATTAGGGCGATTTCGGTGCAATTGCTTGCGTTACTTGGGTGGGAGAATGTTGGGTTTTTCTTGCAGCTCTGGCAGTTAAATGTTTGCTGTCACGACATATAACAGGGGGGTAATAATCCCCCTGTCACTACATCTCCCGGAGCGTAGCCTTTACACAACATTTACATTTAAAGTCCCCTAGGGTGTACCCCAAAGTTCTAGAAAACTCTGAAACCCTTATAAACATTGGCTTTACGCCCATCGTGTGATTCCGGCCTCGCACCAACGCCTGACCCAACCCAAGGTGTCGAACCTGCTGCGTGGCGAATTCTCGAACTTCTCCGAGCGTAAGCTAATAGACTGCCTGAACCGGCTGGGTTATGACATAGAAATCCGCGCGCGGAAAACACCGGAACCGGTCGGCCACCTGGTGCCGACTCACGTTTGAGACGCTGGCACGTTTGTGGCCGTGGCAACACGTCTGACGCGGTGGCTTAGTGCGGTCGTGGAGGTTCAGTCCTGTAAAATTTCGGTTCGAATGAGCATCGTGACTGAACCTGATGGAGGAAAACGTAATGTCGACAACCCGGAAGCTGGGGCGAACGGATCTTGAGATACAGCCGCTGGTCTTTGGCGGCAATGTGCTGGGCTGGACGATGGATGAGGCAACGTCCTTCCGTGTCCTCGATGCCTTTGTCGACGCGGGGTTCACAGCAATCGATACGGCAGATTCCTATTCGCGTTGGGTGCCGGGCAACGACAGCGAGAGCGAGAAGATCATTGGCCGTTGGCTGAGCGCCCGAGGCAATCGGGATCGTATTCATGTGTTTACGAAGGTGGGTTCGGATATGGGGCAGGGCAAGAAAGATCTGTCTGCCTCGTGGATCGAGCAAGCGGTCGAAGGATCGTTAAGGCGCCTTCAGACAGATTACATTGACCTGTACCAGAGCCATTGGCCGGACCCATCCGTGGCACCCGAGGAAACCTTGCGGGCTTACGACCGCCTGATCCAGGCTGGCAAGGTTCGCTATATTGGTTGCTCCAATTTCGATGCCGCCCAATTGGCGCAGTCGCAGTCCGTGGCCTCGAAACTGGGTCTTGCCCGCTATGAGACTGTTCAGAATGAGCTGAACCTCTATAGTCGCTCGGCCTATGAGGGGCCCGTGCAGGATTTCGTGGTGGAAAACGGCCTGAGCGCGCTGTCTTATTTTTCGCTGGCGTCGGGATTCTTGACTGGCAAATATCGCTCGGCAGCGGATTTAGCGGACCGGCCGCGTGGTGGCTGGCTGAAAAAATATTTTGATGATCGCGGCTTGCGGATTCTCGCGGTACTGGACGCGCTTGCGGCCGCTCGTGGGGTCCAGCAGGCCGCGATCGCAATAGCGTGGATCAATGCGCAGCCGGGCGTCGCGGCTGCAATCGCTTCTGCGACATCCCTGGATCAACTCGATGTCTTGATCAGTGCGGCTCGCCTGAAACTGACGGATGCCGAGGTGGGCCGGTTGGACGAGGCTGGCAGGTAGTCGTCCATTGGCGCGCAGCCGCCCGCGAGGCGCCCATGCTCGATAGTAGAGGGACGAGAGCGGGGGGGTAGATGCTACTTTTAAATATTTTGTAGTAACAGCTTTTGACGGATATCCCTCAGAATTCTGTCGCTACATTTTTTAAAAAAAAGATGGATCGTATATGCTGGTCGCGGCCCGAGCCAGCTTGCCTCGCGCCGCTCCCTGCTCGCGATTGCTCGCGATCCTCTTGGGGGGAAATCCGCCGGTCACTTTCCAGATCGGTTGACATCTACAACCAGGCGACCCCGTATTTTGCCATCCAGGATGTCTGCGCCTGCTTGTATGGCCTCATCCAGGGCGATCTCTGAAACAATCGCATCAAGCCTTTGAATGGGCAGGTTGGCAGCCAGCCGCTCCCATGCCTGATTACGGATGGCCGGCGGTGCCATGACGCTGTCGATGCCATACAAAGTGACACCGCGCAGGATGAACGGGGCGACCGTAGCCGGAAAATCCATGCCTTGCGCCAGGCCGCAGGCGCTGACTGCACCGCCGTAGCGGATGGATGCACACACATTGGCCAATGTATGGCTTCCCACCGTGTCGATTGCGCCCGCCCAGCGCTCTTTCTGGAGCGGCTTGCCCTTGCTGCTGAGTTCGTCGCGATGAATGATCGACGAGGCGCCCAACGACTTCAGAAAATCAGCTTCTTGTGGGCGCCCGGTGCTGGCGGTGACGTTGAAACCCAGAGAAGACAGCAGTGAAATGGCGACCGTACCGACACCCCCAGTCGCACCCGTCACCAGGATGTCGCCCGATTCCCGGTTCAACCCGTGGCGCTCCAGCGCCATCACGCACAGCATGGCGGTATAGCCTGCCGTACCGATTGCCATGGCCTGGCGCGTGCTGAAGGCTGCAGGCAGCGGTACCAGCCAATCGCCATTGACCCGCGCCTTGCCGGACAGGCCGCCCCAGTGCTTTTCGCCGACGCCCCAGCCGTTGAGAATGACCTTGTCGCCCACCTGCCACCGACTGTGCTGGCTGGATTCGACGGTGCCCGCGAAGTCGATCCCGGGCACCATTGGAAAGGAACGAACAACGGGGCTGCGGCCCGTGATGGCCAGCCCGTCTTTGTAATTGATCGTCGAATATTCTACCCGCACCGTGACATCGCCTTCCGGCAGGCGCGACTCATCGAGATCGCACAGTTCGGTATGATAGTTCGACTCTGATTTATTGATTAATAACGCTTTAAACATGAGGATCCTTGAACGACAAGATATGAGGTTTTCCTTTCTTATTATGCTTCATTCGGACAAAAGTGCAGAGGCCTGGGTTTTCAGCTTGTTCCTTTGGATCTTTTCGCCATTGGCGCCCATGGTGATTGGGAAATCATCCACCTGTACGAAAATTGAAGGCACTTTGAAATTAGCGAGATTCTTTCGGCAATGTGACAGCATACCGGGCACGTCCCATGACTTGTGCGGTGCAAGTTTTACAAAGGCAACCGCACGCGTCCCGTTGACATGCGGCGCGTCGACCACAATCGCGGTCTCCACCGCATCCAGCGCCTGAAGCGTTTCTTCGATTTCCCTTGGGTTCACCATGAACCCACCAAGCCGCATGAAATCGCCCCGCCGGCCCAGGAACTCGAAAGTCCCGTCTGCGAAAGTCCTGCCAAAATCCCCGCTCCTGAAAAATCCGTCTTCGGTGAATGCCTTTTGCGTGGCGGCGGGCTGTTCAAAGTAATATGAAAACAGATCCTTGGAGAAAATCTCCAGTTCTCCTATTTCTCCGTGCGGCGCAATCTGGCCCGTATCCGTGTTTCGCGCACGGACACGCACGTGATCAGAGACGGGACGGCCGCCGGGGATCTTTCGTTTTTCCACAGGCAGTGAACCCTCTTGCCTGGAAAAGAAGGAATGTATTTCGCTCATGCCAAAGCAGCCGATCAGAGCCATGCCGCGCCGCTCTGCTTCTTCTGGGAACCGTGCCAGCGCGGGGTTGAAGCCCGCATAGACGCATTCACGCAGAGACGGGAAAGGACGATCTTCTTTGGCGGATATCAGGATACGTTTCAGCAAGTCATCCGTGCCGCTGGTATGTGTCACTTGGTACGCTTGTATGGTCCGCCCGCAGGATTCGGCGTCGAACAGAGGAAAGAACACACTGCTTGCACCGGCCGCGATGGTGGCGCTTAGCTGGCTAAAGCCAAAAATGCCGCAAAAGGGCAATGTGTGCAATAACACCGCGTCAGGGTCGTCGTAGTGAAAGGCCCGCGATACGTCGCGGGCATGTCTCGCGATGGATCCATGGGTGTGCACCGCGTATTTGGGCCCGCTGGTGGTCCCAGAGGTTGTGAAAATAGCGCATTCGTCGTCGGCAAGCGGTTGCACGAAAGACGGCGAGTGCGACAGCGCCCACGGATGATTCACCCGTTGCACAGATGGCAACACGGATCCTGAAAGACCGTGTTCGCCACAGACGAGTATCGTGTGGATGCTGGTGAGCTGCCCGGCATCGATGGCAGACAGGATGTCCTCGAATGCGATGCCATGAAAGCCCGGATCCATGACCAATACGCCGGGCCGCGTGTGGCCCAGCGCCGCACCGACTTCGGCGGCGCCATACCGGGTGTTGACAGGAACTGCGATGGCGCCAATCTGAATGGCGCCGAGAAACAAATCGAGATAAGCATCCGAGTTGGGTGCCCAGAAGGCGATCCGGTCACCCTTCTTGACGCCCAGGCTGCCCAGCGCTGTGGCGCAACAACGGCTGGCATGCAGAAAATCTGAATAGGTCCGCCTGGTTTCCCCGGCCCAGCTGATCCAGGCATCCGGCTTGCGCCGGGCCGACGCTTCGAGTAGGCCATTCAGTGTATCCAATGTTTGCCAGCCGTTCATGACATCGATGACTCAACGCTTGTCCCAGTTGGGCAAGGGCAGCATGATTGGCTCCTTGACTGCGATATCACGAGGCCAGACCACTTCGAGCTTCTCGTCCTGCCACTGCATGACGGAAATCAACGCCCGTTCGTTTTGACCCGCTTCGTTGATTTGAACGCCGGCGCCGGTCAACAGGCTGCCGGCGGGCATGTCAAGCTCTCCGGCCACCTTGCGAAGAACCGCTGGATCCATGGAGCCTGCCGTGGGTATGACCTGATTGAACAAGGTCCAGAACCCCCCGAAAGTGATGTAGGCCAGCGGACCGGGATCCCGTTTGGTTTTTTCCTGGAAGCGCTGGGTAAAGTCTTTGTAAAGCTTCTGCGTCGCCTCGGGCAATGCGGCCACGTTGAGGCTGCTCGGGGCGTCGATGTCGAAAATACCGTTGGCATACTGGCCTGTTGCCTTCAGGAAGTCTGGCAGGGCGTACCCTGTGCCAATACCGATCATCGCGTCCACATTGAGATCGAGCTCCCGGGCCTGGCGCCAGAACAGAATGCCGTCATTTAGATAGGATGTGGCGATGACGACGTCCGGCTGTTTGGCCTTGAGGGTCAGAACCAAGGAAGAGAGATCCGTCACGGTGCGGCTGTAGTGTTCGTTGGCGACCAGCTGCATCCCCAGTTTCTTTGTTTCGTCTGCCGCGGCGTCACCCACGGATTGCCCGAATTCCGAGTCTTCCGAGATGATGCCGATTCGCAGGTCCTTGGGTTCCTTGCCCAGAGAGCCGGCAATATCCTTGGCAAACTGAGCGGCCGTCACCCCCATCATGGACGAATTGAAGGTCAGCCGGACGATGTTCTTGTAATCGCGTTCCGTGATTTTGTCTGCGACCGCCACGGTTTCCCAATACAGTACATTCTCGCGCTCGGCGACTTCGCTGGCCGCCAAGGAAAGTGCGCTTGAATAACTGCCTGCAATGACCGGGACCTTTTCCCGTATGATCAGGCGGGTTGCCTCGGCGTTGGCCGAGGTGGGATCAGGCGCATCCGCGGTCGCGAATTCAATCTGTTTGCCCAGTACACCCCCCTGTTCGTTGACCATTTCCCGCGCAATGTCGGCGGCCTGAAAGGCCTCATTTCCCAGCAGCGCCATCGGGCCGCTCATTGGAAACAGCGTCCCGATCTTGACCGTGTCCGCAGCCAATGATGCTGTGGGAATCTGCATGGCCGCCAGAATGGCGGCTGTGCTCAATAACGTTCGAAATTTCATCATCACGTCTCCTTTATGTGTGTATCACGCTGACCCCGGAAGAGGGCAGCCAACCCCTAACCGCCCAGATAGGCAGCCTTCAAACGTTCATCGGCAAGAAGTTCCTTGCCGCCACCCTGTAACACGATAGACCCGCCCTCCAGGACGTAGGCCCGATCCGCCAAAGCCAGCGAGCGATTGACGTTTTGTTCGACGAGCAGAACCGTGGTTCCCGCATCGCGAATCTGACTGATCAGATCGAACACCAGCGACACCATAATGGGCGCCAGGCCCAACGTCGGTTCGTCGAGCATCAAAAGCCGGGGCCTGGACATCAAGGCCCTGCCGATTGCGCAAAGCTGCTGCTCGCCTCCGCTCAGGGATCCGGCGATTTGTTGCAGGCGCTCTTCGAGGCGTGGCATCAGAACCAGGACGTCCTTCAATGTCTGATCCGCCACGGGGCGTGCCCGCATGGGATACGCACCGAGCGCCAGATTCTCTTCTACGGTCAGGAAGGGAAACAAGTGGCGATCTTCCGGTACCTGGATCAGGCCCATGCCGGCGATGTCATGCGGGGCCATTTCACCGATGGGCTTGTTTTCGAACAAGACCTCGCCTTCGCGATCGATGGTGCCTGACAATGCATTGATCAACGAGGTCTTGCCGGCCCCGTTGGCGCCAACGACGACAACGACTTCTCCTGACCTGACCGACAGGGTCACGTCGTGGAGCACTTGAATTTCACCGTAATAGGCGTTGAGTCCGCGAACGTCAAGCAAGGAAGTCCTCCCCCAGATACGCCTCGATTACGGCCGGGTCGTTCATCACGGTGGCCGGATCCCCTTCAGCCAGCTTTTGGCCATGATGCAATACGACGATCCGGTCACTCACCGAAGTGATGACTCGCATCAAATGTTCCACAATGAGCACCGTAATGCCGCTTTTGCGAATGTCCCGAATCAATTCGATTGCGGCTTCGATCTCGGTGGGATTCAGGCCGGCCATGACCTCGTCCAGCAACAAGAGCTTGGGCCCGGTGGCAAGCGCCCGGGCAATTTCAAGGCGCTTTCTGCCGGGCAGGGTCAGATTGACCGCCAGCATGTCCTTCATGGGTATTAAGCCGGTGACCTGCAGCGCGTCCATTGCGAGGAGGCGGGCTTCTTGCATCCTGCGGCTGCGATTGAGGGCACCGACAATGACGTTGTCGAAGACCGTGAGATTATTGAAGGGCCGAACGATCTGATAGGTACGGCCCAGCCCCATGCGGCAGACGCGGTGGCTCTTGAGCCCCCCGATTTCGGCCCCTTCAAGACGGATCGAACCCGACGAGGGCTTGATCGCCCCCGCCACACAATTGAACAAGGTGGTCTTGCCGGCCCCATTCGGCCCGATCAAGCCAAGAATTTCCCCGCGTTGCAGCGTGAACGAGACCTCGTTGACGGCTTTCAAACCACCGAAGGCGCGGGAGAGTCGGTCGATCTCAAGCATGGTCGGCCCTCCGGATCCGCTTTCTTTGGTAACCCGATATGCTGCAAATCCTGGCCCAGGTGCTGCGTGGCTGGCGTATGGCGCTGACCAGCCCCTGCGGCATGAAGATCACCATGACCATGAGCAGCGCCCCATATATGATGAGATACAAGCCCTGGAATGAACCGCCGAACTCGGCTCGCAAATATTCGCTCAGCGGCACCATCAGTAACGCGCCCAGCAGCGGCCCCACTGGGCTGGCCATGCCGCCTATGATCGAGATCACGGCCACCTGGATCGAAAAATCCAAGCCCATGACGGTGACTGGCTCGATCAAGAGGATGTACTGGGCGTAGAGCACGCCGGCGATCGCCGTGAGAAACGCGCTGATGCCGGTGGCAACGATTTTCATGGCGACCGTGTCGACCCCCAGGGTCTCGGCCGCGTCTTCGTCTTCACGTAACGCCAACAAGGAAAAACCAAACCAGGAGCGCTGGATCAGGAACGTCAACAATATGACGGCGGCCAACAGGATCAGCATCGTATACACGTAGGGTGTGCGACCAGAAAAGATCAGCGTTTCCAACGCGGGCTTGAAGGGGATGGAAATACCTTGCGAGCCGCCGGTCAGATCACGCGCATTGACGACCACGATGCGCAGAACCTCGGCAAAGGCAATGGTTGCGAGCGCGAAAAACGGCCCCTTGAGCCTCAGTGTCAGGCGCGCAAGAACGACGGACGCCAAGGCGGCGAGCACCCCGCCCACCAGCATGCCCCACCAGGGGGACACGCCGAACCTGACAAAAAGAATGGTCGATGCGTAGGCGCCTATGCCGAAAAACGCCGCGTGCCCCAGAGAAAACTGGCCGGCATAGCCACCAGCGATGTTCCATGCGCTGGCGACGACCGCCCAAAATAAGATCTTCCATAAAAAATGCAAGGCATAGGAATCGCTGACAAAAATCGGAAACACCGCCGCCAGGCAAAGGAGCGCCACGGCCCCGGGCAAGCCTAGCGCCCGGTCGATGAAACGCATCTTTGTCGTATTCATTCACCCACCCTCTCGGAACCCTTGACACCGAACAGGCCAACCGGACGCACCAGAAGCACCAGCAAAAAGACGATGAAATAGGCGATCTGCCGCATATCGGAGCCTATGTAAAAGGCACTGAGATTTTCTATCAAGCCAATCACAATGCCTCCGATCAGCGCCCCCCACAAGCTGCCCATGCCCCCCAGCACGACGATGACGAACGCAATGATCACCAGGTTGAGGCCAACGGATGGATAGACGGGCATCAAGGGAAGCAGCAATGCGCCAGCGATGCCGGCACAGGCGGAACCCAAGCCGAACGTCAGAAAATCGATTTTTGAGACATTGATGCTCATCAGCGATGCCGCGCGCCGATCCTGGGCGACTGCGCGCATGGCCTTGCCCGTGTAGGAGTACCGCAGGTACAGATACAAGGCGATGACCACCAGGACCGCCACCGCAAAAGCAACCAGGCTCGCCACCGGAAAGCTCAGCCCCATGGTTCGGAACGTTTTTCCGGACACGATGGACGTGACGCTGCGGAAATCCGCCCCAAAGTAGAACAGCGCGCAATTCTGCAGTACCAGGCCCAACCCCAGCGTTGCAAATATCTGTGCGACCTGTGGTGCCCCAATGATTGGGCGGACGATGACGTATGCAATCGCAAGCCCGAACAGGAACATGCCAGGTGCAACAATGAAAATCCCGAGATACGGGTCGATGCCCCAATACTGATTGAGCAGATAACCGGCATACATGGCGACCATGACGAAATCGCCGTGTGCGAAGTTGATGATGCGCGATACGCCGAAGATCAGCGTCAATCCGACGCTGACAAGCGCATACACCATGCCCATCAGGATGCCGGAAATGATCAGCTGTACGACAATGGTTCCCATGTATGTATAGCCCGAAAATTAATCGTACGATAGCTGTTTGACGATCAGGTTTGCAGTGGCCTTGTTCTCTTCATTGCGGCTCTGCACCCACACAGTATCACTTGGGCCATGGTCTTTCCCGTGGATCCACAAGGTGGCCGTGGAATCCCAGAATACCGGCCGCAGGAAATCGACCTGCGCTTTGAACCCTGAAGGAATCGTGTTTTCTGACAGGGCACTGAGCAGGTACACCACCGTCATGACCCCCTGGGCTAGAGGCGCGCGAAAGCCGTAATGCTGAGCCATCTCTGGGTCGAAGTGCAGGTCATTGCCTACGTCCTTTGAGAACGCGATGACCTTTTCGGGCGTAATCTGCTTTTCGCCGATCATTGTCCAGCCGTCGGCCGGTGCCTGTTCGCGAACGGGCATATGGCCGATGGCGTCATCGGACAGGGCATCGCCCAACGGCTCAACAATGCCGATCAGGTGGGTTTCCAGACACAGTTTCCCGGAGGCATCTAGGAACTGATAGCACTCCCGAGCCATCATGCCCCGTGGGACCGGCGTTAATTCTTCTACGGTTCCGCAGAGAGACAAGGCCTCGTCCAGTCGAGGGAGGCGGTGCAGGCTGAGAGACTGGCTCAAAAAAATATAGCCATCGATGTCATGGCCAGCGGATACCATGGCATCAAAGCAATCCAAGCCGAACAGCCCCGGTTCCGCGAAGTGGCCATAGGCGCGGCTGTCGACATCCGACGCGAGAAGCCGTGCCTTTTGCCAATCAGCGCCATGGCTGATACGCCGCGCCGGGTACTGATACCCAGCCGCCGACCAACGGCTTTTCCACCGGTTTTCCTCTATGGGATTTGATGAATTCTTGCTTGACATGAAACCTTTCCTATAGCGGGTAGGGGCAGTGTACCCACCGATAGTCGAAAAGTAAACATGTTGGTTGAAAATTCGACTTCAAAGTCAGTTTATGCCGTAGGGTCTCTTGTCTTCGACGTCGTCTTCCGCCGGCAGGCGGGAGAATTTCCTGTTAAAGGGACGATTCGATCCTGTCCGCAAGGGCCAGGGCATCGGTCTTGATGCTTTCCGGCCGGGAAGCCAGCCCGCGAGCGATGAACAGTGCCATGGCCTCGGCCACCTCTTGGACGCTCCAGGCGCCCTCGGGCCGATACCATTTTGTGACCCAGTTGCTGGCACCCAATGCCGTAAAGACGGCAAATTTTGGGCTGCATGGAATAATGGATCCGTCGCGCTGGCCAAGAACGATGATTTCCTGCAACAGGCGCTCGAACTCATCGCGCTTGTCGATCACCTTCTGCAATTGTTTTTCGCTGAGGGACCGTTCTTCGAGAATCACGACACTATAGCTGTCGGGCCCAATGATGGAGGCCGTATAGCGTTGCATGCTGAGGCGAAAGCGCTCGAGGCCATTGGCGCCGCTTTCTGAGCTGACCGAGGAAATCGCTTGATCGGCCGCCGCAATATGGCAGTGGAAGAAAAGCTCCTGCTTGTTCGAGAAGTAATAGTACAGCGTTGCTTTTGCCACCCCCAGGCTTTTGGCGACATCGTCCAGCGACGTGCCATGATAGCCCTTCCAGCGAAAGGATCGGGCGGCTTCCCGAAATATGGCGTCAAGCTTTAGATCACGTACGGTGACTTGGCCCTCGCCCGCGTCACCCCAAAGGCGAATCGTACTTTTGACGGATTTCTTTTTTGGCGTTTTCATGCTGATAGGCTGATGAACTGCTGGGCGGACGGACAGTCAGTATACGATGAGAGCAACCGACGCGTCTGGACGTACCGCCTTCATGATGAGAGATACTTCAGGGCGAAAGATGATAGCCGTGGTCGGGATGAGGGTGGCGCGGCTCGTCGCTGCCGTTATAAAGTGCAAACGGTTTTTGTATTCTCAATTCTGCCGTGGACGCTTCAATAATGGAGCCACGCTTCCGTGCAGTGAGTACGAAGTCTGTATAAGCGTTCGTGCCACCTGAAACCCCAGTCCTTCGCCCCGACTCCGAAACCATATGACGTATGGTTATTTCCTCCCCATATGCGTTACCGACTCGGGTTTCGTCAAGCGGGTTCAGAATATGGCGGGTCAGTGGCGGGATGGCCCCCGTTCATCGATGCGTGGCGCCAGTGGCAGCGCCATTGGGCCGTCCGCGCTTTGTACGCGCAGATAGTTCGCCAGGGCTTCCAGGTCCGGTCCTCCGCCCGTCACGTCGCGGCCCTGCAGGAACACGCTGAAATTGTCGCCACCTTCGCCCAGGTAGTTTTGCAGGCCGACGCGATAGTCGCGTTGCGGCTCGATTGGCTCGCCATGCAGATGCATTTGGCTGATCCTCTGGCCGGCCGGCGCGCTGCGATCATAGGCATAGCCGAAGCCGTGCGACACCTGCAGGATGCGTGGCGTATCTATGGTGTTGGTGCCGCTGTCGAACTGTTGTTCGAGCACTTGGCGCAGTTCGTCGCCGCTGAGCGTGATCACCATGAGCGTGTTGCCGAAGGGCTGTACGGCATAGAGTTGGCCATTGCTGACCTGCCCGGTTGCATCCGGGATCAGGTCGGCGCGCACCCCACCCGAATTCATGAAAGCCAGCTGCGCGCCACCGTGTTCCGGCGCTTGTGTCGCGGCCAGGATGGCGTCGGCGACGATGCGTCCCAGGATGCTTTCACCGTTGGCTTGCCGTGCGCGGGTGGCCGGTGCGGCCAAGCGTCCAGCGGCCTGATCGGCCTGCTTGGCCGCTGCTGCCTGATAGCGGGCCACCAGCCCGGCCACGGCCGGGTCCGCGGCGTACCGGGGAAAGCTGTCCTGCACGGGGACCCAGCCGTTGGGCCCCTGGTAGGGCACGCTCTGCACGATGTGCTGGCGCGCATGCCTGGATCGCACCCGGTGTGTGTCGGGGTCTAGGGTCAACGACACTTCAGTGAGCAGCGTGCCGTACCGCCCGGCGCTGGTGAGCAAAAAGGGCTTGGCCGCATTCACCCGCCCGTAGTCGCACAGATACGCTTGATGCGTGTGGCCGGAGACGACGATGTCCACCTGGTCGGACAACCGCTCCAGAATAGGCACGATGTCGCCGGAAAGCCCGGCGCAGCTGTCGTCCTGCAACGCGGTGGTCGTGCTGCCGCCTTCGTGGATCAGCACCACGATGACGTCGGCGCCGGCGGCGCGCAAGGGGGCGACGAGGGCGTTGGCCGTCTCGGCCTCATCCGTGAACGTCAACCCTTGCACGCCGCTGGGGCGCACCATGTTCGGCGTGTTGCGCAAGGTCATGCCGATGAAGCCCACGCCAATGCGTGCATTGGCCTGCTCGAAGAATTTCAGGCCAGTGGCGGGAAACAGCGTTTGGCCATCCGGTCCGATCGTGTTTGCCGCCAGATAGCGAAACCGTGCACCCGGAAAATCCGGGTCGAGCTGGCACGGGACCTTGTGGGTATAGGTGGCGCAACCACCGTGTTGTATGCGTCGCAGCTCTTGCCAGCCCTGGTCGTATTCGTGGTTGCCGGTGGCGGCGAAATCCAGCTGCATCAGATTCAGCGCTTCGATGGTCGGTTCATCGAGAAATAGGGACGACACCATGGGAGAGGCGCCGATCAGGTCGCCGGCGGCGACCACCGCAACATGCGGATTGCGGGCGCGCAGGTCGGCAATCAGCGTTGCCAGATGGGCTGCACCGCCGGCCGGTACCGCCACCCGCCGGCCTTGTACATCGCGCGCCGACACAGAGAGGCCAGGGGGCGAGAGGTGGCCGTGCAGATCGTTGAAGCCCAGCAGCGTGATCTCGAACGAGTCGGGGGGTGCGACGTGGGTACAGGCTGCCAGGCCCAGGGTGAGCACGGCGCCACCCAGTAGCCGCCAGCATATACCGAGAAGGCGTCGCCCGCGATTTTGCGTAAAAAAGTTGTGGCTGCGAACGGTAGGGTGGCGCATAAAGGATTCTGGTCTCATTCTTGCTTTGTGCAGTCCGCAGCGTACACCAAAAGCACTTGATGCAAAGCCTGGATCCCGATGGGGTTTGGTGCTGTTGACCTTGTGGCCAGACCGGTTGTTACTAAGTATGTGTTGAACAGATGTCTTTGATTTCAGCGCATTAATCCATATATTTTCGTAATTCCGGACACCGCGTTCACAACAAATAAAGGACAAGTTTCCGTTCAGCGGTTAATCTTTTATCAGGCCACTCAGTCGAATGGATTTTACATAAGGAGACAATTATGAACAAGCATGGTGCACGTCGACGTACTTTGATGAAGTTAGGGCTTGCTGGTGGCTTGGTCGGCCCAATGCATATTATTCCCAAATTGGCTTGGGGGCAGGGTGCGCCAATTAAAGTGGGCATGAGCACGATATTGTCTGGGCGGGTGGCCCAGATGGGCGTGACCACACGCGACGCGCTCCAGATGCAATTCGACCAGTTTAACGACGCGGGTGGCCTCAATGGTCGAAAAATAGAATTCATTTATCGCGATTCACAGGGCAAGCCAGAAGAGGCCGCGCGTATCGTTCGTGAACTGGTTGAATCGGAAGGATGCCAGATCATTATTTGCGGTGAGGCATCCGGCACCTCTTTCGCAACTCACGAGGTCGGGCGCCAGCTGGATGCATTAATGATCCATGCGCTGTCGGAAACGGCATCTCTTTCCGCAGATCCAAAACTGAAAAGTCCAAATATTTTCCGCACGGCAAGGCAGTCGGTGCATGATTCCATTGTGGGCGGGCGGTTTGCGGCACAAATGGCAAAAGATCAGGGCTTCACGCGTTGGGCCACGATCAGTGCGGACTACGCCTATGGGCGCGAGGTCACGCCTGAATTCCTCAGCTACGTCAGCGATGGCGGCGCAGACGTCAATTTGGTCGCCGAGGCCTGGCCCAAGCTGTTTCAGCCAGATTACACGGATTCCATCACCAAGATCCTGCAGGCCAAACCCGAAGCCATCTTCTGTGGCTTGTGGGGGGGCGACTTGGTTTCTTTCGTGGATCAGGCCAACTTGTTCGGGCTGTTCGACAAGGTCAAGATGTTTTCCATTCACATGGCAGACTACACGACACTGACGTCCATTAAACAGCTGCCTTCTTCCGGGGTCTATTCAGCCAACCGCTACGTATCCGTACTGCCCGATACCGCCGAGAACCGCGCCTGGTCCGATGCTTATTTCGAGCGCTTCAAGTCCCGTCCCACCAATTGGGCCTGGGAGGCAGACACGGCCGCTCGCTTTCTGTTGCAGGCGATACGGGATACCAACAGCACGGATCCAAAGGTACTGGCCAGCGCCATCCGGGGTATGGAAGTGGCAAGTCCAGTCGGGGCAAAGGATGGCAAGATTCTGATGACGGATTCCGATCAGACCATCAATTATTATGCCTTGGGCTGGGGTAGCATCGTACCGACGCCCCCCTACATGACGGATATCTATCAGGCAGATTGGCAAGATATTCTTGCCCATGAGGCCGCCTGGAAAAAGAAGAAGGGCTATCTCTGATCGATAGCGGCGACGCTGGGCGCGGCCCTGTGGGTTTCATCAGGGTGGCGCCCATCAGGCGCTGTACAAGACCGAAAGCGCAAGCCGCGCCTTGGTGGTCGGTGGCTCGGGTCTGATCCGTGAGACGGATCCCATGCGCCGCCGCGTCTTCCCAGCCAAATGCCGCAAGCCCCAGGGCCGGGGGCCCGGGTTCGCTGAGCCCGGGATCCGGCGCGTGTGCTTTGGTTTGGCCGTCCAGTACGTATGAAAAGGTCGTCGATCGTTCACCTTGCAAAGTGCGATTGAACCGACTGTAAGGTATGACATTAGGAGCATCATTTATGGACCCGATTGCCCTATGGGATTGCATGTCGTCCCCTTCGTGTGTGGTCACACAGGGTGCGGCCGGATTGATTTCCGGCTTTACATTGTTCTTGGTGGCTGCTGGCCTCACTCTGATTTTCGGCGTCCTTAATTTCGTGAATTTCGTGCACGGTGCCTTCTACATGTTTGGCGCCTATTTCGCCTACACGGCTTATGGCCTGACCGGAAGCTATCTGCTGGCCGTATTGACGGGCGCCATAGGGGTTGGAATTCTAGGCGCTCTGTTCGAGATTGGGTTCGTCAAGCGTTTATATGAAGCCGATCACCTGTTGCAGATTTTGGTCTGCTACGCCTTCATATTGATTTTCGACGACGTCGTCTCCTGGATCTGGGGGGTGGAGTTCCTGGCCATGGGCATGCCGGACGCGTTCAGAATGCCGCCGTTGTTCATCTTTGGCGGAGTGGTCCCGCCGTTCTACATTGTTCTCATAGCGACGGCTGCCGCCATTGCAATCCTGATGGCGCTGGTGTTGCGTTACACGCGTTATGGAAAAATCATTCGGGCACTGGCGAGCAATGCGGACATGATCAGTGCGCTGGGCATCAATACCCGCCTGATCTATATATCGGTGTTCGCGCTGGGGACCTTGCTGGCCGGAACGGCGGGCGCATTGGCCGCGCCCGTGCGCAGCCTGTCTTCGGGGATGGGGTTCACCATATTGATAGAGTCGTTCATCGTCACGGTAATAGGCGGCATGGGCTCGGTTGCGGGGGCGCTGGTGTCCGCATTGCTGATTGGGCTCGTACGCTCATTTGGCAGCGTCGGCTTCCCGCTGTTTGCAGAGGGGTTGATTTTTATTCTGATGATTGCGGTATTGATTCTCCGTCCTCAGGGTTTGTTCGGTCGCAGTATACGAGAGGCTTGAGACAATGATGACGCGACAAGCAATGTTTGATTGGGCGATTGGCGCTGCGGTGATCGTCGCCATGGCCATATTCGGTTTATATAATGAGTCCGGGCCCGTACGGGATGGCATCATTCGGTTCTGCGCCATCGGGCTGTACGCGATGTCGCTGAACGTACTGGTCGGCTATACCGGGATGCTGTCATTTGGCCATGCCATGTTCTTCAGCCTGGGCGCCTATGCCTTTTGCCTGCTGCTGCAAACGGGGGTCGTGGGGATTCCGTCGGCGTTCGTTCTGACGGTGGTGATCGCTGCTCTTCTTTCTACCCTGGTCGGCCTCGTGTGTGTCAGGCTGACGCGGTTGTTCTTCGCGTTCATTACACTCGCGATCGGCATGCTCTTTTATTCGACCATCGTCGCATGGGCCAGCTTGACCGGCGGCGAACAGGGCTTGACCGGCGGTATTCCAAAAGATCCTTTTTTTGGAATCGACCTGGGTGATCCGTTCCACTATCTGATGGTCAATGTGCTTCTGTTCGTGGTCAGCATATTGATTCTCCGAAGAATTCTCAGTTCTCCATTTGGGGCGGCCTTGCGGATGGTGCGCGATAACCCCAATCGGTGCATCTTTCTGGGAATCAATATTTTTCGGGTGCGCCTTACCGCATTCATCATTGCCGGTGTCTATGCGAGCCTGGGCGGCGTTTTGATGGCGCTGTACGTATCGGGCGCCTATCCGAACTTCGCCTATTGGACGATGTCGGGCGATGGGCTGTTCATGATCATGTTGGGCGGGGTGAATGTGTTCCTGGGGCCTGCGGTCGGCGCGGGTATTCTGCTGGCTCTGGAAACGGTCACCAAGACCTATACCAGTCATCACGGGTTCGTCCTGGGCGTGGTGATCCTTGTGACGGCCATGGGCCTGAAGCGCGGCCTGCTGGAGTACGTGCTCGAAAAGCTCGGCGCCATTCGGGGCGGGCAGGGTGGCGCGTTGGATGGCAAGGCTTCCATGCCGGCGCACGCGGTCGAGGTCGGGCATGAGGCAACTGAATCCGTTTCACTGGCGCGAACGGGAAGAGAGCAAGAATGAATGGGGTTATGTCGATTCGGGGATTGAGCAAGAAGTTTGGAAACTTGCAGGTCATCCATGATGTCAATCTGGACTTCACCCGGGGCGCTTTATCTGCGGTGATAGGGCCTAATGGTGCGGGCAAAACGACCTTGTTCAATTTGATGACGGGTCAGATCCGGCCCACCGCCGGCAGTATCAAGCTCGATGGCGTCGAGATCACCGGGATGGATCCCAGTGGGATCGTCAGGCAGGGGGTGGCGCGGGCGTTTCAAGTCGCCAGCCTGTTTCCGTCTTTTACGGTGGCTGAAGCGATGGTGGCCGCCGTGATGTCGCACAGAAATACCTTGCTGAATCTTTGGGGCGATTTTCCGGACCAGGAGGCTTTGGATCGGGCAAGGGAGATTCTGCGCGACATCGGCGCCAGTGGTATCGAAAGGCAGCAATGCAGCGCCTTGTCTCATGGCGACAAGAAGATTCTCGACATCGCCCTTGCGCTGGCCATGGAACCCGAAGTGCTTCTGCTCGATGAGCCGACATCGGGGATGGGCCGCGAAGAGAGCCGATTGATGATCGACCGTATTCATCACTTGTGGGAAGAGAAACAGCTGACATTGATTTTCATCGAACATGATATGGAAATCGTCTTCGGCATTGCGCAGTATGTTTACGTATTGCGTTACGGTTCGCTGCTGGCGAGCGGTACGCCCGAGGAGATCAAGCACGATCCCAAGGTCATCGAGGCGTATTTAGGGGGCGAAGAATGAGCGAACAGACCCTTCTGGCCGTTCAGGGTTTGACGGCATTCTATGGCACCAGCCAGGCATTGTTCGGTCTCGACGTGACGATAAAGGCCGGCCAGATCATGGCTCTGATAGGCCGCAACGGCGCGGGGAAAAGCACCACGTTGCGCACCATCATGGGCATACTGCCGGCCCGGGACGGCACACTCAAGCTGCGCGGCCAGTCCATCAAGGGATTGGCGCCGTATCGGATCTCGCGGATCGGGCTGGGCTATGTGCCCGAGGATCGTCAGATATTTCCCGCCCACACCATTCTTGAAAATCTCGAACTCGGCATCAAGCCAGGGCGTCCCGATCTACCCGAATGGACGCTTCAGCGGATTTACGAGATGTTTCCCATCCTGTACGAGCGCCGCCATGGTCCGGCGGGCTATCTGTCCGGAGGCGAGCAGCAGATGCTGTCCATTGCACGCACGCTCATGGGAAACCCAGAGGTTCTGCTTCTGGACGAGCCCTCCGAAGGGTTGGCGCCATTGATCGTCAATCACATTGCCGAGGTCATCATGAGTTTCCGCGAGGCTGGGCTGACGGTTCTGCTGTCCGAGCAAAACATGCACTTCTGCCTGCGTGTCGCGACGGATGTCACCGTCATCAGCAAGGGGCAGGCGGTATACACGGGAACCGTCGACGAATTCCGTGTCAATGAAGACGTGAAAACGCGTTATCTAACCGTATAGCGTATAGCGAGGATGGGTCCAGGGTATGGATGGTACGGAGGGAACGGGTTCCATGACGTTGTCATTTGAGATGAGCGCTGAGCAGGTGCTGCTGGTGGATGCGGCCCGCCGCATCGGCCAGTCGTATGGCCTGGACTACTGGCACGGGCTCGATCAGGAGCAGGTGCCGCCCCTCGAATACTGGCAGGCGATTTGCGATGCCGGGCTTGCCGGCGTTGCATTGCCGGAATCGTCGGGGGGCGCCGGGCTGGGGATGCTCGAGCTGGTATTGATCATCGAAGCGCTATGCGAGACAGGTGCCGGCATCGCGCTTGCGCAGATGTTCATGATGAACGCGGCCCTTGGAGGCCAGGCGATTGCGCAATACGGTTCTGATGACATGCGGCGCGAATTGCTGCCAAAATTGCTGAACGGCGCCGAGATCATGAGTTTCGCGATGACGGAACCCAGTGCCGGCAGTAACGCTCTGGACATCCGGACGTACGCTCGGGCACACGAGTCGGGCTGGTTGCTTCGGGGTCAAAAAGTATGGATTACGCTGGCCAGTGAAGCGCGTTGGATGCTTGTGATCGCGCGTACGACACCCGTCGACCAGGTTGCAAGGAAAACGGACGGGCTGAGCATGTTTCTGCTCGATGGTCAGCGCGAAGGGATCCGCCGGCAAAAAATCAGCAAAACGGGGACGCGGCCGCTGCCGGCCTATGAGGTGTTCTTTGACGACGTCGTCGTGCGGCATGACGAATTGATCGGCACGCTCGATGGCGCCTGGCCCGAGCTGACTGCCATACTCAATGGCGAACGCATGGTGACCGCGGCCGGGCTCGTCGGGACGGGTCGCATCGCCGTCAAGCTGGCCTGCGATTATGCCACCGAAAGAAAGGTGTACAAAAACACCCCCATCGCCAGCTATCAGGCGATCCAGTTTCCGTTGGCCCAGGCGCATGCGCAGTTGGAAGCGGCACGCTGGATGAATCGCCAGGCGGCATGGCTGATGGATCGGCAGCGGCCGTTCGCCAGCGCCGCCAACGTGGCCAAACTGCTTGCGGCCGATGCGGCCTGTTTTGCGACAGACCGCGCCGTGCAGACGCTGGGGGGCATGGGTTTTGCCAGCGAATTCCATGTCGAACGGCTATGGCGCGACGCGCGGCTGTTTGCGGTGGCGCCGATACCCCAGGAAATGATCCTGAACTTCATCGCTGTTCATGATTTGGGGCTACCCCGTTCATATTAATTCAATGAGGACCAAGGGATCATCCATGGCTATCGAACTGACTCGTTTGGGAGAGTGTGCCGTCATCACCATCCAGCGCAAAGAGGCGTTGAATGCCTTGAATTATGGCATGCTGCGTTCCATCAATCAGATGCTCGACGACGTGCAGGCATCGGACGCGCGTTGCCTGATATTTTATGGCGCCGGTGGGAAAGCGTTTTGTGCCGGTGCCGACATAAGCGAACTGCTGGATCGAACCGTGCCCGAAGAATATGCGGGTACGCGACTCGGCCAGAGCGTGTTCAGCCGGATCGAAAGCTTTATGCTGCCCAGCATCGCCGTGGTCGATGGCTACGCACTCGGCGGCGGCTGCGAGCTTGCGCTGGCTTGCACTTTTCGGTTGGGGACGGCCAATGCGCGTTTCGGGCTGCCGGAAGTCAAGTTGGGCTTGGTGCCCGGTTACGGGGGTACGCAGCGGTTGCCGCGCTTGATCGGCGTGGGCGCCGCGCTGGAAATGCTGATGACGGGGCGTTTCGTGGCCGCAGAAGAAGCGCTGCGCATCGGGCTGCTGCACAAGCTGATCGACGCCGACGATCCGTTGCAGCATGCCGTCGCATTTGCGCGAACCTTCAATCATCATAGTTTGCTGACTTTGCGTTTGGTGCGTGATGCGGCGTTGCGCGGCACGGCTGTTCCGCTGCACGAGGGCCTTTCCATCGAGGCCGATTTGTCCACGGTATCCATGCGTAGTGAAGACGGACAAGAGGGTATTCAGGCGTTTTTGGCGAAACGGACCCCGCAGTTTCGTGATCGCTGAGCTTTTTTGTAGGAGTAAATAGAGATGACGGACAAGAACCAGAACCCGACGAAACAGGTAGAAAGTAGGGAAACGGTCTTCTGTGATGGATTGTTCAAGGACAAGGTCGTACTGATATCGGGTGGTGCGACCGGTTTGGGCAAGCATGCAGCAGAGCAATTTGCGCGGCTGGGCGCTACACTCGTAATCTGCGGTCGCGACGCGGATCGGCTGAATGCCGCTGCGGAAGCGTTGCGGAAACACGGTACCCGGGTCATCGCGCAGCCCATGACGATACGCGATCCGGATCAGGTCAGTGAGCTCATGGATGTCACATGGCGCGAATTCGGTCGGCTGGATGTATTGATCAACAATGCGGGGGGTCAATTTGCGAGTCCCGCACTGGATATCAAACCAAAGGGCTGGAACGCCGTCATCGACACCAACCTGAATGGCACGTGGTACATGATGCAAGCCGCGGCGCAGCGCTGGAAAGAACACCAGCAGCCAGGAAACATCATCAACGTGGTCGTGGTCATCTGGCGCGGGCTGCCGATGGTGGCCCATACCTGTGCGGCCCGAGCGGGTGTCATCTTCTTGTCCAAGACGGTTTCAGTCGAGTGGGCACCCTACAACATCCGGGTGAATTGCCTGGCCCCGGGAACGATCAAGACAGACGCCTTCGGTTATTACAACGAGGCGGGCCAGGCAAGTTTCGAACAGGCCAATCCAATGAAACATGCGGGAACGCCCACTGATATCACAGAGGGCATTACCTACCTGGCGTCGGATGCCAGCAAATACATCACCGGCGAAGTGCTGAATATCGATGGCGGGCAGCAGAACTGGGGCGACCCCTGGTTTGGCGGCCGGCCTGAATACTTCGAGCTGGATTATGCAAGTGCCCGCCGCGTCGAGTAGGGCGCCAGCGATGAAGATCGGCTTGACGGGTGTGGATCGCCGGCACCGGATCCGTCGCCGGATTGGATATGGCCGGGTCTCCTGAGACACCTGGCGCACAGGTATACCAGACGAGGAATTACTTTGGAATCCCTATGATGCGCCAGGTGCGGATGGCGTCTTTCCCCGGCCGTCCGCAAGGGGCCAATCATAGAAAAAATCCAATCTAATATAGGACATAGCAACATGACGCAGAAAGATGAAGGTCAAGATACCAAGGTCAATGACGACGTGGCGCGCCATTATCGTAGTGAAGGCTGGTGGGCCGATCAGACCATTCTGGACTATTTCGATCGTGCGACAGCGGCCAAGCCCGATGCCGTGGCTTTGGTTTCGCCGGGAATGCCAGACTTGACATTTTCCGAATTAGATAGGAAATCACGTGCGGTGGCCAGGAACCTGGTTGCGTTCGGCTTGCGGGCGGGGGATGTGGTTTCTGTGCAATTGCCCAATTGGCAGGAATTCGTCATCACTCATATTGCACTGACCCGTGTGGGAGCGATCATCAACCCGCTGTTGCCGATCTATCGCCGCCATGAGTTGAGTTACATATTGGGGTTTGCCCATTCGGTGCTCGCCATCATTCCGAACCATTACAGGGGCTGGGATTATCCGGCCATGTACCGCGAGCTGAGAGCCGAGTTGCCCGACTTGCGTGACGTGTTCGTGGTCAGCGAGACGGCGCCCGAAGGCATGCGTTCATTTCGAGAGCTGCTTCGGGACAATGATCATCCGCTGCCGCCGATCGAGCATGACGCGGATGCGGTGTCGACCATTATTTTTACGTCCGGGACAGAGTCCAGTCCGAAAGGGGTCGTGCACAGCCACAATACGATGTTGTATGGCAATCGCGCCATGGCCCAACTGCTCAGTTTGACGGATCGGGACGTGGTCTGGGCGCCGTCGCCCATCGCGCACGGCACCGGGTTTTTATGGGGCATGCGCCAGGCGCTCATGCTGGGTGCGAAACTGGTGCTGCAGGATATCTGGGATCCTGAAGAGGCCTTGCGTCTCATAGAAGCAGAACGCTGTACGTTCACGCTCTCAGCGACGCCATTCGTTTCGATGATGCTGAACTCGCCCTCGGCGGGGAAGCGCGACACGTCGTCACTGAAGATTTTCGCCAGTGCCGGGGCGCCGATTCCGCGCAGCCTGGGGTTGCAGGCCCAGGAGACCCTCGGGTGTCTGTTGATTGGCATGTGGGGCATGACGGAATGCTTCGTGGGCAGTGCATCCAAGCCCGACGATCCACAAGAAAAGCTTTGGGGCACAGATGGGTGCGCCATGCCTGGCTGTGAGCTGGCGGTGTTCGACGACACGCGTACGCGGATACTGCCTCCGGGAGAGGTCGGCGAGTTGGCCACCCGGGGGCCGCATACCGCCTTGGGTTACTTCAATGATCCGGAACGGACGCGCCAGACATTTTTGCAGGATGGCTGGCTGTTCAGCAATGACTTGGCCGTCATGGACGTCGATGGATACATACGGATCGTGGGGCGCAAGAAAGACATCATCAACAGGGGCGGCTTGAAGGTCAGTGCCCGCGAGCTCGAAGAACTGTTGTTGCAGCATGCCAAAGTCAGGGATGTGGCGGTGGTGTCCGTGCCCGATGCGCGACTCGGTGAAAAGAGCTGTGCTTTTGTGATACCCAGCGGCAACGGCGAACCCACGTTGCCCGAGCTGGTCGGTTTTCTCGAATCCATGAATGTCGCCAAATATAAGCTTCCAGAGTATCTGTCCATCGTGGACAGCATGCCCATGACGCCGAGCGGCAAGGTCCAGAAGTTCAAGCTGCGTGAAGGTTTCATCAATGAAAAGAAATTTGTGGGATAGAAAATGAGCCAGGTGCAAGACCCATTGCCACTCGACTTTCTGCCTCGGCGTGCGCAGGGCGGCAGGCTGGATCTGCTGCAAGGCGTCCGCGTATTGGACCTGACGACGTCGCTCGCGGGGCCCTATGGCACCATGCTGCTGGCCGATTTCGGGGCCGAGGTGATCAAGGTCGAACGGCCCGGCAGAGGCGATGATTCACGGCATTGGAAACCGCCGACCCATGCGGGTCATGCATTGTGGTACTTGAGCGTGAACCGGAACAAGCGCAGCGTCACGTTGGATATCGCCCAAGAGGCCGGCTATGGGGTTTTGTGCCAGCTGATCAGGCAGTGCGATGTGCTCGTGACGAACCAATTGCCTGCGGTGCTGCGCAAGCTGCGCATCGATTATGAGACGGTACGGGCGGTGCGGCCGGACCTCATCTATGTATCGTTGACCGGTTTTGGCCTGTCCGGCGCGCGTCAGGATGATCCGTGTTACGACCTGATCGCCGAAGGGTATAGCGGCGTGATGGATCTGACCGGCGAGGCCGACGATGCGCCGCAAAAGGTGGGCACGCCGGCCGCCGATCTACTTGCAGGCGCGGATGCCGCCATGGGCTGCATGGCCGCCTTGATGGGGCGGGCGCGCACCGGCGCCGGGCAGTTGGTCGAAATATCGCTGGTGGACAGCATGACGCGTTTTCTGACCCCCAGGATCGTCAGCTATCTGGGCAGTGGGATCGTGCCGCGCCGCTCGGGTGCCAAGGACAGCGTGATCGCCGTCTATCAGGTATTTTCTACGGCCGATGAGCCCATGACGCTGGCATTGGCCAATGACGCAATATGGCAGCGCTTCTGTCAAGCCGTGCAACGCCCCGACTGGGCTCGGGATGCGACCCTGCAGAGCAATGGCGGGCGCGTGGCGCAGCGGGCCGAGCTGGTGCAGCAAATACAGGCCCTGTTATCCACCCAGACACGGGGCCATTGGCTCCGGTTATTTGGAGAGCACAGGGTGCCGGCGGGTCCCATCAACCGGGTCGATCAGATCGCGCGCGATCCCGAGCTGCTCGATCGTGGCTTGTTCTATGCGATGGATGCGGGGGCGGACGCCATTCCCCAGGTGGGGCTGGGCATCCGTTTCGACGGCGAGGCGCCGGGGTTCGATCGCGTTCCCCCCGAGCTGGGTGCGGATACCGAGGCTGTCTTGCGCGAGGTCATCGGCATGGAAACCCCGGACGTGGATGCGCTAAGGCGCAAGGGGGTGATCTAGTGCGGGCGTCGATCGGAAAATGCAAGGCCAACACGTTGCGGTCAGGGGGATAGGCATGTCCAGGAACGCCATAGTCGTCACCGGTGCGAGCCGCGGGATCGGAGCGGGCATTGCCGCCGAGCTCCTGCGACGGGGGCATCACGTCGCATGCCTGTCACGCAGCGGGGGTATGCCGAGCGCATCCGATGCCGCGGATTGGCGTGATCGTGTTCTATGCCTGTCCTGCGATGTGTCCAATGAAAAGGATTTGCAGTCTGCTTTCCACGACTCAGCAGATTGGGCGGGCGGCATCAAAGGGCTCGTCAATAATGCCGGCGTGCATGGCAGCGGGCCATCCCGGGCCTTTTCGAGCCAGGAATTCGAACGGATCATGCGCATCAATGTGAATGCGGTTTTCGTGGCGGCCCGCGAAGTCTACCCCTATCTGATACAAAACGATCAGAGCCTGATCGTCAATATCGGTTCATTTTTTGCCCGAATGGGGGCGAAATACAACGTCGCATACAGCGCTTCCAAGGCGGCGGTCGAGGCAATGACGCGCTGCCTGGCAGCCGAGTGGGGCTCAAAGGGCATCGGTTTGCTGACGGTGGCGCCCGGCTATATAGAAACGGAAATGAACCGTGCGTTTCTTAGTGATGAGTCGAATGCTGCAAAAGTGATCTCGAGGACGCCCGTTGGGCGCGTGGGCATGGTCAATGAAGTGGCGCGCTTGATAGCAGCGCTTTATGGTGAAAGGATTGCTTTCCTGACAGGCGAAACGATTGTCGTTGATGGTGGGCGTTCAATGTCTTTATGAGGTGAATATGAATGTACTGGAACGGCTTGATGCCTCCATCGAATTTCCGGAACACGAGCGCTTGCTCATCGACAGTGTGCACGAGCTGGCCACTCGCCGAATTGCTCCCCGGGCTGCAGACCTGGATGAAAGTGCCCGTTTTCCTTGGGAAAACATCAAGGACATCAACGAACTGGGGTTGAATTCGATGTTCGTGCCGCAGGCGTATGGGGGCACGGAGCTTTCCTATTCGGCCTACTTGGCATGCTGTCATGAGATCAGCAAGGCGTGCGCATCGACTGGCATCATCTGGGCCACGAATTTTCACGGAACGGGCCCTATTGTCGATTTTGCCGACGAAGCGCAAAAAAGAAGCTGGTTGCCCCGCATTGCCGATGGCGCCTTGGTGGCGTTGGCCCTGACCGAGCCGGATGCGGGATCGGATGCGACCGGGATGAAAACCACCTTTTCCCCGGACGGTGACGCCATCGTCATAAATGGCTCCAAGACTTTCATCACCAATGGGGATGTCTGCGATTATCTTGTATTGTTCGGCAAATGGGGGCCCCTGGGAACCGGCAAGGACGCGATATCCATCGTCGTCGTCGAAAAGGGTACGCCAGGCTTCCAGGTCGTACGCACTGAAAACAAGATGGGCATGCGGGCGTCCAGTACGGCGACTTTGTCTTTTGAAAATTGCCGCGTGCCGCGCAGCAATTTGCTGCGAAGCCCGGGGGATGGGTTGGCGATGTTGTTCCATTTTCTCAACCGGTCTCGCCCCAGTGTGGCTGCGCACGCGTTGGGGATCGCCCGCGCCGCATTCGACGACGCTGTGAAATATGTCAATGAACGCAAGCAGTCAGGCCGCAAGATCATAGAAAATCAAGGGATTCAATTCATGATCGCCGACATGGCGACAGACCTGGCATTCTGTGAACGGTGGCTATGGCATGTCGCCCAAAGAATTGAAGCCGGTGTGGATAATATCGGCCAAGAGTCATCCATGCTCAAGATGCGTGCTTCCGATCTGGCCATGCGCATCACGACGGATGCGGTCCAGCTGTTTGGCGGCTATGGGTATATCAAGGATTTTCGGGTCGAGCGCCTGATGCGTGATGCCAAGATTACCCAGATATGGGAAGGGACGAATCAGATCCACCGTCAGCTGATTGGCCGGAGTTTCCTGAGCAGATGAATCGCCATATATATGGAAAAAATAGCGCCCTTCCAGATAGGAGAAAAGAATGAGAGATGCTGTAATATGCGAACCGATCCGTACCGCCGTTGGCAAGTACGGTGGGGTTTTTAAGAGTGTGACTGCCTCGCAATTGGCGGAAACGATATTGCGGGGGCTGGTGAAGCGCACTGAGCTCGACCCGGCGCACGTCGATGACGTGGTATTTGGCCAATGCTACCCAAATGGCGAGGCGCCGGCGATGGGTCGGATCGCGGCATTGGACGCGGGCTTTGGCGTAGAGGTCCCCGGGCTCCAGCTCGACAGGCGCTGCGGTTCTGGTTTGCAGGCCGTCATAGATGCCGCGATGCGTGTTCAGACGGGGGCGTGCGATCTCGTGGTCGCCGGCGGCGTAGAAAGCATGAGCCAGGCCGAGCATTACGTACTGGGGGCCCGCTTTGGTTTACGGGGCGACTACAGCCCTTTTTGGGATCGAATTGCGCGGGGCCGAATCACTTCGGGCGGCCGGTTCCACCCCGTCGCCGGGGGCATGCTGGAGACGGCGGAAAACCTGCGCCAGGCGTTCAGCATCTCGCGCGAGGCACAGGACACATTAGCCTACGTATCTCATTCGAGGGCGGTTGCCGCGCAGGCGCAAGGCCTCTTCAAGGACGAGATCGTCCCCGTCCTGGTGAAGACGCGCCGGGGCGAGGTGCTGATCGACCAGGATGAGCATCCAAGGCCGGATACCACCATGGAATCCCTGGCCGCGCTCAAACCGGTGCGTGCCGCGTCTGATCCCTTGTCCACCGTTACGGCGGGTAACGCCAGCGGGCAGAACGATGGCGCCGCGGCCTGTATCGTAACGACCATGCAGAAGGCCGAGCAGTTGGGGCTGCGTCCGCTGGCCCGGCTGGTCAGCTGGGCCGCTGCTGGCGTAGCGCCCGAGCGCATGGGCATGGGCCCGGTGCCAGCCACCCAAAAGGCGTTGGGCCGCGCGGATCTCAGCCTGAAGGATATCGATCTCATCGAAATCAACGAAGCGTTTGCCGCGCAGGTTCTCGCGTGCACGGCGGCCATGAATCTGCACGACGATGATTTCGAGCGGCTGAACGTGCACGGATCGGGCATTTCCCTGGGGCATCCGGTGGGCGCAACCGGCGCGCGGATATTGGCCACCATGCTGCGCGAAATGGAGAGACGCCAGGCTCGCTATGGGCTGGAAACCATGTGTATTGGCGGTGGGCAGGGGTTGGCGGCCATATTTGAACGGATCCCTTGAATTTTCTGGGTGATGACGACTTGGGATTTTGCATATGAAGAACACGTCCAGTACAGAGTCTGATGATGTTCATGCGCTCGCCCGGTGGCTGGTGGCGCGTGTGTCCGATTATTTTGAAACAGCGGTGGACCACACGGCGTTGCAGTGTTCGCAAGGGGGCCGCCTGGATGGGCGGCGCCTGGACGCCCATCAGTGGGTTTGCTATGAACTCGCGCTCATTTGCGCAGATTTGTTTTCAGCGAAGACGATCGTGGACTCGCTGCCTGCGGCCTCGTCGCTCGACGAGCGGCTGGGGCTCGCCTACGTCAGCAGCACGGTGGGTCAATTGTTGGCCCGCTTGAAGAACCTGTATCTGGACCTGGGCATCGATACGGCTTCGTTGCAGCTGTTTATGGTCAGTGACGAAATTTCCCGCTTGTACAGACAGGCTGGGCATTCGACCATCCTGGCCCAGCTGGGCAGTCTGGTTGCGGACCATGAGCCGGATCTGGCGGCTGTCGAGCTGGACGAAATGGCAGCCATGGCCCGGGATGCTTTTTCTCGTTTCGCCACGGACAGGGTGGCGCCACTTGCTGAAGAGATCCATCGAGAGGATCGCCTGGTTCCAGAGCCGCTGCTCGAGCAGATGAGCGAGATGGGTGTATTTGGCTTGGCCATACCCGAGCAATATGGCGGCAGCGATTCGACGGGCAGTGGCAACGTGCTGGCCATGATCGCAGTGACCGAAGCGTTGTCGGAAGCCTCGTTGGGGGCTGCCGGCAGCCTGATGACCCGGCCGGAAATTCTGGTTCGCGCGCTGATGGCGGGGGGGACTCAGGCTCAGAAAGACCTTTGGCTTCCCCGCATTGCCAGTGGCAATCCGTTGTGTGCCGTCGCCATTACCGAACCGGATTATGGCTCGGACGTCGCCAGCCTGGCACTCAAAGGCACGCGCGTGCCGGGCGGCTGGTTGTTGAACGGTGCAAAGACATGGTGCACGTTCGCCGGGAAGGCCGGGGTCATCATGGTGGTGGCCCGTACCGACCCGGACCGGTCTCTGGGTTACCGGGGCCTGAGCGTGTTTCTTGTAGAAAAGCCCAGTTTCGACGGCTACGATTTCAGCTTCCGGCAGGACGGCGGCGGCCAGCTGGATGGCCGTGCGATCTCTACCATCGGTTACCGGGGCATGCATTCGTTCGATCTGTCGTTTCAGGATTTTTATGTACCGGACAGTCATGTCGTCGGTGGCGAGGACGGGCTCGGCAATGGCTTTTATTACACCATGGCAGGGATGGTAGGCGGTCGTGTGCAGACTGCGGCACGGGCGCTGGGGGTCATGCGGGCTGCCCTGAAAGAGGCGATTCGATACAGCAAGGATCGCGTCGTGTTTGGAGCACCCCTGATCCAGTACCCGCTGACGGCCGTCAAACTGGCCCACATGGCTTGCAGGTTTCTTGCATGCCGTGAACTGACGTACGCCGTCGCCCGTCAAGTGAATGGCGGAGGCGGGCGCATGGAAGCCAGCCTGGCGAAATTACTGGCGTGCCGCAGCGCAGAAATCGTGACTCGCGAAGCGCTCCAGTTGCATGGCGGGATGGGGTATGCCGAGGAAACACCCGTCAGCCGGTATTTTGTGGATGCGCGCGTCCTGTCCATTTTTGAAGGGGCCGAAGAGACGTTGGCGCTCAAGGTGATTGCGCGCAATGTGCTGGAAGATGCGCTGGCGCGCAAGACAGGCACCCATCATGCGTGAGCGCCCGGCGGGTGGGCTGATCCTCGGGGCAGTGGCTTGATGGGTTTTTTGACGGTTTATTTCGGTGACATTCATGCAAGAACAGCCAGCTTCCTTTGTCGCATACTTTGATCTTGTAGACTTGCGCCTGTTCGTGCGTATTTCTGAAGAGTTGAGTTTGACCCAGGGTGCGGAAAAGGCTTTCATGTCGGTATCGGCGGCGAGCCAGCGTATCAAGAACCTGGAAGAAACCTTTGGTACCAAATTATTGGTTCGGTCCAACCGGGGGATGAGCCTCACCGAGGCGGGCGACGTATTCCTGAATCATGCCCGCAATATGCTCTCGCAAATCACCCGCTTGCAGGGCGACCTGCAAGAATACTCATTGGGCATGCGCGGCCATATCCGGTTGTTTGCAAACACTTCGGCCACGTCGGAGTGGCTGCCAAGGGTTCTGGGAAAATTCATCAGCGAACACGAAACGATTTCTGTTCATCTGCAAGAGCGCCTGAGCCCGGAGGTGGCACGCGCCGTCCATGAGGGCGTGGCGGATGTCGGCATACTGGCCGGCACGATACCCATCCATGGGTTGGAAAGCGTACCGTATCGCAAGGATGGGCTGGTGGTTGCCGTCCCCATGCATCATCCGCTTGCAGCCGAGCGTTTCATACGGTTTGCCGATACCCTTGAATATGATTTCGTGGGTCTGGGCGCGCATAGCGCGATTCATACGTTACTGTACAACGAGACCACCCGCCTGGGCCGATCCATGCGGGTGCGCATACAGGTGGCAAGTTTCGATACCATGTGCCGCCTGATCGAGGAAAACGTCGGCATTGGCATATTGCCGGAATCCGCGGCCAGCCGGATGATGCACCTGAACCGGATACACATCATAAATTTGCTGGACGAATGGGCCGAGCGCGAATTGCGCATCTGTGCGCGCAAGTTCGATGAGCTGCCCGTGTATACCCATGAGTTCATCGATTTCATATTGAAGACCCCCTCGCCAACCCAGTATGAACCGGCATCCATGAATTGAAACGTTCGTCTGGTGCGCTCGTGCCCTGTGGCCGCCTGCGGTACCATGCGAGACAAGGATCGATGTTTTTGATTTCATGGGCAGTGAAAAGATGGACTTGACCTACCCGTGGCTTTACGGCACCGTACGCCGGCGCTTTGACTCTGATGAGGCCATGGAAGCCTTTCTGCCGCAGGCGCTGGCACATGATGCCCTAGTGCGCAAGGGCGATGACCGGTATTTGTCTGCCATGACGCAGCGCGTGTTCCAGGCGGGTATGCAGCACTCGGTGGTGGATGCCAAATGGCCGGCCTTCGAAGAGGCCTTCTCCGGCTTCGTGCCGGCCGCCATGGCGTTGCTCGACGAGGCAGACCTCCAGCGCGCCATGCAGGACACACGCATCATTCGTCACCTCGAGAAATTGCGGACCATTCCCCGGAATGCACGATTCATCCTGGATACCTGCCAGGCGCACGGCGAGGGCTTCGGCTCGTTCGTCGCCAGTTGGCCCCCCTCCGACATCATCGGCCTGTGGGGCGTACTGGCCAAGCGCGGTGCGCGCCTGGGCGGGCGCTCGGGGGCCGGGTTTCTGCGTCTGGCCGGCAAGGATACGTTCCTGCTCACCAGTCACGTGGTTGCACGCCTGGTGGCTGCGGGCGTCATTGCCCGCGAACCCTCCAGCCGGCGCGACCTGCAGGCGGTGCAGGCAGTGTTCAATGATCTGCAGCAGAGTTCAGGCAGGCCGCTGTGTCAGCTGTCGGCCATGCTCGCCCTCAGTATCCATCCTGCGTTCTAGGCTGGTTCATGGGGCGGGGCACAGATCGTTTATGATGTCGGGTCATGCCTATCGGGTGTGCCTGTACGGGTTGATATGTTGTTCGCATTGGAGAAAAGATGGGAAAAGCGCGTGCTGCTGCCGAACAGTTGGTTTTTGAAAATCGGCAAAAAGTCCGTTTTCATTCTTTATGTGCAGAGTTCGGCATTCATGACCTGAGTGCCGCCTATGCGGTACAGGATGAGTTCGTCAAGATCCTGCAATCCGAGGGCGAGGTGCCGGTTGGCTACAAGATCGGGCTGACGTCGGGCGCGATGCAGGAAATGACGGGCATCCCACATCCCATCTCCGGCGTCGTGCACGCGAGCATGGTGCATTCGTCTCCCGCCACGCTTCATTTGGCCGATTACGGACGCCTGGGGCTTGAGCTCGAAATTGCCGCCCGGTTTGGCAAGACCATCCAGCCGCGCAGTGTGCCGCTGTCCATGTCCGAGATCGTAGATGCGGTCGAGGCCGTGTGCGTATCCATCGAAATCATCGATGATCGCAATGCCGATTATTCTACGCCGCTCGATCTGCTGACCCTGGTGGCAGAAAATTCCTGGAACCATGGCATCGTCACAAGCGAATTCATTTCAGACTGGCCGGATCTGGCGGCCTGCACCGGGCGCATTTATCGTAATGGCGTACTCGAGAGCGAAGGCAGCGGAAAAGACGTACTGGGTCATCCGTTACAGCCGTTGATCTGGCTGGGCGAACACCTGTCCAGGCGCTCAGAGCCGTTGACGGCGGGGACGGTGGTGACGACGGGCAATTTCGTGCGAACGGTCTTTGCCGAGGCGCCTTGTGTATTCCGGTTCGACATCAGTGGCGTGGGGTCGGTCACGATCAACGTGGAAAACTGACTCGCTGTCGGCTTGGGCATAACCCCTTCTGGTGAGAGGAAAAATGGATTTTGGTATTGCAGGCAAACGGGCGTTGGTTTGTGGGTCCAGCAGAGGGCTTGGGTTCGGCTGTGCCCAGGCGCTGGTCGCTGAAGGGGTGCATGTGACGCTGGTGGCGCGTACCCCCCAGGACCTGCAGCGTGCAGCCCGTGTATTGGAAGACTCGAACCCGGCGGTCGAAATCCACGCCGTCGCGGCGGACATCGTCACCCCGGAAGGGCGGGACAATGTCTTCCAGCGCACCGGCACCGATTACGATATTCTGGTCACCAATGCCGGTGGCCCCCCACCAGGCGATTTTCGTGACTGGGGGACGGCAGAGTGGCAGGCGGCTTTGCAGGCCAACATGCTCACGCCGATCGAGCTCATCAAGACGGTGGTCGATGGCATGGCCGGGCGCGGGTTTGGGCGCATCGTCAATATCACGTCGGTCGCCGTCAAGGCGCCCCTGGCACAGCTGGGGCTAAGCAACGGTGCGCGCAGTGGGCTGACGGGTTTCATCGCCGGGCTGGCTCGCAGCGGTCTCGCTGAAAAGGGCGTCACGATCAATAATCTGCTGCCCGGCTTTTTTGCCACCGATCGCCTGAATGCCACGTTTGCCGCAGAAGCCGAGGCAAAACAGGTCGATGTGGAGGCCGTCAAGAACGCCCGCCTGAGCAGCATTCCAGCACGGCGCTTCGGGAACGCCAAAGAGTTCGGCGAAGTGTGTGCGTTCCTGTGCAGCCAGCGGGCGGCCTATCTCACCGGCCAGAATATTCTGCTCGATGGCGGGGCCTACCCAGGCACCTTCTGATCTGCCTCAGACGATGACGCCGGGGTTCATCAGGCCCTTGGGGTCGAACAAGGTCTTGATGCCGCGCATCAGTTCCAGGTCCGTCGGATTCAGCCAGGCGTGCAATTCTGCACGCCTCAGGCGGCCAATGCCGTGCTCCGCGCTGATGGAGCCACCCAGCGAGACGGCGACTTCGCTGATGGTGTGGTTGATGCGGGCAGCGACCTGTTCAAGGTCCTTGACCTCCGCGCTGTCGCGGGGCAGGATCACCTCGGCGTGGATGTTGCCATCGCCCGCATGGCCGACGAAAATCAGCCGGGCAATGGGGAAGCGCTCGGCCATTTGCTGCTCCACCTCGCGCACAAAGTCCGGGATCCTGGATACGGGTACGGAGGTATCATGCGAGAGCGAGCGGCCAGCACGGTGATTGGCCTCGGTCACTGAATGGCGGATTTCCCAGATCTGTCGGGCCTGGGCCTGGCTGGTCGCCAGAATGCCTTCTGTGATGACGCCCTGTTCCATTGCGTCGTATAGCAGGGTGGCCAGTTCGTCATCCAGCGAGGCAGCGGGATCGGGATCCGTGAGTTCGACGATGGCCGTCCAGGGATGGCGTGCAGACAGCGGATCATCCGGTTTCCTGGGCAGGGCCATGACCAGCTCGTACTGGGCGGCTGAAAGCAGCTCGAAGTTCGTCAGGCGATGGCCGGCGCGGCCCTGGATGTCGTGCAGCAGTTGCAAGGCGGCGTCGATGTCGTTCAGGCCGGCCAGGCCGACGGCTTCGGATCTGGGCTTGGCAAACAGCTGGAGCACGGCTCCGGTAATGACCCCCAATGTGCCCTCGGAACCGATGAACAGGTGCTTCAGCGCATAGCCGGTGTTGTCCTTGCGCAAGGCCCTCATGGCGTCGATGACGCGCCCATCGGGCAAGACCGCCTCGATGCCCAGGACGAGGTCGCGCATCGGGCCGTAGCGCAGGACGGCCGTGCCGCCCGCATTTGTGGCGATGTTGCCGCCGATCTGGCAGCTTCCTTCACTGCCCAGGGACATGGGGAACAGGCGATCGGCCGCCGCTGCGGCGGCCTGGATGGCAGCCAGCACACAGCCGGCATCGACGGCCATGGTGTTGTTGAGCGGGTCGACGCTGCGTATTTTGTTCATCCGCCCCAGGGCCAGAACAATGGCGTCCGTGTCTGTTACCGGCGTGGCGCCGCCACACAGCCCCGTGTTGCCCCCCTGGGGCACGACGGCGATACCGGCTTCGTAGCATAGCGCCAGTACCCGGGAGACTTCCGCGGTATTGGCCGGTCTGACCACGCACAGCGCATGGCCCTGATACCGGCGTTCCTCGTCCACCAGATAAGGTTCGACGTCGCTGGCATGGGTGATGACGTGTGCGTCCCCAACGGCGGCCTTCAGTTGCAGTAAAAAATCGTCCAGCAGGTTTTTGTCCATGTTCAGTCCTGGTTACTTTGTTTCTGACATTGCCGGATCTCCTCGATGGAGCGGCAGCCGGAAAAGCTCATGGTGGCAGACAGCTCATTGGCCAGCACCTGCATCATGTGCCCCGCCGCAGCGCCGCTGCATGCCAGACCATAGAGCATGGCGCGCCCCACCAGCACGCCCTGCGCGCCGGCATGCAGAAGCTTGAAAACATCGCTGCCCCGCTGAACGCCGCTATCCGCAAGAATCGTCAGTTGAGCGCCGGTCGCCTCCACGATGGCGGGCAATGCATCCAGTACGGTCGTCGCCGAATCAAAATTACGGGCGCCATGGCTGCTCACCACAATGCCGTCGGCACCGGCCCGGGCTGCCTGGCGGGCATCATCCGGGTGAAGAATGCCTTTGACGATGAAGTGCCCGGGCCATTTGTCGCGCAGCCGCCCGATGATGTCCCAGTCGAGGCGTGGGTGGTGAATCAGTGATTCTTTGGTTCCACGGCTCAGCAGTGTGGCGCGGTAGGCTGGTGGATAATTGGCAAAATCCGGCAGGCGGCCTTTCATCAGGTAGGGCAGCATGACCCTGGCCAGCCAGCCAGGGTGGCGGGTCAGGTCGAGCATATTGCGCGCGCCAAATCTGAAGGGCATCTCGAAGCCGTTGCGGGCGTTGTACTCGCGGTTGGGGGCCACCGGGGTGTCGACGGTCACGACCAGTACCGTGATGCCCATGCGGTGTGCGCGGGCGAGCAGATCGAGGCTGTGTTCCAGGGGATGCCAGACGTACAGCTGGAACCAGGGTCGTCGGGACACCGAATCAGCGATCTCGTCCAGGCTGGTAATGGATTCGGTCGCGGCGCAGAATGGGATGCCAAAACGCTCGGCGGCGCGGGCCAGTTCGATTTCACCGTTATACCGCGCCAGCCCCGCGCAGGCGGTCGGTGCGACCATGAACGGCTGGCTCCAGCTTTCACCCAGCAGTGTGACGCGCGCATCGGGCGGCGTCTCGTTACGCAGTACACGCGGTATCAGGCGGTACGTGTCGAATGCCTGGCGGCTGGCCCGGATGGCGGTTTCGTCCTCGCTGCCCCGGTCGATGTACTCAAAAATACCGGTCGGCAGGCGGCGTCTGGCCTGACGGCGTGCGTCGTGAAAATTGAGGATCTGCACTACATCATCCCTGTTCAGATAACGGGTCGGGGCCTGGCAGCCCGTGTCACTTGATCAGGCCGGCGACGCGTGGCAGCCACAGGGAAATGGTCGGTATGTAGGTGACCAGCGCCAGCGCCACGATCTTGACGGCGTAGAACGGCAGCAGCGCTCGAGCGACCTGTAGCATGGATTTGCCCGAGATCGTCGAGATCACGAACAGATTGGTGCCCACTGGCGGTGTATTGAGCCCGATCATCAGGTTCACGATGACGACGATCGCGAAATGGATGGGGTCGATACCGAACTGGATAGCCGTTGGTTGCAGGATGGGCACGAAAATCAGGATGGCGGGTACCGTGTCGACGAAGGCACCCACCACCAGCAGGAAGGCAGCCACGATCAGCAGAAACACGTGGGGGTCCGTGGTCAGAGACATGAACAGCGCGCGGGTGGCGTTGGGCACGTTTTCCATCGCCAGGTACCAGGCGAACAGGTTCGACGTGGCAATGATGATCATGATGGTCGCCGTGGTGATCGCGCTTTCATGAAACACCTTGCCCAGTGCGCGCAGCCCCACCGTACGGTAAGCGATCCAACACAGCAGCAGGGCGTAGCCGCACAGTACGGCGGCGGCTTCGGTGGCCGTGAATACCCCGCCCCGGACCCCGCCGATGACGAGCAGCGGCGCGGCCAGCACCGGCAGGGCGGTGATGACGGCCATGGCCATGACCTTCAGGCCCAGCGCCTGTTCCTGCACGAGCGGATGATGGCGGCAGGCATAGGCCAGATACAGCATCAGCAGGCAGGCGATCAGCACGGCTGGCAGAATGCCGGCGAAGAACAAGGCCCCGATGGAGATCTTGGCGGGAATGGCGTAGATCACCATGATCAGGCTGGGCGGCAGGATGGGGGCCATGATGGCGCCCGAAATAGTCAGCGCCGCAGCAAATTCTGCGGTATAGCCGCGTGCCTTCATCATGGGCACCATCACCGAGCCAAGCGCCGCCGTGTCGGCGGTGGCGGAGCCCGACAGGCCGGCCATGAGGAGATTGGCGAGTACGTTGACGTAGGCCAGGCCCCCACGAATCCGGCCGACCATGATGTCGGCAAACTCGATCAGCCGCTGGATCACGCCGCCCTTGACCAGAATGTTGCCCGCCAGTATGAACAGCGGCAGCGCCAGCAGCGCATAGCTGTTCATGCCTGAAAACATGCGCTGGGCGGCAATGGAAGGGTTGGCAATGCCCGACATCCACAGCCCCACCAGCGACAGCACGCCGATGGCGAAGGCGATAGGCACGCCGATCACGAACAGGACGGCAAGAAGAACAATCAGGATGGCGGCGGTCATTGCTGGCGGGCTGGCTGGGTGTAGAGCTCGACGAGCCGTACCATCAGTGACAGCACTGACAGACCGCAAGCGATGGGTATGGTGATGTAGAACCACCCCATGGGCAGGCGCATGGCCATGGAGGGCTGGTTCCAGCTGCGCATGGCCAGCTCGTAGCCACCGTAGCAGATATACGCCAGAAAGAAGGCTGACGCGGCGATGGCAACGCTTTCGATAATTCTGACGGCCGTGCCGGACAAGCTGGCCGGCACCAGGTTCAGGCGGATGTGCAGATCCTGATCGATCGCGCGATACATACCGAAAAACGACAACATCACCAGCAGGAGCTGAGAGAGTTCTTCCGGCCAGGGCAGGGCGGCGTGATACAGGTATCGGGCGCCGACCTGATACAGCATGGTGGTGACGATGATGGCCATCGCCAGCCCAAGGAGCACGTCAATGAGCTTGCGGAATGCCTCGACCAATATCACGGATACGACCCCTGCGAGCCTGCCTATTCGACCAGCGCACGCCTCTGGGCACGGATGTTGTCGATTTCACCGTAGACCGCCTTGACGAAGGCCGGGTCTAGTTCCTTGTTGAGGAACTCTTGGATGGGTGCGGTGACGGCCTCTCGGAACGTTGCGATTTCTTCGGGCGAGGGGAAGTAGACGTCCATGCCCTTTTCCTTGAGATCGTTCACGCCGGTGACGCGAGCCTGGTAATTGCGCTCGCCGTATTCTGTGGCGCTGGCCATCTGGGCGCCCGTGCGGACGATTTCACGCAACTCGACCGGCAGGCTCTGGAGAAACTGCTCGCTGATGATGAGGCTGGTCAGGCCCAGCTGGTGGTTGTCGATGGTCAGGTATTTCTGGACTTCCGAAAACGAGTAGTCGTTGATGATACCGATCGGGTTTTCCTGGCCGTCGACCACGCCGGTCTGCAATGCGCTGTAGAGCTCTTCCCAGGGTATCGGGGTGGGCGAGCCGCCCATGGATTCCACCATGATCAGCGACATCGGGCTGGGCGGCACGCGCATGCGGATGCCGTTCATGTCTTCTTTGGTGCGAATCGGCTTCTTGTTGTTGGTGAAGTTGCGAAACCCGTACGATGCGGCCGACAGCATGCGCAGCCCCGTTTCGTTGGCCATGTCCTCGTTGAGCTGGGTGAACAGATCGCTTGCCAGAAACTGCCGGGCTTCTTCGTCGTTGGCAAAAAGGTAGGGCGCCGCCAGGATCATCATCGGCTTGTAGAACGAATCCAGCGTTTGCTCATCGGCCTGGGCAAGCTGGATGGCGCCGGCTTTTACTTGCTCGAGCACATCGGTGATCGACCCCAGCTGGCTGGCGGGTGAGACGATGACTTCGATTTTCCCGGCACTGGCGCCTTCGACGTAGGCTTTGAATACATGGTAGCCCTTGTCGAGCGGACTGTCGGCCGCTTCGGCGTGGCTCGCACGCAATGTGTAATCCGCCGCATTGGTTATCGTTGGCGCTGCAAGGCCAAAAAATAGTGTCGTGGCGCCCAACAATCCCCATAGGTTCTTTTTCATGTCCCAACCCAACCTTGTGTCAATGGAATCAGCATGGTGCCGCATATACGCGCACAGATGCGCGTATATGCGGCACCGGACCAAAGTAGGGATGTTCGTTGATAAGGGGATGAATTGTCAATAGCACGACAAAATTTGTGTTGGAACTACTGGCGCGCTAGTGCGAGTGTCCTGAATTTTATGGACGAGCCATATCATGAGAGGAAACAACCATGGTTGTGCCGATACGCGGCACGCGGGAAAATACGGCCCTCTAGGAGGGTCTGATGAGCAGCCAAAAATTGCGGGTCGCCGGCGTGGTTCGGGGGGCAGGGCGTGTCGCCGTCGGCTTGGCCGTCCTGATCGTATTGCAGCAGGCAGGCGGCTTGCTGGTCGGTAGGTTGGCGCTGCCCGTGCCACCCGCCATTGTGGGCATGATCGTGCTGCTGCCCTTGCTGGGCTATGCCGGGCATCGGATCCAGGCCGTCCAGGCCGCCAGCTTTCCACTTCTTCGGCACATGATGCTGTTTTTCGTGCCGGCGGTGACGGGCATCATGGACCAGATCCAGATCCTGCGGGCGGGATGGCTGCCCTTTGTGGCGTCGTGTGTCATTGGCGCTGTCCTGACGCTCGCCGTCACGGCTCTGACGCTCGAGTGGCTGATCGCCCGTCGGCAGGGCCGGGGTGATCGCGCCCAGACGCCGGGGCCGCAATGAGCGGCGTGCCTGTGGGGGTGACACTGGCAAGCTTTGTGGCGGCCACGCTTCTGACGCTCGTAGCCTATGGCATTGCCGTGTGGCTGTACCGGCGTAGCGGCTGGCCGCTGCTGCTGCCCGTATTCGTGGCTGCGGCCATCGTCTCGCTCGTGCTGTGGGGGTGGGGTATTCCGTACGCAGCCTACCGGGACGGTAGCTGGCTGGTGTCATGGATGACTGGCCCGGCCACGGTCGCCCTGGCTGTGCCGCTGTACCATCAGCGGGCCCGGTTGCGGGGCATGCTCTGGCCGGTGTTGGGGGCGCTGGCCGCGGGGTCGGTCACCGCAGTGTTGTCTGCGGTGGGGATCGCCTGGCTATTTGGTGCCGACGGGTCGCTGATCATGTCGCTGGCGCCCAAATCGGCCACGATGGCGGTCGCAATGCCGGTGGCCGAATACGTGGGCGGTGTGGCTTCGCTGACCGCGGTCGCCACGGCCTTGACGGGTATTTCTGCGGCCGTGCTGTGTAGTGGCGTGTTTGCGGTGCTGGCCATTCGCAGTGACGTGGCCCGTGGTTTTGCCCTGGGTGCCACGGCCCACGCCATTGGCACCGCCACAGCGCTGGAATACAGCGAAACGGCCATGGGGTTTGCGGCGCTGGCCATGGGGCTCAATGCGATTGCCACCAGCGTGCTGGTGCCGTTGCTGGCTATGTTGTGGGTGTGATCGAACGGCGGCATCGCCCCGTGCCCCGCGGGTTCAGTCGGGGATGAATACCTTGCCTTGTGCCAGCGCCTGCACGGTCTTGACGAGCAGAATGGCAATGACGATGCTGGCAACGGCCAGCAGGCCGGCCCCCAGCACGCGATAGAATGCCAGCCCGCTTTGTGCGCCCATCTCGAGCGTGGCGATCGTGATGGCCGCCAACGGGAACGAATAACCCCAGGCCGACAGGAAAAACGGGATACGCAGGAAGCGCCGTGCCTGGATGGCCAGCAGCAGGGTGAGGAACAGCGCCGTGAAATACAGGATGCGCCCAAAGGCATCCAGGCCGTTGCCGCCCAATGCGATATAAGCCAGGAAACCCACGGCCGGTGGCGCGATCAGGATGAACAAGGTGGGTTGCAGCTTGCCGGGCAGCTGTTCGTGGAAGAACAGGCGGTAGACGAGCACGGTGAAAAGGATCAGCCAGAAGACGATGCCGACGCTGAAAAAGAACCAACTGATGTCCACCGGCGCGAAGTGGACCCCGGCGATGGGCACGATGATGTTGCCTACGGTGGGGATGAACCAGGCGGCCGTGAGGTGTTGGATCTGGAATGGCGGCCGGAACAGCCAGATACTGATGGTCATCAGGGTGAACAGCAGATGGGCGCCAGCCCCCGCAGCCCACATCCAGTAAGCCGTGGCGGGTGCCGACGGCGACCACACGATGGCCAGGAGCAGCAGGCCGATGGAAATGGCAGCAAAGAAGTTCAGCTTGACCGGATGGTTGCGTTCTTCTTCGACCGCCGCCGGAAAGCGCATCCATTTGGCCAGGTAGAAGCCCAGCAGGGAAAACCAGATGAGTGTGGCGAACCAGCGGATGGCGTCGGACACCACGGCCGGTGCGCCCAGCAGCTGCTGGGCTTTCATCCAGGCAATGGCCAGGCCGGCCAGGCCCAGGACGGAGGCAAACAGGGCGATGGGGAAATACTGGAGCCAGCTGGCCGTTTGGGCAGCGGCTGGCCGACCGGTTTGCGTGGTATTGAGCGTATTCATAAGAACCCCTTTCGTGACCGCGCGGACCGCGTGTTGACGCACCTGCGGGTGGCGGCATCCACATCATGGATGACAGTACAATATATTGTACACGTAATTGATTGAATGTTGTCACTGTCTGGGCTATAGTGTGTTCATGATGCATGAAAATTCGCAGCCAGGATCCGTTGCAGCCACCCGTCCAGACGCGCCTGCGGGCGTCAATGGGTCCGCTGGCCCCGACACGCCATCTGGCGGGCCCAAGCAGGCCGTGTTGTCGCATCTGGCTGGCATGGCTCAGGCCGTCGCACACCCTCATCGGCTCGAATTGCTCGAGCGTCTGGCGCAGGGCCGGCGCAGCGTCGAAGACCTGGCCCAGCTCTGCGGGCTCACGTTCGCAAATGCATCGCGCCATCTGCAGATTTTGCGGCGTGCGCACTTGGTGGCCACCGAACGCCAGGGCAAGCATGTCCTGTACAGCTTGCAGGGTGCCCGCGAAGTCGTGGCGCTGCTCACGGCGTTGGGGGATCTGGCCGAGCGCAATCGAGTCGAGGTCGGGCAGATCATGCATGACTATTATGATGACCGGGGCCGGCTCGCACCCGTCACGCAGCAGGAACTGCTCGACTGGCTGCGGTCCGGCCGCGTCACCTTGCTCGATGTGCGGCCAGGGCATGAGTACGCCTGCGGTCACCTGCCGGGTGCCATCAACATTCCGCTGCAGACGCTCGGCCAGCAGTTGTCCCGGTTGCCGGAAAACCAGAAGATCGTGGCGTACTGCCGGGGCCGGTATTGTGTGCTGGCGGTCCAGGCCGTGGCCCTGCTCAGATCACAGGGGTTCGATGCGCGGCGCCTCGAGATGGGGTTTCCAGAATGGCGGGCGGCTGGCCTCGACACCCGCGCCGCCATGGCCTCGGGGGCTGGTTGAGCCGGGCCTGTGAATCGCCTGTTTCAGCGGCTCAGGCCACGCCCAGCAGATCGTAGATCCGGCTGACGTAGGCGGTGAATTCGGGCGTGGCCTTCACATGCAGCGTCCGGGGCGCCGGCAGTGTGATCGGAAAAAAATCCGCCATGCGGGCCGGGCCGGCCGTCAGTACTGCGCAATGGGTGCCCAGGAAGACGGCTTCCTGGATGCTGTGGGTGACGACGACGAACGTCTTGTGGCTCTGTTCCCAGATGCGCAGCATCTCGAGATTCATTTTTTCGCGCGTCAGCGCGTCCAGGGCGCCGAAGGGTTCGTCCATCAGGACCAGGCTGGGGTCGTGCAGCAAGGCCCGGGCGATCGCGGCGCGCTGCTGCATGCCGCCCGAGAGTTCGTAGGGCATTTTCTTGCCCTGGCCACCCAGGCCGACCATGTCCAGCAGTTCAAGGGCGCGCACGCGGGCAGCGCTGCGCGTGAGCCCCAGGATGTCGGCCGGCAGCATCACGTTGTCCAGGATGTTGCGCCATTTCAGCAGCAGCGGCTGCTGGAAGACCATGCCGACATCCCGGCCCGGATTGAAGTGGCGGCCGGCGCCAGCCCGGATCTCCAGCGTGCCGCCGTCGTGCGCGTGCAGGCCCGAGAGTATTTTCAGCAGGGTGGATTTGCCACAGCCCGAAGGGCCGACCAGTGACACCATGTCGCCGGCGTAGATGTCCAGCGTGACGTTGGACAGCGCCACGGATTCTTCGCCCTTCTTGCGATAGCTTTTGCGCAGCCCCTGGATGTGGATGAAGGGCTGTTCGCCATCCCGGTGCATGGGCACGGCCTGCGGGGTTTCTGCGATTTCGTTCATGACAGCCACCGTTCGAGGTTCTGGGCGACGAATGCGTCGTCGGCCAGGTCTGTGTGCTCGGCATATACCCGGTCGATCTCTTGCGCCTGCCCGGGCCCCAGGGTTTCGTGCGGATCCAGGCACCAGATGCCTTCCAGAAGCCCCTGGCGCCGCAAGACTTCGTGGCAGCCGGCGATGCAGCCGGCGAAATGGTTGCGCACGTCGAAAAAAGCGCCGTTGCAGTCTGTGATGCGCGAGTCGAGCGCCAGCAGGTCGGCCGACAGGGCGCCCCCGGCGGATACTTCGGCCTGGATGCGCTGCAGGGTTTCGACCGCTTTGGACGTCCAGACGGACCAATGCCCCAGCAGCCCGCCGCGGACTCGGACCGTCACCATCCGGCCATCGCGCGGGAAGGCGAAGGGCAGGGCCAGATCCAGCACGATGTGGTCGTCGTTGCCCGTATACAGGTAGACGTGGTCTTCTGCACGGGCGGCCACGACGCCGCGCATCACATCGAGGGTGCGATAGCGGTTGAAAGGCGCCATTTTGATGGCCAGCGCATTGGGCAGCAGGGCGAAACGCCGCCAGAAATCGCTGGACAGCACCGGGCCGCCGATCAGGCTCTGCAGGTAGAAGCCTACCAGCGGGATTTCCTCGGCCACGGCCGCGCAATGTGCCAGCAGCTCGTCTTCCGATCGATCAGCCAGCGCCGCCAGGCTGAGCAACCCGGCGTGGTAGCCCAACTGCACGGCCGTGCGCGCCTCCTGCAGGGCCTGGGGGGTCGGCCCGCACACGCCGGCGATCATCACCAGGGGCCGGTGGGTCCATGCGCGGCTGTCCGTGACCGCGCGCTCGAGCACGGTTTCATACAGCCCGTGCTCGCGGATCGCGAATTGGGTGGTATGGACCCCGACCGCCAGGCCGCCGACCCCGGCATCGATGTAGTAGCGGGTCAGGGCGCGCTGGCGCCGCCGGTCGAAGCGCCGCTGGGCATCCAGGGCCAGCGGTTGAGCGGGAATGACGGCGCCGTTCGCCAGGATGGACAGCAATTCGGGCGCAAGATCGTTTCGGTGCAGTGGCATGGTGTCTCGTGGGGGAATCAGCCGTATTCGGGGCCTGCGATGGCCAGCAGGGCGGGCGCGGCCGCCTTGGGCCAGGGGGTGGGAGAAGGCCCCGCCATGCGGATGAATCCCCGCTGGCGGGAGAAGCCGGCTTGGCGCAGCTGTTGCTGCAGTACCGACTGGCAATCGGGTACGTCGATGAAGAGGCGAAAGGGCGTGTCGATGACCTGGGCGAGCAAGGCCGAATCCTGCTCGGGCGCCATCGATACGATGGGGCCGGCATGCATGGCCAGGCGCCCGCTGCGTACGATGGCGAACCCATGGGCCTGTTGGATGCAATGTGAGCCGGGCCGATCCAGCAGATGCTGCAGGACGTGCCGGCGGGACAGCCCCAGCGCCGCGCGCTCGAGCGACTCGAGCGCCAGGCCGTCCTGCTCTGGCTGTAGGGCTGACGCGGGTTGTGCGATGCCGGGCGTCTGCCCGGCGCGCTCCCAGCGCGACAGTGGCCACAAGGGCCGAAAACCATGGCGCTGGTACAGCGCAGCACCCTGTGGGGTGGCATCCAGCATGGGGATGTAGCCCTGGTCCAGGGCGTGATCCAGGCAGTGCCGGAACACGGCCGAGCCCAGGCCCCTGTCGCGATGGTTCGGATGCACGAGAATCATGCTGATCCAGGCCGGCATGGCGGCGCGTACGCCGGTTTCCATGGGCAGGACCGCCCCGCTGGCGATCACCTGACCCGCGACGTCGCGGATGACCGCAATGCGGCCGAATGCCATGAACAGGCGCCAGTCATCGGCAGTCTGGTTCCAGTGGCTGGCGGCCACCAGCTGGTTCAGGCCCTGGAGATCGGCGGGGGCCAGCTCATCGAGCCAGTCAGGCCGGGGCCATGCGACTCCGTGCGTGGTGAGCGGGCTCGGTTCAGTATTGCCCATCGCGCGACTCGAATTTAGTGGGCTTGCCGTAGAGCCGCTGTTCGCGGCGGATCCAGTCGGTCGTCCAGTCCAGCAGCCGGGAGACGGGAATGCGCGGGTAACCGAACAGTTTTTCGGCCTCGCCCGTGTTCACCAGCCAGGCTGTAGGCGCTTCGGCGCCGGTCAGGTGGGCCGGCTTGTCGAAGCGGCGCGCGAATTCTTCGGCCAGGTAGCGGATGGAGAGGGTTTCCGGGCCGCTCACGTTCAGGGGTGACGTGGGGGTCGTGACTTTGGCCAGGCAGCGCAGTGCCTGGGCATTGGCATCGCCCTGCCAGATGACGTTGACGTGGCCCATGGTGACATCCACCGGCTGGCCGGCCCAGACTTTCATGGCGACGTCGGCCAGGACGCCGTAGCGCAGATCGATGGCGTAGCTGAGGCGAAAGAGGCGCCCCGGCGACTGGTGGCGCCGTGAAAAATACGCCAGCAGCCGTTCGCGGCCCACGCATGAATTCGCATATTCGCCCGGCGGCGACAGCGGGCTGTCTTCGGTGGCGCCCTGGCCGTTGACTGGCACGAACGGGTAGACGCAGGCGGTGGAAAATGCCACGATGCGCGATTGGTGGAATGTTTCGCCCACCAGGGCCGGGACGTAGCTGTTCATTGCCCAGGTCAGTGCGCTTTCCTGTTGCGCGCCGAACTTGTGGCCCGCCATGAAGACGATGTTCGGGGTCTGCGGCAGGCGGGCCAGGGCTTCACGATCCAGCAGGTCGCATACGATGGTGTCGATGCCGTGGCGCGCCAGGTCGTCCTGGAGTGCCGGGTCGCTGAAGCGTGCCACGGCGATGACCTTGCGGCCGGGCGCCAGGGCGTTGCGCGCCAGCCGGGCCAGCGTGGGGCCCATCTTGCCGCCTGCCCCGAGGATCATGAGATCGCCATCGGTGGTGTCCAGGTCGTGCACCAGCGCGCGTGATGGCGTGCTCAGGTAGGCGTCCAGGGCCGCCTCGGTGGCAAACCGGTCGGGCAGGTCGAGATCTTCCAGAAAGGGGCCGTCATACGGCGGGACATGAGGCGTGGTCATTGAATCCGTGCATCCTGAGTGATGAAGAGGTGTTCCAGCAACAGGGCCAGCATGTACAGCAGTACCCCGATGCCGGTAATGAGCAGTACGGCCATGAAAACGGCAGCGATGTCCAGCGAGGACTGGACCTGGATCATCAGGTAGCCCAGACCCTGGTCGGAGGCGATGAATTCGCCGACCACGGCACCGGCCACGGCCAGGATGGTGGCGACCTTCATGCCGGAAAACAGATAGGGCAGGGAGCCGGGCAGCTGGATGTACCGGAAGAGCTGCCAGCGCGAGCCTTTCAGGGCGCGTACGAGATCCAGCAGCTCGGGCTCGGTTTCGTTCAGGCCGCGGATCGTGGTGAGCAGGATGGGAAAGAAGCACAGGCTGAACGTGATCAGGATGTTGGGCCCGATGCCGTAGCTGAACCAGACGATGATCAGTGGGCCCAGCGCCACCTTGGGAATCATATTCAGGGTGATGAGCAGCGGAAAGGCGAGCAACATCAGCCAGCGGCTGGTGACGAACAGCAGCGCGCACAGGATGCCCAGGACGACGCCCAGCGCGTAGCCGCCAAAGATTTCGACGGCCGTGACCAGCGTGTTGTCGAACCAGCTGTAGTTGGCGTTGCCCAGCGTGGCCAGGATCGCCGTGGGTGCGGGCAGCAGGAAGCTGGGAATGTCGAACCAGCGCACCGCGGCTTCCCAGATGACCAACAGCATCAGGTGGATGCCCACGGTGGTGCCCCAGCGCCCCCAGGCAGGTGTGTCGGTGCCGATCGCGGGCTCGGAGGTGGCGACGATGGTTTGGGTCATGGCGAGAGCGTCGAGGTCGATGAATGCTGGCCCATCATAGGACCCTATCCGGCATAAATCAACTGGTTGGTTGATAACGACGGTAAATCCAGGGTTATCCCTGGTCCCCCTGTGGCCAGATCAGGGCCGCAGGGCGTTCATCACGAACGCGATCACGTGGGCGCGGCGCGCGGCGTACGCCTGGGGCGTGCCCAATGGCGTGCCGAAGATGGCCGACAAAGTGTGGTTGTTGGAGAAGAAGAAGTAGGAAATGCCCGCGATCGAGATGTACAGGTGGATGGCGTCGTAGCCGGGGGGGAACAGGCCGCCGCGCACCCCGCGATCCAGGGTTTCCTGCAGCATCTCTATGAACGGCGAATGCATGGACCGGAGCTCGGCGGACTCGAGGATGTAGCGGCCCTGGTTGCGGTTTTCGTCTTCGAGCAGGGCAATGAATTCGGGGTGATCCTGCAGGTAGTCGAACGAGAACCCGACCAGCTGCTCCATGGCCGTGCGGGGGTCCAAGGCTTCGAGCGACAGCGTTTTTTCCTTTGCGCGGATTTCCGAGTAGACGTGCTCCAGCGCCGCCTGGTAGAGCCCCTGCTTGCTGGAAAAATAGTGATAGACCAGCTGCTTGTTCACGCCGGCTTCGGTGCTGATTTCGTCGACGCGCGCGCCGGCGAAGCCCTTGGCGGCAAAATTGTTGATGGCCGATTCGATCAGCGCCTGGCGCGCATTGGAGGCCCGTCCACCCGCGTCCGGCCGGCGCCTGGCGGGCTTGGCCATGGACGGGGTTTGGGCGGCGGGGGGGGCTTCCGAGTACTTTTCCATTGTTTCTCAACCAAACGGTTGGTAATATGAGTGCGCTTTATTGTAATGGATGATGCCGGCGCCATGACCTTGGCGATCGTGAGGGCATGCATCCACACCCATGGAGACATCAAAGTGAAAGCACCTTTCGTTGCCCTGTGGCTGGCCCTGGCGGCCGCCTCGACACCCCTGGCGGCCCACAGCGCCGAGCAGGTCGATTTCGTTCTGAACTGGACGCCCACCGCGGACCATGCCCCCATTTATTATGCCAAGCAGCAAGGCTGGTATGAGGATGCAGGGATCCAGTTGAAGATCGAGGCCGGGCGCGGCTCTTCCACCACCGCGCAGCGGGTGGGGGCCGGCGCGGCCCCGCTGGGGATCTCGGATTTCCCCACGGCCATGCAGGCCATGGGCAAGGGGGCTGCGCTCAAAGCGGTCATGGTCATCTATGCCAATAGCCCACAGGGGTTTTACTGGCTGAAATCGTCGGGCATCCGGGATGCAAAGGATTTTCCCAGCCGCAAGATCGGCAACCCGCCGGGCGATGCCTCGCGCCAGATGTGGCCCGCCTTTGCCAGTGCTGTGGGCATTGCGCCCGACTCGGTCAAGTTCGTCAACCTCAGCCCGCAGGCCAAGGTGGCCGCGCTGAAAGCGGGCAGCGTGGACATCATCAGCGATTTCTACAACGAGCATGATCTGAAGGCGCAGGAGTTTGGCGAGGATCTGGCGTTTCTTCCGTGGCGCGATATCGGCATCAACGTTTATGGCAACGCCATTCTGGTGAATGCCCGTTATCTGCAGCAGCATCCCGAGACCGTCAAGACCTTCGTCGGCATCACCCAGAAGGCCTATGCAAAATGCGTGGAAGCATTCGAGCCGTGCTTGAAGGCTTTGATGGATGACGTCAGCGGGCTGAGTGCCGATACGCAGCGCAACCAGTGGGCGCGCATCCAGGAGCTGATGCGCGATGAGACCTCCACGACGGTCGCCCTGGGCGCCTTCGATCTGGAGCGGGTCCAGCGCGACTACGAACTGGTGAACACGCTGGTGGGGCTGGACAAGCCGTTCGATCCGCTTGGCGTCGTCACCAACGACATGCTGAGCCCGGCGTACCGCATGCCCTGATGCCGCCGGTGGCAGGCGCGGTCAAAAACGGGTGCCGGCCGGCGTGCATTCGGCTACGATACACGCAAGCCCATCATCCATGACCGCACCCGCCTGCCATGTTCTTTCACAACAACACGCTGCTGATCATCTTCATTCTCGGGGTGATCGCCACCTTCATCGGCTTTGGCCTGCGCGACCGCAATCCGGGCATCATCCTGCTGGGGCTGGGGTTTCTGGCCACGCTGTTCGCCGTCGTGCGCAAGGCCATGGAGCTCTTTGGCTGATGGCCTGGCGAACCCGGCGACGCCGGCCCGGTCAGAAACTGGCCGTCAGGTGGGCCCAGTAGCGGCGCCCGTCATACACGGACTCGTAGGTTTCGCTGGTGACCCGCTTGTCGAACAGGTTGTAGACCGCGACGCCCGTTTCCAGGTTTTTGCTCAGCTTGTAGTTCACGCCCAGGTCGACGAAGGTAAATGAAGGCGTGCCCTCGGCCATGGACGTACGGCTCAGGTAATCGGAAGTGCGGCCGCGGTAGTTCAGGCGCGACCAGACCCCCAGCCGTGCGGTGGCGTCCCAGTCGACCCCGGCGTTGAACATGTGCTTGGGCATCTTGTTCAGGGGCTGGCCCTCGAATGGCCCGCTCAGCTGCTTCGAGTGGGTATAGGTGTAGTTGGCGGTCAGGCGCAGGTCATCGCGCACGCTCCAGGTGGTGGTGGCTTCGATGCCGCGGATGTTGGCGCGATCGACGTTGATGCGGTTGCTAATGAAATTGTAGGTTTCGCCGCCGATCTCACAGGGGCCCGGATTGTCCGCCGTCGGGCAGAGGCGGGTTTCAGAGATCTTGTCCTTGAAATCGGTATTGAAGAACGTCAGGCTGCTGACCCAGCCTTCCCGGTTGTCCCAGACGATCCCCAGCTCCTGGCTGATGCTTTTCTCGGGCTTCAGGTCGGGGTTGCCCAGGATGACGCTGGGGATGGCGGCACCGGCCCCGCCGGTGATCTGTCCCCAGTCGGCCACTGCCTGGCGCAGGCTCGGCGCCCGGAAGCCGGTGGAGACGCCACCCTTGATGCTCAGGTTGTCGGTGGCATGCCAGACGCCGTACAAGCGCGGCGTCCAGTGGGTGCCGTAGTTTTCGTCGCGCGTCATGCGCAGGCCGGTCGTCAGCGAGAAGCTGTCCGTGATGAACCATTCGTCTTCGGCGAACAGGGCCCACTGGTAGCGCGTCAGGTTGCTGACGGCCGGGTTGAACTGATTGCCCGAATCGTCCAGTTGCTCGTATTGGTACTGGCCGCCGATGCTGAGGGTATGGTTGCCCAGGGGTAGGGTCCACTGGCTGTTGAACTCGGTGTTCTTCAGGTACATGTCGCGCGACGGATTGGCGGTGTCGTCACGTTGGATGTAGGTGTTGGACGTGACCTGCCCCCAGCGGCCCACGTGCGACAAGGCGTAGCGGTTGCGGGTGTACTTCGTTTGCGAGACGCTGGCGGGGTTGCCGTTGGCCAGGTATTCTGCGGCACTTTTGCCTGGCGTCGAAAGGCGTTCCTGCAGCGTGCGCGAAGCCTCGAGCGTGATGTCATGGTCGCTGTTGGGCGTCAGGGCCAGTTTCACCGTCCCCGACGTCGTGTCCTGTTTGTTGAAGCCATACAGGAACTTGTCTTCTTCACGCCGCGATTTCTGCCCATAGAACTGCAGCCCCAGCCGGTCGTCCACCAGGGGCCCGGCCAGATACACGTTGCCCTGGTAGATGTTGCCCGATTCGGAATGGCTCTGGATCGTACTTTCGGTACGCAGGCTGCCCGTCCATTCTTTCGGGACCTTGCGGGTGATGATGTTGATCACGCCGCCCATGGCATCCGAGCCGTACAGCGACGACATCGGGCCGCGCACGACTTCGATGCGCTCGATCGCCTGGACGGGCGGCAGCCAGCCCTGCTCGATGCCCGGGCCGTCCGAGTTTGGACGGGTTTCGCGCGTGTTCTGGCGCTTGCCGTCGATCAGGATCATGGTGTAGGCGGGCGCCATGCCGCGCACGCTGATGTCGCTGGTGCTGCCGCCACCGGTGATCACCACGCCCGGCACGTCGCGCAGCGCATCGGTGACGTCCCGATAGGCCTTTTTTTCCAGTTCTTCCCGGGGTATGACGGTGATCGACGCGGGGGCGTCCTCCACCATTTGCTCGAAGCCGCTGGCAGTCACTACGATATTGCCCAGTTGCGTGACGGGTGCCTCGTCTGTGGCGTCTGCGGCCAGTGCCACTGCGGGGCCGCAGGCGAGCAGGGCGGATGCCAGGGCGGCGGATAACCGGGTCAGTGCGGGGGG